>JAFEHB010000485.1_pt1 | contig 27813 bp, 23 predicted proteins | sample 9267121 | NCBI WGS metagenome assembly JAFEHB01 (sample SAMN17103336, study PRJNA684904) | human gut metagenome | isolation source: diarrhea sample from child under the age of five | host: Homo sapiens | place: South Africa: Mafikeng, Mafikeng Provincial Hospital | collected 2019-09 | reverse complement strand
ATTACCGATTATTTTTTTGAATTTTTACTTGATTTCTATTATCCAATTTTTTTGTGTATAATTATAAGAAAGGAGTGAACATATATGAGAATTAGAGATATCATAGATTTATTAGAATCACAAGGTGAATGGGTGAATAGAAGCCGTACAAGAGATCGTATATTGTTTGGGGATGATCAAACAGAAATAAGTAAAGTCATCACTTGCTGGGTAGCGACAAATAAAGTGATTCAATATGCGGTAGAACATGATATACATTTCATTATTTCACATGAGAATCCATTCTATCTCGCATCTACATCATTACCTACACTTATATATAAAGCACAAAAAGAAAAAGAAACATTATTAAAGGAACATAATATTACTATTTACAGATGTCATGATTTGTGGGATGTCTATCCTGAATATGGCATTAGAGATAGCTGGGCTAGCACATTAGATCTAGATTTTGAAGAATCACATGATCATTCTTATTATAGATATACTCATGATATTAATATGACAGTAGAAGAATGTGCACAGCATATTATTAATAAGATTAAACCATATCACCAGCAAGGTATAGAAATCATAGGAGATAAGACTCAAATAATACATAGATTAGGCATAGGCACAGGGGCTTGTACAGATGTATTTGAAATGTATGAAGAAGGTGCAGATGCATGTTTAGTCAGTGATGATGGTGTAAGTAACTGGATAGGTGTCCAGTGGGCAGTAGATCATGATATTCCACTTATAGTGATTAATCATATGACATGTGAAGCACCAGGTATGGAACATATGGTGGAGTACTTGTCGAAACAGTTTCCAGAAGTGACTTTTACCTTTGTATCCAATGATTATGGTATATACCATATGGATGAATAAGCATTTTTAAGCACGATTTTGAAAAAAATGAAGTATAAAAACAATTCATGATATGATAACTGTAAGGGAGGGATAGGATGAATTGTTTTTTTAATGCCTTATTCATGTTTATTAATAATCCAGAAGTACGTGATATCAATTATCAGATTGCCTTAGGACTATTAGAGAATGGACATGAATTAGATTATTTAACTATTAATGAACTCGCAGAAAGATGTTTTGTTTCTACTTCTAGCTTAAATCGATTCTTTCGTATTTATGGCTATAAGAAGTATATGATCTTTAAAGCATTATTTTCTAGTCATATGCGTATTCGCTATGTACAGATACAAAATAGAATCAATGATAAAGATTATGAGATGCTTCATAAGGTATTTTCTAGTATTCTTAAATCAGAAGATTATGAAAGACTCATAGATATGTCATGGGTTAAAGAAGTATGTGAGATGATTTATAATAGTAAAAGAATAATACTTATAGGTTCTGATGAGATGGCTAGTTACTTTTCTAGAATGCAGATAGATTTCTATGTAATGGGGAGACTTGTTGTAAAAGATAGTATATATAAAACAAACTTCTTTACTCCTGAGAAAGATGATTGTGTCATATTATTAAGTATGGAAGGAAGAATTGTAGACTTAAATCCTTGGTTACTTAATAAAATGAAAGAGAATAATCCAAAGATGATTACTATAGGACATTATGATTATTTACAAGATGCTTATGGACTTACGATTCCTCAAGGATTAGATGAAGTATTAGAGAATATGATCCTGGATTATTATATACAAGAAATTACATACTATTATGCGGAGAATTACTTATGATATTAGAACAGTTGAATATGTTAGATAGTATATCGGATAGAGAAAGCTATACTTATCGTATTACACATTACCTTTTAGAGAATCGTCATTCTATCATTGAATATAAAGTGAATGATATCTTAGAAGACTTAGATATTTCTAAATCAACATTGAGACGTTATTCTATTGATTTAGGCTATAAGAATTTTACTGCTGTTCAATATCAGCTGTATTATGAGTTGTCTACGAGACCACTTTATCGTTCTTGTCAGTATGATGAGTTACTTTGGGATAAGATTAAAGATAAGAAAAGAATAATTGTTTTAGGAGATGAGAGTTCTCTTGCCTCATTACTTGTCTATAAGCAGATTTTCCGAGATACAAAAATACCTATAGATTTTCAGCTGTATCAATCTCTTCCTATGAAACAGCTGATACAGCTTAATGTGACATCGGATGATATTGTATTCTTTGTCTCTCTTTTTCATTCTAATCTAGGATTTGAATTAGGATATCTTGATGAATATATTACTTTAATGGAATCATTGGAACAAAGAAATATAGAACATATCTATATAGGGAAAGTCGCAAAGAAGAAGGAATTAAATGAAAACTATATAGAAATTGATGAGAGATGTATAGCAGATAGAATACATCATCTCTGCATGATTTTTGAAAATATATATGGAATCTTAGATAATATACAAAAGTAGTTCATTTTGTGAACCCTTTCTGTTTTAAAAAAATAATGGTTATAAAATAAAAACTAAAAACGTTTTATGCAATCGCTTTCATATGCTCTTTCTGATATATTAATTACAGGAGGAAATGGACATGAAACAGATGAAACATGTATTTTCAGTTGTTGTAAGTGTTGCAATGATGGTTGCGATGTTGTTTGTCGTACCTGTTCAGGCAGCAGGTAATTATGTAGCTCAGTTATATGGAAAAATTACAGATGCTGGGCAGGTAGTCAATAAAGTTGTAATTGACTACGGTGATGGTGTAAAAGTATCTGGCGCTGATAAAGATACTTATACAGTTCATGCAACTAACTATGTACAGATTGGTTCAAATAACGGGAAAGTTTATAGCGATGCTGATCGTACTATTGAAAAGGTAGAAGTTGCAGGTGGTAAGGTAACACTTTATATGAATGAATCAGAAGGTGCTACTTTAACTTGGTTATCTGAAAGTAGAAACTATCCAGGTAAGATTAATTATACTATTACTCAGAATGAAGCTTTAAAAGCAACTTCAGTAGATGGTAGAGACTTAGAAGATATCACTGGAGAAATCACTTGTGATAATACTGTTATTGATGAAGAAACAGCAAAGTTCACTTCAGTTAAAGGCTCTCAGGGAATCAATTATCAGTTCCATGAAGCAAAGGGTGCTGATAAGTTAGTTGTTTGGTTCCATGGTAATGGTGAAGGGGACTTAGAAGGTTATAATACTCAGAATAACGTTGCTCAGATGCTTGCAAATAGAGGTACTGTTGCTTGGGCTACTGATGAAGCTCAGAACATCTTTGGTGGTGCTCATGTAATGAGTTTCCAGGCACCAGCTACTTGGTACTATGCTCAAAGAGATAATTTATTAGAAAAAGCTAAAACAGAAATCGAAGAAGTTATCAAGAAATACAATATTAACCCTAATAAGGTTGTAGTAAGTGGATGTTCAGCTGGTGGTTATATGACTACTAGAATGTTGATTGCATATCCTGATTTATTCTCTGCAGCTATGATCAACTGTCCAGCATTAGATACAGCTGCAATTAGAGGTGGAGAAACTCCTACTGATGAAGAATTAGCTAGCCTTAAGAATTCTAAGACAGCTATCTGGTTAGTACAGGGTAAGACAGACTCTAGCGTTAAGTCAGAAGTATGTTCACAGAGAATCTTTAAGATCTTAACTGATGGTGCTGAATTAACTACTACTCGAGTAGAACAGGAATTCAATTCAAGCTTCACTACTAGTGAAACTAAAGATGGTAAATATAAATTATCATTATATGATACAGTAGATTTAGAAGATAAAGTTGACTCATTAGGTGAAACTAGACCTTGTGGTAAACTTAAATTTGAAGAAGATTATAATTTAGATGGTGTGAAAGAAACAGTTAAATACAGTGACCATTGGTCTTGGATTTATACTTTAAGAAATAACCCATCTGATGCATCAGGTACTCATATCTGGAATTGGGCAGCTACATATATGAAAGATACTGCTCCAGTAGAACCTGAAAAACCTACTACTCCAGAAAACAAACCATCAACAGATACAACAAATAAGACAGACAAAACAGACAAAACAGATACAACAAACAAAACTGAAACTACTACTAAGAAGGATCCAGTAAAAACTGGTGATACAACTACATTTGCAGCATATATCGCAATGTTTGTAGCAGCTGCTTTTGGAATCATTCTTATTAGAAGAAAAAGAGCTTAATACGCACTAAAGCAGGTCCGAGGGGACCTGCTTTTTTTGACGTGGATGTGTTAAGTGAAATTAAAGGGTAAAAGTAAGTCATAATATGGAATACTTTGTATATCTATTAATGAAAGCGTTTTTGTGATATAGTATTTATTGATAGTAAAAAATAACAAATTAATAGAATCTTTTTGGAGGATTGTAATGAAAGATGTATACAGCGTGCCATTTGCACCTTCTCTAATTGAGTCAATGAGATCATTAGGGTACTCATTCGAATCAGCAGTTGCTGATATTATAGATAATAGTATTTCAGCTGAAGCTAAGAGAATAGATGTAAGAATACAGACTGGGAAATCACCATATTTAATAGTATTTGATGATGGATGTGGTATGTCAGATGATAAATTGAGAGAATCAATGCGTTATGGTAGCCAGAATCCATTGGTAGAAAGAAGTAAGAATGATTTAGGAAGATTTGGATTAGGTTTAAAATCAGCTTCTTTATCACAGTGTAGACAATTGACAGTTGTAAGTAAACAGAGTAATGAATTTTCATGTTATAAATGGGATTTGGATTACATAATTCAACAAAAAGATTGGAAGTTACAGAAATTAGAAGGTGAAGAGATTGATGGACTTCCTTGTATAAAGAATATGTTTGAAAATGTTGAAACTGGAACATATGTACTTTGGCAATGTTTTGATAGACTGAAAAAATCTTCACAATCACTTGAAAGTGCATTGATTGAAGCGGTAGATATCACAATAGATCATTTATCTCTTATCTATCATCGTTATTTGGAATCAGGTTTAAAAATTTATGTTAATAATAGACAATTAGATAAGATAGATCCTTTCTTAACAAGTAATAAGAAGACTACTAGAAAGCGTGAAGTTCCTATTACAATACATGGTGAAACTATCAAGGTTGTTCCTTACATTCTTCCACATAAAACTCATTTAAAAAGTGAAGATTATAAAAAAATTGGTGGAAAAGAAAAATTATATTCAGGTCAAGGGTTTTATATTTATAGGAATAAAAGACTCATTATTTGGGGAACTTGGTTTAGATTACAGGTTAAGAGTGAACTTGGAAAACTCGCAAGGGTTCAGGTGGATATTCCAAATACATTAGATGATATCTGGAATATTGATATAAAGAAGAATACTGCATCTTTGCCCTATAGCATAAAAAATCAATTAATTAGTGCAGTTAAGGAAAGTGTAGGAACAAGTGTCACTAAGAATGAATTTAGAGGACGAAGAACAAAGAAAAATAATATGAACTTTGTCTGGAATCGATTAAAGAATAGAGATACGTTTTCGTATGAAATTAATCGAGATCTGCCACAGATTAAAATGCTGGAAGATAGAATTGATGAAGGTTCATTAAGAATCGTTGAATCATTGTTGAAACAGATTGAAGAGAATCTTCCAATTGAATCTTTATATGTTGATAATGCGAATGATGTCTTAACTAAAGAAAAACAAGAATCTGAACAATTGGTAGAAGAAATCAAAGAAGTATATTCTTGTTTAGGAGAAAACAGGAAAACAATTTTAGAAGTATATCTTATGACAGAACCTTATTGTAATTATCAAGAGGTAACTGATTATATACAGGAGTTGATTAATAATGAATAATGCGCAAAAATTATTGAAGAATTTATTAGAGCCAGTTTTAAATGATTATGAAAGTGTTACTGATGAAATTATTATAGAAGAAGCAAATAATTTACGTTTTCATCCCAAGATTAGAGAATTAAATGATGATCAAGTGAATGAAGTGATAGAAGAATATAAGTATACTCATAATATAACTTTAGAAAAAGGTTCTCAAATAGTAGATGAACACCATGTAAAGTGGTTTGTAAAAAACAAGGGTAATTATTCTATGGAGTTTTGGGAAGCCTATAAAAATCATCTACGCTATGATAAACATTGGTCTATAAATAGTATTAATAAAATGGATGATATATCCGATGATCTTGTTGATTTATTAGGAAATCCTAATGGTGAACATGTTATTAAACGTAAAGGACTTATTATCGGAGATGTTCAATCAGGTAAAACAGCTAACTATATTGCATTGATGAACAAAGCTGTGGATGTTGGATTTAACATTATTATTCTACTTACTGGAACCATTGAAAAATTAAGGGAACAGACACAACGAAGAGTAGACGAAGGATTTATAGGACTTGATAGTGGTGCAATGGCAGTAAGGACTAATAAAGGTCAAAATGCGATTGGAGTAGGTAAGAATGGGAATATAATTAGAAGTAAAACACCGCAGTCTCTCACTTCAACTCTTCAGGATTTTAATAATACAACTGCGAGCAGTTTAGTGCAGAATATAAATAATCTAAGTAGTCCACTTGTGCTTGTTATAAAGAAAAACGTAAAGGTGCTAAATAACCTAAATGCTTGGTTAGAAGCAGGAAGTCTTAATAATAATGATACTATTAATGCATCTTTATTATTGATAGATGATGAATCAGATTATGCTTCAGTAAATACGAATAAATTAGATGAGGAAGAGCAGACTGCAACTCCAACTCAAATACTCTCTCTTTTAAATAAGTTTAAGAATTATTCATATGTTGGATTTACTGCAACACCATTTGCAAATATTTTCATACAGCCTGAAACAGATGAAGAGATGCTTTCTCCAACGTCATTATTTCCAAGTAATTACATTTATTGTTTAGAATCACCTTCCAACTATATTGGCGCTCAAAAAATATTTGGTAATGAAGAAGAGGCCGATTATTCTGCAATGGTAGTGGATTTGGGTGATTTTGATGATATAACTCAAATATATCCTGGTTGTGTAGAAGACATTTTACCTATGAAACACAAGAAAGATGCTAAAGTAAAAGAATTACCAGATACTTTAAAGGAAGCAATTGATTGTTTCTTTATTGCTAATGTTGTGCGTGATTTAAGATCTGACCAGAATACTCATCGAACAATGATGATTAATATGAGCAGATTTAAAAAAGTACAAGAGCAACTTGGTGATGTTGTTAACGAGTATTTAAAAGAAAAACAATCGGAAGCTAGATTATTCGGTAAATTACCATATGAAGAAGCAAAAGAGCATTTCAAATCTATATTGAGTAATCTAAAGAAATACTACGGTTTTTTATACGAGGAATATAACAATATAGAAGAAATTGTGATCGATAGACTGAATGAGAGTATTCAACCTATAAAGGTAGAAGTTGTTAACAGTGATAGTAAAACGAATAAACTTAGCTATGAGGAATACAAGAATTCTGGATTAAGGGTTATTGCTATTGGTGGTTTAGGATTGTCTAGAGGATTAACATTAGAAGGACTAGTAATTTCATATTTCTATAGAAACTCATCAACATATGATACTTTAATGCAGATGGGAAGATGGTTTGGATATAGACATAAATATGAAGACTTATGCAAGATATGGATGCCTAGTAAGAGTATCGATTGGTATAAAGAAATTTATGAGTCTACCGAACTGTTGAAGGATGAAATTCGAAGATATCAAAATACAGAATATACACCTAAAGATTTTGGATTAAGTGTTAGACAAAACAAAACGGCTCTACTAGTTACTGCTAGAAATAAAATGAGGGCTACAAAAAAGCATCACCCAAAAACATCTTTCTCTTCAGAAATACTTGAAACTAAATTTTTATGTGTTTCAAATGATGTGTTAGAACAAAATAAAACTATTTATGATTCCTTGATTAAAGATTTAGAAAATTACGAGTCTGTTAAAATGAAAACACGTTTTGGCTATACTAATGTAGATAAAGGTATTGTATCGAAATTCCTTTCTGGATTTAATCTGCCTATACAAAATATTTTTGTCCAAACAAATATAATCACTTCATTTATTAATGGTGGTTATAAGGGAGATGAACTTCTTAAATGGGATATTTGTTTTGTGTCAGGTAAGAGTGCTCAAAAGGTACAGGTAAATGAAGAAATCATTAATAAAAGTTTATATTCGTTTAAAGTGCGTAATACAAAAAGTAAAGTTATACAATTGAGTTGGGCTAGCCCAAAACTTGGAAATAACTACGATATGGAATATGGTTTGAGTGATGAAGAAATTTCTGATTTAAAATCAAGATTAGGTAAGAAAACATTAACTCAAGCGGATTACTTTTCAAAAGTTTCACCAGTCATTAATAGAAGACCACTTCTTTTAGTTTATAATATCGAATTAAAGAATCATGAAGGTGATGGGGTTGATATTAGAGAAAAATATATGAAGAATACAAATGAGAAAAACTTGATTGGTTTTGTAATTGGTATTCCTCATTTAAGAGATGTGGACAGTAGAACAGTAACTTATATTGTCAATCCAGTTGCTGCTGACCAGTTATTTGGCGAGGGTGATCAAGAAGACGAAGAGGAAGAATAATAAAGGACATAAAATATGGAATTAGATGAATATAGGGCTGGTGTGATAAATGAAATTAGAATATCAGCAAGTCAGAATCAAACGGATATAATAGAAGAATTATTAACTTATTATTGTAATATCTTAAGAGAGTCAGAGGAGTTTGATGATTATTATCCATGTAATTTTAACATTATAGGTCATCGTAATAAATCTATTAGTCTGGATGGATATTCTAATACTGAGTCAGATGGAAGTTTAATACTATTTATTGTTGATTATAGCGCTAATGAAGAATTAACAGTTTTTTCTTTAACGGATATTAAGAAAAAGATGCAGAAACTAACCTATTATATAAATGATGTCCTTAAAGGAACTATATTTGAATATATAGATGAAAGTGATCCGATTTATGAATTATCTGAAGAAATCAAGGAGAAGTATAGTTCTATATCAAAATTAAGATTTTATATTTTATCAGATCGAAAATTAGGTAAAAAGTTTTTGGAACTTGATTGCGGTAAAATTAATGGGAAACCTGTAGAGGTTAATGTTTGGGATATAAACAGATTATATCAACTTGAAACATCAAAAAACGGTAAAGAAAAAATTGTAATTGATTTTAACGAATGGGGAACAGAAAGAATTGTATGTATCAAGGTCGCAAATGAGATAGAAAATGGATGTACATCTTACATTGGCTCTATTCCAGGAAAATTACTTTCCGATTTATATAGAAAGTATGGAGCTAGGTTATTGGAGGGAAATGTTCGATCATTCTTAAGTGCTAGAGGAAATGTGAATAAAGGAATTAAAGGCACTTTAACAAGTCAGCCTGAGATGTTCTTTGTCTATAATAATGGGATAGCAGCAACTGCATCTAAAGCTATATATAATGAGGAGACAAGCCAAATTGAATCATTAGAAGATTTGCAGATTATAAATGGTGGTCAAACTACAGCTTCAATCGCAAATTGTGTTATTCAAAATAAGAATTTTGATCTTTCTAAAGTGGTTGTACCTATTAAGTTAACAGTATTAAAACATGAAGAAACAGATGATCCAGATAGAGAAATAGAAGAGGAACAGCGTATTCAGGATACTGTTCAGAATATTGCAAGATATGCAAATAGTCAGAATAAAGTAGATGAGTCAGACTTTTTCTCTACTAATCCATATTGTGTAAGACTAGAGGATTTTTCTAGACGTATCATGGCTCCCGCTAAAGATAACGAACAGTTTAATACATATTGGTTCTTTGAAAGAGCGCGTGGTCAATATTTTCAGCAGCAATTAAAAATGACAAAAGCTCAAAAGGATAATTTCAAAAGAACACATCCAAAAAATCAGATGCTTACTAAAACGGATATTGCGAAGTATTTGCAGTCTTACGATATGTTGCCTCAGGTGGTCAGCCAAGGTGCACAGGTTAATGCGCGTAGATTCGCAATTAAAGTTACTGCTGACTGGAAAAAGGATGATAAGCAATTTAATGAGTTATACTATAAGAAATTGATTGCAAAAGCAATTTTGTTCAGGAGAGTAGAAAAGATTGTATCTGCATCTGATTGGTATAAAACAGTAAAGTCGTATCGTGCCAATGTTGTTACATATAGTATTGCGCTTCTTCGTTTATTGATAAAAAAATATGATGATAATCTAGAATTAGATTTGATGCGTATTTGGAATGAACAGGACTTATATAATGAGTTAGTTAAGACATTAGAAGATTTAACTAAGGTGGTCTTTTATAAGTTAACTAGTAATGATAGAGAAACTGATAACGTTACACAGTGGGCAAAAAGAGAACATTGCTGGCAAGGAATACAATCAATAGATTTTGAATTTTCTGATGATTTCATTGAAACTTTAAAACGAATTAATCATAATGAAGAAAAGGAAGCTAAGCAGGATCAAAAAATTATTAATGGAATAAATTATCAAACAGTAGTTGTTGAAAAAGGGTCAAGATATTGGAATGAGGCTCTTGATTTTGGATACAAAAATAATTTATTTAGTTCTGAAAAGGAAATTTCTGTTGTAAAATTAGCAACACATGTGGATTCTGGAAAGATTCCAACGGATAAACAATCAAAAATCATATGCGATGTAAACGAACGTTTTAAAAAGTTTGGATTTAGATCGTTCTAAAGGAGAGGTTTTTATGAAACTTGGAAATCAAGATGTAGAACAACTAGATGAGAATGGGAAAGTAGTTTGTGATAAGGATATTTCTTATTCTCCCGTAGAGTTAAAACAAATAGTTAAAGATCATTATAATATTGTTGGTGAAGATAATGGTTGTCTTATAGGCGAATACGAAGGTATTAGATATGCATGTTATCTGAAGAACATTACTTATTTAGGAACACCTCATCCTAAGTATAAGAAGAGAGTACAGTTAGGAGATAATTTCATAGAAAAGCATCAATACTTTGAAGCAAAAAATATAAAAATGATTATCTTAGGTATATATAAGTATCATGATAATTTGTTTTTTGTGGATTTTGATACTACTAATTATGCTCAGAATAAGTCACATAATTCTTCAGCTCATGTGTTGATTTCAGATTTCCAAGAAGCATTTGATAAAGGATTCTATTCTAAAGTTGATGTTCGTAACAATAAAATTTCTGTTTTTAACAAGGATAATGTTTTAAGATTCTTAGGTATTAAGTTTAAGGGATACAAAGATCCTAAATTGATGGTATTTGAAGAACTTGATACATTCTTTGATTCTATTGATACGTATTGGGATGGCATCAATTGTTATCAAGAAATGATTGATAATGATTTTAATCAGAAGTTTCAACCTGAATGGCCAGGCTTTTACTTAGAATATCTTCTTTCATCATATTTAAAAGAAAATGATCAAACTGGAGTTATTCAGTATAAGCAGAATAAGTAGAAAGATGACATTGATTTAGATTTAGAGTTTCCTTTAATTCCTGCATTTGGTGATTTAAAATGTCATTCTATAGGTGGCTCAGCAATTCCGGGTAATGACTATGAAACTATTATGAAAGTAATAGAAGACTATGCAATCTATTATGTTGTATGTGATCATGATACAATTAAAGATAAAGATATGGGATATGAAACAACCAAGTTTTGGAACACTGCTCAAAACAAGGATGATTTGATGAGTTATCATTCAAAAATGAAAGGTGCAGTTCAGCTTAAGAATTACATGGTATTGGAAATCAATAAGTATAACGCACGATATTTGGCTGAATTTCAAAAAGGTTTTGTGAATAGTAATGGTAAACCTAGAAGAAGTAAGATTATGATAAAGAAAAAAGATTTACCAAATTTTGTGGTATATAAGCATGAATTAAAATAAACATAAAAACTTTTCAAAAAATAGTTAAAATAGGGGCTAGCTTTATAGCACCATTTTTGTTATAATAGAACCTCGATAAAGAGGGTAAAAGTGATGGAAAAATTTAAGTACATAGACTTGTTTTCAGGGATAGGCGGCTTTCATCAAGCAATGGATCAACTTGGTGGAGAGTGTGTTTTTTCATCTGAAATAGATAAGTATGCAATTGAGACATATAAGAAAAATTACAATATTGATGCTAGTCATAACGTTTTGGAATCTGATTATGAAGATAGCATAATTCCAGATCATGACGTTTTATGTGCTGGATTTCCTTGTCAAGCTTTCTCTAAAGCAGGTAAAAGATTAGGGTTTGATGATGAAACTAAGGGAACTTTATTCTTTGAAGTGGAACGTATTTTAAGCAATCACAAGACAAAATACATAGTGCTTGAGAATGTTAGAAACTTAGTAAGTCATGATCATGGTAATACATGGAAAACTATATATAACCATTTAAAGGCTCTAGGTTATAGATTAACACCTAAACCAATTATTATTAGTCCTCATCAATTGGGTATACCTCAGTTAAGGGAAAGAGTAGTAATTCTTGGTATATATGATCCAGATAATGCAGATAAGGATTTAGATATTCATTTTGATAAAGGAATAAAAAAAGACGAAAACAATATTTATTCAATATTAGAAGATGAACCAGTAGATTCTAAATATTATATTTCTGAGTATGAAGAAAAGGTTCTCACCGCTTGGGATGAATTCTATAGAGGTATTAACAGAGATGTTTTAGGATTCCCTGTTTGGGCTGATTATTTTGTGAAAGAAGCCGATGAAATGATGCCTGATTGGAAGAAAACTTTTATTAGAAAAAATAATGAATTATATAATGAGAATAAAATGTTTATTGATGCATGGTTATATAAATATGATAATTTAAAGGAATTTACTCCTACGCATAGAAAGTTTGAATGGCAGGCTGGAAAAAGCATTAAATCAATTTGGGAAGGTATTATTCAGTTTAGACCCTCTGGTGTTAGAGTGAAAAAACCTACATGTTTCCCAGCCTTAGTTGCAATTGTACAAATTCCAATTATTGGAGAAAGAAAAAGAAGATTAACTGTAAGAGAAGCAGCAAGATTGCAGAGTTTCCCAGATAGTTTTATTCCTGATGATAATGATCAACAGGCATATAAACAATTTGGAAATGCTGTAAATGTAGAAGTGATTAAATTAGCTGCTAAGAAATTATTTGAATATGATAAGTAGTTTGCATTGATTTCTTATAAGAAACAGAGATGATTATATGTCACGTAGTCTTACAAAAGAACAACGTCATAAAAACATGAGTGCTATTAAAGGTAAAGATACTTCCATTGAAGTAAAAGTAAGAAAATATCTTTGGGCTCATGGTTTTCGTTATCGCAAGAATGTTAAAGATTTACCAGGTACACCAGACATAGTTATACCTAAATATAAAACAGTTATATTTATCAATGGTTGTTTTTGGCATCATCACTATAACTGTAAACTAGCTGTTATTCCTAAATCCAATAAAGAATATTGGACAAAGAAGATTGATAGGAATGTAGATAATGACATTAAGAACTATAACCTATTACAACAAATGGACTACAATGTCATTACAGTATGGGAATGTGAAATCAAAGAAGACTTTGAACACAGAATGAAACTACTCATAGAAGAAATAGCACAGTAAAAGGAACGTCCTTAATCAGGATGTTCCTTTTTCGTTCAATAGCAACTCTTTATCTTCATTTGTATTCTTCAAAAATGATTCTCCTTTGATACTTATGCTGATAATGTATATTTGGTCTTTAAATCATTACAGCAATTATAGTTTATGAAGCCTTCCTTTTGTAGACGTCCCACAACAACTCCACAAAGAATGTGTTCTTCTTGAGCAAAAGCACAAATGGCTGTTTTTGAAAAATCATTCTGAGTAGTAAATGCATTGAATTCTTCTGTAGGAATTAGCGTTTCTTTTGCAAAATTGTCAGCGGCTTTTTCATCTTCTTCGGTTGTTCCATTTGGCTGGTTAATGTGACCAAGTAAAATATGACCAAGTTCATGGAATAGACTAAACCAGAATTTATCTGCATCTTTGCCGCGAACTGTTAAACCAACAACTATTTTGTTACTGTCGTAGAAAGTTGCACCATGTAGGAAAGAACCTCCAATGTGAGGAAGAAATACAAGTGCAATACCACAATTGGATAACAGTTCAATCAATTTAGGGCAGAAATCAGAAGGATTCATTGTGGTCATGCTTCTTATTTTGGGTAAACTTTTCTTAAGTGTTTTTAAATCAACTAATGAAGTATCAATACTACGAGCTTCTAGCTTGGCTTTCTGTGCCCATGCTAATAGAGCAAGATCACTTTTTTCTGTTTCGGCCAATCTACGACATGCTATTTTTGATAATTGCATATTTTTAATAATCTCAAGTTTTACAACTTCAAAGTATTTTCTAAGATGAATAACTTTTTCGGTTATATCTCTTGTCTCAGGAACCCAACCGTTTTTAGACATTTCACGATAAGGTAGTTTTTTTGCAAGTTCCTTATCAGCATCCATGTCATTCTCAGCGTTTGCTTTTACAATTTTTTCACGATAAGTGGCTTCTAGTTTATTCCAAAACTTAGCAGGAATACCTAATACCATTTCTAAACGAACAGCAACATCCGGAGTCAACTGAACTTCGCCATTGATTAATTTGCTAATGTGTTTTTCGGACATACCCATGCGTACTGCAAATTCTTTCTGGCTAAGTCCTCTATCAAGCAACTGCTCTTTAATAGTTGCTCCCGGTGGTGTTGCAATAAAACTGCGACTTTTCACCATCGTAATACCTCCTTTAATTAAATGGAAATTTAATGATAATCTACAATTTCCATTACGTTTGCAATTTGAATTTTATCTCCTGTTTTCTCAAAAACCAGTCGATAGGGATGGACTAAATCCATTGCGTATTGACCTTTGCGATTTCCTTTTAATGGATGACATCTTCCAATATGGTATTGAACCATCTCTTCAACAGTATCAGATGCATCTATTTCATCTATACGCTGATGAATTTTTTCAGCCATTTCTGAACCATATTTCTTTTCTGCTTCGCTTGCGATTGTACACACCTTTTCAATCTTGCGAGTCTTATATGTAATTTTCAATCCATCACCTCTTTCGTGAGTTTACCTCTAAGGTAAATATATTATAATCTTATTTGCTATAAACGTCAATGGCATCAATTTACCTATGAGGTAAATTTTTAACTTCATTGAGAAACAACTATAACCTATTACAACAAATGGACTACAATGTCATTACGGTATGGGAATGTGAAATCAAGGAAGACTTTGATCACAGAATGAAACTACTCATAGAAGAAATAACACAATGATGGAACAACCTCTAGCAGGATGTTCCTTTTTCTATTTTCTAAAACTGCACATTCTTACATTAATTCTCTCATTTATGCTATTATTGATAATGATTACATAGGGAGGGTGAACCAATGATTCAATATGAAAAAATAAACGATGATTTAAACTTGCCTATAAAACTCATACGATTTGAAGGAGACATATGCGAACCTATTCACAAACATTGGCATAATAGCCTTGAAATCGTATTACCTATATGTAATGGAGAATATGGCTGGGTAGATGGAAGATACTATAAACTCTACCAAGAAAACAATAGGCCTTTCATAATAAACTCTAGAAGCATTCATGCCTTTGAATCAGGAAGACCTAAACCCTATATAGGTTTAGCATTACAAATCAACTATCACTTCCTAAAAGAAGTTTATCCTGAAATAGATCATATATACTTTAAACAGCCGGATGAAGAAGTAGGCACATTGATTAAAAAACAACTATTTCTTATAAATGAATACTATGAAACGGATAGTAACCATAAAGATTTACTTATCTATTCTGCTTTATATCATTTGATCTATTTACTAGTAGAACACCTTTCTATAGAGAAGAAAGATAAAGTAGAATTAAAGAGTGAAAAGAATAAACATCGCATTACTTCTATTATTAACTATATTGATGATAACTATCAGGAAGATCTAACAATAGAAGTACTTTCTGATGTATTTCATCTATCAGAAGGACATCTTTCTAAACTCTTTAAAGAAAATCTTGGTATGACAATAAAGGCCTATATATCTCAGACACGTGCGAAAGAAGTAAGACAGGCTTTGCTTGATTCTGATCTACCACTTATTGATATTGCGATTATGTGTGGATTTCCCAATGTTAAATCAATGAACAAAGTATTCAAAGATTTGTATCATTGTACCCCTAACCAATTTAGACATGACTGTAAGTAAATACAGGGTTATTCCTGTATTTTTATTATGTGTAAATATGTGAAAAGTGACCTAATTATATTAGTTTTTTACCTAAGTAAAGCGTTTACATTTATTATAATTATTTGTATAGGAGGAATGAAAAGTGTGAAACAAAAATCAATCAAAACGTACAAAAAAAGACAAACTTAAAAACAAGTTTGAATAATTTAGAAAAAATAGAATAATTGAATATTATGGTTTAGTTAATTTAGAAACGTCAAAACCTGATTTCTTAAGAAACTCAATTGCTGATTCTTCTGTTAAATCTTGTTGCTTTATGGGTGGCTTAGGATTTCTAAATGATTCATAATCTGAAGGATTAAATGTCTCTCCAGTAAGAATCATATGGTATATACTGACAAGCATCATTCTTGCAATTGCGATAATGGCTTTCTTGTGGCCTCGTCTCTTTTTGATACGAGAATACTTAATTCCAAAATAGCCCTCCTTATCTTTGATTGCTCCAAGAGCACACTGAACTAATAAAGGTTTTAAATATTGACCTGCTTTAGAAATACGAACTGATTTTTTCTTGTTAGCACTTTCGTTGTTTGCAGGTGCTAATCCAGCCCAACAGGCTAGTTGTTTATCTGATTCGAATTGTTTCATATCTACTCCGATTTCTGAAATAATAAGGATTGCAGATAAAGTGCTGATACCTGGTAGTTGGGTGATGTGCATGAATTGATCGAACATTGGTGCTGCACGTTTCATCATTTCGATTTCACAGTTATCAATATGGACTTGTAATTCTTCCATATGAGTCATTGACTCATTCATTTTAAACCTTTGATCAGTTTCGATATTGCAGTGTTTAATGGAATCTAGAATCTTATCTTTATTTTTACACGATCCATGGATACATTTCAAAATTTTCTCATCTTCAATGATATCTGACTCAAGTACTTCTTTCATGATTGCTTGTGCAGACTTTCCAAATGGATCTGAAAATACAGAACCAATACCGATATTGGAAACTGTCATACAGTTTTGATATCGATTACGTTCAGAGGAACGCATTCCAACCAATTTATAGCGATAGCGAGATATTTCTCGTAAAGCTCTTATTTCTTTGGGCGGTATGAAAGAAAATTTGATTAGATCATGTTTAAATAAATCACAGATCCATTTTGAATCTTTCTTGTCAGTTTTTTTTCCTTTAATTGCTTTGACATATTTTGGATGAGTTAAGTAAATATTGATTTCATCTTCTAAGATGTTGAAAACTGGAATCCAATATTTGCCAGTAGATTCCATGCATGCATCAAAGCATTTGTGATTAATGAGCCACTGCTTAAGATTTAGTAAATCAGGGTTTAAAGTTGAAAACGTTTCTTGGATGTATTCGGTAATACGAGTTTTCTTATTAGTAATACCGATTGTAGCTACAATGATATTCTTGTGAACATCCATGCCACAGCAGATTGGTCTAACAATCTTCATAAAAAAATCTCTCCTTTCATTGAAAGAAGAGAAGTGGCATTGACTGCTATCTAAGCTAATCACTCAGTTGATTGTACAATCGTAAGTGTCCTGGCTCTAAGTCCAACTTATTTGTGCTTGAAAAGATAGCGGCTACTTATAACAATTCAGGATATTCTATTTGAGTAGAATTGCCTACTCTCCCTCACGTGCTCTGTAGTATACCACCTCTCTTTGATTATACTATTATATGAAGAGGCACACTAGAGTTTTGGTGGATTTGAGTTTGATTATATATTTGTGTCCGCGCAACGAAGGCGCGGGGAAATGGAGGAAACAATGAATAATGGTAAGAAAGCAATGAGTTGCTTGGTAAGTGCCATGATGGTCATGTCCATGACAAACTTACCCGTTCTAGCAGCAGGAACGAATGAAGCAACCGGTACACAAAAAGCTTACCTAGTTGGTGATGACTGGGGAAGTGGTGTAACTAAGTCAATTATGACTTTAGACAAGACAATTAAAGCAGATTCTGTTTCTAAAGGGGACTTTACAGTAGAACAGACTGCAGGTGAAACAACTACAACACGTACTATTGTAGATGCTTATACTTCTAATGCAAATGGAGATAAAGTAACTACAGACTCTAATATTGTGACTGTTGAAATGGCTATTTCACCAAGTGAAGGAAGTCCATTTATATGGGATGGTAGCGCTTGGCGTAATAACTGGGCTAACCCTTATAAGTTAAATGTATCAATTGTAGAGGGGGAAGATATTAAGACTGCAACTGATACAATTACTAAAGTAACAGTAGATCCTACAATTGATATTGCAGGCGATGGAAAGATCTGTCCACAGTTAGATGGATTCTCTTTCAAGGATAATAAATACAGTTCTCTAAAGTATACTGATAATGGAGATACAGTGTCTTATTCACTTTATACTCCAAAGAAAGATAATCATAAGAATGCTTTAGTTGTATGGAACCATGGTATTGGAGAAACAGGTACTGATGTACAGGTTGACTTATTATGCAATAAGGTGACTGCATTAGGTGGTACTGAATTCCAGAAGACTATGGATGGTGCCTATGTATTAGTACCACAGAGATCATTTGCTACTAAGACTTCTACTGTATATAACTTAATTCAGGAAACATTAAAGGCTAATCCTGATATTGATCCTGATAGAGTGATTGTTGGTGGATGTAGTGCTGGTGGTAAGTTCACTATGGATATGATTATTGATTATCCAACAACATTTGCGGCTGCTTATCCAATCTGTGCTGCTAAGAATAGTGCGGATGTGTCTGATGAAACAATCAACACTCTAAAGAATCTTCCAATCTGGTTCATTCATGCAAAGAATGATACAACAGTAAATTATGAAAATACGACTGCTGCATTAGCTCAAAGATTAAGAGCTGCCGGTAATAAAGAAGTTCATGTTTCAGCATTTGAAGATGTTCATGATACAACAGGACGTTTCACTGATGAAAATGGCCAGCCACATCAGTATGATGGACATTGGTCTTGGACATATTTCGATAATAATGAATGCTATGATGAAAATGGTGTCAACTTATGGAAATGGATGGCTAAACAGACTAAGGCTGAAACAGTTACTGCAAAAGGAACTCAGAAAGCATTTGTAACTGGTGAAGACTGGGGTCCTGCAGTTAGAAAGACTGTTGTAAAACTTGATAAGACTGTCGATTCTGCTTCTGTAGATGCCTCTAACTTAAAGGTTGTAGAAGAAAAGAATGGCATTCTTAACTGGGCAACTGGTGAAGAAGGTCTTGTTTCAAGTGATAGAAAAGTCACTGCTGCTTATACTTCAGATGATAAAGGTAATAAAGTAAATACTGCATCTGAATATATTACTATTGAAATGTATGTATCTCCTAGTGATGGTTCACCATTTATTTATCGTCCATCAACTGGATTTAATAGCTGGTGTAATCCTTATAAGTTACATGTATCACTTGCTAGTGGTGCAACTTTAACTGCTGGGGAAGAAGAAATCAATAACTTAGATGTTGTTGCAGACATTGATGCAGAAAAAGAAGGTAAGTTATGTCCACAGTTAGATAAATGGACTCAGAAATCTTATAAAGCTGTAGATGGTATTAACTATTCTTATGCTGAATATACACCTAAGAAAGATGGCAAGAAAAACGCTTTAGTCATCTGGTTACATGGTGCTGGTGAAGGTGGAACAGATACTTCTATTGATTTACTTGCAAATGAAGTAACAGCTATGGCTGGAGATCAGTTCCAGAAAGATATGAATGATGCGTATGTTATTGCTCCTCAGTGTCCAACTATGTGGATGGATGGCGGTAATGGTGAATACCAGAACGGTGATAAGGGTTCTATCTACGCTAAAGGTTTATTTGATTTAATTGATACTTATGTAAAGAATAATCCTGATGTTGATACAAGTAAGATCTATATCGGTGGCTGCTCTAATGGTGGTTACATGACTATGGAAATGATCTTAAAGCATCCAGATTACTTCGCAGCTGCATTCCCTATTTGTGAAGCATATCAGGATCAGTATATTACTGATGCAGAAATTAATGCAATCAAGGATATGCCTATCTGGTTTACATATGCTAAGACAGATACAACTGTTGATTACACATTATGTACTGAACCTACATTAAAGAGATTACTTGCTGCAGGTGCTAAGAATGTGCATGTATCAGCTTTTGATGATGTAAGAGATACAAGTGGTGAATATAAGAACGAAGATGGTTCTGCATATGAATATAACGGACATTGGTCTTGGATCTATTGGGACAACAATGAATGTTATGATGGTGATTTAAATGCATGGAAGTGGTTAGGACAGCAGGCTAAAGCAACTTCAGTTGTTGTTACACCATCTACTAAACCTACTACTAAGCCAACTACTAAACCAGGTACTGATACTAAGACTGATGGTACAGTTAAGACTGGTGATGAAACTGCATTAACTGGTTTATCATTCATGATGCTTGCATCAGCTGGTGCTTATATCTACTTAAAGAGAAGAGAACAAGTAAGATAAAATTTTATTGAAAAATGCTGCAGGAGAGGCTATGTATGTAGTCTCTCTTTTTATTACATTTTATGATGGGGATTTTAATGCATGAGAATGGTTAGGACAACAGGGAAACTAGATAGTTCCTCTTTTTGATATTATGAAACTGTTCCTATTTATAGGTTAGATTGTGATAGAATATGATACATATAAAAGGGGGAATTAAAACATGTATAAGTTAGTCGCATTTGATATGGATGGTACTCTTCTTAATAGTGAAAAGAAGATTTCAAATAAAACGGTAGAGGCTATTAATAAGGCAATAGAGGCAGGTAAGATTGTAATACTTAATACAGGAAGATGTCCTGCAGAACTTAAGGAATATAGAGAAGTGCTACCAAGACTACGCTATGTGAATTGTGTCAGCGGTGCACTTGTCTATGATTATGAAGAAGAAAGAAGTATCTATGAATCACCATTAAGTGAAGAAAAAGTCAAAACATTGATTCAAATTGGCAAGGAAACAGATGAGATGGTTCATTTAATGGGAATTACATCTGTCGTAGAAAAAGACAAAGTACCACATATGAATGATTATTATATGGGTGTCTACCAGCCAATGTATGAAGAAGTCACTACTAAAGTAGATAACATTTATGACTATTATGTAGGTAATCCTTATTCAGTACATAAGCTTAACATCTATCATCACTCAAAAGCTGCAAGAGATCATACAAGAAAAGCTATTAAAGAAGCAGGACTTGAATTGGAGATGAAAGATTCAGAAGCAACAGGTTTAGAAATGAATGCGAAAGGTGTAGATAAAGGAACGGGATTAAAACAATTGTGTCATCATTTAGGTATTTCTATTGAAGAGACTATAGTAGTAGGTGATGCAGATAATGACAAGGAAGCATTAGAGGTTGCAGGATTATCTGTTGCAATGGGGAATGCGAAAGAGAACCTTAAAGAAATCAGTGATGTAATTGTATCGGATAATGATCATGATGGATGTGCTGAGGTTATAGAGAAGTATTTATTGTAAGAGATGTATATACGTTAAAGTACTAACGTATATACATTTTTTTGTATATTTAATGAAAACGCTTTATATAAAATGACAACCGCATACATTTCGTATAGTGATAAATAATTTATTGAATACATAAAAAAATGCATTCCACCCCATTGACAAAATGTATATATGTATATTAAAATGTATATACAAAGAAAAGGAGGCGTATACAAATGAGTAAGGATTACGGAGATATGTATCAATATATTCTGGAATCAAAAAAAGCGGTTAGAAATATCATTTCTAACCACGAAGAAATCTTTCATGATGCTGTAGAGTACTTCTTCGAAGGCGACTATGAGCAGATCTATGTGATAGGATCTGGTACATCTTATCATTCTGCATTAGCTGCCAAGAGATTAATGGAAAAAGTACTAAAGATGAAAGTATTTGCTTCATATCCTATTGTATTTAAGGATGAACAGATTTTCAACAAAAAAACATTGGTTATGGGACTCTCTCATGCAGGCATGTCAGCTTCTACTATTGCTGGGCTAGATAAAGCTAAGGAATGTGGATTCGGTACAATTGCGATGACTGCAGAAAGAGGCAGACCAGTAGAACATCATGGAGATGTTAAACTCTATGTTGAAATCGGTGAAGAAAAAGCAGGACCAAAAACAAAGGGATATATTGGTTCTATTGTTACTTTTATGATTTTTGCATTAAAGGTAGCCTTAAAACAGGAAAAGATTACTCAGGAAGAATTTGAAGATTATCTAAATAGAATGCAGGCGGCAGCAGATGCGATTCCAGATATTGCGGAAGCTGCAAGCAACTGGTACTTAAACAATAAGGAAGATTTACTCAAGTGCCGTCGCTTATATGTTATTGGTTATGATAATTGTCTTGCTGATATGATGGAAGGTACATTAAAAATCTGCGAAGCAGTGAGATATAGTGTACAGGGATTTGAATTAGAAGAATTCATGCATGGTATCTATCACTGTATTGATGAAAACACATATATGCTTTATGTATGTTCTAAAGGTCAGTACTACGACAGAATCTTACGTTTAAAACGTTACTTTGAGGAAGAAAGACATAGTCATAATTTCTTAATTACACATGAGAATACAAATAATCCTAAGGATTTAGTATTCCCATTTACAGATGATGAAGAATTTGCAGTATTACAATACATTATTCCAATGCAGGTTCTTGCTAGAAAACTTTCATTAGACTTAGGAATTGATTGTAATATTCCGAGTGACCCTCAGTTCCATTTCAAGATGAATAGTTATTTAAAAGAAGGATAGGTGATTTACATGACAAACATGATTCTCTTCTCACACGGAAAACTCGCAAATGGTGTAGCTGATTCCTGTCAGCTTATTATTGGTAGCCATCAATTCAAGACACTTAATGTTTTGCTAGATCAGCCAGTGCAGGAAATAGAAGACAGCCTTGATAATCTTATTGATTCCTTCGAAACTCAGGAACCTATTATTATCGTAACTGATATTCCAGGGGGAAGCACAACTCAGACTGCAATTAAGCAAATTGAAAAGAGAGATAATATTTATGTTGTGACAGGTATGAATCTTGGACTTGTCATGAGCTTATCTTTCTTAAATCTTACTTCAAATAAAGAAAATAACAGAAGAGTTATTAATGAAGCGATTGAAGAAACTAAAAACGGAATGTATCTCGTAGAAGATATGTTTAACACAATGGATGAAATTACTGATGATGGTGATTTATAAAGGAGGATATGACAATGATTCAGGTATTAAGAGTAGATGACAGATTATTACATGGACAGGTAGCAGTAGCTTGGACACGTCATTATAAGGTAGACGTAATCTTAGTTGCGAATGATCATCTTATTACAGATAAGAATATGCAGGTTGCATTCAAACTTGCAACTCCTGCTGGTGTAACACTTTCAATGAAATCTTTACAGGGTGCTGTAAATGTTATTAATAATCCTAAACATGCCTCAAGAAGAATTCTTGTTATTACTAAAGACTTAGATGATGCTAAGTTTGTCTGTGAAAAGACAGGTACAGAAATCAAGGATATCCTTCTTGGTGGTTTAAGAAATGGTGAAGGAAAGAAAAATATTGAAATGAACTCATATATGAGTGCACATGATATTGAAGTTATGGATGAACTTGAAAATGATGGATTCCATGTATTCATGCAGGCAGTTCCTACATCAAAAGCATTAAGTACTGAAGAAATTAGAAGAAACTTTAATAAATAGAAAGGGGTAACCTTATGAGTATAGTACAAGCATTACTACTTGGTTTACTAGGTGGTATTGGAATTTGGGATAGTAGAGTTGGCGGAATATGGATGATTGACCGTCCATTAGTATTAGGCCCACTCGTAGGTTTGATCTTAGGTGATTTTACAACAGGTATTATTGTTGGTGGTTCATTAGAATTAATTATGATGGGTGTTGTAGGTATCGGTTCTGCTACACCTCCAGATACAGTGTCTGGTACAATCTTAGCAACAGCATTTGCGATTGTTTCTAAGCTTGATGTTTCTGCAGCGGTTGCTCTTGCGTTACCGATTGCTTCTTTAGGACAGGTTGTTGGTATTCTTGTAAGAACAGCTAACGGATTCTTTGTTCATATGGCTGATAAAGCAGCTGAAGAAGCAGACTTTGGTGGTATTGACAGAGCTTTATGGGGTGGGGCATTCCTATTCTTTATTGCTTACTTCTTGCTTGTATTCTTAGGCGCATACTTAGGTTCATCTGTAATCAGCGCATTTGTAAAGATGATTCCAAAGTTTGTAACAAATGGTTTAAATGCAGCAAGTGGTATGCTTCCTGCACTAGGTATCGCAATTCTTATGCAGTTATTATTTGATAAGAAGAATGCAGCATTCTTCTTCATTGGCTGGGCCTTAACAGCCTTACTTTCAGTGAACACTGTAGGTATTGCCGTTATCGGTGCAGCTATCGCATATACAATTTATCAGTATACAATCTCAAATAGAAAAAATAATGTGGCTGTTGAAGTTGAAACAGATGAATTATCTGATGATCTAGGAGGCGAATTATAATGGAAAACAAAGAATTGAACACTCAGGATACAGTGATGACACCTGATGTGTATAAGAAAACATTCTGGCGTACATTCCCGTTACAGGCTTGTTTCTGTTTTGAAAGAATGCAGAACGTAGGCTTCGCTTATATGATGGTTCCCGCTTTAAAGAAGCTTTATACAGATAAGAAAGATATTTCAGATGCTTTAAAGAGACATTTAGCTATCTTTAATACAACTCCTGCAGTCGTTAGTTTTATTGCGGGTGCGTCTATCGCAATGGAAGAGAAGTTCAAGAAAGCTAAAGATAATGGTGAAGAAGTAGATGAAGAATCAATCAACGCTGTTAAGACTGCTTTAATGGGTCCTCTTGCTGGTATTGGTGATTCATTCTTCTGGGGAACATTCAGAATCATTGGTGCTGGTATTGGTACAAGCTTAGCGGCTAAGGGAAGTATCTTAGGTGCTATTCTATTCTTACTTATTTATAACATTCCTCATTTTCTTGTTCGTTATTATGGATTAAAGATGGGTTATAAGAGTGGTGTTGGCTTCTTAGCAAGTATGAATGAAGGTGGCGTAGTTGCGGTATTAACTGAAGCAGCTAAGGTACTTGGTTTACTAGTTGTTGGTTCTATGTGTGCTTCTATGGTATCTATTTCTACGCCATTCGTATTCCATTTAAATGGTACAAAAATCGTATTACAGGAAATCTTTGATGGTATTATTAAAGGCTTCTTACCTCTAGGATTTACTTTTATTATTTATACTTTATTAGAGAAAGGAATGAAGAGTACAACTTTACTTTGGGGTATTTTAATTCTTGGTATTGTTTGCTCTTTCTTTGGTATTTTATAAAATGGCTTCAAATATGTATAACTATATATGTGAAACACCGGAAGTGTTAACACATATTATTGATAACAGAAAAGAAATTACTCATGAATTCGTAGAAGAATTCAAAGATAAAGATATTGAACAGATTTATGTTATTGGATCAGGTACTTCATATCATGCGGGACTTTCAGCAAAGAACTATTTAGAAGAAGTATTAAACCTTAAAGTGTTCTGCATGTATCCTACACAGTTCCATAGAAGTGAAAAAGTCTTTAATAAGAAGACTTTGGTTATTGGCATGTCACAGGGTGGACAGAGTTTATCTACTGTAGAAGGTTTAGATGCCGCTACAACACAGGGACTCTATACTGCGGCAGTATCAGAAAATCCTACTGCGCTTGTATTTGATCATGCAACAACTAAGACAAGAATTGAAGTGGGTAATGAAAAATGTGGTGCCAAGACTAAAGGCTATGCTGGTACTACTGTTACTTTAATGATGATGCTTTCAGAATGGGCTATCGCAAAAGGTATTCTTTCTGAAGAGTCATTTGAAGGTTACAAAGAAAGAATGTTTAAAGTTATTGGTAATATGCCAAACATTGTAAATGCAGCAACAGAATGGTATGGAAGAATTAAAGATGAATTCTTACCGGCTAAAAGAATTATTGTCGTAGGCTATGATGGAAACTATGCTGATGTTTTAGAAGGTGCATTAAAAGTACTTGAAACAGTAAGACAGGGTGTAACAGGCTATGATATTGAAGAATTCTTCCATGGTATTTATAACTCTATTACTGAAAGTGCTCATATCTTCTATCTTGGCTCTAAGGGTGACTATAAGCCTCGTACTTTAAAACTTATTGAAATCCTTAAAGAGTGGACACCACATAATTACTTAATTGCTTCACCAGAAGGTGTGGATGCACCAACTAATAAGGATTGTATCGTTCCATTCACAGAAGATCCTCTCTTCTCCCCATGGGAATATATCATTCCGATGCAGGTATTAGCGTGCCTTGCTCCTCAGGATTTAGGGATCAATCCAGATATCCCAAAAGATCCTCAGTTCCATGCGCGTATTGGCAGCAAAAAACTTGATGGTGTCAGAGATGCTTATAAAACTGAAAAATAGAAAAAGTTATGGCAATCATGATTTGCCATAACTGAAAGTGTGGACCAGGAAAATGTCGAAAAACTTGTCAGCAGCCTATAAAACAAATAAAAGATATATTATTACTTTCTTTTCGGTGCTCTTTTCGGCACTCTTACAGACATTTGTTCTTCAGACATTTTTGAATCCTTCTGACCTTTTATCAAGTGGTTTTACAGGTATTGCGATTCTAATTAATCGTATCAGCATGCTTTATGGATATTCATTGTCTATTTCCACACTTGTGATTGTACTCAATCTACCTGTAGCAATTGTATGTTATAAGACAATAGGTAAGAAGTTTGTTTTCTTTTCTTTCTTACAAGTTATCTTCTTCAGTATTTTCACAAGGGTATTATCATTTGATTCATTATTTGATGATGTGATCTTAAATGTCTGTTTTGGTGGATTCCTTTATGGATTTGCGATTGCGATTGCCTTAAGAGGTAATGCAAGTACAGCCGGTACTGACTTTATCGCTTTATATGTATCGAATAAAATGAATAAGTCAATCTTCGAATATATATTTGTCTTCAATACCTTGATGCTATGTGTATTTGGATTCATGTTTGGCTGGATTCATGCAGGATATTCTATTTTATTCCAATTCCTCTCAACTAAAACGATTGATACATTCTATAAGCGATATAAACGCGTGACTTTAGAAATCACTACAATTCATCCTGAAGAATTACGTCAGGCTTATATTGCACAATATCGTCATGGTTTGACTATGCTTCATGGTGAAGGCGGCTATAGTGGTCATCCTCTCACTATGATTCATACTGTCGTGTGAAGCTATGAAGTACAGGATATTGTTGATCTCATGAAGAGTATTGATCCTCATGTCATCATCAATATATTACCGACAGAAAACTTTGTCGGTGGATTCTATCAAAAACCACTCGATTAACAGGCTTCGGCCTGTTTTTTTGCATGAAAAAACCTCTCATATGAGAGGTTCAGATTGTTGATAAATTAGATGAAAATATCAATTGGGCTATCCCAAATTGGTATTTTCATTTTTTGTTTGCTTGAAATATTCATATATCACTCTAAATA
>JAFEHB010000177.1_pt2 | contig 27914 bp, 27 predicted proteins | sample 9267121 | NCBI WGS metagenome assembly JAFEHB01 (sample SAMN17103336, study PRJNA684904) | human gut metagenome | isolation source: diarrhea sample from child under the age of five | host: Homo sapiens | place: South Africa: Mafikeng, Mafikeng Provincial Hospital | collected 2019-09 | reverse complement strand
TCGAAACAGCTTATTCATTATAGCGCTTCAGTTGGCTCTTGTCAAGCACTTTTTTAAACTTTTTTAAAAAGTTTTCAGTGCCTTCGAGCGCATCCAATGCCACGAAAGGCTTGGAGCCTGCACGCCGCGCCTCCGAGAAGCGTTCGCTTTTCGGTGACGACAAAATAGAATTATACGCGCGTTGCGGGCACTTGTCAACAACTTTTTAAAACTTTTTTGATTTTCCTTCCCGGGAGGCGAACGCCCGCCGCTACATACACCTTGTCATACAAAAACGCCCGGCACTTGCCGGACGTTTGCGCATTTCGTATTTGTTTTTGCAGGCTACTTCTTCTCCGGATCTTTGGAGCGACGACGTTCCGCCAGGCGCATCATGGACTCTTCCTTCTCGATGGCTTTTTTCGCCTTTGCAATTCGTTCTCTGGCCTCCTTGGTCTCTCGAATGCCTTCCTTCGCTTTCTGCATCGCCCGCTTCTCATCGCGCTTTGCATCCGCCAGGCGTTCCTTGTTTCCCGTCAACATATCCGGCGTTCGATACTCGATGGAAAGGGCAATCCGGAAGCGGCACATGCCCAGCAGGAACAGAGCGGTGCCCACCAGAGTCAGGATTTTGAAATCCAGGAGCATCATGTTGTAGAACATGTATACGCCAAACAGGGTCATCACGATGCCCAGGGCCTCCGTAAAGCGATCCAGCGGCGATTGCGTCCGGAAGTTGAAGTTCACCGACGAAACTGCTTTTAGCCCCTCCAGGGTCATCCACAGGGCGAATACCGCCGTGATTGCCACATCCTCCGTCACCTGTCCGGACAGAAATACGCAGCCCAAAATCACAGAAGTAAATCCTTCCACGTTCACTTCCTTCTTCGATTCATAGGAACTCATATTGGTCACTCTGTTCACCACCAGCTCGCAGATGCCCATCAGGAGAATCGCCATGCCAACGATAAAGGCAACTCCCACAAACGGCACGCTGGCGTTTGCGATGCAGAATGTTCCGACGCCCACTACCAGCAGGCTTACAAGCATCATCAATGATCTCATGTTTTACTTCCTTCCAACTTTTAATATCTGTAATATTACCATTTTCAACCGCCCATTTCAACCGGCTCCCGCCGCACTGCAGCATCCGCCGTACAGCCAATGACTTTGCGCCGGCTTTGGTTTTTAGCGGATAAAATTAGTTGCGATGGGTTCTTCCGATTCCGGGAATTCGATGCCGACGGCTCTTCCCGCTTCAAAACACTTAATCATCCACGCCATGTTCCGGCCCAGGGTCCGCATGGTCTGCATTCCCTCCAGGTCGTGAAGCACTTCGTCCGGATTGTTTCCGTGAACGCCGTTCCAATACTGGGAGGATACGACGGGCATTTGGGATATGGTAAAAAATTTATTCAAACGATCGAAGGTGGCCGTTGTGCCGGAACGCCGACAGGATGCGATGGCGGCCGCCGGTTTTCCTTTTAGGTAGGCGGAATCGCACGCGTAAAATACCCGTTCCAGAAGGGACACAATCGCCCCGGAAGGTCCGCCGTAATATACCGGAGAACCTACCACCAGACCGGAGCAGTCTCGCAGCTTCTCGATTACCGTATTCACCGGATCTCCGTCCATGATGCATCGGCCGGTCCGGCTGCAATATCCGCACGCTTTGCAGCCAGGGATGTTGACTGCACCCACATGAAGAATCTCCGTCTGCAGCCCCGAATCCTCAATGGCATCGGACACTTCCCGCAGTGCCGTGTGAGTGCACCCGAACTGATGCGGACTGCCGTTCAGCAATAGTACTTTATCCATCTTTTTCTCTCCTCTGCTGTCCCTCACGATATAAAAGGACAAAAGGCCGGATGCATTGCACCCGGCCTTCATTTTCTCTTCTGTTCCGATTAGTTGCCGGCAACCTGGGCAGCTACTTCTGCAGCGAAGTCATCTTCCTTCTTCTCGATTCCTTCACCAACTTCGTAACGGATCATGGAAACAACTTCCATATCCTTGCCGATTTCCTTAGCCGCATTAGCAACATACTGCTGTACGGAAACATCGCCATCCTTTACGAACGGCTGGTCCAGAAGGCATACTTCCTTCAGTTCCTTCTTGATCTTTCCGGCAACGATTCTCTCTACCATTTCCGGCTTCTTTCCTTCGTTCAGAACCTGCTCGGTCAGAATCTTCTTCTCGTTCTCCAGATATTCCGGATCAACGCCGTCTTCGTTGACGAACTTCGGATTCATGGAAGCAACCTGCATTGCAACGTCCTTACCTACAGCAGCGATCTCATCTGCAGCAGCGTCGGTCTTGATACCAACGATTACGCCGATTCTTCCGCCACCGTGAGTGTAGCCAACGTATACCACGCCATCTTCCTCAACCTTTGCGAATCTTCTGATGCTCAGGTTCTCACCGATCTTAGCAACCTTTGCAGTCAGAGTTTCCTGTACGGTACCTTCTGCGAAAGGCTCTGCCATGAACTGCTCCATCGGCATATTTCCCTTTACCAGAACTTCCTTTGCCAGGTCCTCAACGAACTCGATGAACTCTTCGTTCTTTGCAACGAAGTCGGTCTCGGAGTTTACTTCAACGATGGAAGCGGTCTTGTTTCCTTCACCGAAAGCAACTCTTACCAGACCTTCTGCAGCGATTCTGCCGGCCTTCTTCTGAGCTTTCATGATTCCCTTTTCTCTCAGGTAATCGATTGCCTTTTCAATATCACCGTCTGTTTCAACCAGTGCCTTCTTGCAGTCCATCATTCCTGCGCCGGTACGCTCACGCAGTTCTTTTACGAGTGCAGCTGTTACAGCCATGTCTTTGTCCTCCTGTTATAAATATGCAATTTGAAAAATGCGGCTCCCCCGGATAACATCTGAAGAAGCCGCCACCTGTCGGTTAATTATTCTTCGTCTGCAGCTTCCTCAGCAACTTCTTCTGCTGTCTCTTCTGCAACGCCTTCGTCAAAGCTCTCGCCCTGCTTAGCTTCTACGATAGCATCTGCCATTACCGATGTGATCAGCTTAACCGCTCTGATCGCGTCATCGTTTGCCGGGATGATGTAGTCTACATCGTCCGGATCGCAGTTGGTGTCTACGATACCAACAACCGGAATTCCCAGAATGCGAGCTTCCTTAACGGCAATCTTTTCCTTCTTCGGATCAACAACGAAGATTGCACCAGGCATTCCCTTCATGTCCTTGATTCCGCCCAGGAACTTCTCCAGCTTCTCAGCTTCGTTTCTGATCTTCAGGATTTCCTTCTTCGCATACTTGTTGATAGTGCCATCCTCTTCCATCTCTCTGATCTCGTTGAGACGTTCGATTCTCTTGCTGATGGTCTTGTAGTTGGTCAGCATTCCGCCCAGCCATCTCTCGTTAACGAAGTACATACCGCAACGGTTTGCTTCGTCCTTGATTGCAGCCTGAGCCTGCTTCTTTGTGCCGACGAACAGTACCGGCTTACCGGTTGCGCCAACCTCTCTCATGAAATCATAAGCATCGTCGATCATCTTGATGGTCTTCTGCAGGTCGATGATGTAAATTCCATTTCTCTCTGTGAAGATGTACGGAGCCATCTTAGGGTTCCATCTTCTGGTCTGGTGTCCGAAATGAACACCGGCTTCAAGTAACTGTTTCATAGAAACTACTGACATTATAATACCTCCGGTTTCGTTTCTTCCATCGTGCGTCTTTGCCTTCAACCTTCCTTCTTTTATAAAAGAAGGCACCGCGGCATCCTCACGATGTGCAAAATATAAAATATTGCGGCATAAAGCCGGCGTGCGGAAACACGCTCATATATTATATTGTAAAGAGTTCTTGATTGCAAGGTTTTTTTCAATTATAATAACTGTGTCATTTTTTTGAGGAAACCCCTCAAATCACTACGTTTTTTATATTTAATTTAAGGAGCTGTTTTAATGGAAAAGTATTTCAAACTTAAGGAAAACGGCACGGATGTCCGCACCGAGGTCATCGCCGGCGTTACCACCTTCCTGTCGATGGTGTACATCCTGGCGGTTAACCCGAACATCCTGTCCGCAGCCGGAATGGATTCTGCGGCTGTATTCACCGCTACCGCTGTTTCCGCATTCTTCGGCACACTGTTCATGGCATTCTTTGCCAACTACCCGGTTGCGCTGGCTTCCGGAATGGGTCTGAACGCATACTTTGCATTCTCCGTGTGCATCCCGATGGCAAAGGCGGGAATCAACGACCCATGGAAAATCGCATTGACCGCAGTACTGGTAGAAGGTATCATCTTCGTCCTGCTGTCCCTCACCAATTTCCGGGAAAAGCTGGTTAACGATGTTCCGTCCAACCTGAAGTACGGCATCACCGCCGGAATCGGTCTCTTCATTACCATCGTAGGTCTCAAGGGTGCCGGCGTCGTAATCGGAAGCGAATCCACCCTGGTAGATCTTGGTTCCGTATCCACCCCGCAGTTCGTTCTGGCGATGATTGGTTTCGTCATCATCTGCGTACTGGTTCACTACAACGTTCCGGGTGCCGTGCTCTGGGGCATCCTTCTCACTTGGATTATGGGCATCATCGCACAGCTCACCGGCTGGTACCACGTTGACCCGGCCAGTGGAGCGACTTCTCTGATTCCGAGTCTCACCGGCGCCTCCTTCATCCCGAAGGCACCGACCATGTTCGCCTTTGACTTCGGATGGGTGGCAAAGAACATCGTGGAGTTCGCGGTAATCGTCTTCTCCTTCCTGTTCGTCGACCTGTTCGATACCGTTGGAACCCTGATCGGCGTAGCTTCCAAGGGCGGCCTGCTGGACGAGAACGGAAACCTGCCTCGCGCGAAAGGTGCACTGCTCTCCGATGCATTCGGCACCATCCTGGGCGCTTGCTTCGGCACCTCTACCGTAACCAGTTACGTAGAGTCCACCGCAGGTGTTGCTGCCGGCGGAAGAACCGGTCTCACCGCAGTGGTTACCGGCGTGCTGTTCCTGATTTCCCTGTTCTTCTCGCCGATCTTCCTGGCGATTCCGGGATTCGCTACCACTCCGGCACTGGTATACGTTGGTCTTCTGATGCTGACCTCCGTTAAAAACATGGACTTCGAGTCCGACATTGCCGACACGGCCGGCGGATTCATGGCCATCATCATGATGCCGTTCACCTATTCCATCGCAAACGGAATCATGTTCGGAATGATCACCTGGGTTCTTCTGAAGGTTATCACCAAGAAGGCAAAGGACATCGCTCCGGTTATGTGGGTTGCATTCTTCCTGTTTGCACTGCGTCTGGGAACGCTGGCATACGGAATCGGCTTCCATTAAGAATTGCCCGGGCTTCCGGGATATATAATGTAGATAGTGAAACCCCTGCCGCTTCGGAATGAAGCGGCAGGGGTTTTGTTTGTATAGATATTTCATAAAAGTAGAATTCTGTAAGAATTGCATCCCGAGATATTGTTTCATTCTTCCTGAGATTGATTTAACCACATAATTTGAATTATTGATGCAATCCGATGAGCTGAATCCAATGCTTTGCGGTATGTACCGGTTTCTCTTGACATCCCAATCCCGGGAAAAGACATAAACTCAAGATATAACACGGGAGTGTTTAAATCATTCATCACCACCTTCAATTGCAGCGTAGTGCACGTCCCTCTCATTGTTTTACTTCCTACAGAGGCTCCTACCATGGCTCCCACACCACCAAACAACAAACCGCCGGCAAGCGCACTTCCAAGTCCACCTTCTGCAATGGTTTTGCCATCTTCTAAAAGTTCAAATTGCAAGATTTTATCAAAAGAATATATTCCATCATCATCGGGTCTCTTCAAAGCAGAAAGAAATCCTTTTCCGGCTCCGGACATGTTCTTGCGGAAAGCTTTGCATGAGAACAGTCGGTTTTGCTCATCTACCCGAAAAGCATATTCTTCAAAGAAATCAGCAACGCGAATATTCATTGTAGGTGAGAATACATCATATTTTGTTACCGAATCAATCTCAGACACTGCAACTTCAGATACAGCTTGTGAATGAGCCATTTCCTCAATTTGCTTCTTTGTGTACAATCCAGTAAACATTTTTACCTTCGTAGAACAAACTCTATCTCCGCATTTAGGGCAAATGAAGAAACCATCTTTCGTCAGGTACTTTCTTTTCATGATTTTAATCGCATCACCACAGAAACAACAGGTCCATTTTGCCTTTGCACTATTTGGCATCATCTCAAGAGGAACCACTTCTTTATTTTGAGATGACTCTGCACTTAAGGCCGCGCTTTCTTCACTTTCGTATTCCGGTTCTGCTTTTGTTACAATAAAAGTATCCTCACCCCGGAACAATTCAACGACATCCCCCACTTTTGGATTTTCGTAATTTGTCGCAGTCGTTGGAACCATAACCAGTTGATGCTCTTCATTCCCCAAAGCAATCTGCTCGTCAATGATGCTGATGATTTTATACATTTCCCATTCTCCGTCATAATCTGAAATGTTCTTAACATTTTAATTGTGTTTTTCTAAAAGTCCTATCTTATTCGTCAGCCGAAGGTTTACGATGGACTTTTTTTCCGTTTATTTTGAAAAGCTTACAATCACTAAAATTCCCATATAAGGTACCACCAAACAAAATAGTATCGCCTTCGCTCAATTCTACAAGATATTCCTCTTCGTCGGATTCAAATTCTGCTGTAAAAAACACAACAGTATTATCGACCTGTCGTTCCATCGTAAGCGTCGCACCGCCTGTCAAGTTCATTAATCCGCCGCTTTCCAGACCGTTTATTTTTGCCGTTACAAGATACTTCTTTCCCCCATACGCTTCTTTTGCTCGCAGTTCATTTTCGCTATATGTTCGATAATACTTGTCAAAATCCAATGGCTTGTAAGCTTCAATGTCTTGTTGATACTGAGAAACCTTTTTCACAGGTGCCTTGGTTGAATTAGTATTCTCATCAGATCCACCTGAACTCCCTATAATTCCAATTACCAATAACACAATCAAAACAATAAACCACGGCTTCTTATACAGCGGTTTGGAAGCTTTATTGTTCTGAATTTTTTCAACACAAATATTAGAAGATACTCTACTGTTTTCAGAAATGTTGTCGGAAATTGATTTTTGCACTGTTTCTTCTTTTGCTAAAATCATAGTATTATCGTTCTTAAAGACCCGCACTACGTCTCCAACCTTCGGTTCATTATAATTAAAGTCTGCTTTATCAGCAGTAAGAAGTTTCTTATCCGCACTTCCTAAAAAGACTGTATTACCATCAATCTTCAAAACTCTATACATTATTTCCTCACTTTTACTATCATCAGCTGCGGTCGAACGCTTATCTTGCATACTTTCCGTTGATGAATGTCACCATTTCGTCATCGCTGAAAGCATTTCCGTATACCTTCGTTAAAGCAATAATCCAATCCACGAGGGCCCAGATTCCCAATCCACCACCGGTGATAATTTTGAGTATTCCGAGACCAACCTGTCCTCGCATAAAACGATCCACTCCAATGCCTCCAAACAGGAAGGTTCCCACCCAGGCAAATACATGCTTGTTAATTTTCTTTTCCTGTGCTACATATGCAGAGGTCTGTGGTGCATTTACAGTTACGTTTACTGGTACAGCAGGCTTTGCTGATTCATTTTGCGCGACAGCCAACTCCGTCTGCGTAGATGTACTTTCTGAACTCTTCGATGAATGCTTGTTGTCATTCTCTGCTTTCACTACGATTGAGACTGCATCATTCTGGAACAAATCCACCGAATCTCCCACCGCAGGGTTTTCATAACTGATGGCCGTTCTTGGCACTGTCACCAAATTGTTGTTTTCATCCCCCAGAGCAACTTTTTCCTCGTTAATCATAAGAATTTTGTGCATTGATTTTCTCCTCCTAATTATATAATTTTAGTTTAATTATATAATTACCCCCCCACTGTCAACAATATTATATTAGAGTCTTTCCCCTAATTTGCACTGCATAGAACGATTGTTGTTTGCATGCACCTTGCCTCTGTCAGCGATTTTTATTCTTCATGCTTCGGAATATTGGATTCTAATTTTAATTAATCAATATGCGTGAGTACGAATTATACCTCCGAATATGAAGTTGGTGTGAAGTGTTATGCAAAACCACCTCCTAAGGAGTAATCTGCACAACATCTTCCGAGGAAGGCTCGGTGGAATTAAGGAGCTCGCGTGAAAAATTATGCAGATGAGGGGATTTTGACGGAATCTGCACAACCATTTCCCCAAAACGGCGAATGGTACCGCCGGAAATCCCGGCCGGGGCGAATTTGTTTTTGGGAAAATTAGAAAGCCGAAAAAAATGTTGTGCAAAAACCATCGATAACCTCCGAAATGCACAACACTTCACGCCAACTTCACACACGACCGAATCGATTGTGTAAATAGCTGTTTAATGTTGATATAATAGTAGAAAAGTGCTATTATGTAGGCACATAAAGTGATTCTATAATTTTGTACAGGAGGTGTATTATGCAGATTCGACCGTCGGCCGCAATTCGGCAGAATTACAATAAAATTGCCGAACTTTGCCGCAAAACAAAAGAACCGATTTTCTTAACAAAAAATGGAGAAGGCGATTTGGTTGTTATGGATATTGAGACGTACAACCGGCGCGAGAAAATGATTTCATTGAGGGAAAAGTTGCTGTCTATTGAAGAAGACCGAATAGAAGGAAGGAACGGATGTTCCGTTGATGACCTGGAGATATTCCTTGACGGATTGATCGAAGAGGTGTAGTTTATGGCAGAGTTAAAATATGAAGTCATTATATCAGACGAAGCCAAAAGATTGCTGGGAAAGCATATTCGGTTCGTGGCTCAAGTAAACAAGCTGGCCGCAACAAAAGAGCGAGATGAACTTATGAAAGCCATCCGCTCTTTAGAGTATATGCCCCAGCGATTTCCTTTTATGAACGATTCTTATATTCCGCCAAACAAGTATCATAAAATGCCTGTTTCCAAGTACTGCCTTGTAATATATCAAATAAAAGATAACAGAGTATATGTGGAATATGTACTCGATTGCAGGCAGGATTACAGTTGGCTCTTAATATAGCTTTTACAGTTAAGTATTTCTATTCCTCTGCCAGCCAGATGGCGGCTTTCACCGCTTTATGCCAGCCTTTTAAGAGCGCCGCCCGCTTCGCTTCGTCCATTTCCGGGCGGAACACGCGCTCCACTTCTTTATTCTCGATGATGTCGTCGGTGGAATCGTAGTAGCCCACCGCCAGGCCCGCCAGATACGCCGCACCCAGGGACGTGGACTCGATGGATTTGCACCGAACGATTTCCGTGTCGGATACATCCGCCTGGAATTGCATCAGGAAATTGTTCCGGCAGGCGCCGCCGTCAACTTTGAGGGCCACAATGCGCCGGCCCAGATCCTCTGCCATGGCGGACAGCAGATCTTCATTCTGGTACGCCAGGGATTCCAAAGTCGCGCGGACAATCTGGTTTCGATCCGTGCCCCGGGTGATTCCGAAAATCGCACCCCGGGCATCCGGCTCCCAGTACGGGGCGCCGATTCCCGTAAAGGCCGGCACCATGTACACCCCTTCACCGGCGCCGGCTTCCAGCGCCATCCGCTCCGACTCCGGAGATTCCGACATGAACTTCATCTCATCCCTCAGCCACTGAATTGCCGCGCCGCACACGAAGGCAGAACCCTCCAAAGCGTAGCTGACTTTGCCGTCCAGTCCCCAAGCGATGGTGGTGAGAAGCCCGGAATTGCTGAACACCGGACGGTCGCCGGTATTTAGAAGAAGGAAACTTCCGGTGCCGTAAGTGCACTTCGCCTCCCCCACTTCAAAACAGGTCTCCCCGAACAGGGCTGCCTGCTGGTCTCCCGCCGCGCCGGTAATAGGAATCGGTCCGCCGAAGAGTTCCGGAATGGTCTCCCCGTAATGGCCGGAGCACTCCACCGGCTTCGGCAGCATGCACTTCGGAATGTCCAGGAGCGATAGGATTTCATCATCCCAATCCAGCGTATGAATATTGAACAGCATGGTGCGGGCCGCGTTGGAATAGTCCGTCACGTGCACCTCACCGCCGGTCATTTTCCAGATCAGCCAACTCTCGATGGTTCCGAAGAGCAGTTCCCCCCGCTCCGCCCGCTCCCGAGCGCCATCCACATGGTCCAGAATCCACTTAATCTTCGTCCCGCTGAAATAAGCATCGACGATCAGACCGGTTTTGCGGCGAATTATCTCCTCGTGACCCTCTTCCTTCAGCTTCTCCGCATAATCCGAGGTCCGACGGCACTGCCACACGATGGCGTTATAGATCGGCTCCCCGGTGGCCTTGTCCCACACCACCGTGGTCTCCCGCTGATTGGTAATTCCCAAAGCCACAATATCCCGGTAATTCAGATTGTGCTTCAGCATCGCCTCCTGAGCCACCGAAATCTGTGTCGCCCAGATCTCCGTAGCATCGTGCTCCACCCAGCCCTCTTTCGGAAAATACTGCGGAAACTCCCGCTGCGCCGAACTGATGGTATTGCCCTGCTTATCGTAAATCACGCAACGAGCACTGGTCGTCCCCTCATCCATCGCCATGATGTATTGCTTCATCTTTCACCTCATACTTTCCCGGAACCCGCCGTCACACGAACAGCGCCATGATTCCGTTGCTGATATCGATTCCCCGTTCCGTCAGTCTCAACCCCTCGCCGGTCATCTCCAGAAATCCACCGGCTTCATACTCTTTCGCTTCCGGCAGCGCCTCCCGAAAATATTCCCAGAACGCCGCCTCGCTTCCCAGGACGTCCCGGTATCGAACGCCCTCTTCTCGCCGAAGCCCGGTAAAAACAGCCTCCGATATGTCGTCCGCTTCCGAGTTTTCGTGGACTTCCACAAAAGCAAGTTTGCCCCGGTCCAACGTTTTCGAGTAGGCCTTCAAATCCGTCTCGTTCACCGTCCGCCGGTGCCCCGTATAGGAAGAAGCCCCCAGGCCCAGGCCCACGTACTCCGCCATGTTCCAGTACTTGGAGTTGTGCCGGGACTCGCAGCCCGGCCGGGCGAAATTGGAAATCTCGTAATGCCGGTAGCCCTTTTCCCGAAGGGCTTGAATCCCCCGGTGATACATTTCCCGGTCCGTTTCATCCGGCACCTCCCGAAGCGTTCCCGCTTCGAAATCCCGAAAGAAGGATGTTCCCTCCTCCAGCTGCAGGCTGTAGAAGGAAATATGTTCCGGTTCCAGGGCGGCAATGGCTTCCAGGTCTTCCATAGCATCGGAGACGTCCGTCCCCGGAATGGCAAAAATAAGATCCAAGTTGATGTTATGAAATCCGGCTTCCCGGGCCATTTTCACATCCCGGCGAACCTCTTCTGCCGTATGAATCCGTCCAAGGTATCGGAGCCGCCGGTCGTCCATGCTCTGAACCCCCATGGACAGCCGGTTGATGCCCGCCTCCCGGAAGCCCGCCAGGCTTTCTTCCGTCAGGGTACCCGGATTGGCCTCCAAGGTCACCTCCGCCCCTTCCGTAATCCGAAAGGCTTTTCGGACTTCATTCAAAATATCTCCAACCTGTTCCGGCGTCAAGAGGGACGGTGTCCCTCCGCCAAAATAGATGGTATCCGCCTCCGGAACCTCTCGGCTCCGAAGACGGATTTCTTCTATCAGATGATTCACATACTCCTGCCGAACCTCAGGCCCCGCCGGGCCGGACAGGAACGCACAGTAATTGCATTTTTTTACGCAGAAGGGAATGTGAATGTAGATTCCCGCCTTATTCGGTGTCGTCAAACTTGAGCACCTCCGTAAATGCTTCCTGCGGCACTTCCACGGTACCGAACTGGCGCATCCGCTTCTTTCCTTCTTTCTGCTTCTCCAGCAGCTTTTTCTTACGGGAGATATCGCCGCCGTAGCACTTGGCGATAACGTCCTTCCGGTAGGCGCGTACCGTCTCTCGGGCGATGATTTTGCGGCCCACGGCAGCCTGAATCGGCACCTCGAACTGGTGCATCGGAATGATTTTCTTCAGTTTTGCGCAGATGTTCCGACCCTTAGCGTAAGCTTCCTCTTCCGGCACGATGGAGCTGAAGGCGTCGATGATTTCCTTGTTCAAAAGGATGTCCAGCTTCACCAGCTTTGCCGGGCGGTATTCTTGGAATTCGTAATCCAGGGAGGCGTAGCCCCGGGTGCGAGATTTCAGCGCGTCGAAGAAGTCGTAGATGACTTCGTTCAACGGAATGTCGTAGGTGAGGAGCACGCGGGTCTCCGTCAGGTATTCCATGTGGGTCATGTTGCCCCGACGGCTCTGGCACAGGGTCATGATGCTGCCCACGTAATCCTTCGGCGTCATGATTTCTGCTTTTACGATCGGCTCCTCGATGCGGCTGATTTCCGCCGGATCCGGCAGGTTCGTCGGGTTCTGAATCATCCGCTCCGTGCCGTCGGCCATGATGACTTTGTAGATTACGCTCGGCAAGGTGGTGATGACGTCCAGACCGAATTCCCGTTCCAGCCGCTCCACGATAACATCCATGTGCAGGAGGCCCAGGAAGCCGCAGCGATAGCCGAAGCCCAGGGCGGCGGAGTTCTCCGGTTCAAACTGGAACGCCGCATCGTTCACCTGGAGTTTTTCCAGCGCATCTTTGATGTTCTCGTATTTCTCGCCTTCGGCCGGGTACACGCCGCAGTACACCATGGACTGGGCTTTCTTGTATCCCTTCAGCGGCTTGTCCGTCGGCTTGTCGGTGTGGGTGATGGTGTCGCCCACCCGGGCGTCTGCCACCCGCTTGATGCTGGCGCACACGTATCCTACTTCGCCGGCCTTCAGCTCTTTGGACGGAACCATGCCCGGAATGCAGTAGCCGACTTCCGTCACCTCGTAGCTCTTGCCGGTATTCATGAGCTGAATGAAATCTCCTTTTTTTACCGAGCCGTCGAAAATACGGGTGTAGATGACCACGCCCTTGTAGCTGTCGTAATAGGAGTCGAAGATGAGGCCCTTCAGGCGGCCGTTGGGATCTCCCTGTGGCGGTGGAATCACCTGCACCAGTTTCTCCAACATGTCGTCGATGCCCATGCCGGTCTTTGCCGAGATCAGCGGCGCATCCTCCGCATCGATGCCGATGATGTCTTCGATTTCTTCCTTGGCTTCATCCGGGCGGGCGCTGTCCAGATCCATTTTGTTCAGCACCGGCAAAATCTCCAGGTCCTCGTCCAGAGCCAGGTAGACATTTCCCAAAGTCTGCGCTTCCACGCCCTGGGTGGCATCCACCACCAGCACGGCGCCGTCGCAGGCAGCCAAAGAGCGGGACACCTCGTAGTTGAAGTCCACGTGTCCCGGCGTGTCAATCAGGTTCAGGATGTACTCTTCCCCATCCTGGGCCTTGTAGTGGAGGCGGGTGGTCTGCAGTTTGATGGTGATTCCCCGCTCCCGTTCAATATCCATGTTGTCCAGATACTGTTCCTTCATATCCCGAGACTGTACCAGACCCGTCTTCTCAATCAGCCGGTCCGCCAAAGTGGACTTGCCGTGGTCGATATGAGCAATAATACTGAAATTTCTTATATTCTTCAGATAATCCATTTTTCCTCCGATTACTTCTTACATTTTTTCATATTATATTATACGCAATTTGCCCCGAAAATGATACAAGAAAATATTTCCGTAAATCGCAAAAAATCCTTGAAACTTCGCCATTCCTAATATATAATGAGCGTTGCGAATTAATACTATTTTAGAGAAAAGTGGGGTAAACAAAATGGCAAACATTAAATCCGCAAAGAAAAGAATTAGAGTTATCGACAAGAAGACTGCTCGCAACGCTCGTATCAAGGGTCACATGAAGCAGGCTGAAAAGAACTACCTGAAGGCTCTCGCTGCAGGTAACGTTGATGACGCAACCAAGGCATTTGTTGTTCTGGAGAAAGAGCTGATGCAGGCTGCTTCCAAGAACACAATCCACAAGAAGACCGCTTCCAGAAAAGTCAGCAGAATGGCTGCAAGACTGAACGCTCTGAAAGCACAGAACTAATTCTCACCCGTCCCCACATTGCGTACCAGTTAAGTGCGCCGGAACGATGGACTTGTCTCACCATCGTTCCATTTTTTATTGCCTTTTTTTGGCGCGGCCGGGCGGCGGGCCCGCGGTCGCCGCGGACTTGGTGCATGAATCCCCGCAAAACCTTGTTCTTCCGTCTCCTTTGCACCAAGTCTCCGGACATTTTCGGCCCGCGGCCACCGCGGACTTGGTGCACGAATCCCCGCAAGACCTTGTTCTTCCGTCTCCTTTGCACCAAGTCTCCGAATATTTTCGGCGCGCGGCCGCCGACGCCGCCCCGCTCGTCACCCTTTCTAAATTAAAGGTTGACAAGTGTGCAATTATGTTGTATCATTCCATCTGTCAACTTTTGCAGCAAATAGGTTGACAATATTTACACGGGATACAATGAAAAAAGGAGATTATTATGTATAACACCATTACTCGCACACAGGTGCTGACCCGGTCCGCACTGTTCATCGCCGTCACCGCCGTATGTTCCTGGATTTCCATTCCGATTCCGGGCACATCCGTTCCGATTAACCTGGCCACCTTTGCCGTAATTCTGGCAGGCCTCATGCTGGGTTCCCGGGATGGTGCCATCGCCATGCTGGTATTTCTGGCACTGGGCGCCATCGGCGTTCCGGTATTCCACAGCTTCACCGGCGGCATGGGAATCGTCTTCGGTCCCACCGGCGGTTTCCTGATTGGATACATCGCACTGGCGTTCTTTGCCGGACTCGCCGCAAAAAAATCAAATCATCCGGTTCGGAACTACATCCTGTTCACCGTAATCGGCGAAGTCGTTCTTTACGCTCTGGGAAGTGCATGGTTTATTTTCCAGGCCGGAAGCAACATCCAGACCGCGCTGATGGCGTGCGTCGTTCCGTTCCTTCCGGGCGACGCGGTGAAAATGGTTCTGGCATATCTGGTAGCCGGCCGCCTCAAAAAGGTCATCGCTTAACCCCCCATAAAAAAAAACATTCGCCCCGGCCACAGGTTTCCGGGGCAACTCAATTGAATAGTGTTTATATACCGTCGCCGCCTTCCCCCACTCACTAACGGAGGGTGGCGGCTTTTTTCTTGCCGGCGCGGTTTGCGCTCGGTTCCCCGCAAACCCTTTATCCTCCGTTTTGATGCGCAAACCCGAAGCCGGAGTTTTCCTTTTTTCCCGCTGCGGCGCCGGCTCGGTTTGCGCTTCCATCCCCGCAAACCCTTTGTTCTCCGTTTTCGTGCGCAAACCGGGCGCCGGGTTTTTCCAAATTTCTCCCTGCAGCGCCGGCAATCCATAAAAAAACTCCTGCAGAAATCTGCAGGAGTTTTTGCATCTAATTCGATGATGTAATCTTATTTGTAAGATTCGATCATTGCCTTGAATGCCGGCAGGGATCTCTTGATCATGTCGTTGGATACGCAGTAGGACAGTCTGAAGTATCCCGGGCACTCGAATCCGTCTCCAGGAACAACCAGCAGGTTGTGCTCCAGCTTTGCCTTCTCGGAGAATGCAACTGCATCGCCGTTCGGTGCTTTTACGAACATGTAGAATGCGCCGTCCGGTTTTGCCATTTCATATCCCATCTCGGAGAGGGAGTTGAACAGCAGCTGTCTGTTCTCGTCATATGCTTCCAGGTTCGGCATCTCGCCAACGCACTTGCCGATAACCTTCTGAATCAGGGTTGGAGGGCAAACGGAACCGATCTCACGAGCGGCACCAACGACGGAGTTGAATACCTCGTCCCACATCTCGCACTTCTCGCCAACGAAAACGTATCCGATACGCTCGCCCGGCAGGGACAGAGACTTGGACCAAGAGTAGCATACGATGGTGTTGTTATAAATTGTTGGGATGAACGGAACCTTTACATCTCCGTATACCAGTTCACGGTACGGTTCATCTGCGATGATGTAAATCGGGTGTCCGAATTCCTTACCCTTCTCGGTCAGCAGAGCTGCCATCTTTGTCAGGGTCTCTTCAGTATATACAACGCCGGATGGGTTATTCGGGGAGTTCACGATAACCGCCTTGGTGTTCTTTGTAATCATCTTCTCCAGCTCTGCAAAGTTAATCTGGAAATGCTCGGTGTCTGCCGGAACAACCTTCAGCTGTGCGCCGTCGCAAGTGAAGAATACGTGATATTCCGGGAAGAACGGAGCAATTGCGATGAACTCATCGTCTGTGGAAGTGGTCAGAGCCTTTGCTACGGAAACCAGTGCCGGAGCGCATCCACAAGTCATGAACAGCTCGGAAGCCTTTGCATTTACATCGAATCTCTCGTTCAGGTTGTCTGCGATAGCCTGTCTTACATCTTCGTGACCTGCAGCAACGGAGTATCCGTGCAGCTTGATGGAGTCATAGTTCTGTGCCAGGTCAGCGATGGTCTCGTTAACCTTTGCCGGAGCAGGAATGCTCGGGTTGCCCAGGGAGTAGTCGAATACATTCTCCGGTCCTACGATCTTTGCCTGCTCCAGACCATAAGCGAAGAGCGCTCTGATTCCGGAAGGTGCTGTTCCCAGTCCATAATACTTTTGATTAACCATTTTGATCTTCTCCTTTCAACAAGAAAAAACTTAGTCCCATGTTGTAATCCGATTATAACATATAGTTTCACTATTAACAAATGTTTCACATTCAAAAAACTTCAGTGTGTTATAATATAAATGCTCTGTTTTCTTGCAGAGTGAAAGGATATCTATCTATGACAGCAAAGAAAAAAAATACACAAAAACACATGAAGCGGAAGTCCCCCCGGAAGAAAACCCGCCGCCGAACTTCCCGCAAAAATAACCGGAAATTTCAAAAGTGGCAGCTCGCCCTCATCGCCATCGGGGTTCTTCTGATTGCCGGGGTGACCGGGCTGCACCTCTACTCCCACCCGACCCAAATCGATTCGGGGAAATACACCCACGCGGCAAAATTCAACAACGCTCTGATTATCGACGGCATCGACGTGTCCTACGCTCAGGGCGACGGCGCGTCCCATAATTGGAATCAAGTAAAAAGAAGCGGCGTGGATTTCGTATTTATCCGTGCAGGCTACCGGGATTCCTCCAAAGGAAAGCTCCATGCCGATTCGGAATTCAAAGAAAACATTCAGGGCGCCCGGAAAGCCGGACTCATGGTGGGCATTTATTTTTACTCGCAAGCCACCACGAAGAAGGAAGCCCGGGAGGAGGCCCGGAAACTGGTGAACGCGGCGAACGGGTATCAAATCGATTTGCCGCTGGTGATGGACTACGAGCTGTACCCGAAGGGGCGACTGGAGAAATTTATGAACGGCAAGAAATATAAGGCGGCGAAGGGAACCGAGATTGCGGAAGCTTTCTGCCAGGTCGTTCGAGAGGCCGGATACGAGCCTTCCGTATACTCCAACTACAACCTGCTGATGCACAAGGTGAACCCGAAGAAAGTCGCCGGCTTCGCCCGGGTATGGCTGGCTCACTACAATTCCTCCACGGATTATCCCCACAATTATACATTCTGGCAGGCGTCCTTTGAGGAGAAGGTGCACGGAATTTCCGGCACCGTGGACCGGAACTTCTGGTATTTTGGGCCGAATGGGGAGGCCACGCGGGGCCGGCGAGCGGCCGGTGCGCGCTCCATCCGGGACTGCACGGTGCAGCTGGAAAAACACAGCTTCTATTACATCGGAAAGCCGATTCAGCCGAAGCTGATTGTGAAGGACGGAAACACACCCCTTCGTGAGGGAACGGATTATCAGGTGGGTTACGTAAAGAACACGTCGGCGGGAACCGGCTATGCCATCGTGACGGGAATCGGCAAATACAAAGACCGCATTTCCACCGGTTTCCGAATTAAGACGCTTCTGTAAGGCGGAAAGGAGAATGAATGAAACTGATTTCTTGGAATGTGAACGGCTTTCGGGCCTGCCTGAACAAGGGTTTCTCGGAGTTTTTCCGGGAGGCGGACGGGGATTTCGTCTGCCTGCAGGAAACCAAAATGCAGCCGGGACAGGCGGACTTCCACCCGGAAGACTATTACGAATACTACAACAGCGCGGAAAAGAAGGGCTACTCCGGCACCGCTATTTTTGCCCGTAAGGCCCTGGGGGAACCCCTTTCCGTGCACTACGGCATGCAAGGCAAGCACGACGACGAAGGGCGCCTCATCACCCTGAAATACCCGGACTTCTACCTGGTGTGCTGCTATGTGCCCAACGCTCAGAGTGAGCTGAAGCGCATCGACTACCGCATGGAGTTCGAAGACGACCTTCGAAATTACCTTTTGGAACTGAATCGGACGCACCCGGTCATCTACTGCGGGGATCTGAACGTGGCTCACGAGGAGATTGACCTGAAGAATCCGAAATCCAACCGGGGCAACGCGGGCTTCTCGGATCAGGAACGGGGTAAAATGACGGAGCTTCTGAATGCCGGGTTCACCGACACCTTCCGGTATTTCTATCCCGACCGAACCGGAATTTATTCCTGGTGGTCCTACCGGTTCAACGCCCGGAAGAACAACGCCGGATGGCGGATTGATTATTTTATCGTCTCCGACTCCCTGCAGGACCGGATTCGGGACTCGAAGATTTTGACGGATATCACCGGCAGCGATCACTGCCCGGTGGAATTGGATATTGAATTCTAGAAAAGAAAGGAACACTGAAGATGAAAAAGAAATTATTGATCATGCTGCTCCTGGCAGCACTGACCCTGTCCGTGACCGCCTGCGGAAACTCCAAAGAAGAAGAGGATCCCGGCAGCCAAAAGCAAGCGGTCACCGATCTGGACAACGAGGCGCTGGAGTCCTATCTGAACCAGTACAACATGGACGCGGAAAACCCGATTCAGTCCGATGACCTGACTCAGGAGGAGGGATCCGCCAGCTGCAAGGTAACGGACCTCACCGTCACCTTTACCACCAAGGACGACGACCTGCAGGTGGCCGTTCAGGCCAAGGATCTGGAAGATGAAAACCTGGACGTGGTGGTTCGGGATCTGATCATCGCCATGGATCCGGAGCTCACCTACGAAGAGGTAAAGGACATGTTCTCCTCCTTCCGGGAGGACGGCCGCACCTCCTACGATATGGGCGAGGTGAAATGCAAGTTGAAGAAGAATTCCGACGGATATCGGTTCATTATCGAAAACGACTAGGTAAAAAAAGGCTTGCTCCGACGTCTTGGAGCAAGCCTTTTTGAATGGAAGCATTTAAGTTCTAGTTCTTTTTTCTGTACCGAACGATGCCGAACAGGCCGGCGATTGCCAGAAGGGCTACCCCGCCGTACAGCACCGGATTGAAATCGTCTCCGGTTGCAATGGTGGTTTTCTTTGCCGCCGTTGTTTTCTTCGATTCCTTGCTGCCGTTGTTTTCGGTGTCGGTCGGATTCGATGGTTTTTCCGGATTGTTTTGATCCGCGGAATCGCCCGGTTTCTCCGTAGTACCCGGGTCGCTCGAATCGCCCGGATTGGTCGAATCGCCCGGGTCGGTCGGACCGGCCGGATCCGTTGGAGGCACCTTTTCCTCTTCTTTTACCGAATAGGACAGGGTTGTCTGCAGCGATGCGGTTTCCACCATCGCACCGATCATTCGCTGGAACTTCTTTCCGTTCACCGTCACTTCCTGCGCCGGACGATACTGCTTCATCTCCTGCAGCCACTGAACCTTTGCGGATGCGGTAATCGAAGCATTTTCGGAAGGCTTCTCATCGGAAACCAGTCGGAATTCCTCGCCGTTCCGAATCGTCGTCTCTGTATCTTTATCACTCTTCTCCAGTGTCATTCCCGTTGGAATCTGAAGGGAGTATTCGCCGTTATAGTCTTCCGGTTCGGAGAGTTTTATCCAACCGGTCTCCCACTTTCCGGATGTTTCGTCTTTGCGGAATGTGGTGTCTCCTTCGAAGGATACGTTGGAGGACTTTGGTTCCGTCTTCAGCACGTCGTCGTTCTTCGCGTGCTCGTACAGCACATTTCCCAGTGCATTTGCGGAGGAAGCCGTTAGGTCATTGCCTTCAATGCCATATTCGTGCAGCGTCAGCCATACCGCGTGCTGCGTGCCTTCCACCGCCTGCTCTTCCGTCACGAAATGCGTTCCGCCGTTCACTGCGGAGTAGTACTCCGGCGCCGTGAGTCCATAATCCGAACAGGACACCACGGAATTTGCGGCCTTGAAGAACGGATTCTGCCGGATGGCCTTTCCGGTTTCTTTTTCGGACTCCGTTCCGCTGCTGACCATTTTGATTACATCCTGGTTAAACTTCACCAGTGCTTGGTAATTCTCGCCGCTCTTATCTTTCAGCGAAGCCAGCGTGAAAGTGTGGCGCTTCAGTTCCGGGAATGCCTTCAGCACATCCGCAGAAGGAACCAGCATCGCATCGAACTGCGCATCCGTCGGAACGTAGTCCTTGGAATCCTTCACGATTTCGTACATGGATTCTCCATTGTACGGATATCCGGCATAGAGAACGCTTTCCAGGCGGTCCATACACTCCTCGTATTTTTCCTCGCTGTCGAAATCCGACGCTTTCAAATAACCGTTCAGATATTTCGGTACCGAAACATCCCCTAGGCTGTCGGTATCGTGCGGCCAAAGCATCTGGTTGTTCATGCAGTATACTACCATCTTTCGATTGGCATCTGCCGGATCCGCCACGGAGTGAATTCCGTTCTCGAAAGAAATGGTCACCGCTTTCTCGGAATCCGATCCGCTTTCCGCACCAAAGACGGCTGTACTATTCCCCAAAACAGCCGCCGGTGTTGCCAATCCAATCGTCAGGATTAATGACAACAGACTTTTCAAATTCTTCTTATTCATTTTTTCCCCTTTAAAGTTACATATCCCTTGTTCTTCAATACGTCAAGGTAAACTGTCAGTTTATTGTACAGTAAAAAAAAATCCGCCGCAAGTTTTGCGACGAATTTTTTTGAAAATATGCGATGTACCTATTTCTCCTTCTTTTCCGAGGAGCCCTCGCCGGAAGCGTATGCACCGACAATCTTCCAGGAATCGTCATCTTGTTTTTTCAGCTTCAGCTGGATTTCCTGCTTCAGCTCGCCGGTTTCGTCCACCTTCTTGGAGAACGCATCCAGCATTTCCGGAATTATATCGGCATACACCTTTTTCATCAATGCCTTCTGGCCCTTGGATACATAGAGGTTCGTCAACTCATCCATGTGCTTCTCCATGTACTTGTTGGCAATCTTGTTCACCTCGCTGTCCACATTGATGTCGTCCAGCTTGTACGGATTGTAGCCGTGGGTGGTCTTCACCGAAACCGTCGCCTCGTCATCCTTTAGTTCTACCTCGCCGATTTCATACTTCGTAATGAAGTTATCCTGTATCTTCTCGGTGAAATCATCGATGCTCTTGGCCGCTTTATCTCCCAGATCATTCTTGGACAGGCCGCTGGATGTGTAGAACACCTTGGACAGGTTCTCCAGATCCGAGAGACCCAGTTCCTTCTCCACGTCTTCCGTGCAGTGCTTTCCCGCATCGGAGAATGCCCCGCTCTCCAGGCTCTGCATAAATCCGTCTGCCGCCTCTTTGACCTTCGCTTCTTCCTTGTTTCCGCAGCCGGCAAATACCAGCACTGTCAGAAGCAGGGAAAGGACCAGTGCCAATTTCTTCTTCATACTCATATATATCCTCCTTCCATAACCACACGTATCGTCATTTTCAAAAATTATATTATACTTCCCGGCTTTCCGCAATACTCCAAAGAGCACCCCGAGAGATAAAAAAACAGAAAATCCACCGCGTTCACCGCGATGGATTTTCTATTGCCAGTATGTATTGTGCGATATTTGCAATTTAGAATTTCAGCTTGGAGAACTTGCTCTTCTTCGGATAGGCTTTCTCGGACAGTTCGTCCGCCATCTTCTGAATGGCCTTCTTCTCCTTGGAGCTGAGTTTTGTCGGCACCTCCACGATGACCTTCACGAACAGATCTCCGTACCGTCCGGTGCGAGGGTTCTTCACGCCCTTGCCCTTCAGGCGGAAATTAGATCCGGTCTGGGTTCCCGCCGGAATGGTGTAGCTGTAGGTCTCGTTGAAGCCCGGCACGCTCACCTTTGCGCCCAGCGCTGCCTGATCGAAGGAAATCGGCAGGTCCAGATACAGGTCGTCGCCTCTTCTCTTGTAGGTGCTGTGAGGACGTACGTTCAGCACGATGTACAGGTCTCCGCTCGGTCCGCCGTTGGTTCCCGGTTCGCCCTGACCCCGAATCGGGATCACGCTGTCGTTGTCCACGCCCGCCGGAATGTTGATCTTAATCTTGACCTTCTTCCGAACTGCGCCGGCACCGTGGCAATCCGGACACGGTGTATCGATAATCTGACCGGTTCCGCCGCACTTGGAGCAGGTGGTCACGTTCTGAATCCGGCCGAACGGCGTGTTGGACACCTGGGTCACCTGACCGGTTCCGCCGCAGGCATCACAGGTGTGCTTGGAGGTTCCCGGTGCGGTGCCTTCTCCGTTACAGGTCTTGCACTGTACCATCTTGGTCAGTTCCACTTCCTTCTCACAGCCGAAGATCGCCTCGGTAAAATCAATGGTAATCTCCTTCTGCAGATCCCGGCCCTTCATCGGACCGTTACGACGTGCGGAACGCCGGCCGCCGCCGAAGCCGCCGAAGCCGCCGCCACCGCCGAACATATCGAATATATCACTGAAATCGAATCCGCCAAAACCGTCGAATCCACCGGCACCGCCTCCGAAGCCGGCATTCGGATCCACTCCGGCATGGCCGAACCGATCGTATTTGCTCTTTTTGTCCGGATCCGACAGGACCGCATAGGCTTCGTTCACTTCTTTGAACTTCTCTTCTGCCTCTTTGTTGTCGGGATTCCGGTCCGGATGATACTTCATGGCCATCTTACGGAATGCCTTCTTGATTTCATCATCCGATGCGCCCTTTTGAAGTCCAAGCACTTCGTAATAATCTCTTTTTTCAGCCATCTTTCGTTCCTTTCCAAAATATATCTATTTCATTTGTCATTATCATGAAATGACAGCTGCCGGCAGTACGCCGGCAGCTTTTCTATAATACACAGATTATTTATCGTCGTCAACTACTTCGTAGTCTGCGTCTACTGTGTTTCCGTTGTGTGCCGCACCGGAGTTCTGATCTCCCGCTGCCTGCTGTGCACCCATGTCCGGTCCTGCCTGACCTGCGGCACCCTGTGCAGCCTGTGCTTCCTGATAGATTCTGGTGGAGATTGGATAGAATGCGTTGGTCAGCGCTTCCATCTTGCTCTTCAGATCTTCGGTGGATGCGTTGTTGTTCAGCGCGTCCTGCAGATCCTTCTTCGCATTTTCCACTGCGGTCTTCTCAGAATCGTTTACCTTGTCGCCCAGCTCGTTCATCTGCTTTTCCACTTCGAAAATCATGCCCTCTGCCTGGTTCTTGGTCTCGATTTCTTCCTTGTGCTTCTTATCTTCCTCAGCGTATCTCTCCGCTTCCTTGATCTTCTCGTTAATCTCATCCTCGGACAGCTTGGTGGAGGAAGTGATTGTAATCTTCTGTTCCTTACCGGTGCCCAGATCCTTTGCGCTTACGTTAACGATACCGTTGGCATCGATATCGAAAGTAACCTCAATCTGCGGAATTCCACGCGGAGCCGGTGCAATGCCGGACAGCTGGAATCTTCCCAGCGTGATGTTGTCGGAAGCCATCTCTCTTTCACCCTGCAGTACGTGAATATCTACTGTGGTCTGGTTGTCTGCTGCGGTGGAGAAAATCTGACTCTTCTTTGTCGGAATCGTGGTGTTTCTCTCGATCAGCTTGGTAGCGATTCCGCCCAGTGTCTCGATGGACAGGCTCAGCGGAGTGACATCCAGCAGCAGTACGTCATTAACCTCACCGGTCAGCACGCCGGCCTGAATGGATGCACCGACTGCAACGCACTCATCCGGGTTGATACCCTTGAACGGTTCCTTACCGGTTACTCTCTGTACCGCAGCCTGTACTGCCGGGATACGGGTGGAACCACCCACCAGGATTACCTTGTCCAGGTCTGCCGGAGTAACGCCGGCATCTCTCATTGCCTTGTTCATCGGCTCGATGGATCTGTCTACCAAATCGGAAGTGAGCTGATCGAATCTCGCTCTGGTCAGGTCCATATCCAAATGCAACGGACCATCCGCGGTTACGGTGATGAACGGCAGGTTGATCTTTGTGGTCTGAGCGCTGGACAGTTCCTTCTTTGCCTTCTCTGCGGCTTCCTTCAGTCTCTGCAGTGCCATGTTGTCCTGTCTCAGGTCCACGCCGTGCTCCTTCCGGAAGGAGTCTGCCAGGAAGTCCATAATCTTGTTATCGAAGTCATCGCCGCCCAGGTGAGTATCACCGTTGGTTGCCAGTACTTCGAAAACGCCGTCGCCCAGTTCCAGTACGGATACATCGAATGTACCACCGCCCAGGTCGTATACCAGGATCTTGTGGGATCCCTCTGCCTTGTCCAGACCGTATGCCAGGGAAGCTGCGGTCGGCTCGTTGATAATTCTCTTTACATCCAGTCCGGCAATCTTACCGGCATCCTTGGTTGCCTGCTTCTGTGCATCGGAGAAGTATGCCGGTACGGTGATTACCGCTTCGGTAACCTTCTCGCCCAGATAGCTTTCCGCATCCGCCTTCAGCTTTGCCAGAATCATCGCGGAAATATCCTGCGGTGTGTACTGCTTTCCGTCGATTTCTACGTGATAGTTCTCACCCATGTGTCTCTTAATGGATGCGATGGTTCTGTCCGGGTTGGTGATGGCCTGTCTCTTTGCGGTCTCACCTACCAGTCTCTCACCATTCTTTGTGAATGCCACTACAGATGGGGTGGTTCTTGCGCCCTCTGCGTTAGCGATTACGGTCGGTTCTCCACCTTCCAGTACAGCGACACAGCTGTTTGTTGTTCCCAAATCAATTCCAATTACTTTGCTCATTTCTATTACCTTTCCTTCCTTGAAATTACTTTGTTACTGCGACCATAGACGGTCTGATTACTTTATCGTTCAAAGCGTAGCCCTTCTGCAGGACCTTACTTACTTTGCCGCTTTCCAGCTCTTCATTCTCTTCGGTCATCACCGCATTGTGCTTCGTCGGGTCAAAATCCTGACCTTCCGCTTCCACTTCCGCCAGACCGGATTTCTGAAGCTCCGTTACCATTTGGGTAAAAATAAGTTCCATTCCCTTGGCGTATCCGGCAGGGTCATCCTCTGCGCTGGCCGCCAGGGCTCTTTCAAAATTGTCCAGAACCGGAAGCAGTTCCATCACCAGCTTCTCGGTGGCGTATTCCCGAATATCGTTCTTTTCCTTCGCCACCCGCTTCTTGTAGTTCTGGAACTCGGCCATCAGGCGGACATATTTCTCATTTCCGTCATCGGCCTTTTCTTCCGACTTCTCTTCTGCCTTTTCCTCGGTCGCCTCCGCCTCCGGTGCGTTATCTTCTTCCGGAGTCTCGGACGTCTCCGCCGAACCGGTTTCTTTTTTTACTTCATCTTCCGGAGTCTGGGCTTCCTTCTTCTGTTCTTCACTCATCCTCTTTCTCTTCCTTTCCATTGCTCAGCATAAACGATTGGCTGAGGTTATTCGTCAAATATTCCATAATCGAGGTGACCTCGCTGTAATTCATGCGGGTCGGCCCGATGACGCCGATTTTGCCCACCAGCTTGCCGTCCACGTGGTAGGTGGCGGTAATCACGGAGCTGTTCTTCATGGCCTGTTCCGGATTCTCGTTGCCGATGGTGACGATTACGCCGTTGTCCCGGTTCAGAATGTCCCGAGTGAATTCCTCCTTCCGGCTCACCAGCTCCAGGAAGGATTTGGCCCGATCCATGTCGCTGTATTCCGGAATGTTGAATATGTTGGTGAGGCCTTCCATGTACAGGTTGACGTTCAGCATATCCTCCAAAGTCCGCATGAAGTTGGGCATCACATCTCCCGCCAGGGAACTCAACGCACCCAGGTCGGTGCCCACATCTTCGATGATGGAATTCTTCAGCACATCGTCGATGGTATGACCTTTATAATGGTAGGTCATGGTTTTGCTGAGAATCTCCAGGGCGTCGTTGGTGTACGGCACGTTCAGGCGCAAGGTGGTGTTGGTCACCTTTCCGCTGTCTGCCACAATCATCAAGACGATTTTGTCATCGTCGATGGGAAGCAGTCGGATGAACTTCAGGGTGTCCTGCCGAGTGGACGGAGTCATGGCAAAGGATGCCAGCTTCGTGATATCGGACAGAAGCTCTGCCGCGTGGCGAATGGTTCGGTCGAACTCGTTTCGGTTCACTTGAAGCCGTTCGTTGATGGTCTGCTTCTCTTGAAGGCTCAAATCCGTCTTCTGCATCATGTTGTTCACGTAGAGCCGATACGCCTTATCGGAAGGAACTCGTCCCGCCGATGTGTGGGGATGGGTCAGATAACCCATCTCTTCCAGGTCCGCCATCTCATTCCGAATGGTGGCCGGGCTCACGCCAAAATCATATTTCTTCGCGATGGAACGGGAGCCTACCGGTTCGGCGTTCTGCACGTAATCCGTAATAATTGCCTGAAGGATTCGCAGTTTTCGTTCTGTTAAATCCATTGTTCTGCCTCCTTCTTTCTTTTTCGTTGTTAGCACTCAATCTACTGGAGTGCTAATCACTGTCTATAGTGTACTCTCACCCTCTCAAATAGTCAACGAGTAAATTGAAGTTTTTTGTGTTTTTTCTGTGATTAGTGTACAATACTGATGTTTAGACAATCAGGAGGAACAACCATGGATTACAAAAGAATTCTTACAATACAGGACATTTCCTGCGTGGGCCAGTGCTCCCTCACCGTGGCGCTGCCCATCCTCTCCGCCTGCGGCCTAGAGACGGCCATTCTCCCCTCGGCGGTGCTGTCCACCCACTCCGTGGGCTTCCGGGATTTCACCTTCCGGGATCTGACGGAGGACATTCCCGCCATCGAACACCACTGGCAGCAGGAGGGCATCCGTTTTCAGGCGGTGTACACCGGCTACCTGGGAAGCGCCCGCCAGATTGAAATGGTCAAAGACATCTGCCAAAACCTTCTGGTGCCCGGCGGCAAAAAAATCGTGGATCCCGCCATGGCCGACCGGGGAGAACTGTATCCGGTCTTCGATATGGATTTCGTTCAGGAGATGAAAAAATTAGTGGGAGAAGGAGACATCGTGCTGCCCAACATTACCGAGGCTTCGCTTCTGACCGACACGGAGTATCGGGAAGAATACGATGAAGAGTACATCTGCGGTCTGGTGGATGGGATTCACCGGCTGGGCGCCGGCACCGTGGTGCTCACCGGCGTGAGCTACGACGCCCACAGCACGGGCGTCCTGGTTTCGGAGCAGGGAAAACAGACCTACTACCGCCACGAACTGCTGGACCGGGGCTGCCACGGCACCGGCGACGTGTACGCCTCTTCCTTTGTGGGGGCGTACATGCACGGCAAAACCGTCCCGGAAGCCGCCCGAATCGCTGCGGATTATACCCTGGCCTGCATCAAAAACACCCTGGACGACCCGGACCACTGGTACGGTGTGAAATTCGAACCGGTGCTGGGAGAACTGATCGCAGCACTGAAGTAAGCCGGCGCCCGCCGGCTTTTTTGATTGGTCTGCCGGCGAGCGCGGACTCTGCCGGCAGCCGGGCCGCGTTTTTCAGAATTTCCGGCCCGAGGTTTGCGTATCAAAACCGATTTCATTGGGTTTCCGGGGAATCGTACGCAAACCGGAAAGGCCGCCGGGCCGCGTTTTTCAGAATTTCCGGCCCGAGGTTTGCGTACGGAAACCGATTTCATTGGGTTTCCGGGGAATCGTACGCAAACCGGAAAGGCCGACGGGCCGCGTTTTTCAGAATTTCCGGCCCGAGGTTTGCGTACGGAAACCGATTTTATTGGGTTTCCGGGGATTCGTACGCAAACCTAGGCGGCCGCCGGACCGGGTTTTTCAGAATTTCCGGCCCGAGGTTTGCGTACGGAAACCGATTTCATTGGGTT
>JAFEHB010000208.1_pt1 | contig 27942 bp, 20 predicted proteins | sample 9267121 | NCBI WGS metagenome assembly JAFEHB01 (sample SAMN17103336, study PRJNA684904) | human gut metagenome | isolation source: diarrhea sample from child under the age of five | host: Homo sapiens | place: South Africa: Mafikeng, Mafikeng Provincial Hospital | collected 2019-09 | reverse complement strand
CATTCGGCAGGTCGGACGTGGTGCTTCACCCCCGTCAAGGCCTTGATCTTTCGTCGCGGGGCACCACGTCGTCGTGGTCCAGCGGGCATTCGGCAGGTCGGACGTGGTGTTTCACCCCCGTCAAAGCCTTGATCTTTCGTCGCGGGGCACCACGTCAGCCGCTCCGGCCGGGCTCGGCCGGGCATTTGGCGAGGCGGACGTGGTGCCTCACCTTCGTCAAAGCCTTGATCTTTCGTCGCGGGGCACCACGTCGTCGGGGTCCGGCGGGCGTTCGGTGGGCTGGACGTGGTGCTTCACCCCCGCCAGAGCCTTGATTCTTCGTCGCGGGGCACCACGTCCCCGGGCTCGGCCGGTCATTCAGCGGGCCGGACGTCGGCAATGAAAAAACCTGCATACGGAAAGCAGTCTTTGCTTGACCGATGCAGGCAGATTGTTTTGTGATGATTTCCGAGGTGAAAGCGAAGAGCCCTTTCTCTAATTACACCGCCATCGGGCAGAGCACCAGGTACGCCAGCATGTAGTGGCAAAAGCTTCCCGCCATGACGAAGAGGTGAAACAACTCATGGTTGCCGAAGCCGATACTGTTTGCCGGAATGATTTTCAGCTTGAGGGCGTAGATCACTCCGCCGACGGTGTAAAACAATCCTCCTGCCAGAAGCCAGAGGAATCCGACGGAAGAAAGGTTGGCATAAATCGTGGGCAGGACGGAAATGCAGAGCCAGCCCATTCCGATGTACATCACGGAAGAGACCCATTTCGGACAGGTCACCCAGAAGAATTTGAACAGCATTCCCAGTGCGGCTACAATCCAAACCGCGATGAGGAGCCGGGTTCCGGCCTTTCCCGGAATGGCAATCAGGCACACCGGGGTATAGGAGCCGGCAATCAGTACGAAGATGCTCATGTGGTCCAGGCATTTCAGCCGATGGTTCCGAACTTCATCCAGATTAAATGCGTGATAGGATGCGCTGGCGCCGTACAGCAGAATCATGCTCAGCATGAAAACCCCCATGGAAATCAGCGCCCGAAGCGGTGCACCGCCGAAGGCTCCGTGAATCAGAAGGAGCGGGGTAGCGACGATGGCCATCAGGAATCCGATAAAATGAGTCAGCGAACTGATGGGATCTTTGGCGCGGAATACCGGGCGGTCCTTCGATGTCTCGGTGCTGCCGGGAACGGAATTGGTGGAATAAGATAATTTCTGCATTGGGATACCTCCTGTAAAAAACGCTCGGTTCGGATTCGAGCGTGAAATCGAATCCACGAACGGTGTAATCAAGTCTTTATTATCGGTTATTGAATATCCGATGACCATATATTAGCGGTTATTCAATAACTTGTCAAGGGCTACCGTAAATATTATTGACGGTTATTGATATTTGCTATACAATGAATATCAGGTATTCGAAACAGGAGGAAACGATGACACAGAAAGAAAACGAAAAGAACAAAAGTATTCAGGCTGCAATTCAGGCGGACATCCAGCGCACCCTGGATTCCCTGCATTTGCCGGAATACAAGGAGATTCCGGACGTGGGGCTGTATCTGGAGCAGGTGACCCGGTTCATCAATACCGCGCTGGAATCCTTTCCGGATATGAGCGTTACTCCATCCATGATCAGCAATTACGTGAAGCTGAAGGTGGTGACCCGTCCGGAGAAGAAAGCCTACTCCCGGGATCAGATCGTGGCCCTGCTGTTCGTGGCCGTGGCAAAGACCGTGTTGTCCATGGACAACATCCGGAAAGCCTTTGAAATCCGCCGCCAGAACAGCGACGTGGAAACGGGATACGAATATTTCCGGAGAAGCCTGGAGCACGCCCTCACCTCCTTCGGGAAAGACCCGCTGCCTTGGAATCCGGAAGAAATTCCGCAGGACGTCAGCGAGGAAGCGCTGAATGTGGTGGATTACACCGCCTCCGCCATCGCGTATAAGATGTATCTGAATCTGTATTTCGACGCAATCAAAGAACCGGGCACCTCCAAATAGTTAAAAAATAAACGGCGAAAAAGCCTGAAAAGCCCTTTATTAAAGGGTTTCAGCGGTGTATAATAACCAACGGAGTATTTATAGAAAAAACCAATGGTTATTTTGCAGGAGGAGTATTGCAAATGGAAATCGCAAAAAATGCAGGAATCACATACAAGCAGACACCGGTTGCCAACGGCACCCTGGTAAAGGTCATCAAGGCGGCGATGGCTTCCCATCTGGAGGACGAGAAGGGTTGGAATTACTACGTTTCAAAGTCCAAGGAGGCGATTGCCGAGCTGGCGGAATTCGGTGAGAACGCCGCCGAAGTGAAGGATGCACCGGCCGTTATCGTTCCGGTATACGCACCGGCAAAGGAAGCGCCGACCGCAGAGGATGTGGAGAGAAGCCGTGCCATCGGAAACATGCTGGTAATCATGGAAGAAATCGGTCTGGCCGGCACCTGGGTGAGCGTGATGTGTGACGAAGCGCAGCAGAAGAAGGTGGCGGAAGCCATGCACATTTCTTCGGAATTCATGCCGATGGGCATTCTGACTCTGGGCTATCCGGAGCAGGATGCAGAGGAGGATAAGCCGGGCAAAAAGAAAAAGAAAGCCGAGGAACGTTTTCGCAAGAAGATTCACTTTGTGGACACGCTGGGCAGATACTAAGAACTTTGTGTCGGAAGCGAAAGACTTCCGGCACTTTTTTTACAAAAAAATCCGTGTATGAATTGCAGTACAATCCGTAAAAAGATATAATGGAAAAGATTATGAATCAATACCGTTTTGGTTAGTTGGAAAGGACAGAGAAAGATGAAACAGTTAGAAGAGACGAAAAGCAGCGGATTGGCACTGATACCGTTCCTGTTGTTCATTGTGATCTATATGGGCGCCGGAATCATCCTGCAGATGCGGGGGGTGGAGATGGCGTTCTATCAGTTCCCGTCGGTGGTGGCCATGTCCATTGCGGTAATTGCCGCATTTGTCATGTTCCACAAGGCGGGCATTAACGAGAATTTTGCGACCTTTGCCAAAGGCGCTGCCAGCGAAGACGTGGTGACCATGCTGATGATCTACTTGCTGGCGGGCGGATTCTCCGCGGTGGCCGGTGCGATGGGCGGAATCGAATCCACGGTAAACCTGGGCGTGTCGATTATTCCGGCACACCTGCTCACTGCAGGCATCTTCGTGATTTCTGCTTTTATGGCGACGGCGACGGGAACCTCCATGGGAACCGTGGGCGCCATTGTGCCGATTGCCGTGGGCGTTGTGGATAAAGCGGGCTTGAGCATGCCTCTGGTGATGGCGGCCTGCATGTCCGGCGCGATGTTCGGCGACAACCTGTCCATGATTTCGGATACCACCATCGCCGCGACCCGGACCCAGGGCGTAGAGCTGAAGGATAAGTTCCGCACCAACTTCTGGTGCGCCCTTCCGGCGGCCATCATCGCACTGGTGCTGTTAGTGGCATTCGGTCGTCCGGAACATGCGGTGGTAATTCCTGCCGGAAACTATGAGTTGATCAAGGTGGTTCCGTACATGCTGGTACTGGTGCTGGCGCTGATGGGAATCAACGTATTCCTGGTGCTGCTCTTCGGCATCGTGTCCGCCGGCATCATCGGAATTGCCTGCGGCGACCTGACCGTGATTACTTTTGCTACCAACGTGTGGGAAGGTTACAAAAGCATGATCGAAGTGTTCCTGCTGTCCATGTTCGGCGGCGGCGTGGCGGAGCTCACGGCGAAGTACGGCGGGCTCCAGTGGATGATCGAGAAGCTCAGCGGAATTTGCAAGGGAAAGAAATCCGCCCAGGCGGCGCTGTGCGTGCTGGCGGGAGTGACGGATATGGCGACGGCCAACAACACCGTGGCCATCATCGTGGACGGAAATATGGCCAGATCCATCAGCGAGAAGTACAAGATCGATCCGAGAAAAACCGCGTCCATCCTGGATGCGTTCACCTGCATCTTTCAGGGCATGATTCCGTACGGTGCCCAGTTCCTGCTGGTGGCATCCCTGACCAAGGGACGAGTGAGCCCGCTGGACATCATTCCGCTGCTGTGGTACCTGTTCCTGCTGGGACTTTTCACCGTGCTGTCCTTCCTGATTCCAAGCTACGAGAAATTGACCCTCTCCGGCGAATGGGATTGGGAGAACCACACCGTCATCCGATAGTTGTGGAAGGAGATGAATTGGAATGGAAAAAAATCGAAATCAGGTCATCGTGCGGGCCAGCGTGGTGGGCATCGTCACCAACCTTTTGCTGGCGGGCTTTAAGGCTTTTGTGGGGATGATGTCCCATTCCGTGGCCATCACCATGGATGCGCTGAACAACCTGAGCGATGCCATGTCCTCATTGATTACCATCGTGGGCACCCGGCTGGCGGCAAAACCGGCGGATCGGGAGCATCCTCTGGGACATGGGCGGGTGGAATATCTCAGCGCCAGCGTGATTGCCTTGATTATTCTCTACGCGGGCATTACGGCTTTGGTGGAGTCCGTGACGAAAATCCTCCATCCCAAGACGCCGAACTATACCGGCGTTACCCTGCTGATTGTGGCGGTAGCGGTGGTGACCAAAATCGTTCTGGGTCTTTGGGTGAAGAAGCAAGGGATAAAAGCAAATTCGGAATCCCTCATCAATTCCGGTGCCGATGCCCTTCTGGATGCGGTGATTTCCGTCACCACGCTGGCAGCGGCCGGTCTGTATCTGGGATTCGGCCTGCGGGTGGAAGCCTGGCTTGCGGCCATCATTTCCCTGGTGATCGTCAAAGCGGGAATCGACATGCTGCGGGAAACCATCAGCGATATCCTGGGGGAACGGGTGGAGAAACCATTGGCTCGGCAAGTGAAAAGCATCATCTGCATGCATCCTCATGTGACCGGTGCCTACGACTTAATCCTTCACGCCTATGGGCCGGATCAGTATCAGGGATCGGTGCACATCGCCATTCCGGATACCATGACCGCCGTGGAAATCGACCGGCTTCAGCGGGACATTGCCGATGATGTGTACGAGAAGACCGGAGTCATCCTGATGGGAATCGGAATCTACGCCATCAACACCACCGATGCGGATTTGGCGATGGTTCAGAAAAAGGTGACGGACCTGGCCATGAGCGTGGAACACGTGATGCAGCTCCACGGTTTCTTCTTTGATCCCGAGAGCCGGCGCATGAGCTTCGACGTGGTGGTCAGCTTCGAGTCCCCGGACCGGATGGAGACGATGGAACAGGTTCGCCGAAAAGTCCTTCAATGGATGCCGGACCTGAAGCTTCGAATTCGGATGGATGCGGATCTCAGCGATTGATTTTCCGCAATAAGTGTTAAGATTTCTTAAGAATTGTTAAGATTGGGCTCCGGATGTTGTACACCGGAGCCCAATTCAGTATAATTAATATCATTAATTTCGACCGATACTGTAACAGCATGGGGAAAGAAAGGATAGAATTATGTCGCATATGATTGAACTTCATAACGTATCGAAGTTCTACAGCAATAAGGATACCGTGAGTACCGGATTTTCCAAGGTGGATCTCAACCTGGATATGGGGGAATTCGTGGTGATTACCGGCGAGAGCGGCAGCGGCAAGTCCACGCTGCTGAACGTCATTTCCGGACTGGACAGCTATGAAGAGGGGGAACTTTTCATCGCGGGAGAGGATACCAGCGGCTACCGAACGGAAGATTACGAACGGTACCGGAAGAAATACATCGGAAATATTTTCCAGGACTTCAACCTGGTGAACAGCTATACCGTATACCAGAACGTGGAGCTGAGCATGATGCTGTCCGGCATGCCTCGGTCGGAGCAGAAGCAGAACATCCCGGATTACATCGAGATGGTGGATATGACGGCCTATACCAAGACCAAGGCATCCAAGCTTTCCGGCGGACAGAAGCAGCGGGTGGCCATCGCCCGGGCGCTGGCAAAGAACGCCCCGGTTATCGTGGCGGACGAACCGACGGGAAATCTGGACAGTGCCTCCGCAGAGAAGGTGATGGAAACCTTGCATCGGATTTCCAAAGATCGCCTGGTGGTTATCGTAACCCACAACTACGAGCAGGCGGCGCCGTACGTCACCCGAAAAATCACCATGCATGACGGCCGAATTATCGAGGATAAGAAAATTCAGCCCGCGGCGGGGGATCTTTCCGATGATGAGATGGAATCCTATCTGCATCCGGAGGAAGAACGAAAGGAAGAAGAAGCGGCGAAGCCTCGCAGCGGCGGAAGAGCTATGAGAAATGAAGAGGCGGAAACCGAAGGGAAAGGAAGAAGAAAGGGCCGGGGGCGGAGGAATCCTTTTGCGGAAGCACCGGTATACCGGAAGATGTCGGCCGGGTCGCAGCTTCGGCTGGGGGTTCGGAACACCTTCAACCTTCCGGCGAAATTCATTTTGCTTTTATTGGTGTACCTGTTCGTCACGGCGGCGGTACTGAGCCAGTACGCGTCCACGAAGCAGGCCCTCCATTCCAATGATTTGATGGGATACAACAATTACTTCACGGATACCTCCCCGGAGCGGCTGATTCTCACCAAGAAGGATGGGAGTGCTTTCACCACTTCGGATTACGAGAGCCTTCAGAAGATGGACAATGCGGATTACATCATCAAGGGGGATGCGGGCATCGACACCGGAATCATGTTTGAGTCCGACGATATCGATATCAGCGGTCCGATGTATCCGGTGAGCTGCCTGAAGGAGAAGCCGACCATCGGCCGCCTTCCGAAGAAGGATACGGAAGTGGTTCTGGTGGCGGATCCGGAATGCTATTCCTACGATGCCATCAAGGAGATGGACAAGAAGATTCTGGGAAAAAAGTATTACATCGATGCCCTGAATTCCATGGCGATACAGGGCGGCGACCGGCTGATCAAGGACAAGGTGACCGTGGTCGGCGTGGTTTTGCTGAGCGAAGATGCCAGCCGGTCCAGCAACGGAAACGTCATGATTTACGTAACGGATAACGTGGCGGCTCGGGTGCTGGTAAAGACCGCAGCGGCCTCCTCCGTCGTAACGCTGGACTTTAGCGGTACGAAGAGCGATTACAGCGGCATGCAGGTGGTGTATCCATCCAAGAAGGTGCCGAAGGGCGAAGTATACATTTCCGAAGACCAGGCATACCAGTTCTACGAAGAAGGTGCGGCTCGGGGAAAGACCATGGGTCTTCACGTGAAAAACCATTATTTCGAGGAGTCTCGGGATTTCCGAGTCGGTCAGGTGTTCAAAGCCGACAATATCCGGAACCTGCTGGGTCTTTCCAAAAACAATTACGACGAATACACGTCCAACGTGTACATCAATCCGTCGGATTACAACAAGATTTTCAATCAGGGAAATTTCCAGAGCAGCTTTTTCATGAAGGACGAGAAGCTGTCCGATTCCACGGTGAAGGCCCTGGAAAGCGCCGGATACAAGGTGCTGGTGATTAAGGATACCTTTACGGATGCCACCGGTGGGTATGCGTTTATCCTTCGGATGTTCAGCATGGTTCGCCTGGCACTGGAATTCATCGTGCTGTTCTTCATTTCCTATGCGGTAATCCGGCTGATTATGCGGTCCCGAAATTCCTACTACTCGACCTTGCGAATTCTGGGCGCCAGCCGGAAGAATACGGACAACATCCTGCGCATCGAGCTGCTGCTCATGATGGCGATTTCCTACGGCGGCGTTTTGGTAGGAAGCAACCTGGTACGGCGGGGAATCGTCGCGGTGCCGGCGGTGAATGAGCGACTGGCGTTCCTGTCCGCGACGGATTATTTCATCCTGTTCGTCGGACTTCTGGTGATGTCCCTCCTGATTGCGAAGAGATATTCCCATAAAATCTTCAGCAAGAGCGCTATGAAAGTTTACAGAGAGGAGGCGTAGATATGATTGAACTTCAGAATGTAAATAAGTATTTCAACCGAAAGAAAAACAACGAAATTCATGTCATCAACGACACCTCCCTGAATCTGCCGGAAAGCGGCATCGTGGCACTGCTAGGTCCTTCCGGCTGCGGTAAAACCACGCTGCTGAATGCCATCGGCGGGCTGGACCGAATCAACTCGGGAAAAATCTACGTGGACGGGGAATGCATCACCCGGAAGAGTTCCAACAAGGTGGACGTCATCCGGAATGCAAAGATTGGATATATTTTCCAGAACTACAACCTGCTGGATAACCGCACCGTCTTTGAAAACGTGGCCATCGCCCTGCGAATGGTGGGCATGAAGGATCGGGAACAGGTGAAGGAACGGGTGAACTACTGCCTGGAAGCGGTGGGCATCTATCCGTATCGGAACAAGATGGCGGATGCTCTGTCCGGCGGACAGCGGCAGCGGGTGGCCATCGCCCGGGCTATTGCCAAGAACCCGAAGATCATCATCGCCGATGAGCCGACGGGAAACCTGGACAGCCGGAACACCATCGAAATTATGAACATCATCAAGTCGATTTCCAAAGACCGGCTGGTGATTCTGGTGACACACGAGACGGATATCGCGGAATTCTACGCGGATCGGGTGGTTCGAATCAAGGACGGCCGGGTGGTATCGGACCGGGAAAACGATCCTTCCCGGAAGCTGGACTATCAGCTGGAAAATAAGATTTATCTGAAAGATATGGAACACGGAGTGCGATTCCGGCACGATGGATTGACGGTGGACGTGTATCAGGATGAGATTCGGGAGACGGATATCAAAATCGTCATTCGCGGCGGCAACCTGTACATCAATACCGGCGGGGCGTTCCATGTGGTGGATGAAACCGCCAACATCGAGATGATCGATGCGCACTACAGCGCCATGGATTCCACCATCTACGAGGACGTGCACTTCCGGTACGACGAGCACATGCCGGAGAATTTTAAGGCGAAATACACCTCCGTATATAACGTCTGGAACATGCTGGCCAGCGGCTTCCGCAATGTGCGGAAATTCAGCCTGCTAAAAAAACTCCTGCTCATCGGCTTCGTGTGCGCGGCGGCGTTTACTTTTACCGCGGTGAGCAACATCTTCGGTATTTTCAACGTGCAGGAGAAGGACTTCCTCACCACCAACAGTCATTACATCACCGTGGCCAACCCGAAGCACGATGAGTCGATGCTGAAGAAAATCCGGAAGATGAACGGGGTAAGCTATGTGACGCCGGGAGATACTCGAATTTGCGTGACCTTGCCGATGGACGATTACTATCAGACCGCCCAGGCGTCTGCCGGCCTCACCGGCTCCCTGAGCCATTCGGAAGAGCTGGAAACCAAGGATGTAATTGAAGGACGTCTTCCGGAGAAGGGGCATGAAATCGTCATCGACCGGATGATTCTGGATAAATTCATCAAGGCCAAAGCGGGCAACATGGTGGGACTGACTTCCGTAAAACAGTTCATAGGACGGAAGATTAAGATTCCGCACCTGAAGGATTACGAAATCGTGGGCGTTTCAGACACCAAATCCCCGTCCATTTTCATTCCGGCAAGTCAGACCATCGACGTGCTGTCCAATGCGAAGAAGGGAACGGATGATACGGCGAGTGATTTTTCGGATTCCGGCGAGGATGACGAGATGGACGCAGAGGCTTCCGGCGAGGAGGACAACGCCATCGTGAATTACGACCTGCGTTCTTCGGCTTTTCGGATTAAGAAGGGATCCGCACCGAAGAATACCTATGAGGCGGTGGTGAACAATTCCCAAAACGGCGAGGACGGGTATACCATCGGCAAGACCCTCAACCGAAAGGTGAACGGGCACAAGCTGAAATTGGTGGGATTCTACACCAGCGATTATCAGAACGATATCGTTTACGTGAGCAAGGATACGGTTCGGCAGAATTACATTGCAAAACAAAAGGTTTGTTCGGTATACACCACCGACACCTATGGGACGCTGACCACGCTGCAGGAAGAGGGCTATTCCGCAAAAATAAATTACGAGCGGGACCGCACCGATTACATGCGAAAGCACCGGGACAACCTGCGCTCCGCGCTGGTAGTAGCGGGAATTATTTTGCTGATTTCTCTCATTGAAATCTTCCTGATGCTTCGATCCTCCTTCCTGTCCCGAATCAAGGAAGTGGGCACTTTGCGGGCCATCGGGCTGAAGAAGCGGGATATTTACCGCATGTTCACCGGAGAAATTCTGGTGATCACCGTGCTGACGGCGGTGCCGGGCATCGGGGCGGCGTATTACCTCCTGTACAATTTGATGCAGGGAATCGATTACATCGCCAACCAGTATGTGGTGAACCCGGGCATTGCGCTCCTGTCCTTCGGCGTGCTGGTGCTGTTCAACCTGCTGGCAGGGCTCCTTCCGGTATTCCGAACTCTTCGGAAAACGCCGGCGGAAATTCTGTCAAGGACGGATATATAGGGGCATTTTCATATCCGGGTTCGGCGGTTTGTCGGGCCCGGAATTGCATTACGCTGATTGTAGAAAATTTCCCATTGTGCTATAATCACAAATAAGTGTATTAATTATTTGGAGGCTGGAATGAGTAACGAAAAAACGAACGAATACAAAGAGATGAGAGGGAATTTTATCCACGACATCATCGACAACGACCTGGAAACCGGAAAGTGGGATCATATCGCCACTCGTTTTCCACCGGAACCAAACGGCTATCTCCACATCGGACATGCCAAATCCCTGTGCCTGAACTTCGGAACCGCACTGAAGTACGGCGGAACCTGCAACCTTCGTTATGACGACACCAACCCGGTCAAGGAAGATACGGAATACGTGGACGCCATCGAGGAGGATGTACACTGGTTGGGATTCCAGTGGAACAAGAGACTGTGGGCATCGGATTATTTCGATCAGATGTATGAAGCCGCAGTGTCTTTGATTCAGAAAGGGAAGGCCTATGTGTGCCACCTGACGGCAGAGCAGATGAAGGAATACCGTGGAACCCTGACGGAGCCGGGAAAAGAGAGCCCATATCGGAACAGAAGCGTGGAAGAGAACATGGAGCTGTTCCGGCGCATGAAGGACGGAGAGTTCGGTGACGGAGAAGCGGTTCTCCGCGCCAAGATTGATATGGCATCCCCGAACATCAACATGAGAGATCCGATTATCTACCGGGTAGCTCACGTGACCCATCACAATACGGGGGACAAGTGGTGCATCTATCCGATGTACGATTTCGCTCATCCGATTGAAGATGCCATTGAGGGCATTACCCATTCCATCTGCACTTTGGAGTTTGAGGATCACCGTCCGCTGTACGACTGGGTGCTGCAGGAAGTGGGTCTGTGGCCGAATCCGCCGCGTCAGATTGAGTTCGCTCGTCTGAACATCACCCACACCCTGATGAGCAAGCGGTACCTCAAGAGAATGGTGGACGAAGGTCATGTAGACGGTTGGGACGATCCTCGGATGCCAACCATCGCCGGCATCCGCCGGAGAGGATATACGCCGGAAGCGGTTCGGGCGTTCTGCGACGAAATCGGTGTGGCGAAAGCCAACTCCACCGTGGATATTGCGCAGCTGGAAGCCGCAGTCCGGGACGATCTGCAGGATAAAGTGCCGGCCGTGCACGTAGTGACCAACCCGATTAAGGTGGTAATCACCAACTATCCGGAGGGTCAGATTGAAATGTGCACCGTAGAAAATAACCGGAAGGTTCCGGAGCTGGGCGAGCGAGAGGTTCCGTTCGGCCGGGAACTGTGGATTGACGGAGATGATTTTATGGAAGTACCGGTAAAGAAGTATTTCCGTCTCTTCCCGGGAAATGAAGTTCGCTTCAAGGGTGCATACTACATTACCTGCAATGAAGTGATTAAGAACGAAGATGGATCCATTCGGGAGCTGCATTGCACCTACGATCCGGAAACCCGCGGCGGAGACGCACCGGACGGCCGGAAGGTGAAGGGTACCATCCACTTTGTGGAGGCCAGTACCGCTGTTCGGATTCGGATTCGGGAGTACGATTACATGATGATTGAGGACGAGGAAGGAAATTCCGTATTCAACGAGGATTCCCTCCGCGATACTTGGGGTTATGCAGAGCCGTCCATCAAGGAGGCAAAACCGGAAGACCGGTTCCAGTTCTTCCGGAAGGGATATTATATTGCAGACAGGAAGCTGACTACCGAGGATGAGAAGGTATTTAACAGCATCGTAGGTCTGAAGAGCTCCTGGAAGAAGTAGCATAGACAGAGGGAGAAAACATTGGATACCATCAATGGCATTGTGAATTCAATATTATCTCTGGCGAGTTCCCATCCCGAAACGGCAAAGTACATCACCACCGGACTCCGGTGGGTGTTCGTACTGCTGGCGGTGTGGATTCTGTTGATGTGCATCATTTCATTGCTGTCCACCAGAGCCACACCGGAGGTATGGGGGTATCTCCACGTGGAAGGGGGAGAAGGCATTCCCATCACCCATTGGGAAAACATCATCGGCCGATCCTCCTCCGTGGATCTTCGAATTAAGGACAAAACTGTCTCCAAGAGCCAGGCCTTGCTGATCCGGCAATCGGACGAGAAGTGGATGATCAAGGACCTGGGGTCTACCAACGGAACGGTGGTGAACGACTGGAAGCTGGTGCCCGGAAGGCGGTATATGATCGAGCCGGGGGACAAAATCACCCTGGGCGGGGTGCGTACGACCTTGGCCTCAATCAGCTTGGAGGAAACTCGCAACAACGAAGAACTTCGGCTGATGGATAAAGAACCGCTGTCACCGTGGTCGGCGATGCTGGGTATTACGGCATTTCAGATTCTCGCTGTGGTGCAGCTGATTCTGGGAATGGGGACGAAAGTGACGGTGACCGCCCTTCTGTCCATTCTTCTGCTGGGGGTGGTGATGTGGGTATACATCCTCACCGGAAAAGCGATGGGGCGAAAGGGTTTTGAGATTGAACTGATCGCCTTCTTTATGTCCACCATCAGCTTGGCGATTACCGCATCCTCGGAACCGGAGCGGACATTCACGCAGTTCATATCCGTGGTCATCGGCTTACTGATGTTCTTCATCATCTGCCTTTTTCTTCGGAATCTGGAGCGGACGGAGCGGATTCGTCCCATCATGGCGGTGGCGTCGGTACTTCTGCTGGCCTTCAACCTGGTGTGCGGACAGATTAAGTACGGTGCCGCCAACTGGGTATATATCGGCAACTTCGGCTTTCAGCCATCGGAGCTGGTGAAAATCGTCTTCGTCTTGGTAGGTGCCGCCACCCTGGAAGAGCTGTTCCAGAAGAAGAACCTGATGCAGTACGTGCTGTTCTCCTTCTACTGCCTGGGATGCCTGGCGGTGATGGGAGACTTCGGTACGGCGCTGATTTTCTTCGTCACCTTCCTGGTGGTATCCTTCCTGCGAAGCGGCGATCTGTCTCGGCTGATTCTCACCGGGGTGGGTGCCGGAATCATGGGACTGATGATCCTTCGTTTTATGCCATATATCGCCAAGCGGTTCGCCATCTGGGGACATGTGTGGGACGACCCGGCGGACAAGGGGTACCAACAGGTCCGCACCATGTGCTACAGCGCCGGGGGCGGACTCCTGGGTCAGGGCGCCGGAAACGGATACCTGAAAACCGTGGGCGCCTCCAATACGGACCTGGTATTCGGAATGGTGACGGAGGAGTGGGGCTTGATTATCGCCCTGCTGCTGATCGTGTGCATCATTACCCTGTGCCTCTTTGCGGTGAATTCCATCGTGGCCGGACGGTCCACCTTCTACACCATTGGGGCCTGCGGCGCGTCCACGTTCTTCCTGTTCCAGACCATGCTGAACGTGTTCGGCGCAGTGGATTTGTTTCCGCTCACCGGTGTCACCTTCCCGTTCGTGTCGGCAGGAGGTACCAGTATGATGGCCTCATGGGCCATATTGGCATTCTTTAAAGCAGCGGATATGCGAAAGGATGCCAGCATCGCCATAAAACGGTCCAAGGTAAAAGTATCTCTGCAGGATTATGCGGAGGAGACCGATGAGGACGCAGAAGAGGTGTAAGGCGGCCGGAGGACCGATAGAAAGAAGAGGAGCTATCCATGCGTAAAGTAGAAAGACGTGCAACAATATGTCTGCTTCTGGCAGCGGTCCTGTTCCTGGGGACCGCGGTGTTCGTGTGGCGTTTTGTGACTCAGGGGAAGACCTGGGCCAGCTTCTCTGGAAATTTGCAGATTTATGTGGATGGAAATTTGAACCGAGGAACCATCAACGATCGCCACGGGACGCAGCTTTTGAAGTGCGATAAGGACGGCACCCACTATTCCGACGACTCGGAGCTTCGGAAGGCTACCGTGCATGCGGTGGGAGATCCTTCCGGAAACGTGGCTACCGGCGCCATCAACATGTGGAGCGGAGACCTGATCGGATACGATCTGCTGAACGGAACCTACGACACTTCGGCAGAGGGAAAAGAAATCACGCTGACCATCGATGCGGAAGCCAACCGGACGGCCTATGAACGGCTTTCCGGCAAAACCGGAACGGTAGGGGTCTACAACTATAAGACCGGAGAAATTCTGTGCATGGTGAGTACGCCGGCTTTCGATCCGGAGCTGGATCAAAGCGGAAATGACAGCGGAGACTCCATCTATTTCAACAATTTCCTGCAGGGGGCCATGACACCGGGATCCACCTTTAAGTTGGTGACGGCGGCTTCCGCCTTAGAGTCCGGCGTGGACGTGGATTCCTTCCGATTCACCTGCGACGGAAAGAACCGCTACAATAAAGATGATATCACCTGCACCTCGGCCCACGGCACGGTGAACTTCCGCCAGGCCCTCGCGGTATCCTGCAACGGCGCCTTCGGAAAACTGGCCCGGGAGGTGGGTGCCGCAAACCTTTCCACCACCACTCAGAAAGTGGGACTGACCAAATCCGTGGATGTGGACGGAATCAAGACTCAAGCGGGTTCCTTCACCTTTCCGGAGGACAACGAGGTGAACCTGAGCTGGGCAGGCATCGGTCAGTACGATGACCAGGTGAACCCGTGCGCCATGATGGTGTACATGGGCGCCATCGCCAACGGCGGCGAGCCGGTCCAGCCGAAGCTGATGAAATCCTCCAGCTTCCTGTCCGCCGGCAAATCCGGAAAATCCCTGGGGGAATACATCAGTTCCGAAACCGCCGATGAGCTTCGGTCCATGATGAAGAACAACGTAAAAGTAACCTACGGGGAGTCCAACTTCTACGGGCTGGACATCTATGCCAAGTCCGGTACCGCGGAAACCGGCAGCGGCGAAGACGGCTGGTTCGTGGGATTCATCGATAATGAGAATTACCCGCTGGCCTTCGTGGTATGGATCAAAAACGGCGGCACCGGCTACGCATCGGCGGGACCGGTGGCGAAGGACGTGCTGAACCGGATTATCAGCAATAATGACAGTGAATAAAAGAGTTTTCGCTTTTTCCTAGAGGGCTCACAAACAAAAAACCTGCACCGTTTAGCTGAGATTGCTTTTCGGATGCAGGTTTTTTGGTTCTTAGGCGTAAGCAAATAAGACGATAGCCCGGGAAAGTTCGGACTATGTTGGCGGGAGAAACACAAGAAAGGTGGAGAAGGAAAATGAACATAGGGAAATTCAAAGAAATTATTCGAGAGAGATGCAGAATTGCAGCAGAATGCCGTGATGAATGGTCATTCGGAATCGAAAAATGCTGGAACGAAGAAATAGAGATACTAGGTGAAGATGTTGATGCGACAATCTCGTTTCTTCAGAATGAATGTACTGCTGAAGAATTCAGTTGGATTAGTGAAATAATTGATAATCTGGTAGAGCGAACCCGAAGTCGAGAACTTTTGCAAGCATATAAGAATCTTGCTGATAAGTTCCCTGAAGAATGCAGGGAAAGCAACATCTTAGAGTCTGTCAAATTCGCAGAAAATGTATTAAATGAAGATGTAGAGAATAGAGGAAAACAGTAAAAATCTCGTCAATCGAGAATTAGAATTTATCAATCTGATATAATAGAATATGCCTAGATTTTCAGGGCGACTTCACGCTGTTTTTATAATTTTTGCGAATCAGCGTGAACATATTTTTTGTTATACACGATTTTGTCGTGTAATTTTCTCCGTTCAAATCATCCTTTAAAAAAAGTTCACGCTTTTGGGGAGGGAATCCTTATTTTGGCGTGAATCGCCAGTGGAAATCTGTCGTTCCAAAATTAGAATCTTACAAAAGCCGCGAATTACGTTCACGCTGAATCCGCGTTTTCTGTCAAAAAGCGTGAAGTGCCTTCAAAATTCTAGATATATAAGATTGCACACGTAAATTTTAACTAATGCAGTTAGAACCGCACTTTTTGACCCAGACTACAATTGAAGCGAAAACTGAATGGACTCGCATACGAAAAGTGAAGACTCTTCTTTTTTAGGATAACGTTATAAATTTGTTTAGTATAGTAACAATTGACGACTATATTGAATGATATAACATGTTTTGCTACAATAAACGTAGGACTTATATGATTGAATCTAGGAGGTTTTATATGAAGACAGACGTACAGATTGCACAGGAAGCGCAGATGAAACCAATTGTGGAGGTCGCATCTCAGTTGGATATTTCGGATGATGAATTGGAGCTGTATGGAAAATATAAGGCGAAAATCAGCCCGGATGTGTTGGAGCGGCTGAAGGACCGTCCCAACGGAAAACTGGTGCTGGTAACCGCCATCAACCCGACTCCGGCCGGAGAAGGAAAGACCACCACGAACGTGGGACTGTCTATGGCGCTGAACAAGCTGGGAAAGAAGACCATTACCACGCTGAGAGAGCCGTCTCTGGGACCGTGCTTCGGCATTAAGGGCGGCGCCGCCGGCGGCGGATATTCCCAGGTGGTACCGATGGATGATATCAACCTGCATTTTACCGGGGATTTCCATGCCATCACTTCGGCACATAACCTGTTGGCGGCAATGCTGGATAACCACATCCACCAGGGAAATGCGCTGGATATCGTAACGAAGAAAATCGTGTGGAAGCGAGTGATGGATATGAACGACCGTTCCCTGCGCCACATCATCGTTGGCCTGGGCAAGAAGGGCGACGGCGTGATGCGGGAGAGCGGATTCGATATTACCGTGGCTTCCGAAATCATGGCAATCCTGTGCCTGGCAACGGACATCGAGGATCTGAAGGCACGCCTGTCCAGAATGGTGGTTGCGTACAACAGCAAGGGTGAAGTGGTAACCGCCGGCGACCTGCAGGCAACCGGTGCGATGGCACTGCTCCTGAAGGATGCTATTAAACCGAACCTGGTACAGACGCTGGAAAACACACCGGCTATTATTCACGGCGGACCTTTTGCCAATATCGCTCACGGCTGCAACTCCGTTATGGCAACGCAGACAGCACTGAAGTTGGGCGATTACGTGGTCACCGAGGCCGGATTCGGTGCGGACCTGGGTGCGGAGAAATTCTTCGATATCAAGTGCCGGTATGCCGGACTGAAGCCGGATGTTGCGGTAATCGTGGCAACGGTTCGTGCGCTGAAGATGAACGGCGGCGTGGCAAAAGATAATCTGGCAGAGGAAAACCTGGATGCACTGAAAGCCGGATCGGCGAATCTGCTTCGCCACCTGGACAACGTGGCAAAATACGGTGTTCCGGCAGTGGTTGCCATCAACCGTTTCCCAACCGATACGGAAGCTGAGCTGGAACTGCTGAGAGATCTGTGCAAGGAAAAGGGCATCGACGTGGTTCTGTCCGAAGTATTTGCAAAGGGCGGCGAAGGCGGAATGGAGCTGGCAAAGGAAGTCATCAACATCTGCGAAAATCAGAAATCCGATTTCCACACGCTGTATGATGTGAACGATTCCATCGAAGATAAAATGAACACCATCGCGACTGAAATCTACGGCGCGGATGGCGTGGACTTCACCGCAGATGCTCTGAAGCAGGTTCGGGAGCTGGAGAAGCTTGGCCTGGACCGTCTGCCAATCTGCGTGGCAAAGACACAGTACTCTTTCACCGATGACCCGAAGAAGCTGGGTGCACCGAAGAACTTCCGAATCACCGTTCGGGAGGTAAAAGTATCTGCCGGCGCCGGATTCATCGTGGCGCTCACCGGATCTATCATGAGTATGCCGGGTCTGCCGAAGGTTCCGGCTGCCAACGGAATGGATATCCTGTCCGACGGCACCATCATCGGATTGTCTTAATAGATAAAGTAGGGTCAGCCTCGGCTGCTCTGACAATAAGCATAAGAAAAGACCTGTATCGTCAGCTGAAGCCAGACGATACAGGTCTTTCATGTTTTCACTTGGCGGCGGGCGCGGGACTTGGTGCAAGAAATCCCGCAAAGCCTTGAAGTACCGTTGTGCTATTCCCGTGTCCGGTCTTCACAATCCGGTGCGCAGGAATTGATTCTCGGGCATCCGGACATGAAATTGTCCACGTGATTGCAAATCGCTTCAAAAGACTCGTTGCTGATATCGTGCTCAATGTTGCAAGCATCCTCGTCGGCAACCTCCTTGTCCACGCCCAGCATAATCAGAAACTGGGAAAGCATCTTGTGGCGGTCCAGGATTTTATGAGCGATTGCCATTCCGGAATCGGTCAGCGTAATCAGCCCGTCGTTGTTCATTTCAATATAGCCGTTCTCCCGAAGCCGTTTAGTGGCGTAGGAAACGCTCGGCTTTGTCACATTCAGATGTTTTGCAATGTCAATGGAGCGAACATATCCGTTCTGTTCCTTGAGCATCAGCATCGTTTCCAGATAATCTTCGGATGATTTCCGTATTTCCATGGTGGTGAATCCTCCCGTCTTGCCTGTATAATCTCTACATAGAATACCACAGTTAGAAGTATAAAACAAGGTGTGACGCGTTTTTGTTCAATTCGTCTAACCTCCGAATATTCCACCATAAAAACACTTTCGGCACCCAATATGAGTATTCCGTGAAGTATTCAAAAGAGGGGTTGACTTAATGAGCGGAAACGATTATACTAACTGTACAAGAAAAGTAAAGTAAACCTTTCGAATACAGTATAGTTTGAAAAAGGTTCATGAAAGAGAGGTAAGAATTATGAGTAAATGGGTATGTCAGGTATGCGGATACGTTCATGAGGGAGATCAGCCGCCGGAAGAATGTCCGGTATGTCACGTAGGCAGTGACAAGTTTGCAAAGCAGGATGACGAGATGAGCTGGGCCGCAGAACACGTAGTTGGCGTTGCACAGGGCGTAAGCGAAGATATTTTGGCAGATCTGAGAGCAAACTTCGAAGGTGAGTGCTCCGAGGTTGGTATGTATCTGGCAATGGCAAGAGTGGCTCACAGAGAAGGTTATCCGGAAGTTGGCATGTACTATGAAAAGGCTGCTTACGAAGAAGCAGAGCACGCAGCAAAGTTTGCAGAGCTGCTGGGCGAAGTTGTTACCGACAGCACCAAGAAGAACCTGGAGCTGAGAGTAGCTGCAGAGAACGGTGCAACTGCCGGCAAGGCCGATCTGGCAAAGAGAGCAAAGGCTGCAAATCTGGATGCAATCCATGATACCGTTCATGAGATGGCTCGCGACGAAGCTCGTCACGGCAAAGCATTCAAGGGCCTGCTGGAGAGATACTTCGGCTAGAACCGGAACCGTTAGACTTGAATATTTGGATGTCTCACTGGATTTTTTCAGCGAGACATCTTTTTTTTTATCGCCGATTATAGTGCGAAAAAATCCAAGAAATTCCTTTATAAAAATAATGAATAACTATAGTTTTTTTCTTGACAATTATCTGTCAGAGGTTATAATCAAGGTGAGAGTAGACTGCGGTCTATAACTTAGTCAGAAAGAGAGATAAAGAGATGCACGCGATTACGAATATTCAGAAATTCTCGGTGCATGACGGTGATGGAATTCGGACGACGGTGTTTTTCAAAGGATGCCCTTTGCACTGCGTCTGGTGCCACAATCCGGAAACCCAGAAGTATAATCCGCAGATGCAGTTCGATGAAGCAAAATGCGTTGGATGCGGATTCTGTATGAAAGCCTGTCCAAACGATGCTATCAAGATCGAAAGCGGCAAGGCGGTCACCAACCCGCTGAAGTGCATGCTTTGCGGCAAGTGCGTAAAAGCCTGTCCGAGCAGTATCCGGGATATCCTGGGACATGAACACGAGATTCGTCCTCTGGTGAAGGAACTTCTGAAAGACCAGATGTTCTATGAAGAATCCGGCGGCGGAGTGACACTTTCCGGCGGCGAGGTTATGAGTGTGGATCCGGAGTACGTCCTGGCACTGGCAAAGGAACTGCATCGTCAGGGCATCGACATCACGGTGGACACTTGCGGCGAGGCGCCATACGAACGGTTTAAGGCGATGCTGCCGTACGTAAGCACCTTCCTGTACGATGTGAAGTCGATGGATCCGGAGATTCACAAGAAATACATGGGGGCAGATAACGCCCGGATTTTGGACAACCTGCGCCGGCTGAGCGCAGACGGAGCTCGGATCTACATCCGGATTCCGATGATTAAGGAAGTCAACGCCACGGAAAAGAACATTCGGGCAACCATCGATTTCCTTCATAAAAACAACATTCATGTCGCTCAGGTCAACCTGCTTCCGTACCATAACACCGGATGCAGTAAGTACCCGAGAATCGGAATGACATATGAAGGTGCGGACCTGCAGGCACCGACAAAAGAAGAAATGCAGGAATTTGCGGAGATGTTCAAAGAAGCAGGATATGCGAATACCAAGATCGGAGGTTAAAAAATGGCAAAACGCGGTATGAACGAAAGAATCCAGCGCCTGAGAGAACAGAGTGTAACCACGCCGGTTCACATCGACCTGGAGAGAGCAAAAATCGAAACAGATTTTTACAAGGAAAACGACGGAAAGTATTCTGTTCCGGTAATGAGAGCGATGACTCTGAAGGAATACTTTTCCAAGAAGACCCTGTACTTCGGCGATGATGAACTGATTCTGGGTGAGAAAGGTAAGAATCCACAGGCTTCCCCAACATTCCCGGAACTGTGCTGCCACAGCGAAGAGGATATGAAGGTTATGAGCGAAAGAAAGCTGGTTTCCTTCCATACCACAGAAGAAGATCGCAAGCTGCAGGCTGCAGAAATCATCCCGTTCTGGAAGGGCAGAACCATTCGTGAGAAGCTGCTGTCCAGAATGACACCGGAATGGCATGATTGCTACGAAGCCGGCATCTTCACCGAGTTCATGGAACAGCGCGGCCCGGGACACACATGCGGCGGCGAGCAGGTATTCACTACCGGCTACTTGGATTACAAGGAAAAGATTAAGAAGACCATGGACGCTCTGGATTGGATGAACGATCCGGAAGCTTCCGATAAGATGGAAGAACTGAAGGCAATGGACATCTGCTGTGATGCAGTAATCACACTGGGTGAAAGATACCACGAGATGGCTGTTGAGAAGGCTGCAGCGGAGAACGATCCAAAGAGAAAGGCAGAGCTGGAGCAGATTGCAAAGAACCTAGAAGTTGTACCGGCTCACAAGCCACAGACTTTCTGGCAGGCAATTCAGCTGTACTGGTTCACTCACCTGGCAGTAACCACTGAACTGAACCCTTGGGACGCATTCAGCCCGGGCAGACTGGACCAGCACCTGAACCCATACTACGAAGCAGACGTAGAAGCAGGAATCCTGGACGACGAGCACGCACTGGAACTCCTGGAGTGCCTGTGGGTGAAGTTCTACAACCAGCCGGCTCCGGTAAAAGTAGGTATCACCCTGAAAGAGAGTGCAACATATACCGACTTTGCCAACATCAACACCGGTGGTGTAACTCCGGAAGGAAAGAACGGAGTTAACAATGTCAGCTACCTGATTCTGGACTGCATGGACGAGATGAAGCTGGTTCAGCCGAACTCCAACGTGACCATCAGTAAGAAGACTCCGCAGAAATTCCTGAAGAGAGCTTGCGAAATCTCCAGAAAGGGATGGGGACAGCCTGCATTCTACAACACCGAAGCGCAGATTACCGAGCTGATTAACGCCGGAAAATCTCTGGAAGATGCCAGAAGAGGCGGATCCTCCGGCTGCGTAGAGACCGGTGCATGGGGAAACGAAGCATATATTCTGACCGGATACATGAACATTCCGAAGATCTTCCAGTTGACTCTGTTCAACGGATTTGATGAATATTCCGGCAAGCAGCTGGGTCTGCAGTTGGGATATGCGAAGGACTTCAAGAACTTTGACGAACTGTGGACTGCATTCAAGAAGCAGCTGAAGCACTTTGTTGACATCAAGATTCGCGGAAACAACGTAATTGAGAGACTGTACGCAGAGGAAATGCCGGCACCGTGCCTGTCCGTTGTAACCAACGACTGCATCTCCAACGCAAAGGACTACAATGCCGGCGGTGCAAGATACAACACCAACTACATCCAGGGTGTTGGAATCGGAACCGTTACCGACTGTGTAGCATCCGTTAAATACAATGTATTCGATGAGAAGAACTTCACCATGGAAGAACTGATCGATGCAATGGAACACGACTTCGAAGGCTATGATTACATCTACAGCCTGGTTCACGATAAGACTCCGAAGTACGGAAACGATGACGATTATGCCGATGAACTGATGAGAGAAATCTTCGATCTGTATCACGACACCATCGTTGGCCGTCCGAACATGAAGGGCGGAAAGTACGGCATCGACATGCTGCCGACCACTTGCCACGTATACTTCGGTGACGTTATCCTGGCTACCCCGAACGGCAGAAAGGCTCACAAGCCGGTATCCGAGGGTATTTCTCCGGAAAAATCCGCAGATACCAACGGCCCGACCGCTGTAATCAAGTCTTGCGCAAAGATGGATCATCTGGCAACCGCAGGTACCCTGCTGAACCAGAAGTTCACACCGAACGTCGTTGCCGGTGAAGCAGGCCTGAACAACATGGCCAGCCTGGTTCGTTCCTACTTTGCAATGGATGGACACCACATTCAGTTCAACGTAGTAGATCGTCAGACACTGATTGAGGCTCAGAAACATCCGGAAGATCACAAGGATCTGATTGTCCGCGTTGCCGGATACAGTGACTTCTTCCGCAACCTGGACAAGCCGCTGCAGGACGAAATCATCGAACGTACGGAGCAGTCCTTCGAATAATATAATTGTTTTTACCATAGGCGTTCCTCTCGCGGGAGCGCCTGTGGCATAAATAAAAGGTGTTAACCAATTAACTATCTCAAGTGTGAAGAAAAGGAGAATGAAATGAAACTTGGATTTATCGGATGCGGAGTAATGGCCAATGCAATGATGGGCGGCATTATCAAGGCCGGCCTGTACAAGCCGGAGGATATCTGGGGTGCAGATCCTTTCGAAGGAAGCAGACAGAAGACAAAGGAAGTAAACGGCATCAATGTAACCGATAGCAATGTTGAAGTTCTGGAGAACTGCGATACAATTTTCCTGACCATCAAGCCGCAGTACTATGCCGGCGTAATCGAGGGAATCAAGGAGCACGTAACGGACAAGCACCTGTTCATCAGCATCGGTGCCGGCAGAACTCTGGCATACCTGGACGAGCAGTTCGGTAAGCCGGTAAAAACAGTTCGCGTTATGCCGAATACTCCGGCTCAGGTTGGAGAGGGTATGTCCGCTGCTTGCCCGAACGAATATGTAACGGAAGAAGAAGCTCAGCGCGCACTGAACATCCTGAGCGCATTCGGTAAGGCTGAAATCATGCCGGAGAACCTGTTCGACATCGTTACCGGCGTAAGCGGAAGTGGCCCGGCTTACGTATTCATGTTCATCGAAGCAATGGCAGACGCTGCCGTTAACGGTGGAATGCAGAGAAAGCAGGCATACACATTTGCTGCACAGACTGTACTGGGCGCAGCAAAGATGGTTCTGGAGACCGGAAAGCACCCGGGCGAGCTGAAGGACATGGTTTCTTCCCCGGCAGGTACCACAATTGCCGGTGTTAGAGAGCTGGAGCTGGGTGGCCTGAGAACTACCGTTATCGAGGGTGTAACTGCAGCGACCGAGAAGTCCATCGCAATGCAGAGCGCAAAATAAGACACTACTTCCTTAGTGGGTTTTATAATTGCCGGAGGAGCTGCCGCAGGGATGCGGCAGCTCTTCCATCCTGGGGAAAAAAAGACTTGCAATTAGTACCGAAAGTGTGTATAATATATTGGTAATGCGTTTGAGCTAAGAGCACGGAAAACACTTTTAAAAAGAATTTAAAAAAAGTGTTGACACGGTGCTCAAAATGACGTATACTATAGGAGTCGCAAATAAGGGACGAATTAATCCGAGGTAGCTCAATGGCGGAGCAACCGGCTGTTAACCGGTAGGTTGTGGGTTCGAGCCCCACCCTCGGAGCCATTTATTTTTTACGCCGGAATGGCGGAATTGGCAGACGCCCGGGACTTAAAATCCCGTGAGAAGTGATTCTCGTACCGGTTCGACCCCGGTTTCCGGCACCAATTCTTAATATCGCGGGGTAGAGCAGTTGGTAGCTCGTCGGGCTCATAACCCGGAGGTCGCAGGTTCAAGTCCTGTCCCCGCAACCACACGAATTTGAAATCGAAGCCGTAGGCTTCGATTTTTTTTATGTTCGGAAATCAGGATTGCTTAAAAGAAAGCCGGTATCCTACATGGCAATCGGTGGGTCCGACTGGGGAACGACGGTTCAGAATGACTTCTACACGCAGGCGCTTGTACAGAAATGGAAGGTAATTGATAACGATTGGTTCCCGTGGTCACAGGCAGCATTTGCAAATCCGGAGAAAGTAGAAAGAGCCGAACAGATTGGACGAAATCTGTATAAAGCATGTGAAGTGGGATTTGAAAATGCGGAATGGTAGGGGGAACCTGGTGTATGTCCGCACTGCCACTCTCGAAGCTTCTATATTCATGCAAACAAGGAAGTCGTATGCAGCCAATGCGGTATTCGAGGCGTGTTGAGAGAAGGCGAAAATGACTACACATTCGAATTCCCTGAAAGTGAAATCGAGCTTGCACACGATGAAGATTACAAGTCAAGAGTCAAAGCTCTTGCGGAAGAGTTTCCTGCAATGAAGCCGGATACAAATAACTAGCATTTATGAAATGCTTAAAGAAACTATAGAGCCTGATCTTCAGCATCTGGGAGAAGGAGTACAACATACAGAAATCTATGTCGAGGGCAACGTGTCTACTCCTAAAAATGTTACAAAGTCTGCCAAATCTACGACTGAAAGTATGCCAAATCTACGATTGAAAATCCGCCAAATCTACGAAAATAGTGGTGTTTTTCGTAGAAGTGTGTATAATAAACATGAGAACCGGTGTGAATGAGGAAATACGTTTGAAAATAAAGAGTAGCGACTAACAGCTAAGTGCAGAATAAGATTACAGGAAAAAGGAAAGCGCGAAAGTAGCACCGGGACATTTTCATGACCACATTGGTGCCTTTCGCCGGAAAGGCGGATTATAAAAATGAAAGAATATAGAAAAAGAATTGCGGATGATATTTTGGCAAGGAAACTTGAGGGAAAAGGTGCGGTTCTTATAGAAGGACCTAAGTGGTGCGGAAAGACAACTACAGCAGAGCAAGTTGCTGCCAGCATTCTGTATATGGACGATCCTGAAAAGAAGGAACAGAATATTTCAATGTCTGAACTGAACCCGAAACGTCTTTTAAAAGGGGATACACCACGGCTTATTGATGAATGGCAGATTGCACCTAAATTATGGGATGCGATACGTTTTGAAGTGGATCACCGCAGAGAGCTGGGGCAGTTCGTTTTAACAGGGTCGGCAGTTCCGGTTGACACTAAGGAAATTACTCATTCCGGTACAGGGCGTTTTACTTGGTTGACTATGAGACCAATGAGCTTATATGAATCCGGAGATTCCACCGGAGATGTCAGTTTGAAAGGGTTGTTTGAAAATAATGCAGTGGACGGGGAAACTGATATGACCATTGATCGGCTGGCTTTCCTTGCATGCCGTGGTGGGTGGCCGCAGGCAATCGATATGCGTGATGACATTGCATTGGACCAAGCAAGAGACTATTATGATGCAGTTGTCCGTTCAGACATCAACAGAGCGGACAATATACAGAAGAATTCAGAAAAGGTTCGCAGACTTATGCGATCGTATGCAAGAAATCAGGGCAGCCAGGTGCCCAATACTGTTCTTGCCCGGGATGTTTCAGCAAACGATGAAGAGTCTATGAGTCATGAAACGGTGGTCTCCTATCTGAATGCATTGCGTAAAATTTTTGTCGTAGAAGACATGCCGGCGTGGAATCCGAATCTGCGATCCAAGACTGCTATCCGTTCATCTGATACACGTTATTATGTAGATCCTTCCATTGCGGCTGCAGCATTGGGAATAGGTCCAAATGATTTGATAAATGACCTGAATACATTCGGTTTTATTTTTGAAACATTATGCATTCGAGATTTGCGTGTATTTGCTGATGCACTGGATGGACAGGTGTATCATTACAGAGATAAAGAGGGGCAGGAATGTGATGCTGTTGTCCATCTGAGAAATGGACAGTATGGGCTCGTTGAGATAAAGCTGGGTGGAGATAAACTCATAGAAGAAGGTGTTCAAAGTTTGAAAAAAATGGAATCAAAAATCGATACCGGTAAAATGAAAGCCCCCTCATTTCTCATGGTGCTTACCGGAGTCGGAGACTATGCATATCGCAGGAAAGACGGAGTATGCGTCGTTCCTATAGGATGTCTTAAGCATTAGAATGTGATTGAATAAAACAGAAATGCAAGTTGCAAAGGAGGTATAGTATGGCAATGAAGAGATTACTGATTGAATTTGGACAAGGTGTGGATATGCACGGCGGCGACCAGAACAATGCGGTGCGGAAAGCCACGGAAGATGCCATTCATCACTGCTGCATGGCTGGCATCTCCGAGATTTTTGAAATTACCGACCGCAAGAAGCAGGCATTTATCAAGGCGGACATCTATGCGCCCCATCCGGAAGAAGTGGACGCGAAAGTCGTAACGGATTATCTGCACTGGTGGAATGTGGAGGCAGAGGTGCATCACGGCGGTGCAAATCCGGAGGGAATTGCTTTGAACGGAAAACCGAAAACAGAGATTACAATCGCAATCGTGGCGCTTACCGTGTACGTAGATGCGTAGGAAAATGCCGGAAACCTAAGACTTTAACGCAGCGCAAAGATTCTTTGCGCTGTTTTTATGGGCGCAGCAAATGTAATTTGATAGACTTTAGGCTATAATAAAAGCAGAATCATCTTGTAAATGTTTTTCGGGAGAGGGCGTCGATTATGGAACTTGGAAGAAGAATTACGGAACTGAGAAAAACAAATAACTTGACCCAGGAGGGGCTGGCGGAGCGGTGCAGTGTCACGCGGCAGACCATTTCCAATTGGGAGAACGGGAAAAGTTATCCGGACCTGGAGATGCTTGTTTTTATCAGCGATTCGTTTGATATCTCTCTGGACGCTCTGGTGAAAGGAGATGGCAAGATGGTGCAGGAGATTACGAAGGAACAGCGCAAGGGGCGTTTTCAGAACTATAAGATGGCGGCGCTCACGGTAGGGCTGCTTCTGCTGGTGGGACTGGGATTGTACGCGCTGGAACATACCTACGTTCGGCTGAGCATCGAGGATTGCGGTGCGGAGGTGGTGGAGGTGAATTCGGTTCACCTCGACGATGTGAAAATCGATTGGGATCGGAAGATGGCTTTTTATAAACTTCCGAACGACAATGCGCGAACCTACTACGGGGTGAACGGGACTAAAGCCCCGGCCAAGGGAATCTACGTGTTCGAGGGGGAAGAGTACAATCAATTGATGAACAACAAAGTGGCCTCCTACATAACGCTGGAGGTGCCGGATCGGGCCGTCGTTTCGGTGGGTTCGCCCAAGGCGGGATCGGATACCGTGGAACTGAGCCTGGAGATGAGCAATTTCGACCGGATTTTCGGAAAGAAGGGCGGAAGCGCCGTTTCGACGGATATGTGGTTCAGTGAAGTGAATCGAATCGTGGATGCGAATGCGGGCAATTCCATTGTGTGGAAGAAAAGTGGTTCTTCACTTTTTTCTCGGGGATTTTAATAAAAGAACAAACCTGCACCGGTC
>JAFEHB010000079.1_pt2 | contig 28030 bp, 29 predicted proteins | sample 9267121 | NCBI WGS metagenome assembly JAFEHB01 (sample SAMN17103336, study PRJNA684904) | human gut metagenome | isolation source: diarrhea sample from child under the age of five | host: Homo sapiens | place: South Africa: Mafikeng, Mafikeng Provincial Hospital | collected 2019-09 | reverse complement strand
ACTTTTAACATTATATCTGCCGCTTTGTCCTCCTAAACACAAATCAATTCTACATACGGTACAGCCTTTCCTGCAGGCAACGGTAATCATCTTCAAGGGCAAGATACAACACCGCCGCTTTGCGGGCAGGGTAATCCCATAAAGGAATCCTCCCTGCTGATATGGTAGGCTATCTGCGCCATCAGAAAGCTCTTGCCGAGCTTCGGCGCACCTGCGAAAAGATAAATGCCAGTATAAAGCAGACCGTCAATCAGCGGCGGCTTGCTTGGATATACCGTGTCGTAAAGTTCTGCCATAGAAACCGTTTCAAGCATTTTGCTATTGTTTTTCGGCGGATTATTGGATATACTGTTATTGTTTACATTAGGTGGCTGCTCCGTATCTGCGCTATCAGATACAACAGGAGCGGTCACTTCTTTTTTATTCGCCATCTTCACCCTCTCCTTTCAGACCGCCGAGGATAACGGCAATCAATTCAATAGTATCTAATAACTCATTGTCAACGCTGCCGCCCGCTTCAATCCTCTGTAATTCCGTAAGAACAGCGGCAAGCTCATTGCGGAGTGCCTTATACACCCTCGGATTGCCCTGCACAACTACGTCTTGGCACAACAGCCGTCTTGTAATATAATCCTGCTTAGTAAGCCCAGAAAGCCGTACTGCTGTTTCAATCTGCTTATCTTCTTCTGGAGACACCCGAAAGGCAACGGTCTTGTTCCTCCAACGGTTACAGTTGTCTAAATTTTTAGCCGACATTTCAAAAGTCCCCCTTTCCCAAATCGTCTAACCTGTCTGCCATTTCTGCCTGCTTTGATGGAAACAGATGCACATACCTATAAGTGATTTCTATGCTCTCATGCCCCACACAGTCAGCAATCGCTACTGCCGAGAATCCCATATCAATTAACAAACTGATATGACTATGGCGCAAATCGTGAATCCGTATGCGTTTCACACCCGCCGCCTTTGCCCCTCTGTCCATCTCGTGGTGGAGGTAGCTTTTCGTTACCGTGAAAATACGGTCTTTTTTCTTTAAGCCATACAGCATACTGATATACTCCTGCATTTCCTTACAGAGAAACTTCGGCATCTTGATTGTGCGGTTGCTCTTTTTCGTTTTCGGGGAGGTAATCACATCCTCGCCATGCAGACGCTGATAAGACTTATTAATCGTGACTGTTTCCTTGTCAAAATTAAAATCTGCGGCGGTCAGTGCCAGTAATTCCCCTTCACGGATTCCGCACCAGAACAGCATTTCCTTGTGTTCCTCGCTCCCCATGTTCCCCACCTTTGCCACAGGGTTGGAGCGGAGGTCATAATACCGCACCGCATGGTTGAAGATTGCAGAAAGCTGAGAGTAGATTTGTCAAGGGTAAATTCTGATAAGGAATATTACAACCCATGCCGATGCTGACCACTTTGCCCGCTGTGTACCTTACGAGGAAATTGCCAACAACGAATATAATCTCTCGGTTAGCACCTATGTACAGCCGGAGGACACCCGGGAAGTGATTGATATCACAAAGCTCAATGCCGAGATTGAGCAGATTGTGGCCAGAGAACAGGTATTACGGGATGAGATTGCGAGAATCATCGCAGAAATCGAGGGATAACTATGAGGTTGAGTAGTAGGTTATCCGATAAAAGTCAAAGCAACGGTGAAGTAGAAACTTTTATTGACTGGGCAAAATATACTATGACGCCGGAAGACGTAACGGATGAAGTCCACCTGCTTTCTACTGGGGACTTTGTTGAAATACAAATTGGTAGAATTACATTACCGTTCTATTCAACAACGTGTGATGACAGCGTAACTTTTATATCACCTAAACGGCTTCACTGCCTGATTGTAAACGATACAATGATCAGCATTGATTGCCAGTTGCAGTGTATGGATTACGATGAAGAAAATCCGAAATGCAGAGATTGTAATCCTTGCGTTCAGGCATGGTTTTTAGTTGGTGTAGATGACCTGTCTGTCCCGTTTCCGAGAGTGAACATCGTAAAACAAAATTTCAAGCTGCCTGATGCCATAAAGTTGCCTATTGAAACAGCAGATAAGTTTTCAGAGTGGTTGGGCAAGGCAGAAATCGCATATAGAGAGCGACTTGGTGCGGGTTCAATCATATATCTGCGTGCAGCATTTGAACGCATCACAATTGAAGTGGGGGAAAGCGCAGGAGCAGATATCTACAACAAAAAGGGAAATCTTAAAACATTTAGGGATGTTTTGATTGCAGTTGACGAAAAATGTTCTATTATTCCTGTGATTTATTCTGATAATGGATACGAACTTTTTAAAAAGCTCAGCAATATCGCTCATGGTAATTCTGATGAGGAAACAGCACTTCGATCGTACGAGCCACTTCGAAGACTGGTTGTTGGTGTAATTGAAAACGTGAAAAAGAAGGAAGAAGAAATCAAGCATAATGAAGAGATCCGAAAAGCACTGGAGGCAATCGGCTTTTCTGATGGAGGTGACTCAGTTGAGTAAATTGGAAGAATTATTACAAACATTCTGTCCAGATGGTGTGCTTTCATGCACCTTTGGGCAGGTGGTTAATTATGAGCAGCCATCAAAGTACATTGTAAAAAATACAGATTACAGCGATGATTACGAGACGCCTGTTTTGACTGCTGGTCAGACATTTGTGCTGGGATATACCAACGAAACTAAGGGAATATATAACGCGTCGAAAGAATCTCCAGTAATTATTTTTGACGATTTTACAGGTGCCTTCAAATGGGTAGACTTTCCCTTCAAGGTCAAATCCTCTGCAATGAAAATTCTGACAGCAGATGAAACGAAGGTTACTTTGAGATATATCTATCATATGATGGGTAATCTTCTTTCAGCTCCTTGTAACTTTCTCCAGACATGGAGAAATCACCGGACAGAATCTGCTCGGTGATCTCTTTCATAACAATCTGTGTTTCTCGTAATTCTTCTACAAGGTACTGTACACGCTGCTTTGTTCCCACTACAACAATATTGGAATAGATACAGCTTCTTGCAATAAAATCTTTCTTATACAACCCACTGGCTTTTACTCGTTCTTCAATCATTAACCTTTCCCATTGCGTAGGACGAAACGCTATTGTTGGATTGCTGTGTTGCCCTGGCATATTTTTCGGCTCCTTCCGTTAATTTTCATCCGTTTCCGCTAACTTCTCCAACTGATCAGCCAGCTTTCGTGACTGATCTGGATACAAATGAGAATATGTAGATAATGTTGTCTGAATCTTTTCATGTCCCAGTCTGTCCGCTACCAGATTAGGCTGTGCCCCTAGCTTCGAAATCAGTAAGCTGGCATGAGAATGCCGCAAATCATGGATTCTAATGCGTTTTACTCCCGCTTTCTCCGCTCCTCTCGTCATTTCATGGTGCAAGAAACTTTTTGTCAGATGAAAGATACGGTCAGTAGGAAGAATCCCGTACAACCTGCCGATATAATCTTTCAGTTCTTCACACAAGAAATCCGGCATACTCACATTCCGCTTGCTTTTCGGTGTCTTTGGGTCTGTAATCACATCTTTGCCCTCTAACCGCTGATAGGATTTTGTTATCCGAATGACTTTGTTATCAAAATCAATATCCTGCGGTGTGAGGACTAACAGTTCGCCTACCCGTAAGCCGCACCAGTATAATATATGAAATGCATGATAAGAATATGGTTTGTCCTTTACCGCTTCAATGAATTTCAAATATTCTTCTTTCGTCCAAAAAAACATTTCCTCCGCTTTCCCCTTTCCGAGCGGTCCAGCCTTTACAACAGGATTACTTTTCAATTCATAGAACCGTACCGCATGATTAAACAATGCGCTCAATTCTGATTGCAGAGTTTTCAGATAAGTCGGAGCATAAGGCTTTCCTTTTTCATCACGATAAGAAATTTGCTCATTCTGCCACTGGATAATATCTTTTGGACGAATATCTCGCATTTTCTTGTCTTTAAAATAGGGAAGCAGCTTCGTTCGCAAAATATGCTCCTTTGTCAGCCAGGTATTGTGTTTCAGCTTCGGTTTCATGTCTCTTGTGTAGGCTTTTACAAAATCCTCAAAAGTCATATCCAGCTCTGCCGCTTCTTTCATACGGAAATGCCGCTCCCACTCTGTTGCTTCCCGTTTGGTCTTAAACCCTCTCTTGACTTTCCGGCAGTTTTTACCAGTCCAATCGTAATAATGGAACGACACATACCATGTTCCACGCTGTTCGTCTTTGTACGCCGCCATAGTCTCACTCCTTTCAATTCGCCTGCGCCATACCATAAAACTTTTCTTCATAGTATTTTCTGCTCACCCGTCCAGCGATTGTGATAAATCCTTTCTCTTCCAGTTCTTCATTCATCTGCCGCACCAACTTATAAGCAAATGGTTTAGAAACGCCTAAATCCTGCGCCACTTCTCCGGCTGTTACAAATAAATTATTTTTCAAATACACGTCCTCCTTTTTCATTTTAACTTTTTTGTTAAGTTTTGTATTCTCAGTATACTTAACATTTTCGTTATTGTCAATAGCTTTTTTGTTAAGTTTATCTTTTTTATTAAATTTAGCATTTCTGATAAGTTTTTGTTGCTGTATTATTTTAGGTGTGCTACAATGTAAAAAACGGGAGATCCATTTTATAAGGAGAGATTTATGGAATATACGATACGAAAAATGACAGTGCCGGAATATCCGCTGTTGAGTGATCTTCTATATGAAGCTATTTTTATTCCAGACGGTATAAAGCCGCCACCGAGAGATATTATTGCTTCTCCCGAATTGCAGATTTATATTGAGCGTTTCGGAACATCAAAAGATGATTTTGCATTAGTCGCAGAAATTGAAAGAAAAATCGTTGGCGCCGTATGGGTACGCATTATGAACGATTATGGACATATTGATGACGAAACTCCCTCCCTTGCAATCTCTCTGCACAAAGAATACAGAGGGAAGGGGCTGGGAACCAATATGATGAAAGAAATGCTATCTTTATTGAAAACACATGGTTATAAACATGTTTCGCTTTCCGTTCAAAAGGCTAATTATGCGGCTGAGATGTATCGAAAAATCGGCTTTAAAATTGTAAGCGAAAATAAAGAGGAATGGATTATGACATATTATCTATAATTTTCAGAAAGGATACCGACTATGACGTTAGGAGAACGAATAAAAAGAATCCGCACATTTCGGGGATTAACGCAACGGGAATTGGGGTTGAAATTAGGATATGAGGAACGCAATGCTGACGTTCGTGTGGCACAATACGAATCCGGCTATCGTGTTCCCAAAAAAGATTCACTGATGGAAATTGCCAAGATTTTGAATGTCAACTATATCAATTTCATTACAGAAGCCCCTGGCTGCGCAGAGGATATTATGCAGACTTTTTTCTGGCTTGATGAAGATAATCGCAATGCCTTTCATCTGTTCCAACTTGTCCGCAATCCCGGCAAATGCAACGCTTCTGATGATAAATCCATTCGATACAATGACAGTGACGAATGGCCTGCTCATGCCCCTGTTGGTATGTGGATTGATTATGGTCTGGTAAATGAATTTCTGCGTGAATGGTGTTTGCGGAAAGAACAGCTAAAAAGCGGAGAGATTTCAGAAGATGAGTATTTTGAGTGGAAAATCAACTGGCCTGCTTCCAGCAGCAGCGTTGATGAAAAGGGACATGACAAGAAAAATAGCAGTTATCAGTGGAAAATCCAATAATACGTAGTGAGGTATATAATAATGATTAAACGAGATTCTCTCAATTTAACAAAACTTTTTGGAAAAGACCGATCACAAGAAGATGAAAATTTGCAACACTATTTCATTAAAACAAGACAATATGAGGAAATCAAGCGCGGAGATAAAGAACTAGTATTAGGACGCAAAGGTGCCGGAAAAAGTGCATTATTCTCAATACTTGCAAAAGAAGCACAGGAAAGTGATAATACCATACCAGTAAAAATTTCATTTGATGGAGAAGATTTTGTATACATTGAGAATTGGCTAAACTCACATAATTTTTCTGAACCTCTTAATGATGATTTTAAATATTCATTAGCGTGGAAAAACTTTATTCTTAATGAAATAATATATTCTTCAATTCCATATATTGAATATTTTGATGACTCACTTAAAGCTAAATTGGTTCAAGACGGTGTATTAAGTGATAGTTCTTGGAAACGTTTTGCTACTGCAATTTTTAATGTATTTAAAGGTGGCAAGCTACAAAGTTCATTTGGCGAAGTTGAATTGGATTTTTCAAGTCTTACATCCTTATCCTTACAAGATAAAGAAAAAATCAAAGCGGAGCTAACTCGTTTAATAAAAAATAATACCTTTTCAATAGTCATAGATAATTTAGATGAACCGTGGAAAAACAACGATAATATGAACGCCTGGCTAAGAGGATTATTCTTCGCAATTCGTCAGTTAAAAAGAGAGTATACTAATCTTAAAATTGTTGCGTTTTTAAGAACGGATATATTTGAAGTTATTTCAAAAGGCAGTGATCTATTTGATTCTAAAAGCGAAATAACAACTATATCTTGGGATGACAACAATTTCTTTAGCCTAAAACAACTTGTCGCAGCTAGAATAGCATACTATTTGGGAGAACCAATGCCGACCTGTTTTAGAGATATTAATAAATATTGGAATATGTTCTATCCTCTAAACATTTATTATAATGGGAAAGCGAACTATCTTAATAATTACATAATTACACGAACTTTTCAACGTCCGCGTGAATTGCTTCAATTTTGTCGGCTAATTCTTGAGTTTAGCAAAAAGATATATTTACCTGTAGAAGAAAATGCGGTTGCACCTGCAGAACTACAATATTCAAACTGGAAATTAATAGACCTTGTAGGTGAATACTCAAAAACATGTAAAAATATCGATAAATGTATTTTGTCATTTGTTGGTGTTCGTAAAAAATGGGATTGGGACTGTCCTTCACTCATAACACATATTGACAAAATAGATGAAACCGAAAAATTGTATGATGCTATTACAAATCAAAACTATTCAGCCAAAGAAGCGGTCTCATTCCTTTATCAAATTGGCTTTTTAAGGAAAGTTATTCATGAACCCGGAAAAAGGGTAAAATATCGAATGTACTACGAAGATGATACAATTAATTATCAAAAGTCCATTTTTGATATTCATCCCGCTTTTAGGAAAAAATTTACCAATTCATAATACGGGTATCAAAAAGGTATCACACCACACACTAAGAGCCGGAAAGTCCGCTGTTTAAGCGGCTTCCCGGCTCTCTGTTTACTATTCAAACTCAATCGTTCCAGGCGGCTTACTTGTAAGATCATAGAATACGCGGTTCACGCCCTTAACTTCATTAATAATGCGGTTCATCACCCTATTAAGTACTGCATAAGGAATCTCAGCAGACTCCGCAGTCATGAAGTCAATGGTCTTAACGGCGCGAAGCGCCACTGCATAATCGTATGTTCTGAAGTCTCCCATTACACCTACGCTTCGCATATTTGTAAGGGCTGCAAAGTACTGGTTCGGCATCCAGGACGGATCTTCTCCGTGTTCTTTTTTATAGTCGGCGGCTGCATTGTCGACTTCTTCACGGTAGATGTAGTCTGCATCCTGTACGATGCGTACTTTTTCCTCGGTGACTTCACCGATGATACGGATTCCAAGTCCCGGGCCCGGGAATGGCTGACGGAATACCAGTCTTTCCGGAATTCCAAGCTCAAGGCCGGCTTTACGGACCTCATCTTTGAACAGGTCACGAAGCGGCTCAATGATTTCTTTGAAATCAACGAAATCCGGAAGACCTCCTACGTTGTGATGGGATTTGATCACTGCGGATTCTCCGCCGAGACCGCTCTCTACAACGTCCGGATAAATGGTTCCCTGTGCAAGGAAATCTACAGCACCGATCTTCTTGGCTTCCTCCTCGAAGATACGGATAAATTCCTCACCGATGATCTTACGCTTCGCTTCAGGCTCTGTAACACCAGCAAGCTTGTCGTAATATCTCTGCTGTGCGTTCACGCGGATAAAGTTCAGGTCAAACTGACCATTCGGTCCGAATACACCTTCTACCTCATCACCTTCATCCTTACGAAGAAGGCCATGATCTACAAATACGCAAGTAAGCTGCTTGCCGATCGCTCTGGAAAGAAGTCCTGCTGCTACGGAGGAATCTACACCACCTGACAGGGCAAGGAGAACTTTTCCGTCACCGACTTTCTCGCGGATCTCTTTGATCGTGTGTTCAACAAAGGCATCCATCTTCCAGTCTCCGGCACATTCGCAGACACCAAGCACGAAGTTGGACAGCATTGTCTTTCCTTCTACAGTGTGCAGTACTTCCGGATGGAACTGGATCGCATACAGTTTCTTCTCTTCATTCTGTGCAGTTGCTACCGGACAGTCTGCAGTATGTGCAGCGATCTCAAATCCCGGTGCAGTCTGGGAAATATAGTCTGTATGGCTCATCCAGCAGATTGTTTTGTCGGATACATTTTTGAAGATCCTGGAATCTTTCTTATCGATGAGAAGCTCTGTCTTACCGTATTCGCTGACATCTGCCTTCTCAACTTTTCCGCCAAGGACATGCATCATGAGCTGTGCTCCATAGCAAAGTCCAAGTACCGGAATACCAAGCTCAAATAATTCTTTCTGGTAAGTCGGTGAATCTGCCTCATAGCAGCTGTTTGGTCCGCCGGTAAGGATGATTCCCTTAGGATTCATCGCTTTAATCTTCTCAAGATCTGTCTTGTAAGAATAAATTTCGCAATATACATTACATTCTCTGACACGTCTTGCAACGAGCTGATTGTACTGACCGCCAAAATCAATGACAATAACTAATTCTCTTTTCAAGGCTTTCCTCCTGTTATTTATAACATCTTTAGAATCTGTTACTCATTATAAATGAGTACATGCACTTTTACAATGCTAATTTTATCTCCCGCCGGAATTTTTATTTTCCGGAAAAATTTTTCGCTGTTTTTTTGCCTGCTCATCCCAGTAAGCGCAGTCATTTCTTCCAATTATCTCCGATGTAAACGGAGTACCGTCATTCTTCTTATAATGTCTGGTCGCCCGGAAAACATATTTCGCACCGACATAAACGATCGGTACGTTGAAAAATACGATCAGAATATTTCCAAGATCAGAAAATGCCCAGAGATTTCCAAGCTCCAGTCCTGCGATATTACAGAGGATGCCAAATGCGGCAACAAAAAGACCGATACAGCGTACAAAATTAATACAGATCTTATCCTTGCGGATACGGTTGGCTGCGATTTCCGAAAAACTGATCATTCCAAGCAGACAGGTAAATGCAAACAGGCAGAAACATAAGGTTACAAGAAATGTAACGATCCCGTTCATTGCTGTTCCCGGAGTCAGTACAGCAATGGACTCCGTATATTTGGGAAGCTTATCAAGAGCCTGCCAGCTTTCCGCATCTGCTCCTGTCCAGCAATGTGCCATAACTACCACAAATCCGGTAAGTGTACAGATCACAATGGTATCAAGAAAAACTCCCAGAGAAGCGATCACACCCTGCTCACATGGATGCTTTGCGTCAGCTGCTGCCGCTGACATGGTGATCGTTCCCTGACCAGCCTCATTGGACATCAAACCTCGTTTTACGCCCTGTGCAAGAACTGTTCCAAAAACACCTCCAAAAAATGCATCCGGCTTAAAGGCTCCTGCAAACACGCTTCCGAAGAAATACGGAATACGGGTAAAATTCAATATGATAAGAAGTAACACTACTACCATATAGAGCACTGCCATCACCGGCACCATCATATCTGTCCATCTGGATACTTTTTTGATTCCGCCAAATGCGATAACTGCTGTGAGAATTACGATCAGCGTACCTACTATATAATAGAAGGCTGATCCGCTTGGGATGGTTTTTCCGGTTACGATCTCTGCCATGCGTCCTACTGATGAAACAACGTTAAAGCCCTGTGCCGGCAGACAGCAAAGCGCATACAGAATATACAATACCGAAAGAAAAACACCGATCCATACCTTATTTCCAAGAAGCTTTCTCCCATAAAAAGGAAGACCTCCTACAAACTCATCGTCCTTCTTCTCCTTGAAAATCTGAGCAAGGACACCTTCCATGTATGCAACTGCCATCCCGAAAAACGCAGATATCCACATCCAGAACAGGGCCCCCGGTCCACCCACTGCAATAGCACCTGTTACGCCTAGGATATTTCCCGGACCTACACGCATAGCTGAACTCAGAAAAAACGATGCAAGCGGCGAAATTCCTGTTTCCACAACACGTTTCTCCGTCATGGTTCGGATTCCTTTTTTAAAGTAAGTCACTTGCATAAAACCGATCCTGAAACTGAAAAAAATCCCGGACCCAAGAAGTAGTATGATCGCAAAGGATATATTTCCCAGAATCGGAATACTGCTGTACCAGTCAAAATTCGTGGGGAACTCCCACAGAAAATCAGACAGTGGACCGATAAAGCTGAATACTCCATTGATCGCCTCAAATACTCTCTCCATAGCCATTTCCTCCCTTTTCATCTGAATACCTCAGAATTGAACCATCTTTCCGGATATTGCGTTTTCCGCCGGACATAAAATATAGATATATTCATTTATACCCCTCCGAAAAATTTCCGCATCTATTCATATGACGTTGTGTACCACATCCATCATCGTTCATTTCCCCTCCGGATTTTTATGCTATGATTTATTATACCGTATCGGCTTAGAAAAGTCTTATTTATTTTCACTATTTTTGTACAAATTTCAGAATTTTCCATCCTTACAAGCCCCACAAACTGCTATTGCTTTTCGCAACCCCGCGGGGAACTTGCACTCCTTCTGATACAAGCAAGCTCCCCACCAACTGCTTATTGCTCTTCGCACCCCCGCAAGGGACTTACTTGATTCGGTTAACTTACAGATTCGTCGCAACAAACACTGAGAAATTTTATAAGACTTTATAAGATATTTAGATTTTCCTCACAGATTTTTAAAACGCTTCTCACAGTTCCATCACATTTTGACGGTATATTATTAAACAAATAAAGCACATAGCTTTTTCATCTTATAGATCATTACTTATTTTTCTTTTCATACTCTGCCGGGTTCCTTCCAAGACCCGGCCCTCCTTTTTTCTGAGGTACTTTTCCTAAACAAGAATCCATCAACTTTATAACATCTTTTAACATCTTTTTATCAACTCTCATATGTATTTCTGATCTTATCCAAATACTCAGTAAATCCGTCAACAATCTTCTGCGGCTTTAAAATCTTAGCCTTGTTTCCAAAGCCAAGAACCCAACCATAAAACTGATCGCTGCTTTCAACAGGTGCAGTAATACTGAAATGTTTATCATCTACCACCTTGTAAAGCATTCCTTTCTTTCCAAATCTGTCAACAACAGCGTCCAAAAGAGGATTAATAAACTGTATAGTAATGCGTTCCTGCTCGCCGTCAAACATGGAAAAAACTCTCTATGTATAATTTTTAAGATTGATTTTATCGAAAACTTCTTTCCCCTCTCGCTCAATTCCAAGAAGTTTTACATCTTTCATTCTGTCAACACGATATGTCCGCAAGTCTTTCACATAATCGTTATAAGCCAAAAGGTAATAGTTTCCGTCATTGATAAGAAGGGCATAAGGGCTGACCTCATACCTGCTGCCATACCGCCTCTCTACCTGCTGATTCAGATTGCTAATGGAATATTTCAGATATTTAAAACTGATCTTTTCGGGAACCTGTTTATCCTCTTTACTCATTGCAGTATCTATTTTTTCGATATTATTCAAAACACCAGAGTTATTCGTTTTTACTCTGTCTGTCAGAATGGCGTTCAATGACTGTTTTATATATTACGAATAAATATCTATTTACAACACGATCAATTGTAAAAAAATGGACAGCATGATACTATTAAAGAAAAAGATTTAGGGAGGAAAATGAGTATGAAGAGATTAAAAAAAACATCAATAATATTATTGATGTGCATGTTACTAAGTGTGATTGTAATGCCAGTTTCAGCAAGTGCGGCAAAGCTGAACAAAAAGAGTATTTCCCTTAATGTTGGAAAAACTTACACCTTAAAAGCAAGCGGAACCACGTGGAAAATTACTTGGACGAGCAGCAAAAAGAGCGTAGCAACCGTATCTTCAAAAGGCGTTGTAAAAGCTAAGAAAAAGGGAACTGCGGTAATTACTGCGAAATATGGAAAAAACAAAAAACTTACCTGCAAAGTTACTGTTAAGCAGCCAGTAAAAAGCATAAAGCTGAATAAAACATCGGCTACACTTAAAAAGGGAAGTTCTCTTACTTTAAAGGCAGCAGTAGCACCAAGCAGCGCTAACAATAAAGCAGTTACTTGGAGTTCAAGCAATAAAAAAGTAGCAACAGTATCTTCTAAAGGTGTTGTGAAAGCTGTTGGAGATGGAACTGCCACAATTACAGTGAAAGCGAAAGATGGAAGTGGGAAGAAAGCAACTTGTAAAATTACGGTAGGAACAACGAATACACCATCTAATAACACTCCAACTCATACGTCTATTATTGGAGTAAAGCTGAATTTAGGTATGATAAATGTTGTCTATGGAAATCATGAATTACATACCAAAATTGATCTGACAGGAGACGGAAATGCAGATCAGCTTGATATCCAAGCCACAGGAACTGGATGGTCTGATAATAAATTTAATGGCACGTTATCAATATCTGTAAATGGGAAAAATGCACAGAAGTTTGCATTATTGAGTGATAATGTTTGTATTTCCTATATAGCATTAAAAAATAATATTCAGATAATACGAGTTCAAAGTGGTTATTCATTTTCCGAAGATGATTTCTTTATTCAATATAATAAGGCAACTAATAAATTTCAAACAGTATTAAATGAAAAATTGGGTGGTTTTTCACATGCTTACACCACACTTGATGATATTGCATTTAATGGAAATAATACGATCAAAATAAAATACTTAATTCAACCATATCTTACAGGCGCAGTTAATGTGGAATATACTTATGTATATTCAAATGGTATATTTAAAAGAGCGTCTGATACAGTCGCTGCAACTTCTTTATATTACAAAGACAAGAGTAAATTAACCTCAGAGTATTATCAGGATGGTTACCAAAATTATTTTTATGACAACAAATTTGTAGCAATGAAAAATCTTGTTTTTTATAGTTCTCCAAGTGGGAAAAATAACTTTACTCTAAAAAAAGGTGCTGTTGCTACTTTAGAGGGATTTTGTTCAAAAGACAATAATAACTATATGATTTTCAAATACAATGGGCAGAGAGGATATATCAAGTTAGGTTACAATCAGAAAGATTCTTTTTACGGAGTTTCCAAAAGGATGGTAGGTTAGTAAAATTTAAGATTGCAAACTATGGAGGGAGCTTTTCGGCTCCCTTTTATAGTTGTAAGAATAATGTTAGATCACTCAGACGAAAAGACAATATTAAAATACTATTGTTTTGACACGCATACAGAAATTGAAAAGATGAATCTTATGAAAAATGCTTTAAAGATATCTTGAATACACTGTATTCAAGTTGGAATTTACTTTAAAAGATGTTAGAAAGTTATTTGGAGATATGCACAAGAGCCCACAAACCCGCATAAACGCTGAGTTTTTCTGCACAAAAAAACACCGTCCCCGCAGCTCTATATCTGCAAAAACAGTGCCTTTAGTGCGTCTTCAGGGGTTCGAACCCTGGACACCCTGATTAAGAGTCGCACATCGGCTTCCATTCATGCTAAATTCTGAAGTCACAAAGGGGTTTATCAGATTTTGTTAATCTAGACTTCCTGATTATATAGTATAATCCTTTTATATTTTAATAAAACTTTATCTGTTTTTTCTCCAACTGTCAACTAAATTCTCACATATTTTACTATCATTTCTTCAGTCTGTGTAGACATCAACCAGCTTAAGAATATCCAGAAAAAACAAGCCCTTTTTCCAGTTGAAAGCACCCCGGGATAAATAAAAAAAAGATACAAAATAAACGATTTTCCACGATTCTATCCAGTACAATAAGATTAGAAAAAGTAGTAAATCTGACGTATACGGAATTAGTAGTAGAACTAGTGTCAACATCCCAGGTTGGCGATGTAGATGCAGTGGTAAAAATAACGTTCGTCAGAAATACCACCACAGGAGGAAAAAAACATGAGTAAAGAATACGGCTATGCCAGAATCAGTACACCGAAGCAGAATATCGACAGGCAGGTAAGGAATATCTTAGCTGCACATCCACAGGTACACATGATTAAGGAAGTTTTTACCGGAACGAAATTTCAGGGAAGGAAGGAACTGGACAAGCTTTTGCGGACCATCAAATCTGGTGATACGATCATCTTTGATTCTGTCAGCCGAATGTCCCGTAATGCAGAGGAAGGCTTTCTCCTATATCAGGAGCTTTTCAACCAAGGCATTAACCTAGTGTTCCTGAAGGAACCACACATAAACACAGACACGTACAAGAGGGCTTTACAGGGCGGTATTCCGACCACAGGAACCAACGTGGACTTTATCCTGGATGGCGTGAACAAGTATCTCCTGGCACTGGCAAAGGAGCAGATCAAGCTTGCATTCGAACAGGCTGAGAAGGAAGTACAGGACTTACACCAGAGAACCGCAGAGGGGATCGAGACGGCCAGATTAGCAGGTAAGCAGATCGGTCAGAAGCCCGGAACTCATCTGGTTACGAAAAAGTCCATAGCTGCGAAAGAGATCATCATGAAGCACAATAAATCCTTTGGTGGATCGCTGAATGATATCGAAACGATCCGCCAGGCTGGGATCACCAGAAAAACGTTTTACAAGTATAAGAAAGAACTACTGTCAAATACTGTTGCTTAAATCCAACGTACAGGAGAAATAAGCCTCTTTTTTCGAAACAGTCAAAGAAGTGTAGGCCAGGAGATGCATCGGCCAGGTTTGAGCCATATAGTGTAATTTACCTCTTATATACATGGCTGCTGCCTCACAGATTACCGCAAAGATACAAAGAAACGAAATGCCTAGACAGCTCATCACGGTTGTCCAGGCATTTTTTATTATCGGTTATGTTATGGCTCAAACTCAGAAAAAATGAGCTGTATGTTGGATACTCAGAAGTTTCCAGATCTGGATGAAATACTGCTTACGGCCTAGGAAAGTACTGGTTGTATCTGGAATAAACAGTGTTGCGGAGGCACTTGAAATGATGTTATCGTACGCGCGCGGGCAGTGTTGAAGTCCTGCTGGTTTGTCTGTTTATCCGCTGTAAGTTTCCGACATGTTACTACAAAATATCCGCAGAAATCCTTTACAACACACGTAAAAATCATCATTTGCGAAATTTTTTTGCACGCCTTAAAGAGTGTAAAAATTTCGCAATCCATCAAAACTCGTTAAAAAACCTCGATCATCTTCTCTCATATTCAATTTTATAAGCTCTGGTCTGTGTCTGATGGAACATACTGACAGATATCCTGTATCTCACAGTTCAAAATTCGGCAGAGATCATTTAATGTTGTTGTGTTCACTGGCTTATTTTTCCGCAGTTTATCAATGGTAGCACTTGAAACATGATACCTGTTAATAAGCGTATATGTGGATTCTGATGATTTCTTTAATGTATCCCAGAATGGACTATAAACTATCAACTCGACCTCTCCCTTCTATATTTTAGAATACGGGATAGTCTTATTGTTGACTATAGTCATTAAAATAACTATAATGTAGTAAAAATGTTTCATTCCAAGGAGGATCACAGAATCATGGATATCATAGATCAGCTTTACAACTCACATGTAAGTGCAGCCACACTGGACGCCCTGGACAAGTACCGTATACATAAGGATCAGGCTTTACATGGTTATCATGTTCTTAAAGAACAACTCACAGAAGATCAGGCGGCCGCTCTGGATCAGGTCATGGATGAGAACCTTAATCTTCTGGCAGACGAGTTGGAGCAGAATTTCAGAAACGGCTTCTGTCTTGGAGTGAAGATGATGTGTGAAGTGTTCGGGAAATAAAATCGGGGTAAAAGTCTATACTCTTACCCCACATATGATTAGTTTATCTTTTTCAAAATCATCCCTTGTAGCATATCCTTTATTGCATTTTCAAAACTCATTTGTCTTCCATCTAAAGTAGTAACAGTGTCTCCTAAACATCGAATATCTCCTTGTCTTCCACTTGCTCCGGGACTCACAATAGTTGTTTCCTTAACATCAGCGCGTACCAATGCTTCATTAATTGCATGAATATCTTCTATCGTTTCTGTATCAGAATACAGACGCTTCATATTGGGTTGAATATATCCCAATACTTTATGCACATTAGCTGGCAAAAAACGTATATTATTTAAGTCACAATTTATCTTTAAATTATTCATTGCTTCAGTTCTACTACTAAACGTGGCATATCCTTTACAATGATGCACCTCTATTCCTTCACCATTCCGTCTGAATGCTGCTAGGCCATATTTTTCTATACACTCCGCTACTTTTTCATCAATCCATGGTATTTTATCCTCAAAAACGATTCCCACGATTGCTTCTCTTGCATAAGCCTGTTCCTTAATTCTGACCTGTAGACGTTTTTCACCTTGTCCATAATACAAGGCCGCCTGATATCCATCATTTTCATTTCCAATTATACGAATAATCGTGCCTCGATCAGACACCCACCAATTTTTAGGCATTTCATTCCTTGCTTTAAAGAAACGTACCTGTTCATTTTCTGGAATAGTTTCCAAATAGCACGGCCTAAATTCTTCTGAAGAATCCGGATAATATGTATATTCCTCATCTTTCCATCGCAATGTTAACGGAGTCCGATTTTCATTCCATGTTTCAAACACTTTTACATATTTTTGATAATCATTGTCATTCATTTCTTATCTGTTTCCTCACTTATAATTCTAATAAGACCTTTTCAAACTTCTCAGAAGAGGAATATATTTTCCTCTCCTGAGCGAGATTCATTAATAATCTTCTATCTGTACCTCTGCTTGTATCATGCCCGCATACATGTATAATATGAAATCCTCTAACATTGGCTCATCTCTTCCCATTGCAAAAGCAGAATAAAAGTCAATCTTCAACTTCATATCCCAAGCAAGTATAATACCTGTTGTTGTTCTTAATGATTCTCGAACTTCTTCAGATGATATTCCGTGTTTTTTTGCAATTTCACAGAATATCACGTCAAAGACCTTATCCCCCTTATTATCAAAGACAAGATCAGGTGTGACTGTAGTATTTTTTTGAAGGTACTTGCCAAATTTGAATAACCTTTCAGAAAAACCTTCCAGTTCCTCCATCAATGCCTCATCTGTAACAGGGATCATGTTACCCTTAATCTCCAAGTGTCTTTCCTCTTTAATATAAGGATTTTTCATAATTTATTTCCTTTCTGGATTCCGAGTCCGGGATACAAACCAGCCTGTCCCTTTGTTGAGGAAACAGTCTCTCGTACCTCGTATCCTATAGAATATTATTATAAGAAATAACTGACAGACTTGTCACGAAATGAAATCAATGATATACTAAATGCGAAAAACATAAGTACTGATTCATTCGTGAGTCCGTGCTAATTTGAAAAGGATGCGCCAACATTCTTCTCGATACATCAAAGTCTCAGGGTTTGCCTCTGAGACTTTTTTGTACCCTTAAAGAATACCTGCTTTTTCACCGTTTGTCAATTATTTTTCATATTTTTCACCATTCTTTTTATTTTTTGGTGATTTTTATTGATTGTTACTTATTTATATGTTAATATAATGTTTGAAAGGATGGTGTATAATATGAGTGCAGAAAAATTAACTCTCACAGAAGATCTTGCAGCTATGATAAAAAACCTTCGACAAACTCATTCCAAAAATGGCAAAAAAATTACTGCCGAACAGCTTTCGTTAGCAATAGGTAAAAACAGAGCTTGGATGTCTCAAATAGAAAGTAGACGTCTAAAAAAAATAAAAAAGCAGGATATCATAAAAATATATATGTATCTTTTTGAAATAGATACCTCTTCTGCTGAAGAACGTTTTAAATGGGATTATAGATTTTATACCGAGGATATTTCTGATTGTTTATCATCCTTCAATGATACCCTTTCTTCTCTATATAATACTTTATCTTTATCTGACAAACTTAAATTTAAAAATACTTTAAACACATTAGAATTAGGATTTGAATGCAATTTTGAAGACTTAGCGTTAATTTTTGAAAATTTTGATTTTAATCTTTTAAAACATCTACCTACAGATGCCCACAAAAATATTATTGAAAAATTTACAAACTTAAAAGAAGAGGTTTCTTCATTTAATACTACATTTTTTTTAAGCCGTCTTAACGAATCAGCCAACAACATTAACTCTTTTTCAGAAAGTCCTAATCCACAACAATTATATAATTTTTGTCTTTTAAATTACATGAATGGTTTATCGTATGCTACTTATATAATAAAACGAAATCTGTATATAAATAATGAACAAAAATGTATTCAAGAAATAAATCACTTTATATATTCTATAAAAAATTTTATATCTTATTTTTTTCCTGAACATCAAATTATTTTGAATACATTAAAAAACGAATCCACTATCTCTTCAGATACAAACAAATTATTAGATATATTACAATCTTTTTTGGACCAAATTCTTTCTATAAATTGTTAACCTTATTTCTATATAGTGTAGCCGGAGCAAAATGATTATTCTGCTCTGGCTATCCATCGTATCCATGATACTCTGAACATATTTATCCGCCTGTGCTAACTGCTTCGGATCCGTGACATCCTTTACAGAATCCCTGATCTTACCAATGGCCTCAGCGCCTTTATCCATGGCAAGATTCTGAAGATTATCCTTCAAGTCACCACTGGCATTACTTAATTCCGGGAATTGCTGGATCAGATCTGCCATATCAGAATTCTGGAATGTACCATTTGTTACGGACTCCATAGCAGACTGGATATTCTTCATGTCAGATTGGAAGTTATCTGTTACAGTATCAATGTCAGTAGCAGTATCTTCTGCTGCATTCTTAAACTTAGAAGCGAATGTGGCAGATTCCTCTGGAGTTTTCTTCTTAGCTTCCTGTGCTGCCTCGAAGTTTTTCTTAGTGGTTTTCTCATTCCAGTTCATCTGCTTAGGATTATAGTTGTTATCCTGGAGATAATCCCAAAAGTTCTCAAGCTCTTTATCCGTTTTACCTTTGAAGAAATCAGACTGGCCAAGACCATCCTTGCCGAATATATCCTCAAGATTCTCTTTGATACCTTCAAGATTCTTCGCGTCAGGATCTGCTATAGACATAATGCTGGCTGCAAGATCATCCGCAGTGAGTCCGGCATTGCTCATTGCTGTATCAAGACCATCTGTATCATCGATCATCTTCTGGATAGCTTCTGTACCACCGGATTTACCTGCGGCAATGAGTTTATCCTTCAGATCTGAGAACTGAGAGAGGGCAAAGATGTTATTCATCTTGTCGGAAGTGGCTGCGGTAGAGTCTGTAGAGTTCAGATATTTCTGTACAACAGCATCAGCAGAAGCAACAGTATCTTTGAATTTCTCATCAATGAGAGATCCGTCATCGTTCTTCATGCTCTTGGCAGTATCAGAGATCTCTGTTACTTTATCAGCAACATCTGATTCCAAACTGTCAATCTTTTTCTTTGTACTATCCAAACCTTTCTGTTCAATCCAGCTTGGTTCTCTGCCTTCATCCGCAATTTTCTGAACACGGTCTTTGTACTCGGATTTAAGCTGATTTAAATAATCAATCATTTCAGAAGCTTCATCCAAATCATTGATTGAAGTTTTGTCTTGATTATCGTAAGCTTCCTTTTTATAGTTCTTCTGATATCCTTTTTTCTCAAGTTTCGTTTTGGCATCATTGGCTGCCTGGAGCTTAGATACGTCCACAGACTTTTCTTTTATAGCCACCTGAGAATCAAGAAGATTATTTTCTTCCTGGAGCTGACTCAATTCTGCCTTTTCGTCAGTTGACTTATTTTCTTTAGCCCGTAACTCATAAATGCGTTCCTGGTTAGAATCTCTTTGAGACTGTAACGATTCCAGTTCGGACTGATTATTTGCATATTCCTGTGTTGACTGTGAATAATGCTTATCCGCCATTCCTTTGGTAAGAGTGAATTTATCATTTAAAGCCTGATATCCTTTAACTCCTGCAAAAATTGCCGCACCAGCTGCAAGAAATGGCCAAATAGAACCAAGGAAAGAGACAAGGCCGGTGCCCACAGTACCAATCTTGGTTGCAAATCCAGATAATCCACCTGCAAGACCACTAATACCAGCAGAGAGTGTACCTTTAAATCCGGAAGAGGCAGCACCTTTTGCAATGGCTTCTTTAATAGTGTCTTCGCCTAATTCACCAAATAATTGTGAAAATATATCTGAAAAAATATCTTCAGAGATTATAGTTTTCCCACTTTCCTGATTTAAACGTCCAAACCATTTACTAGCAGTATCAAGATCCATTCCGCCAAGAATACTTTTTACTGTATCCGTATCTTTTGAATTTATCGCTTTTTTAAGATTTCCGATTTTACTTAATGACTATAGTATGATAAAATTAAAAGAAAATGGAGGGATAAAAGTATGTTGATTAAATGTCCTGAATGCGGCGGTAACGTCTCTGATAAAGCTCCAACCTGCATACATTGTGGATTTCCTTTGAACGATATACATAAAGAAAATACTTGTTTAGTAGATGGAGTAGAATACGATTTAACACATTTTAAAGAGCTGTATGAGCCATTATCAAAAGAAGCTAAAGAGGGGTTTTATAAAGAAAATATACAGCGTTTTAATAATCCTAAAAATTTTGACAATGTTAATTGCCCTGAAGGACAGCAAAAATATTTATCTGTTACTACTAAAATAACTCGTCTTATTCGCGAGCACTTTAATTGGTATGCACAAAATAACAATGCTCATCTTGCCTACAAGTTCATCACAACCTGTATCGACCACAACTTCCAATACTTCGAATTCAACACTGCCGATATTCCAGATCCATCCAAAACAGTTCGCTGTCCAAAGTGCGGATCAACGTCGGTAACAACGGAAGAATCCGGATATTCACTTTTAACAGGATTTTGGGGATCTAGCAAGAAGCATAATCTTTGTCAGAAGTGCGGTTATCGTTGGAAACCAGGGAGTAAGTAAGATTTCACAATAGACAATAACAATTTTACATCTGCCTTTTTCCTATGAAACCAATAGCTTAAATATGATTGATCTTGGTTGAGCAGTATCCCATAGTTTTGTGATATATCAGAACAACATTTTTTGTACCATTCATAATTAGTCATATTCCTGAACTCATAGGGTTTTGTATACGGTCCCGAAGTAGAATTTTTGATTTGTTTATAATGTTGTAAAATTCGTTGAAATTTGTTCATGAGTATTTAGTCCTTTCAGGTAGGAGAATTTATGGATGTAAATGAATTTGTTCAGCAAGAATATGTGAAATACAAATATTTTATGGATGCAGACTGGATGCCTGAAATAACCATTTCAGAAAATGCAAACTGCAATGCTTATATGTCGGTATATCCATACGAAATATACAATAAGCAATATATTTTACATATAAAGATTCTTCCGAACTTGAAAAATGAAGAAACCAGAAAAAATTATTGTTCATTGCTTTTTCATGAGTTTACTCATATATACGATGTGTTATGTGTACTAAATCAAAATAAAAACATAAGTTACGATGATTTATACGTCAGAATAATAAACTACACCGAGTCTCATGCAACATATGTTGAATTAATGAAACAATGTGGGTTTTCTAAATATACAGATCACAGAATACTTTCTGAAGATACGATTGTAACAATACATAATTTTACAGGAAGTTTAAATGAGATCATTAAAAGAGAGTATATTACTGCACAAGATATCTCAAATGAAAATATATTAACTTATAGAAAATACTTGATAGAAATAAAATATTTCTGGGGTGTATTGTGGTTTTATAATCAGTATGTAGCAGAATATATCATTGATTATTCTGTATTCAAAAAATCTCTTAGAGATACGTATAGGTGCTGGTATTCTTCAATAAAAACTTTTAATTTGGAGATAATCGCAGATCTTTACGACAAAATCAAACTATAGTATTATGTGGGGAGTGTTAGGATCAACCAAAAAGAAGAACCTGTGTCAGAAGTGTGGTTATACCTGGTGGCCGGGTGCGGGGAAATAAGAGTGGAGATAATCACCCTTCTTCCCGGTCATCCAACGCCTTTACATCCTTATTCAATATCTCATCAAATTGTTCAACCTTATATACACAAAGACCGAGAATTTCTTCTCGGCCTTTACTATGTATCCACTATTTTGAAGCAGTTTTTTTAGATTTTCTCGAAGTTTTTTTCTTTGACTTTTTGGCTCTCGCCTCCAGTTCTTCCGGGGATATTATCTGATAATAGGTTTCATTTCTATGCTCTTTTGATGTTTCTTTTCCCGAATATATTCTAAACGACACGCCCTGCTCTTCCAAACTTTCATTAATTTTCTTGATCTGAGTATACTTGATTCCATAATTTCTTCTGATTATTCCTTTAATCCTTTCAATATCTTCACCATAGAATCTTTTATCTGGCTCAAGATTCTTAGTAAATCCTTCCTCAATAATACCCTGCATTTTATATCTTGGTATAAGCAGCGGCGTTTTTATTCCATACTCCTTACAATAGTCCTGAAGTTCTTCTTTCCAGTCCTTGATATTCAATAATCGTATTTCCTCATTATATTTTATCTCAAAAAGCTGAAATTTTTTCTTTATAAAGTTGTACCGGATATATGGATTCTGCTCCACAAATCTTATCAGAGAAAATGTCGGGCCATATTCAAACACATCTTCCTGCTCTTTTATATATGTGTCAACAAATTTATTGGCAGCAGTTATTTCCTGTTGCTTTGCATACTCATACAAAAGTTTATCATGTTTAATCTCATGCTGCTGTGCATCTTCAATGATATAAACTGTACCGCCCCCAACACGTACACGACCAAAGAACTGTATTAAATTGGACAGAATATGGTTATCACAGATTACACAGGCATTCTCATTTAAAATATCCACTCCCTCTTTTAATCTTGATGTGGATATTAAGATCTCGCATTCTTCTGGAAGTACTTGGTTCTGAATAAGACTTGTATATACCTGGTCATTGATTTCTTCATTGTAGCCTGGGAATTTTTCCTTTAAAGCTGCGTCCATATCTTTTCTTTTTTCATCCGAAACTATGACAGCAATTTTTTCAATCTCTCCAATTCTCTTATCCAATACTTCTCTGATTGTTTCTGTGATAGTAACTGTGTTATTTACAAAGTAGATAACCTTCTTATTTTCTTCCAAGGCTTCCTTGATAACATCCGCTCTTTTTTCCTTATAAATATATTTTATAGCCTCCGGTTTAACATAATTACAAATTTTTCTGTAATCTTCAATATGCCAACCATTGTTCTGAAAATAAGACTGTACTGGTTCTGGAGTTCCTGTCATTACAATAACCTTATGGCCTTGTTCTGCTGCATACTCAATGAATGTAAGCACATCAAACGAAGATCTGGCAAAAGTCGAATCTGAGGCCATCGAATGTATCTCATCAACAACAATATACTCATAGCAGTTCAGGAAATTATCTACTGTCATTTGCATGTCCGCATGAGCATTTATCAAAATGTATCCAAGTTTAGCATTCGTTATCAGGTTTTCTCTCTGCCCGTCCTGTTCGCGCACAAAGCTTGTAAAACATGAGTGTGCAATATCCTCGTCTACCTTTGCACGCCTAGAAGTTATAAACAGTACATTTCCTTTTTGTGTCAGAACATCCTTTACCCATGTACTTTTTCCAGAACCAACACCTGCGATAAGCATGATCTTGTTTCCGTATTCCTCTATGAGCTTATCAATATCCAGGACATCTGATATATATTTTTTCTTCTCCGATTCTTCCCCATGCAGTTCCATAGCCTTGTTTTCCTCTGCCATAGCCTCTCCTTTTCCTCATTTGCGAAATTTTTCTCCTGCTCTTAGAATAAGACAAATTTTCGCATTCAGCAATACCCAAACCTTTAAAAGGACCAGCAGCCAACTGCTGCCAGTCCAACCAAACCTAAGCTGTTGGTTTATTTCTTTTTATCGTATGCTTTTTCCTTCTCTTTCTTACCATTCTATCTAATGGACTATATTCATCAAATCCTTCTTTCAGATCTACAGCAAAAAGATTTACATAATTTCGAGTCATATCAAGTGTTGAATGCCCCAACATTTTTTGCAGCCGGAACACATCTCCATTATTATGTATCCAAAGTTTAGCAAACGTATGTCTAAGCGCATGAACACTGGTCTTTTTCACGCCTCTTGCTGCATTGTAATCACGAATAGATAATTTCAAGGCATTCTCTGTCAACTGTTCTCCAGACACATTGCAGAACAAGAACTCATCATCATCTGCTTCACTTCGAAAATCTCGTATAAACTGTGTAAGGACAAACGACAGCTCTGTACTCATAGGAATTATCTGAATTTTTTTATTTTTTGTCTGCTGCAACACTATTTCTTCATCCGGAAGATTTATATCCCGCATCCTCACATTACAAACTGTTTTCTCACGATTTCCCGTAGCCAGAATCCAGTTAATAATCGCCCAGCATCTCCACTCACAATAAGAATCCCCTTGGGGCTTCTCCAGTAAAGCCTTCAGTTCTTCTTCACTGTAAGTTTCTTTCACCGTCTCCTGCCCTTTTACAAGTTTTACTTCTATCTTGCGGCAGTATCCTGATTTACTGCACCAATTAAAAAATGCACGGATATCACGTAGGTAATGATTTATTGAAGATACACTTAATTCTTCTTCCTGCAATCCCTGTGTAAAGCTCAAAACATCATCGTAATCAATCTCCTGGATTGGCGCATCTGTACATTCCATGTAATCCATAAAACGCTTCAAGCTATCTTCGTAGTTCTGTAATGTACTCTCAGAAAGTCCCAGGATTTTTTTCTCATTCTTAAACATCCGGAATAATTCCCACACATTCCGCTCCTGATCGGCCCTCCTTTTTATCTTCTTACAAACTCCCATAGTATACCATCCTTTCTTTATTCAAAAGGATCTATACCTATAATCATGGTGTCTATATTAGACATTCTGATTCTATCTGATGATCGACATTTTCATCTCGGTCCATTTACTCCGCATCACTTCACGCCCAGATATCCTTATCCCCCCTGAAACCCGCATAAACACTGAGTTTTTCTACACAAAAAAACACCGTCCCCGCAGCTCCATATCTGCAAAAACAGTGCCTTTAGTGCGTCTTCAGGGGTTCGAACCCTGGACACCCTGATTAAGAGTCAGGTGCTCTACCAACTGAGCTAAAGACGCTTATTTAATTGTTTGTCTTTCGTTTTTTGTTTCGTTCGTTCCTCAAGACATGTTGTATTATACGTTATGATTTGAGGAAAGTCAACACCTTTTTTTAATTTTTTTTATTTTTTTCTTTTTTATTTTTTATATCTTCATTTGATGCAATTTTGTTCAGTGATTTTTCTATTTCTGACAGCGAATTTCTGATCTGGGCAGCCTGGCTGTTAATGCTGCGGCTTACCGTATGGAGATTCTGCTGCATGGATCTGAATTTTCTTTTTTTCAAAACTTATGGCCTCCTGCTTTGCGCAAATACCTTTCCAACATCACGGATATTTTATTATATGAAAATATCCTGATCTGTTTCCTGATATTTGCGCAAAGTATTTAAAGCGGACTCTTAGAAATCCACTTTTTTCCACCAGCGCCATACCAGCACCACCGCCAGCACTGCCGTAAGGAAATCCGAGATTGCCTGAGAAGCCAGAACGCCATAATACCCTGCCACCTTAAGAGCGATCATCAGTACAACCGCAAAGACCACTCCCTGTCTGCTCACTGATAACAGAAAAGCTCCCATAGCCTGTCCTGCAGACTGAAACGTACAGGTGCTGATCAGCACGATTCCCATACACAACATTCCCGCCAGCTGCAGCCGAAGCATCAGCGCGCCATTTTCCACAACGGAAGGATCGCTCATAAAGATCTTTACCATCTGCGGGGCAAAAAATCCAAGTACCGCCATCAGTACAAGCGCCATTCCTCCCTCAAGAAGATATGCAAACTTCAAAGTTGCTTTCAACCTTGTGCGGTTTCTCGCGCCGTAATTGTATCCGATCAGCGGCTGTCCACCAAAGGCAAAACCAACCAGGACCAACGCAGCGATCATATTAATTTTCATAACGATTCCCATAGCTGCAACCTTATCGTCACCAAATCCCAGCAACGCGCGGTTTGTCAACGCAATTCCGATGCTCTGCATCAGATTAGTAACAGAAGCCGGAATACCAATGGCAAAAACCGCTCCTATCTCCGACCTGGAAATGTGAAATCCCCTGGGATCCACAGAAAGATTTTTGCTCTTTTTAATAAGAAACCATACAAAGAAAATATCGGTACAAACATTTCCGATCACGGTCGCTGTAGCTGCGCCGGCCGCACCCCAGCCCAGTACAAAGATCATGATCGGATCCAGAATAATGTTTACAACTGCGCCAAGTACAGAACCAACCATCGAAGCCGTCGCAAATCCTTCTGTTCGTAACTGATTGGACGGTGTCAGCGCAACAATGATAAACGGCGCCCCCAGTGCAATACAGGTATAATACTGTGACGCATACTCCCAGGTGGCCTCGCTTGCACCCAGAAGTCCCAATACCAGACTTCTGAAGATCATCAGTACAGCCGCAACTGCAACACCGCTGACGATCGCGCCATAAAAGCTGAATACGCTGATCCGCTTTGCGTCCTCGTATCTTTTTTCTCCAAAAAGCCTGGAAATAAAAGAACTGCCGCCAAGTCCGAAAATATCTCCCAGCGCGATCATCAGGGTAAAGATCGGTGATCCAAGGGCAACCCCCGCCACCAGATCCGTATTGCCGGTTCCTGCGATAAAATACGTATCTACCATATTATAAACAAGCGAGATAACCATACTGAACACAACCGGAAGTGCCAGCTTAAAATATGCCTTTGGTATAGGATACTTTTCAAAAATTTCTTCCTGCATCTTATTCCCTCTATTTCTGTCTGATCACCATTTTACAGATCGGATTTCCCATAGAAGAAAACTTCTCCTCATATTCCGTCATGACATTTCCCGTCACCAGCTCCTCATCATGATGAAGATCAAAGGTACACACCTCCAGATTCCAATCGGAATCCCTAACCTCTTCCAGGGAAAACTCAAACAGACCACGGTTATCTGTCTTAAACTCCACAGTTCCTTCTTTTTTCAAAATCTTCTCATATCTTGCCAGAAATTCCCTGGACGTAAGTCTTCTCTTTGCATGACGCGCCTTCGGCCACGGATCCGAAAAATTCAGATAGATCCCATCAACCTCATCCTTCTCAAAAATCTCCGGCAGCAATCTTGCATCCACCCGGATAAAAACAAGATTGGAAAACTCCTCTCCTGCCGCTTCCAGTTCCTCTCTCTTCTGCAGCGCCCGAAGAAGCACACTGTCATACATCTCAATTCCCACAAAATTTCTCTCCGGATGAAGTCTTGCCATATCCATCAGAAAACGCCCCTTCCCCATACCAACTTCCAGAAAAAGCGGTCTCTTCACTCCAAAAACCTCATTCCACTTTCCTTTAAACCTCTCCGGCTCATCAATTACCCACTCACAATCCAAAATAGCATCCTTAGCACCCGGAATATTTCGTAATCTCATAAACAACCTCCAATAATCTTTCCATAATAATGTCTCAATGATTCTTATCAAACAACATTCCAATACTCAACTATACATGTAACCCCCACCCCGCCGCAAGCAAAAAATAAAAAAATCCTCAACCAAGCAACAGCAAAAACGCCTCGCCGTCCACCCCAACACCACCGCATCCTCTCAAACCCAACCAACCAGGCGACAGCAACGCGCCTCGCCGTCCACTTCCAACACC
>JAFEHB010000474.1_pt1 | contig 28353 bp, 36 predicted proteins | sample 9267121 | NCBI WGS metagenome assembly JAFEHB01 (sample SAMN17103336, study PRJNA684904) | human gut metagenome | isolation source: diarrhea sample from child under the age of five | host: Homo sapiens | place: South Africa: Mafikeng, Mafikeng Provincial Hospital | collected 2019-09 | reverse complement strand
CTTGCTCGACAATCCAAAAACAATTAAGAGGCTAGGACTTTTGTCCCAGCCTCTTTTGAGTTAATGAAAACTTCCTTAGCTTAAAATGGTAATTTCCCTGCGAAAGCACCGAGTTTTTTCTTGGTTGCCGCATCAATTTCTTCAATGGCAGCATTGATGGCTTGAACCGTCATATCAGAAAGAGTTTCTGTATCTTCTGGGTCGACCACTGCGGCGTTGAAATCGATGGAAACAACCTTCTTATCACCTGTAAGAGTTGCAACAACCAAGTCTTGAGCAGATTTCCCTACAAATTGAGTTGCGGCTAATTCTGCTTGGCTTTGCTCCATTTGCTTTTGCAATTTTTGAGCTTGCTTCATCATATTTTGCATATTCATCATAATGTTTTCTAGATTCCTTTCGTATCAAGGGTTTAGACCCTATTGCTTAATTTTCACTGCCCACTTCTGCCCATTTTTCTAAAAATCGTCAAATGCGTTAGCGACTTCTTTTTGTTGTGATGGGAACAAATGTGAGTAGATATTTATTGTTGTATTGATAGAACTATGTCCTAGTCGTTTCATCAGTGTGAAAAAGATATAATCCTTTCCTTCTCCTCTCCTCAATCCCTGATTTATCAAAAAGGCTACATGCGAATGCCTAAAATCATGGTTTCGGATCAATTTGAAATCTTCTGGCAATCTTTTCTTGAATGCTGCTCTAAAGTTAGAGACATTTGGAGCAGTCATTGGTTCCCCTGAAAATTGGAAAATCTGCAAATCATCTGTTGAATCAGTGAGCTTAGACAGCCTCTGACTTTGTACTGACTTCCAGGTTTTCAACTCATCCACAAAAGCTTTATGGATGTAGATTTCTCTATTTGATTGAGTTGTCTTTACAGATCCAATATGTGTTTTCCCATTGCGATAATAGGCTGACTTACGGATTTTAATATATCCCTCGTCAAGAAAAACATCTCTCCAAGTTAAGGCAAGTGCCTCCCCCATACGAATTCCCATAAACATGAGTACACGATACAGAAGTTTAAAAGGATACTCACTTTCTTCAAAATAGGACTCAAACTCCTTGAATTGTTCAGGAGTATAATAAGACATTTCTTTATGCTTTTCTGGAAGTTTCCGAATAGCATCACATGGATTATCTTGTCTAAATCCTTTCGAAATAGCAATATCAAACAACTTATGAACAAAAATCATTTGTTGGTTAATATGCGTTGGTGTAAGTGTCCCACCTTTTACACTAGGTTTTTCAATTAACCAATCTCGATATTTTTTTACATCTTGAATGGTAACTGAAGACATATCAGCATTTTCAAAGAATCGCGATACATATTGAGTATAGTATGAGTTCTGAGTATCTATTGTACCTCTTTTATTTCCACGAAGCTCATCTTCTTCTTTTAACATTACATAAAGAGAGGAAATGGTGAGTTTTTTTGTATTCTGTATCTGATTTAACTTATGGATACGGTAATAAGCCTCATATTCCTCTGCTTCTTTTTTCGTTAAAAAATTAGATTTGCGGTGTCGTATACGTTTGCCAGTTAAGGAACTTTTACCATCACTAATATCAACTAGCCACAGTCCATCGTCCTGTTTAATTACCGCCATGCTATTTTTCTCCTTCAGTCATGACAGCGCTTTGAAGGTTCCCCTCAATTATATCATTTTTTAATTGTATTTGAAAACCAAGAATGGATTCAACTGTAATAATCGGTACACGTCCAATACGTTTATTCTTATACCATTCAAATCCTTCTTGTACAAGCTGACTTTTAGCCTTTCGTATTAATTTACTAGCTTGTGTTTCAGAATATCCAATCAATTCCATTAAATCATTTTTGTCTACAACTTGAATCATCTATATCTATTCCTTTCTAATGTCCAATAACATAGGTAAATTGTTTGGCAGTTTCCGCATCAAATGTGCGGTAACTAATAATCCCCAATCCTTTCACATTACATTCAGAGACGAGAATTGAACCATCTGATTCGACCTGTTCCACAAATGAAACATGTCCGTATATTGGATCAGCTCCAGCTTGGCCAGGGCTAAATGATAGTGCAGAGTGTTCTGTTGGTGTATGGGTTGTTGTGAATCCTGGCTTATTCATCCATTGTCCGCCATTTCCCATAAATGGATCAAAGTTGACTCCGACTTGTTTTCCACGGTTGAAGACATACCAGGTACATTGTCCCCAAGGATAGGTACTAGTGATATATCCTGTGGTATCAATAGCAGTTGTCAGACTGTAACCTAATGGTATATCATTTGAAGTTACTCCTCCGCCATCTCTAGTTTTACCTGTCGTTTGTTCTGGAGCTTTTGGTGTTCCTCCATGTTCATCAATGAAGGCATCCAGTTTTTGCATGGTTTCGGCACGTCTTTTTCCTGATCCAGTGGTATCTGTGAAATAGACGCCACCATCGGTTGCTGGATTGAGTGTTCCATTCGCAAACTTTTTAGCCTTATCATCTTGGATTTTAAAAGTTTGGTTTTTATTCCCAATGATGGTTTGTTGAGTGAGTCCGACAACAGCAATCTCATCATTAAAATTACTGGCATATTCTGGATTGGAGTCATAAGCTCCAAAACCAAACATATTGGCTCCAGGATTGGTGGCCACCCCAGCAGTTCCAAGAGAACTTTCATTCAGTGCGATCGCAACGATTCCACGGACATCAAGATTAGATTTAGCTTCCCATTCGAGGAGCTTTTTCCCATTAATTCGATTCTTATCATAGGAGATTCCTAACGTATCTAAAAAGCCGTCTAATTGCTCTGCCGTGATACCGAAGCGATGAACAAGTAAGTTATGAGTATAGGGATCTCCATCAGACCAGTGATCCGCATAAATCACTCCATTTTGGGATTGGGGTGAGCCGTTTGTTCCTCCACCTCCGACAGCCCCCATAAGGATAATGATTATGAGGACTGGTAGAAAGAGAGGAATAAGACCAGCTAATAGAAACCATTTTAGTTTTTTCATCGAATCTCCTTTCTAGTTAATGTCTTATATAAGCAGTGAACAGAACAGTCCCAAAACGCCATTTTGCATCTAGAACTACTGAATAGGACTTAGTCTGTAGGATGATTTGGTCTCGCTCTTGTTCTGTGACTGGAAACAAAAGAAGGAAATCGACTGAGCGTTTTCCTTCTTGGTAGGCTTGATAAAGAGTTTCTTCAAGAAGTCTTGGAAAAGCAGTTCTTGAGCGTATCTTGGTATTCATATCATTCTCCTCTAAGTTGTTTTAAGCGTTCTGTTAATCGGTCTCTTCGTTCAATATTGGCTCTCAATTTATCATCTCGTGTCATAGTCTTACGATAAGCACGAGTAAAGGCATTCGATCCTTGGGCTTTGTACATGGCTTGAGGATCTTTATATTCCTCTAATTTGTGCTCAATACTATTCATGCGGAGTTGTTTAAATGGAGAAATCCATTCTTCTTTTAGTGTTTTGAATTCATCGTCTGATTTTGGTGTTAGATCTGACATGATTGGGGATTCCATTGAAGGAGCTGATGTTTTTTCTTCAACTGGTTTAATACTTTCAAGCGTTGTCTTTGTTTTTGGAATCCTTGGTTCTGGAGCATCCGGACTTGTTGGAGTCTCAAATGTTTCTGCTGGGAGCACTTCATCGGGTTGGTGCTCTGATTCCTTATTGGTAAAGAAAGAACCAACATTTTGGAAGTGACTCTTGGCATTCATCATCATCCCAACTCCAAAACCAGCACCTGCTAGGGCAAAGTTTCCAAGGTGTTGAGCAGATGAAAGGCTTCTAGATGGTACTTGTGAAGCCACCTCTCTAGTTTTTGTGACCCCTTTTTCAACTTTGTTTCCAATGTCACTCGCCACCATTCGTGCTTTAGATCCAAGAATGAATTGGATCAGCTCAGCTTTGTATTTCCATAGAAGGAAATATACAAGTCCTTTTGAGACAACTGAGATGAGTAGTTTAAAGACAAGGCCGAAGATGATCAAGGATGGAAGAGTTTTAAGGATACCATCAAATCCGGTAATGACGATATTTTCAATCATTTTCTCAATGTAGAAGACTAATAGAGTTAATAGACTCGTGATAGCTGGGAAAAGCAGCCCACCAAACATGACTTTCAGAACTCCGAAAATCAAATCTTGCATTCTTGGTACAAAGGACATCAATAGCACAATTGGAAAAAGCAGGATCATCATCAGGACGAGTGTCTGAGCAATAACGTTTAACATTTGAATCAAAATAACCGGTATCGCTAATACAAAGGCTTCACAGATTTTGAAGATAACATAAAACATGCGAGTAAAGATGAAATCTGGCATAGCTGAAACCCAACGGTTCTTTTCGCCATCGTCATTAGCTCCATTTCCTAGTTCATCTAGATATTTATTGCGATCTTTCGATTTAACTGCTTTAAAGTTTCCATTCTTATCGCCTGTTCCTAGTACCTTACTATCGTCAAAAGTCTCTTGTTTCCCATCTTGACTGTTCTTATATTTCCCATTTTCTTGACCTGTATTGACAAAGACATAAGCTTTATAAGAGGTTTCTGCAATATAGCTATCTGCCATGGAATCACCAATTTTAATGGATTTATTATTTCCATACTCCACCTTGATATTCGTGATATTTTTAGTGACATCTTGAGAGACATGGTTGATAGTATCAAGTAGATATAGACCACCTGATGTTCCAGCGATTGTTCCAAAATAACCAAAGCCAAGGATGAGAACGAGAAAGACATGAAGGAGTGTTCTTGAAAAAGCTCCCTTAGAAAAGAAAAACTGGTAAAAGAGATAGAAAGCTAGGATTAGAAGCAATATTGAAACGAGTGATTGTTTTGCGACTCCACCAGAACTTGAACCGATAAATCCTTTCCAGATACTCATTGCTCCATTAAAGACATAGTTCTTGTAGTTGGAGTAGAGATCAATCTTTTCGAGAATCCGAATCAGCAAAGAAAAGAAGCCGACCACTGCGTTTAGAATGAAAAAGAAGAAGTTGACGAAAAGCTCATTAATCAGAACCCAGGCCCCATTAAAGGAAGCGAATCCAGTCGGCTCCATATAGGACTTGAGAGAGAAGATATCGACTCCTCTTAGTTTGTCAAAAGCTTCTTGCATGGATTCACCTCCTAACTAGCGTATTTGTTTTCGAGACTTGATGATACTGTAGCTTTCATTGGTTTTAGAAGCATATCAATATCTTCAAAGATATTGTGTACGGAAATCATATTGAGATTGCCATACACATCATAGTATAGGCATTGACCAGAGATCATATTATCAATCCATTCGAGATTGCTTTCAGTGACTTCTAGATTGACATGTTTTAGGATATCTTCTCGTTCAGACTTTTCATAAAAAGCAAAGATAGTCCCAAATCCAGTTGTATCATCGTCATTTTCTGCATCATGTACAGATTGAGTAATCAGTGCCAAGGTATTATTTTTGGAGCGTCCAATCCGACGCATATTTTTGATAACGGCTTTTCCTTCTGCGGACTTCATAAGAATCCATGCTTCATCAAAAAACTCAATGGTATCTTCATTTTCATTTCGTTCTCCAAAGTGGGTACAGAAGGCACCAAGCGCAAACATGAGGGCAATAGAGTTGCGTTCATGATCTGAAATTTTTGTGGAATCGTCTTTTGGTAATTTGAGGTTATTGACCTCTAGGATAGTCACTCGTGACTCGTAGTTAAGCCCTTGAGTAGTCCCATCTGAAAAGGCTAGTTCCAAGATAGAATTTGTGACAATTGAAGTCAGGTAACGTCCAACCGATGCAATTTCAGAGGAAGTAGATTCTCTCAGCACTTTTAGGACGTGTTTAAAGCCGACTTTCTCACCAGCGACTCGTTTCTCCACAATTGCATTAATAGCTTCTGTGATCGCTGTTTTCTGATCCATCGTGACATCATCTACAGCTTGTAGTAGAAACTCAAGCATGTTTTTTGCGACCTCTACAGCCTGTTCTTTATCTAGTACGACAATAGGATCTAAAACTCCGTGGTTTGATGGTAGTGAGCTATCCAGCGTCACAAAGTTAAAGTTCTCAATCTGTTTCTTGCGTTCAGGATAGAGACGTGCGAATTCAGGTGAGTTGATCACTTCTTGATAGTGATTTCTAAGTTCACGTTTAGGGTCAATATAAAGTGTTTTGACATTCTGCAAAGCTACACTTAAAAAGATGATCTGAGCAAGGAAGGATTTTCCTTGACCTGTTGCGCCCGTAATAATGATGTGTGGGTTCTTGGTGATCTTTCCAGCGATATCTTCCTTATTTCCGACTGTCGCATTGTAGAGGACGATGTTCTTTGAGGAATCAATGGCTTTTGCAATATTGTCCCAACGGCCTGTCCAATTATCTACTCGGCCGATATACCAACCGATACGGTTTCCAGAAGAAGTATTTGTGAAAGGCATGAGTTCTGAAAATCCACGAGCTGTGACCATATGTGTCCAGGTGCGAGTTTTCTTTTGGAGGTTTTCTCCATAAAGCAGAGCTTGAAAGAGATAAGGTCCGTCTTGAGAGGCTTCACTAATTTCAACTCCCATATCATCAAAGTAGTTCAAAACCACTTGTCGTCTTTGACGGAGTTGGTTCACACTAGAAGCAGAGATGATAAGATAGGCACCATATTCGATGATATCTTCCTTGTTTCCGACTTTCTTCATTAAGTCCTTTAGGGAGATAGAACCCATGATGATCTCGTCTTGTTGGACAGTATCGGTATTTTCTGCCTCTTCCATGATGTTTCTGTAACGTGTATTCGATCGTCCCATTCGACCCTTGATTTTACCTGTATCAATGAATTCTGCCTTGATTCGTAGCTCAACGGGAAAGTTTAAGCGTTGGATAAATTCGCCCAGGTGAAAACCATTGAATTGAACAGGAAATTTACCAACCGGAAGAATTGTCACAAAGGAAGATCCATAAGGGCTTTCTAGCTTGAGGAAGCCACCTTTTAGGACTTTGATCAAGGTGTCTGTGATATTGAATTGAGCACGATTAGCGAGTACCTCTTTCTTGTAGTGAGGGATATAGCGAAGGTACTGCATCCGCTGATAATAAAAGAGTTCTTCATTAGATAACCGTTTTGCCCGAAGGACGGAGAAGGCTTGAAAAATAGTGAATTCATCACTTTTATAGTCTTCATACCAAGTAGGACTTAATTCATACTCATAGCCAAGGCCTTTTGCGATCTTTTCTGTGAACTCATTAAAGCTCTCGTAGGCCAAGTCTTTGACAGTAGCTCCGTGATTTTGTTTGCGTAAAGTCACTCCCACGACCCAGTCAAACTGATAAGGAATCTCCATTTCGTCTGTTAGACGATCCACCGTGTAGAGAAGAAGTTCTTCTCCTAGTTCACGACTATCATCTGCGAGAGCATCTGAGAAGTCCCTCATTTTCTCTTCTAATAGATAGTCTTTAGGGATCAGAGATATTTCAAAGAACTTGTTTTTCTGGAGCTTCTTCATCATTTGAGCAACAGTGATTTTATGTTTCCCCTTTTTTTCATCATCTGTAATGGTGATGGGAGTGTTTGGAATACGATAATAAGCAACGACTGTTTGATCTTTTTTGAGAGCTAGATTTTCATGTGTTTCCCTAATAGGATAAGTTAAAGTAATACTCATAGGTCCTCCTTTTCTATAGATTTGTTTTTTCAAAGACAATTTCTTCTACAGGTTCTATTCGATCTTCATGGTAGATAGCTCTTTTATTGATCTTAAAGTCCCAGAAGTAAATCAGGTAATCTCCAATAAAGACATGCATCTTTTTACCGTGAGGCTCGTATTCAGTATAGAATTTAGCCAATTTATAGGGGAGATACCAATAGAGCAAGAGAGAAATTGAGTGAGTGATTTTTGCGAGTGGCACAAAGATAAATCCTCCAAAGAGTAACATGGCCACAAAGACGATGATAAAGACAATGAAAAAGGACAACTGCATCGGTGTCGCAAAGTACCATAATCGAGTGCCCTTTTTTGTCTTGATTTCTTGGATCCAATAAGGAGCATTTAGGCCCTTACTGTAATCAAAAAGTCTTTCTTCATTCATACTTAAAGTCCTGATTCAATACCGAAGAGTCGCAGGAACCAGCCGACTGCTTTTAGGATATCTTGTCCTTTCGCAATTGAAACAATAACGGCATAGAAACCAACGACAGAGAAGAGTTGAAGCCAAGAACTGTTCCGCCAAGCCTTGATCGCTAAGAGCACGGCAATAGCTGTTAGGATCCAAATTCCATCACCCTGAAGGAAGGTTCGTAGATTGTTTGTATTCATAGAGTTCTCCTATTCTTTATCATTTGCATAATTCAGTGGAATGGTGTGTTCTAGTTTTGTGACATAGTAGGTCTTTTCTTTTTCTGAGAGAGTAAAGGTGAAGTTTTCTGAGTGAGTGGTACCTCCAACTTCAAAGGTAGCTTGGACATAAGCGATTAAATCATCACCGTCCTGTTTGAGATAAGTGTAGTCGATCGTTTTGAAAGTGCTATTTGCGATGATATCCACATTTTTAGCGATCAGATTAAGATTATCTTGGTTTGTGGTGTAGTTTGTAAAGAAGATCTTGAGGAATTTTTCTACCTTCTTACGCTGAGTATCTGAAAAGTGGTCGTTAGCGGTTAGTTGGAGCTTATCATCTTCGCTAAAGTGTCCAGCTTGTGAGGATTCAATGGCAGAAAACCAAGGAAGACCAGAAATGTAGTATTTCCCATCTTTTTCATCAAATGGGATATTGAAACCTGTAACGATTTCTTTTTCTTCCGTGTTATTATCCCGTCTGATAGTTTCCTTGTATTTGATCTTATAGGTCGCGATTTTTCCTTCTACAGTCACTAACTGAGAATAGAGAAGCTCACTAGGATTTCGAACTTGACCTTGGGCTTTCACATCAGGAATGAAGTTATAAAAGCTATTTAGATAGTCCACTTGAGCTTGTTGTTTATCTCCTTCTTGTGGAAGGGTGAAATAAGCGTAGACATAGTCGTTCAAGTAGTACTGGAGTTTATAGTCGTATTTTCTACTAGACTCCATTGGTTGTGCCCTTTGTTTTTTAGTGGCCTCCACTTGAGCTTGTAGTGTTCCTACCTTATTTGAGAGTGTGATAGCACGAATAGATCCCAAGAGACCAACAAAAAGGAGGAAAGCAATTCCTCCTATGACTGCGATATTGACGGTCTTTTTATTGGTGACTTTTAGTTTTGGTGGGCCTCCTTTTTTATCCACCTTTTTAAAGTGTGAGAGGTATTCTTTTGCTTGAAGCAAGTAGCGTTTAGCTTTATCCATAGATCCTCCTTTTAGAGAGCAGCTAGTTCAATGAGCTTTGAGCCTTTTGCATAGAGGCGCTTATTGGCTTTTTCGATCTCGCCATTAATGTAATAGTAGCCTCGTAGCTCAGTTTGGAGTTGTTCGATCAGGTCAGGTTTTAGATCCTTGGCTTCTTCTTTTTTTAGGAGACTATTTAATTCTCCAGCTTTGGTCCAAGCCTCCCTGTGATCTTTCTTTTTAAGTAATTCTCCCAGTTCATTCGTGACTTGAGAGACTTTCTTTTCAAAAATAGTTTTAGTAGCCATTTCAATTTCCTTTCTAAATGTTTCTTGGTTTTCTTTGATGGTCTTTTGGATATAAGCAATCAGTGAGGGGCGCATTTTCTTATTTACGCTCAACACTTGACCTTCTAAAGTAAAACAGGCATGTTCATAGTTATAGAACCCTCTACTATCTGGAAGATCTTCTGTACTTCTGCCTGCACATTCGTAGTAGAAGTCCTTTCCTTTTCGTAAGAGGATATACATATTCCAGAATTCATGTTCTGGAAGAAGCAGAAAATCTGCTTGATAAATCTTCTTCAGCATCTCAAGAAGCCTCAAGCAGATCATCGTAGCCTAGAGCTTGGTAGATAAAATCTGAATCAAACCAGAGCCAGTCATTGATTTGTCCTTCTGTTGGCGTATCACCAGAGAAGATATCTTCACAAATGACGGTTAGGGTATCTACTCCACCACGTTCACGGACAGTGTTCAAGGTGGTTAGTCCACCAGACCAAGCTTTAAAGTTGTCTAGTGAATTGATTTGAACTTTGTATTCCATATAGTTTTTCCTTTCTAGTGTTCATAGTGTTTATTGGCTTTGAGAAGTCGTAACATGGCTTTTCCTCGATCAGTGATCTCTCCGCTATTCTGAATCATTTTCATGTATTCTGTTTGGAGGATCTTGTCTGCTTCAGTGACTAGTGCAAGAGAGTTCGCAACTTGATAGGTCAGCCAGCGAATCGTTCGTTCAATACTGTAAGGCTGTGGGTTAGTTGAAAGTTTTAAGGGTTCGACCCCTCCAAAGAGTTTTTGCCATTTTTCATCAGGTTTATAGGCTCCAAATTGAGTGAGTCCGTCATAGACTTGGATTTCTTTGTTTATGATGCCTCGTGCGATTTCTCCGAGGTCTACACCGTTAATGTATTCCTCCACAATGCCTTGAGCTTTCTGATCTGAAAAGCGGAGTTCATAGCGATTCCAGATACCAAAAATCTCCAAGGATTCGTCCAAGGAGATATTTTCCATTCGAGCAATTTCATAGCGCTTTTCATAAAAGTTGAAATAGAGCTGACTTTGACGGCTCCCAAAGTAAATGGACAAGCCGTGATTAGCCTCCATGTCTTCATTATCTGTGAAAGATCCACCACCCGTAATATTCCATTTCTTGATCGTGTCTAGAACAATCTCTTTGGAATAGAGTTTATCAATCAATTTGGGAATCTGAATTTGTTCGTCCTCGTGACCGTAACCCTTATAGAGTTCATCCAGAGCAATATCGAGTCGTTTCACCCGAACGTCTTCATAGGAATAAAGAATGTTTTGAAGAAAGATCTGCCAAGTGATTCCCTTGTCTTCTAGAAGCAATTCCAACTCACGACATCCTTGACCAGATAGTTGAAGGCAAGTTTGGTAGTCATTTGTCACAGACTTATCAAAGAAATCAAAAATCCAGATGTTCCCTCGTTGCCATAAGTGGGTATAGTTCATGAGACGAGTTTCTTGGTCTGTAAATTCACTAAGGTGACAGTGAAGGAAGTTTTCACAGAAAGCATCTAAATCCTTTAATCTCGGAAAGGTCAATCGTAGATAGTCGATTTGAGCCCGAAGACTGTTTTTATCGCAATCTTGATAGTAACCAAGTTTTTCTTTAAGTTCTCTAAACTTATCAATCGTCAGTCCTCTTTCGCCTGTTTCATAAGAGCGGTAGGTTCGTGTAGGAAGATCAACAGCTTGTGCAAATGCTTTTTGACTAAGTCCTGTTTGTTTTCTGAAATTCTTAATATGAAAAGGACTAATTTTGTCCATTCATCGCAACACCTCTTTCTAACGAAGTGACACACTTTTTTGACGAAAGTGACACACTTCATAAAAATTGAAAACCCAACTCCCATAAGGAATGAGGAGGGGTGGACTTGGCGTTTTTGCCAAATGTAACCCCCCTATTAGAAAACGGGGGTTGAAGTTTCATCATGGCCTAGAAACTTCGGGCTACGGTCTGCGCCTGACCTGCGGTCAGGCTTGCCCTTGTCCTTGTCCTAGCCCATGATGAACAATCGTCGCTTCAACTGCTTTTGGATAAGACCTGCGTCCTCCCTCTTCAAATTGAGCGAGGATTTCAAGAAGAAGTTTTTCTTGAAAAGGATCCACTAGAATAGCGGATACAGTCCGTTCAAAGATGATCCCTTGTTCCGTTAAGAGATAGATAATCTTGCGTAAGGTTGGCATTTTAAGATTTTGTTCATCCACAAATTCTTTGAGTGGTCTCTTGTTTGATTCGTTTTCTATAGCCTCCTCTTCCTCTATAGGATCAACTGTCTCAACTGTTGGTTTGTATTCTTCAAATACTGAGAATTCTTCTCCTTCAAACTCCATGATCGGAATGTTAGAGTAGGCATCATAGAATGAAAAACCTTGATCAAGCGGTACATAAGGAGAGAAAAATTCCCCAGCCAGCTCACCGTTGTTTGCGATATAGCCCCGTCCTTTGACCTTGACTCCATTTATTTCATCCAGCTTTTTGAACTCTTTGGTTTTATTAGCATCCCCAAACATCATGTCATATCCTGTTGATTCTAAATGACCGACGGAAAGACGCTTCATAAAGTTATCCCGAAGAGCCGTTTTAATAAATTCACCATCGGGCCGTTGCATAGCAAAGATGATAAAAACCCCAGCTTGACGACCTTCTAAAACTAACTGGGAGAGGTATTCCATGAGTTCTGACTGTTGGCTATAGTCGCGATCAATCTTTGCCATGAGAGCTGCCCACTCGTCTACTAGAATGAATTTTGGTTTCATGTCATAGTGAGTAAAGTTCTTTCCAGCTTGGAATTTTGGCGAAGTAGACATCCGTTCATAGCGTTTTTCCATGAACTCTACATTCTCTTTAAAACAGTTGATGATCTCTTCCTTACTTGTATAGACTCGACCATGGAAGACTGGAATTTTCTTTAATCCAGCTAGATCCGAATTCTTTGGATCACAGATATCGATAAAGCCAATTTTAGCTAGTGCATAGATAATAGTCATGAGAACAACGGTTTTTCCTCCACCAGTTCCACCACCGATAAGAAGATGAGGCTCTTCGATATAATCCCAGGATACATCTTTCATGAGTTGGAGTTTGGATCCCTTGACTTTTACTTCATCGATGGTGATCCTGCTATCAATTCGGTTAATAGCAATTTCATATTTGATAAAGCGATTATCAAAGGTTTTATTACGAAAATCTCCGTTAAACATGACTTCAAGCGTAGCTCCAAGGTTGAGGAAGCGATCTTGAAACTTATTGCCTTCTAGAATGAAACTCACTTCAATCTTGTAGCGAGACTGCTTGATATACACTTGAGGCAAGGTGATTTTTTCAATGATCTTGTTTTCACGCTTGACCTTTTTAACGAGATAGAGGTTATTCTCTAGCAGAAAGCGAGCGAGTATTCGAAGACTATTGAGCTTTTGAAAGAAGAGTACCTTCCTGTAGCAAATTCTATTGATAAACCAAGCAAGAAGCAAAGAAAAGAGAAGCCCAGCTCCTAGAAAATATCCTTGGGGTAAGGGATGAGATTTTAATTCTTCTAAATGTAAGTAGCTGTAGTAACTAATAGCCAACAAAAAAGGAAACCACCAGATAAACCATGTGATTCCCTTTAGTTTACGATGAAAAACTCGAACTCTTTTTCCCCGATAGGTAAAGAGTTTCATCCTGCATCACCTCCTAGTTTTCCTTCTTATTTTCTACCGGTTTGTTTTCTTTAATCGGTGCGCCTCCAGTTTTTTTCTTGATTTTAGAAGCAAAGAGCTTATAGATATCATTACGATTGACGTGGGTATGGGTGATAACAATATCTTCTAGTTCAACCTCTTCTCGGTATTTAATTCCTAAGTCCTCGATCTCAGACTCAGACATATCTGCGATAGTGAAAAAGAGGGTTTCGTGCTGGACAGAAGAGTGAATCCCTACTACAATTCCACGGATCTCACCTGTATTGACTTGTACAAATGATCCATCAGGATTTCGTTGGGAACGATCCACTTCAAAGATGATATCAGGGCCCTCAATGCCTCGGAAAGACAGTTTTCCAAGGACTGCAGGGACATCTAGCCCATCTGTAATGACACGATAAGTCTTGTCAGCAATTTGTAGTTTTTCTCCATAGTTTAATCCAATTTTAGCCATGTGATTTTCTCCTTTTATTTCTTATTTTTTGATTACCAATTTTTCCGCAAAGACATTGAGGTAAGGCGCAACATTATTACCATTTAAAGCAGTGTCTGGGAAAAAGATAGGGTTGACTGCTTCTACTAGAGCATCTTCTGGAAAGACTGTTGTAGAGGCTGGTGTAATGACATGGAAGGCTCCGTGCTCTGCGCTGTTTAGAATGTGACGTTGGTATTTGCCTTCTTTTCCAAAAATAAATTTAGGAGCATTTCCTAATCGTTCATAGTAAGCAGGGCCAATAAATTCCGGTTTCATTTTAAGTGTTTCTGAGATCATAAAATTTTCCTTTCTGAGTGTAAAATAAAAAGAGCTAAGCTAGTTGCTTCACTCTTGAGTAATAGTGGGTAAATAATTTGCGTTTAAACATGCGACTATAGAATTGAATATCCCCATGAGCGTAGCCATTTCTACGAGCATCATCTGCGAGATGATCTAGATCTACTTGAGCTTGAGCATAAAGTTTAGCCTGTAGTTTATCAGATTCACTAAACATACCATAGGTAAATTCATAATTATCATAGAGTCGTTTACATTGTAATGCGAAAAAAGTTTGTCATATCATTCTCCTTTATTGTAATAAGTAAAAAAGCTACTAAGTGAAAAAAGGAAAGAACTTAGTAGCTTGAGAGTAGGTCTATCTAATTAGATAGACAGCAGTAAAGAAAAGTTATTTGGTTGGAAAGATCCCTCTTTCCACGGTGGCAACGTTTAGCAAGGTGCTTTGCGTCAATTACCATCGCTTTCCCAGCCAATCTCTTCAGGTAGTCACGATCATACCCAAGCGATTCTCTTACGCCCTTTGGCGAAGCCAGTTCACTTTACTATTCGGAAAAGTGCGAAAGTCCGAAATGCGTGGAAGCCCACAAATATTTGTTTTCTATCTTCACTTCAACCATAAAACGGACTTGACTTTTAGTATCAAAACATTTACAATAAAGGTACGAAGTTTATGTGTAGTTCTGATGATCAGTCCTCTGGTTGTCAGACGCACTTTTTATTTAATTGTCAATGATCTAAATACGGCCTTTAAAACAGGTTATTATTTTCAATTGCTATACAACCGCCAGTTGTTGATTATATTATACAACCGTGGGTTGTGAATGTCAACGGTTTTTTGAAAAAAATTTAAAAATATTTTTTTAAGGGGAACGATAATGGATCTTGCGGAACATCTTAAAACCTTGAGAAAACAGGCTAAAATGACCCAAGCTCAAGTCGCAAAAGCTATCGAAATTTCGCAACAAGGATACGCTTATTGGGAGCAAGGTAAAAAACGTCCAAGTTATGACAATCTCGTGAAGATTGCCAAACTCTTTAATGTATCTGTCAATACATTGGTATCAAATGAAACCAATGATGATATTGACTTGTCAGAAGTAGAATTGCTCTTCAGAACCACATCAGACGGTATGAGTAATGAAGAAAAAGAAGTCTTCAAACAAGAGCTACTTCAGTTTATGAAGGAGAGAAAGAAAGCTTTTGAGGAGGATTTGAAATAGAGTGGATAATGTAAAACAGCATCTTAGAAATTTTTGGGAAATTACTAAAGAAACTTGGAAAGTTTCCAAGACAACAATGCTAATTAAACCATTCCTTTATTTGTTAATTGCATTTATCGGAATTTTTCAAACGAATATTGTAGTATTGATTCCTATTGGAGTCTTTATCTTTATACTAGATTTTATTGTAAATACCGTAGAAAATAAAAACTTTAAAGAAGAGATAGATGCACAAAATGAGAAAATAGATAAGCTTAATAGCGAAGTTAAAGCACAAAGGAATGAGATTAGCGGGTTACAAGAAGAAGTTGAAATTGCTGGAGAGATTCGAGAAAAGCATTTAAATGATTTTCTGAAGTTTTTGTTTATTCAGTTTGGTCTTGGTCGCACAGATAGAATCTCAGTGTATTATAGACAACAGAGAGAGAATAATTTTTTAGTTATTGCTAGATATAGTTCGCACCCAACATATTCTGTACAAGGAAGAACTTCTTATCCAAAGAATAAAGGTTTTATCTCTAAATGCTGGGAAGGCGATAGTGACGATTTCTTAAAGATACTACCTGACATTGGAAGTGAAGCATATTTTGAAGAACAACAAGCTGTTGGATATAGTAGAGATGAAGTAACAAATTTAAAAATGAAACCAAGAACCTTCTATGTGTTAAATGTTGCTAAAGATAATCTTCCTTCTATTGGAGTTATTGTGATTGAGTCAACCAAAGATAAGTTAGGTAAATTTAGTAGCGATGGAGATGAGAAAAAATTACATCGAAAAGTGTCTAAAGAAATGAAAGTTTATGTACAATATCTTTATGATATAATGGACACGAAATCAATTAGAGAGTGAGGGAGCTTGATATGCAGACAAAAGTTGACAGTGTTTTACGATATGTATTGAAGTATTATCCTTCTGATGGACACGAGCTAACTAAAACAAGATTGACTAAATTGATTTATTTGTTAGATTGGGAAAGTGCATTAAAAACTGGTAGACAGGTAACAGATATAAATTGGTACTTTAATCATTATGGTCCATTTGTCTCTGATGTATTTGATGCGGCCGATGATGATTCTGAACTTAGAATTGTTGAGAAAGTATCCAATTTTGGTACAAAAAAATACGTAGTCGAAGCAAAGCATGGACTTGAATCATTGACTTATGATTTAACTTTTGATGAAGAAGTTTTAATAAATAATATTATTGAAGAGACAAAATACAAATCTTGGAATGATTTTATTGATTATGTCTATGCGACCTACCCTATAAGGGAAACAGAAAAATATGGTTTTTTGGATTTAGTAAAACTAGCAGAAGAATCAAAAAAGCAAGTATAGATTTCTAGTGGACAATCGTCCACTTTTTCTATATAATTTTTGTTAGTTTATAAAACAACAAAACTTCAAGGAGGTATTATGGATAATACACAATACAGCCAAATTAAGGAAGTTGCAAATCATTATATTTACAAGTATATCAAGGAGAATGACTCTTCTCTTTTAGGTTATGATTTTGAAGGGTTCTTCAATCATGTGGTTGAGAGTCACAATATCAAGGTTATGGAGCATCATTTTTCCAGTCGCAAGATTGAAGGACTGACCTTGATTGATGAGAGTGGTGTTTCTTTTTCCTATGAAAAGGAAAATCCGCAAGTGAGGCAAAACTTCACCAAGTGCCATGAGTTGGGGCATTTTCTGCTAAAGCATACTGGCTCTTTCTTTACAGAGCTAAAAGATGAATCCGACTCTATCTTTGAGAGCGAAGCAAATCTCTTTTCTGCATTTGTGCTAATGCCAAGCATTATTTTGCTGTCAAAGATATTTTATAGGCATGATAGTTTTTCACGAGTGATGAAGGACTTAAAAGTTTCTGCTGAGGCCTTGGTCTATCGCTTGAGAGACTTATTCAGTCACGAAACGACTCATTCATTAGATGAGGTTAACAATGCTATTCAAGACTATAAAAACGGTCAGTTAGATAAAATTGTGGATATGTTTGGTTTGTTAAAATCCTCTATTATCGCAGAGTATCAGCAAGTTATCATAGATATGCTAGCTAAGGTCTATCATTTGCTGACTAGAGACGGCTATCTGTCAGACCGACAAATCTTTGAATTGAAGGATAAAGCGTTTAGAAAGACCTTGGAAGCTGAAAAGTCAGATATTTCTTGTGGTCAACTTTTTGATTATGGTAAAATCATTTACTTTGCTTGGAAAAAGGATAAGATAACAGAAAGACAAGCTGTTAATAACGCTAAAACACAGTTATTGTTAGAAAGGGCATGAGATGTTCAATGGTACAAAATTAAAACAAAAACGGGAAGAGTTGGGAATGAAACAAAGTGAAGTCGCAAGGCTTCTTGATATTAACCGTTCTTCTTATTTCTCTTGGGAAAATGGTAGAGCTGTTCCAAACAAGGCCAACTTGAAAAAGATTGCTGAGATTTTAGGAGTAACTGAAGATTTCTTCTACGAGGAAGAAATCACTATGCTTTATAAGCAACTGAATCCTTCCAATCAGACCAAAGCTATGAACTATGTTAAAGATTTGGTAGATAAGCAGTCTAACATTATTGCTATATCAGCCTTCCCTTATCGTGTCTATGAAAGCTTATCAGCTGGTATTGGTGCCACAGTCTATGATGATAAGAGTTTTGATACTGTTTATTTTGATGAAGAACTAGCTCATGATTTTGCTTCATGGGTATCTGGAGACTCGATGGAGCCCAAATATCAAAATGGATCAGTGGCTCTCATTCGTGAGACAGGGTTTGATTATGATGGTGCAGTTTATGCCGTAGTCTGCAATAGCCAGACCTATATTAAACGAGTTTATCGTGAGGAACATGGATTAAGATTAGTTTCTATCAATCCAAAGTATAGAGATGTTTTTCTTTCATATGATGAAGATCCGCGAATTGTGGGGATTGTCGTTGGAAACTTTATGCCAATAGTTGATTAAAATATTTAATTTACAAATAATTACTAAATATGACTCAGAAGAATCCTCAAGAAATTGAATAAAAATAGTTAGAATAGTATGAAATCAATAATACATACTATTCTAACTATGGTAGTGTAAAATAAGTTGTGTAAACACAAAATTATTGACAGTATCTAAAAAAATAAAGTTATGTAAACTCTAGTTTCCCAGAGATACGTGACTGTCTTTCCATATATTTCAAAAGAATATATGCTACTAGAATGAAAGAAAAACCTAAGGTTAACTCTTCATAAATTAGTTTATTATATTCTGAAAGACTATTCCCTTCAATTAAACCTTGAGCAATCTGAATAGACCTTGTCAAAGGTAATATTTTAGAAAACCACTGGAAAATATAAGGCAATTTACTAACTGGAAAATTAGCTCCAGTAAAAATCAACAACAATCGACTGACTAAATTCAATATAAGATTTGTTTCACTTGTTATTAAAATAAAGCATGAAAAAATATATCCAAAACTCATTGCAACGAAAGAAGATAGGAAAAGAACACCAATAAACGATGAAATCAATTCTAAATTCCAATTAATTCCCAAGATCAAACTCACTAATACCACGCCTATAGTTACAGAAATCATACTAGTAACCATTGTGCTAATTGCACTAGAAAATAGGATCGAGCTTAACTTTGTTTTTGAAGCAATTAGAAAACTCAATGTTCCATTATTTTTTTCATCCATCAGTTGTGTGCCTACACCAAACAAAGCTCCAAAAGATGCTATTAGTATCGCATTTCCAATCATCCATTTTTGAATATAATCAGTTCCGTAAATATATCCAGCAACCAAGGAGAAAAGCAATGTTTGTGAAACTGGGGGAATTAGATCGAACATCATATAAGTTTTCCAATCCGACATCACTGAGGATTGTTTATAAGAAAAGATGATCCTTCTGAAAAATCTAAAAATACTTTCCATTTAATATACCTCCAAAGTTGCGTCAATTCTACTTTTTTTCTCTATACTAATAAATGCAAAGTAAGCAATTATAAAATTAAATACGGTAAGTAAGGAGAGAATTGATATAACAATAAATATCTCCTTTGAATTCCCACCGTATACAGCAAGTTTAAAGCCCTCCATTACCCATGTTGGAGATAAAATATATGAAATCCACTTTATATATTGGTTTATAAAATCTAAAGGGAATACCATCCCTGTTATTAAAAGTAACGGATACTCTATTAAGTTCATTAACAAACGTGCACTTCTTGATAAGGTAAATACTGAACACATTAGCATTCCTATACTAACGAAGGTCAATACTGCTAAGACAATCACAATTACTAATAAGCTATAAATCTTAACAGCCATTATGCGACCAAATAATATCATTACAAAAAATACATTCAACAAAAATGCTATTACTCCCCAAAGACTGTTACCAAGTAATTTACCCAAAATAATCTTTTTAAAACCTGACGGTGACGTGAATAAAATAGGTAACGTTCCTAAATACTTTTCTCTGTTTATATCTGCAGCTGATGAAAAACAAATAATGGTCCAAAATGAAGATAGAGAGGTTCCCAAAATAGCATATAAAGTAAATTCTTGATTGGATTTATTACTATACATTAGCCCTAAGAGGACAGCGTTACACAGAGGATTTAAAAATAGACAATAGCGAAACATACTTCTAGCAATTGCTTGCTTCATGTGTACAATAGCACTAGCAAAAATAACTTTCATACTTACGACTACCTCACTAAATGTAAATAAATATCTTCCAGAGTTACATCTATCTCTTTTTGTTCTTTTACTTTATCTTGAAGAATTTTTGTTCTCTCTTCATCCGAAATTAATGATGCAATTTCTGGTAATGTGCCACAGGTTACAATTTCTCCATGATTAATAATTGCAATTCTATCACAAAGTTCCTCGGCTTCAGCCATATAATGGGTTGTTAAAAGAATAGTTTTTCCTTTTTTAGCTAACTCTTTTATTATATTTCTCAATTCAAGAGCTCCAACTGGATCGAGACCAATGCTTGGCTCATCCAAAAAAATTATCTCTGGATCATTTAATAATGCGCGAGCGATTTGAAGCCTTTGTTTCATACCTTTAGAAAAAGTTTCAACTCTGCGTTTTCCTACATTGCCTAAACCTACTAATTCAAGAAGTTCAGGAACTAATTCCAATTGTTTTTTTCGAGAAATCTTATATAAATCTGCGAAATAAAACAAATTATCCTCGGCAGAAAGTCTAAAATATAAACTTCTTTCTCCTCCAAAAATGAAATTTATTCTCTCGCGAATTTTTTGCTCATCTTTATAGATATCAAATCCAGATATTTCTACTTCACCTGATGTAGGAAGAAGCATTGTTGAAAGGATTTTTATTGTAGTTGACTTGCCTGCACCATTCGGACCAAGTAATCCAAAAATCTCTCCTCTCTGTATTGAAAATGAAATACCTTTTAATGCTTCGAAAGCCTCCCCCGTATCTCGAATAGAAAAAGTTCTTTTTAAATTTTTTACGCTAATTACCATTTTAGACTTCCTTTCAGTTTTCATTTATTGTACAATAAATAAAATTCAATAATTTTTTTGTTGGGAAAGTGGGAAATTTGATGAAGTCACATCTTGGAAAATCATTGAGAAAAGTTAGACAAGGGAAACAAATGAGTATTTGCTCTCTAGCAGATGAGTATCTATCTAAATCACAAATATCTCGTTTTGAACGAGGGGAATCAGAAATATCCTGCGCTCGACTTATCAATATATTAAATAAATTACACATTACATTGGACGAATTTCTTGTTTTACATGACAAAGACTACCCCCAAACTGAGTCATTTGCAAACTTGGTACACTATATCCGTAAACAATATTCTGTACAAAACTTTGACAAGATAAAAACTTTACTTTCAAATTCCTCAAATTACACTTTAAATCATTTTGAAAGAACGATGGTAAAATCCATTCTACACACCGTGGATTCCAATATTTTTCCAACTGATGAAGAATTACTTCAACTGACAGATTATCTTTTTAATGTTGAGAAATGGGGTTACTATGAAATCATATTATTAGCTAACTGTGTGCGAACAATTAACTACAAATCTTGCTACTTACTAACAAAGGAAATGTTAAACAATCACATCTTTTCTTCTTTAAATAAAACAAATAAACGAATTGTTTCTCAACTTGCCATAAATTGTTTCATTCTTAGTATCGATAAAGAAGAATTTTCAAATTGCTCCTATTTAATTGATAAGATAAAGGAGTTGCTAGATAACGAATTAAACTTTTATGAACAGACAGTTTTCCTCTATGCAACAGGTTACTATGAATTTAAGCGTCAATCATGTACTGGAATCGAAAAAATGAAACAGGCTATAAAAGTTCTAGATATTTTAGGTGAAGACAAGTTAAAACTACACTATACTGACCATTTTAATAAATTGGTAAACAGAGAATAAGTGAAACTATAATCGATCTTTTAATGTTTTATTAATCAAAAAGGATCAATAAAATAGCGATTCAACTATTAAAACTCTAACAACATTTTATTTACGTTTATTTTCTATTTCTGATGATTATGTAATAGAGGAATGTAGAAATCATTTACATGGAAACTCTATACGCCAATCTTTTAAATATTTAGATAAATTACGAAATGTTACAAAAATATTTCAAAAAGTGCTTGACAATGTGTGATTTCGTAATATAATAGTGTGTATCAAATGAAGTGAGGTATCATGATGATGAAAAAATGGATAAGTTTAGCACTTTTAGGATTAGCGTCTGCAAGCCTACTCGTAGCCTGTGGTTCAAAAAAAGAGGAGAGCAAATCTTCTGCCAAAGAAGCACAAACAACGGTGAAGTCTAGTCAGAAAAAAGCAAAAGCATCTTCTGGAAAGAAAGAGACAAAAACTGCTGAAGCTAGTGCCGCTTCTAGTGCAACAACTACTGCACCAACACAAGCGCAAGCGCAAGCTCAAACACCAACGCAACCAAGTCAAGGTAACAGTGCTAATCAAGCTGGAACCACAACTTCTAAATCTGATCCGAAAACAGGTTATGGCGGTTGGGAAGCCACTTCTGGTACTTTGGAGTTGTTAAAAGATACCCCTGTCTATGCTTCACCTGATAAAAGCAGCGGTGTTGCTTATGTACAACCTCAAGCAAACATTGAGTGGGACAATTACATGTACGAAAACGGTGAGTGGTGGTACAGCTTTGTTCAAAAAAATCGTGACCAAGAAGTTCGATATTACATTGCTTATTCAGATGTAGGCTATTGATAGAAAAAGAGAGGGCCATTACACACCAATTTTATTTGTAACAGGGCTTAATGAAGATTTTGATTATAGCAAATACACTGATTTCCGTGTTTCCCTTACAAAATAAAAACATATTCAATGCTCTTAAAATTAACAACACCCCAAAAGTTAGATTTTCCATCTATCTTTCAGGGTGTTTTCTTATAGCCAAATTGGGAAAGAAATCAAAACTTCATCGCTCTATTTCTACTTATTATATTGTTGAAGTGCTTTATTATATGCTTTACTGCCTTTTTGGTAATATTAATGTTCTATTCCAGATATATCGACTGTAATGGTGCCATCCTTAACTTTATATTTTACTGTTGAATCAGTTCTACCTTCTCCTGATAAAAGGAAGGTGTTACTTTCTTGATCAATTGTAAAACTATCAGGCTTCTCTAATCTATAAGATAGAGCGATCTGTGATCAAAAAAAGTTTTGTGACTAGTCAAGAGTATCCTGAACTTTTAAACCAAGAGAATTGGAAAACAATAAAGACTTACTGTGACAATTTAAGAGTATGGCTCATTTATGATCGAGGAAAATCAATAGCTTATGTTTGGGATAAAAATAAGCTAACAGACAAAGAAGCAAAACAAAAAGCTGAATTGAAATTACTATTAATGTGAGGTAAATGATGTACCAACCAGAAAAACTAAAAGCTCGTAGAAAAGAGCTGAAATTGACTCAAAAGGATATTGCTGATCAGTTGGGAGTCAGCTACCAAGCCTATTCCGCATGGGAACGTGGAGTAAAACAACCATCTAGAGAAAAAGTGCAACAACTAGAGCAGATTCTAAATGTACCAAAAGGTTTTTTTACAGAGATCGAAATCGTCCGACTATATAATACTTTATCAGATGAAGGTAAGAATAATTCACTTAATTATGTCAGAAACCTAGTTCAAAAAGAAGCTTATAAGAACGTTGTTTCAATATCAGCAAAACTATACGAATATCATGTTTACGAAAAAATGTCTGCTGGTATCGGTTCAACGGTTTATAATGATCAGGATTATAATACTGTTTATTTTGATAAAGAACTAGCTCAAAAAAATGAAGCACCTATTCCAAACCTATTGGCTCGAGAATTTGACCAAGAAAAGCCACTTGAAGCAATTGTAACAGATTTGACCTACGTCCGTGTTGGAAATCGTTGGGCTTATGTTTGATCATTGATCTCTTTAACCGTGAAATTATTGGACTGTCAGTTGGGTGGCACAAGACTGCAGAGCTCGTCAAACAAGCCAATCAAAGCATTCCTTACGCGCTTACCAATGTCAAGCTGTTCCATTCTGACCGTGGTAAGGAGTTTGATAACCAGCTGATTGATGAGATGCGGCATCGCTCGGTCTCTAAGTCAAGCAGCTTGTCCCTATGACAACGCCGTGTCTGAAAGTACTTACCGTGCCTTCAAACTCGAGTTTGTCAACCAAGAAACCTTCCGAAAGAACTAACCTTTAAAACAAAGGACTACGTTTACTGGTGGAATCATCACCGCATTCACAGCAGTCTGAACTACCAAACCCCAATCGCTAAGCGAATCAGCGCTTTAAAAAAAACACTTTATAAATTTTGTATAGAAAAGTGTTGCCTTTTCATATCTCATTTTTTTACTTAAAGCCTTGACAGACTTGACAAATGGTAGAAAAGAGCCTAAAAAGGCAGAGTCCTGATAAGTTCTACCTTAAATTTCGTTATGAAACAAGTTTATTTCTTTCTAACGTCCTCAAGAACCTCATCGCCTTTCAACTCAAAGACTCTGTGATTCTATTATTTGTAAAACTTCTTTCATATTTTCAACTTTCCATTGCGCTTTGTCATTAAAAAATGGTAATCGGCTATCATAATAACCAATAGTTGCAATTCCGGCGCTAGTTGAAGATTCAATCCCAGAGTATGAATCTTCAATTGCAATACATTGTTCTGCTTGCAATTCTAACTTATGTAGCGTTGTTAAATAGATAGACGGATTTGGCTTACTTTCTAAAAAATTCTCTCCGCTAACGATGACATCAAAATATTTTTTTATGTCACACCTTTCTAAAACTTCATTAATATGCTCATATTTTGATGATGATGCTACAGCTAATTTGATTCCGTTTTTCAATGCATAGTCAATAATTTTTAGAATTTCTTTTCTAAAAAGTAAAGAATAATCAATTTTTTCATATCTCTCATCACTAAAAGAAGCATATTCTTTTTCTATAGTTTTTATATCATATTGTTTCTCAATAAATTGCTGTAAAAGCCTATAAAGATTAAAATATGATTTACCAACTAATACCAATAGCTCAGTATCTTCGTAACTAGATTTTGGATTAAGGTGTTTGATAAAATCTTTCTGTATTAGAAAATCTTGGTACTCTGTATCAACTATAACTCCATCCATATCGAAGATTATACCTTTCAAATTCATAAATCCTCCTTTAAAATCAAAATCTATCATATATAATACCCGTGTTGCTAGTTGATAAAAAATCCTAAATTATAGACCAAAATAGCCCGTTGGATCTCTAATTGCAAACCTGCTAAAGAGCGAGCAAGCGGATGTTCAATGTTAAACAATGCATTTAGGACAGAGATCCGAGTTTCGATGGTCCTTCGGATTGTCAGGATAGCAGGATTGTTGTGCTCAGCTGCTCCTTTCATATTTTTACGAATCGGCGTCAAAAAGTCTATTCCCTTGGCTTCCAATCGTTTTTTCAGTTCCTTACCCAAGTAGTCCAAATCCGCTAAAACAGGAGAATAGGGGATGGCATCCAGCAACTCTTCTGCCACCTGAATATCATGGACCGAGACAGGCGTAACCAAGTAATCCAAAATATAGCCCGACTCTGTCACCGCCAGATGAATTTTAAAACCATAGAACCACATGTTTTTGGAAGCGCAGTAGCCGATGTTGGCCACCTCATTCAAGACCTTGGCCTGATGATTTCTAACCGGCTGACACAAGAGGACTGGAAAGCTGTCGATAATGACTAATTCATCAAAATCCAGCTGATTGAAATAGAGGCAAATCAGCTGAAGCAGGGGCATCAGATAATGAACACGGCGATAGAAGCGGCTTCTCTCCAATCCCTGAATCCGAAGAAATTTCGGATAAATTGATAAAACTTTCGCTGTGACTTCATCCCAATTTCTGCCTGAAATTGCATCAAGGTTAAAACAGAAACATTCGAAACCTTGCATTGCTCTACATTCTTGCGGTGGATCAACTCATCAGGAGCGACTTTTTGATATAAGTCACGGCAGACTTTACGAAGCTGCGGCATACTGAGTTGAAGGTGATGGCGATTCGGTGTATAATGGAAAATGTCCATTTGGTTTACCTCCCTGCTATTTTTCTTCACTTGCAGTGTACACCAAATGGGCTTTTTTGTTAAGTCAAATCAACTATCAGCAGGAGTATATAATATCTAATGGATTCTTAGATATTATATCAGGAGAAATAGTAAATTTTCTTGTTTTATACCAATTGACACCAACAGCTAGTACATTTGCTTTTTTGGCTGAGATAATATCTGCATCTGAATCACCAAAGAATATCGCATCTGAGGGAGTTGCATTATAATGGTCAAGTATCTTCAAAATTCCTTCACTATCAGGTTTAGAATTAGCAACATCATCATCAGATACAATGTAATTAAAATATTTTTCTAATTCTAATTTCTTCATACTTATTTGTATACTTTTTCGCCCCTTACCAGTAAAAACAGCAAGTCTTTTTCCTTTGTAATTTAATTTTTTTAATAGCAAAGTAATATTTTCAAATACTTTATTTTGAACAATAAAATGATCGTGTAAATTTTCATAAAGAATGTAAAATAATTCGACTGCTTCATCAGCATATTTTTCTTCTACATGGCTCCTTATAATATCTTCCTCACTACCTCCAAATAATGATTCAATATCCGAATCACTCATTTTGATATTTTTATATTTTTCAAACACTATCCTGAAGCAACTAAAACAAAGAGGGAGTGATTCAATAATAGTATTATCAAAATCAAAAATAAATATTTCTTTTTTGTCAATCATCTTAGTCCTCTATAATAGTTTATATAATCAAGATATTCTTGTTCAATGTTATAAGGAAGGGAGTTATAATTGAAATAACTTAACTCCAGCGTTTCTTCTGAACTTACATTCAATTCTCCCGTATAATTAATCGCTTTGTATAGAGAGGTAACTACATAGATTTCATCTTTGTTTTGCAGAACAAAATGATAATCCTGCCCTGAAAAAGTATGAATTAACTTCAATTCTTCAATTGTTAATCCGGTCTCCTCAAATACTTCCCTAATTGCCGTTTGTTCAAGTGTCTCTCCTACTTCCAATAATCCACCTGGCAATCCCCATGTTCCTGAAGACCGTTTTTGAAGCAACACTTGATCTAGTTCATTTTCAATAATAACATTTGAACCTACTAGAATAAGTAAGTCATTACCTATCTTTTTTCGAATTGTTGACACGTAATTTTCTGTTGGTGTGTTAAGCATCTTGTATCACCCGTTTCTTTATCTCTTCAGCATTGATATGAATGTTTCTTAAAATATTAACTATCATTTCGATATCTGCATACGTTAGAAATGGATGCATAGGTAAACAAATTATATTTTTGGAAATATTTTCAGTATTTTCTAAAACAAGATCATTGTATTCAGAATAACAATCCATTTTATGTATAGGAGGAGAAAAATAATTTCTTGTTGGAATACCCTCTCTATTCAAACTCTGAACAACTGTATCTCTATCTAACCCAAATGACCTTGCATGCACTACTATGCATAAATCTTTATATGTACTAATTTGGTTATCCGGTATTTTTTGCAACGATACTCCTTCAATTTCAGATAATAACTGTCTATAATAATTGCCAATCTTTTTACGCTCCGATAGATTTTTGTCAATTACACTCAATGACATTAGACCAGTTATAGCTGCCAACTCACTAAGTCTAGCATTAACACCAATCTCAGTACAATTATAATCTCCCGGATTTCCATATTCTCTTAAAAGTCTAATTTTGCTATCAATTTCTTTATTTTTACTTACGACAATTCCCCCTTCACCTGTAACTAGAGTTTTTGTAGGAGAGGTACTATATACTGAGATATCACCAAAGTTTCCCAAATGTGTTTTGTCAATGGTACTACCAAATGCGTGAGCAGCATCATAGATAAGTTTAAGATTATGGGTTTTAGATACCCTTTCTAGTTCATATACTTCTGCTCCAACTCCGAATATGTGCACAGCAATAATTGCTTTTGTTTTAGGAGTGATATATTTTTCAATGTTATTTGTTTCGATTGTAAATGTTTCGGAGTTGCAATCTACAAAAACAGGAATAGCTCCAACCTTTTTAATTGCATGAACAGTTGCACAAAATGTAAAACTAGGGACAAGGACTTCATCACCACTTTTTATTCCCAATGCTTCTAATGCTAAAATTAATCCTATAGTCCCAGAAGAGACAGCAGTTACATAGGGAGCTCCTAAATAACTGCTCACCTCAGACTCATACTTTTCTAAAAATCTCCCTTTTGAGAGCATCCCAGTTTTAAAAACTTCGTTAAAGTATGACTCATATTCCTTGTTTTTATTCTAACATATATATTTTTATTTAGCTAATTTTTTATTGTTTTTTGAACTTTTTTTTATTTTTATTGCCATAAAGAATATTTTATTCCTTTAACTTGCTATTTTGAACTAAAAATTTTATAATGAAATTAAGCAAATAGGAAGGTTTATGATCTTTAATGAATACACTCGCAGAGAAATTCAGATTAAAAAGAAAAGAGCTAGGACTCTCCCAACAAACTCTTGCAGAAG
>JAFEHB010000473.1_pt1 | contig 28426 bp, 38 predicted proteins | sample 9267121 | NCBI WGS metagenome assembly JAFEHB01 (sample SAMN17103336, study PRJNA684904) | human gut metagenome | isolation source: diarrhea sample from child under the age of five | host: Homo sapiens | place: South Africa: Mafikeng, Mafikeng Provincial Hospital | collected 2019-09 | reverse complement strand
AAAATCCAGAAAGGATACAGGATCTTAACATGTTTAAACTTTACAGATTGAAAAATTATAATTTCCGGCTGATCATCTGGCTTCTGATGATCAGCGGAATCGGAGTGCTGCTGGTGGGAAGTGCAAAAGCTTCTCTGCAGTCGAGACAGCTGATCGGTGTGATTCTTGGTCTTGTGGTAATGGTTGTAGTTTCTTTGATGGACTACAGCTGGCTGTTGAATTTTTACTGGATCATCTACGGGGTAAACATTATAATGCTGCTGATCGTTCGGTTCTTCGGGGATTCTGCTGGTGGTGCTACCCGATGGCTGGATCTTGGCTTTTTACGTTTTCAGCCGACCGAACTTTCGAAGATCTTGCTGATCATGTTTTTTGCCCGGTTTCTGATGGATCACGAAGATACCCTGAATACCTGTAAGACTATTCTGGCTTCCGTAGTGCTTCTTGCAGTGCCGCTGGTTTTAATAAAGATTCAGCCGGATCTGAAAAACACGATCACTGTTACGATTATATTCTGTCTGATGATGTATGTGGCAGGCCTGAGTTATAAGATCATTGGTGGTATTCTGGGAGTTGCCATTCCGCTGGTTATTGTGGCATTCATTCTGATCACACAGACAGATATCAAGATTATTGACTCCTATCAGAAAGACAGAATCATGTCCTGGATGTACCCGGAAGACGAGACCTACAAAGATGATGTTATCCAGCAGCAAAATTCAATTACAGCTATTGGTTCCGGTGAACTTACCGGAAAAGGATATAATAACAACAAAGTTTCCTCTGCAAATAAAGGAAATTTTGTTACTCAGATTCAGACAGACTTTATCTTTGCGGTTGCAGGTGAAGAACTTGGGTTCATCGGAAGCGTTTTTATCATATTACTCTTGTTCCTTATTGTGGTTGAATGTATAATTACAAGCAGAAAGGCCAAGGACCTGTCCGGTAAGATCATATGTTGCGGCGTAGCAGGCGTCGTTGGCTTCCAGAGTTTTCTGAACATCTGTGTAGCCACCGGCGTTCTTCCAAACACTGGAACACCGCTTCCCTTTGTAAGTTATGGTCTGACATCTCTGGTCAGTCTGTATATTGGTATGGGTCTGGTATTAAACATAGGTTTGCAAAACAGAAGATATTTGGGAGGTGAAAAAAATGAACATCGGCTTCATCGCACACGAATCTAAGAAAAAACTGCTTCAGAATTTTTGTATTGCATACAGAGGAATCCTCAGCAAGCATCAGCTTTATGCCACCGGGACATCCGGGCGTCTGATTGAGGAGGCTACGAATCTGGACGTCCATAAACTTCATGCGGGACATGTGGGTGGCGAACAGCAGATGGCATCTATGATTGAACAGAATCAGATGGATCTGGTGATTTTCCTTTGTGGACCATATCAGGAGAAAAAACATGAACCGGATGCACATAAGATTCTCCGTTTATGTGATACACATATTATTCCGCTGGCAACAAATCTTGCCACAGCGGAACTTCTGATCAAATCCCTGGAAAGAGGAGAACTTGACTGGCGTGAAATGTATAAAAAATAGAAAACGATTATTGAAACCTATCAAAAAAAAGTATCGGGATACACTGATTCTTACAGGGATTCTGATTCTGTTTTTGGGTGTGGGAATTACCGCACTCGTACTTCTCCGCCGCTCTTCACAGCTGGATATGACTTCAGCTTATTCGGTAAAAGAAGAGATGTACGGTACACATGGTGCAGAAAGCAGTACACAGAAAGCCGATTCTTTTGCCTCGTCATATGCAGTTTCCTCAGGAAATATGAGTCTGGAAGGTGTTGCGATCAGTGATACGACAAAAGCCGGTCTTTTCGATCTGGATCATGAATCTGTGATGTTTGCTCAGAATATTCATGAAAAATCATATCCGGCGAGTATCACAAAAATTATGACAGCGATTCTGGCATTTAAGAATGGGAATATGGACGACATAGTGACAATTCCGGCAGAGGCTCTGAACCAGGAATCCGGTTCCACAGAGATTGGCTTTCAGGAAGGAGATCAGGTAACACTGGATGAACTTCTTCATGGTCTGCTGATCTATTCCGGGAATGATGCTGCGGTTGCTATAGCACAGCATATCGGCGGAAGCGTGGATCAGTTTGTGGAAATGATGAATCAGGAAGCACTGGAGCTTGGTGCAACCAATACACATTTTGCCAATCCTTCAGGACTGCAGGATGAAAATCATTATACAACAGTATACGATATTTATCTGATGTTACAGGAAGCGATGACGTATCCACATTTTCTGGAGATTGCACAGCTTAGTTCTTATAATCTTACCTGTAACAGAGGTGAGCAGGAAGTAACTTTTCATCTGGATGCTACCGATCAGTATCTGACCCGTCAGGTGACGGCACCGAAGAATGTGACGGTGCTTGGCGGTAAGACCGGTACAACATCAGATGCAGGCTCCTGTCTGGCACTGTTGAGCCAGAATGCCTATGGGGAACCGTATATTTCTATTGTTCTTCACGCGGCAAATAAGACGAATCTGTACACGTATATGAATCAGTTGCTTTCTGCGATCAATCAGTAGAATCAGCTGATTTTCAAAAATATTAGAAACAGGAAAGAAATGCACCAGGCGTTGTGCGTTTATTTCCTGTTTTTTTTGAAATTTTTCAGATTTTTTCAAATTTACCATTGTATTTCTTGGTGAAATATTCTATAATTACAACAACAGAACAGTACTTTTTGGTAATATATACCAGAAATCAAAGGAGGAAACTGCTATGGTTCAATTAATTGTAGGCAAAAAAGGTAAAGGAAAAACTAAGCAGCTTTTAGATAAAGTGAACGGAGCCATTAAAGCTGCTGAAGGTAACATTGTATATCTGGATAAAAGTTCCAAACATATGTATGAACTGAACAATAAAATCCGTCTGATCGATGTATCCGGATATCCGATTAAAAATGCAGATGAATTCATCGGTTTTGTATGTGGTATTGTATCTCAGGATCATGATCTTCAGGAAATGTATCTGGACAGCTTCCTGAAAAATGCAAAATTGGAAGGAAAAGATATTACCGATGCACTGCATCAGTTAAAAGCTATTTCCGAGGCATATAAAATTAATTTTGTATTAAGTGTTTCCATGGATAAAGAAGAATTACCTGCTGAATTTCAGGATGATATCATCATTGCCTTGTAAAACTGTAGCAGATGAAAAGAGGGTTGCCTGTTGGCGACCCTCTTTTCATGTTTTACGCGAGTAACAAGCCAAAGTCCGTGCATGCACGCGACCCTGGCGACTGCCGCGATAACTATGAAAAACTCGCGGAACGTGTTTCTCATAGTTATCCGCAGCTTACGGGTTAGTGTCGGCGAGACGACTGAAAAAGGTGCAAAGGTACAGACCGCTTAATCCAACCAGGATATAGATGATCCTGGAAAACCAGGATAAATTGCCGAACAAGAAAGCAACCAGATCGAATTTGAACAGTCCTACCAGCCCCCAGTTAATTGCGCCTGTGATTGTCAGTATCAGTGCTGTATAATCCAAACCTTTCATCTTAATTTGATCAACCTCCTGTTTTTTTTCGTTATCTCCAGTATTTCCACGATTTCACAGAATATGCATATTTTTTTCCTTGTGTATTCGTCAGAGGGATGATAGAATAATTTTATATGAGTATAAGTCAGAAAAACGAAGGGGAGTGTTTTCGTGACTACAAAAAGGAAAAATAAAATATCCGGATGGTTTCGTAAGATCCCGTTAAATATAGGAACCTTTATCTTTGGGGCACTTTTTGTGTATATGGTAATTACGGTCATTCTGTATCTTACTGCAGATCATATTCAGTCCTATCAGGTGACCGCAGGTCCCTTATCCAATAATAAGACATATACAGCACTGGCAATCCGTGAAGAATCTGTGGTAAATACGAATGCCGCCGGTTATATCACCTATTATGCAAGAGAGAACAGTAAAGTTGGAAAATCCGGAGCAGTCTATACTCTGGGGGACACTCCGGCACAGGCTGCAGTCAATGAACTGACCGAACAGGATTATGCCGGAATCCGCTCTTCCATTGCAGGATTTGCCTCCACATATGACAGTGACAACTTTTATGATGTTTATAATTACAAATACGAGCTGGAGGGATCTATTCTCCAGTACAGTGGTCTTCAGACGGATGACTCCACGGAAACTACGCAGACGGCCAATGGACAGACAATTTACCGGGCAGCACAGGATGGTATCGTTGTTTATGCAGTGGATGGCTACGAAGGGATTACAGCAGATCAGCTGACGGCAGATCTTTTCAGTAAGAAAAACTATCAGATTACCAATCTTCAGAAAGAACGAAAGGTATCCTCCGGGGATCCTGTGTATAAACTGATAACCAGTGAGACATGGTCAGTAGTGATACCGCTGAGCACAGATCAGATTGTTTCACTGGCAGAAAAAAAGACGATCCGAGTGAAGTTTTTAAAAGATGATGCCACGCAGACAGGTTTACTGACCATTGTTACCGGTGAAGACGGCAATTATTACGGCAAGATCACATTCAGCCGTGGAATGATTCGCTATAGTGGTGATCGCTTTCTGAATATTGAACTGGTAACAAACACACAGACAGGATTAAAGATTCCGCTCAGTTCCATTGTGAAAAAGAACTTTTATGTGATTCCGAAAGAATACATTGCTACTGATGAAGAAGATGGTGATGCCGGCTTCTACCGAAAGGTTACCAGAAGGGGAAAAGATGATTCCTCTGAATTTGTCAAGGCTACGATTTATCAGGAAGACGATGATTACTATTATGTGGATATGGATACTTTTCAGGACGGAGATGTGATTTTGAAGCCTGACAGCCAGTCTGTTTATGAAATAAAAGAAAAGAAAGGATTAGAAGGTGTGTATTGTATTAATAAAGGCTATGCTGTTTTCAGGAAAATCGTCATGATTGAACAAAATGATGAATATTGTATAGTTGAGACAGGTACCACCTATGGACTTTCCCAGTTTGATTACATTGTCAGAAACGGAAATACCGTGAAAGAAGACGATATTCTGTTTAAATAAAGACTTACAAAGGAGAATAATGTATGGTAGCAGAACAGTTACAGAACGTACGAGCTGAGATCAGAAAAGCCTGTGAAAAAAGCGGTCGGAATCCGGAAGAAGTAACTCTGATTGCAGTCAGTAAGACAAAACCGATTTCCATGATTCGGGAGGCGATGGATGCAGGACAGACGATCTTCGGAGAAAATAAGGTACAGGAACTTTGCACCAAATACGAAGAACTTCCGAAAAATCTCGAATGGCATCTGATCGGGCACCTGCAGAGGAATAAAGTAAAATATATTGCAGACAAAGCAGCACTGATTCATTCTGTGGATTCTCTGCGTCTGGCAGAAACAATCAACCATGAGGGAGAAAAGATTCAGAGAGTGATTCCTGTCCTGATTGAAGTGAATGTTGCGCAGGAGGAAACAAAGTTTGGAGTATCAGTGGAAGAAACCATGTCTTTGATTGAGGAGATCTGTAAGCTTCCGTATGTGCAGATTCAGGGACTGATGACAATTGCTCCATATGTACCGGATCCTGAAGAAAATCGGCCTGTTTTCCGAAAATTGAAACAATTAAGTGTTGACATAAGCAGTAAAAACATGAATAATGTACATATGGATATTCTGAGTATGGGTATGACGAACGATTATCAGGTAGCTGTCGAAGAAGGTTCCACTATGGTTCGTGTTGGTACCGGTATTTTTGGTGAGAGAGATTATTCCAAAACAAACTAGATAGGAGATAAAAAATGAGTGTTTTAGATAAGTTTTTAGATGCCATCCGTTTAAATGATGATTTTGACGATGATGATGAGTTCTTCGATGATGAAGATCTGGAAGCTCTGGACGAGGAAAAACCGAAACATCGTTTCTTTAAAAAACTGGATGACGATGATGATGAAGATGAAGAAGTTGAATATGTAAAACCGGAGAAAAAAGTGGCACCAAAGCAGACAAAAGCTCCGAAACAGACTGTAAAGCAGGCAACTCCGTCTGCATCCAGCAAGATCACTCCGATGAGAAAGAAAAACAGCGGAAATGGCACGATGGAAGTCTGTGTGATCAAACCTTCTTCCATGGAAGACACCAGAGAGATCGCAGATACTCTGATTGACCGTTGTACTGTAGTACTGAATCTGGAAGGTATTGATGTAGATGTGGCGCAGAGAATCATAGATTTTTCTTCCGGTGCATGCTATTCTATCGCAGGAAGTCTGCAGAAGATTTCCAGTTATATTTTTATCCTGACACCAGCCAATGTGGAAATTTCCGGTGATTTCCAGGAAATATTAAGCGGCGCTTTTGACGTTCCTTCTGTTCGGACAAACTTCTAAGATGAAAGAACAGGAAGTACAGTTCAGAAAGCGGCTGGCAGATCTGGCAAGAACAGCCTATTATCGGGAGATTCCTGTGTTTACGGATTTTCTGGATTTGAATGAACTTCATATGGTACATAGCTTTCGACCGGAGGAAGCGGGTGTTATGATCCGTACCTTCGGTGGCTATGAAGAAGCAGAGCGTCAGATAGCAGCATTTCTTCCTGATGCTCTTTCTTATGATTACGGGGAAAATGAAGAGTTTTTTCTTTCGATGTATCCGATTCGGTGTATCCGTATCTCGCCTTGTTCCGGAAAATTCAGTGAGGCGCTTACTCATCGGGATTATCTGGGAGCCCTGATTCATCTGGGAATCGAACGCTCCAGACTTGGGGATATAGTGATCAAGGGCCAGGATGCGTATGTATTCTGCCATGCACAGATGGAAGAATTTCTTATGCAGAACATTACCAGAATCCGGCATACAACAGTGAAAGTGTCCGCTGTTGAGAATCCGGACGACCTTCCGAAACCACAGTTTCAGGAGATCCACGGAACAGTCAGTTCAGTACGGCTGGATGCGATGATTGCTCTGGCATTTTCGTCATCCAGAAGTAGTATGCTGGGATTGATCGAGGGTGGAAAAGTTTTTGTCAATGGTAAAATGGTTGTATCTAACGGACATCCTTTAAAACCGGAAGATATTGTGTCGGTCCGTGGATATGGAAAGTTCCGCTATGACGGAATGGCGGGAACAACAAAAAAAGGACGGTGCAGTGTTACCGTACAGAAATATATATAACGTATTCTCAAATACGATCCTGCATTTCCACAAAAGTAAAACAGGATGATTATTTTGGAGGAGTATTTTATGAGCAAACAATTACGCGTATACAGAGAAGGCGCAAAGACAGAATTTGACTACCAGATTCTCTGGGAAGAAGATTTTACAAAACTGGCGGATGCAGTTAAGAAACTGGAGCTTTCCTGTGGCAAGATCTGCATTGTAGCAGATGATACAGTGGGAAATCTGTATGGGAAAGAAGTACAGAAGGCACTGGAAGAACTGGATGTAACGGTTGATTTGTATACTTTCCCGGCGGGAGAAGCTTCTAAAAATCTGGATACAGTAAAAGAGCTGTACGCGTTTCTGATCGAACATCACTATACAAGAAAAGATGTACTGGCAGCACTTGGCGGAGGTGTTACCGGAGATCTTACCGGATATGCTGCTGCCACCTATCTGCGTGGTATTGACTTTATCCAGATTCCAACGACTCTTCTGGCTCAGGTAGACAGCAGTGTAGGCGGAAAAACAGGTGTGGATTTTGCACAGTATAAAAATATGGTAGGTGCATTCCATCAGCCGCGGCTCGTCTATATGAATCTGAATACGCTGAAAACTCTTCCGGAAGATCAGTTTGCCAGTGGCATGGGAGAAGTGTTGAAATCAGGTCTGATTCGTGATGCCAGATTTTATGAGTGGACGATTAATCATATGTCGGAGATTCAGGAACGAATCTATCCGGTTCTTGTGAAAATGGTTCGCAAATGCTGCGAGATCAAGGCTGCTGTCGTGGAAAGTGATCCGACGGAACAGGGAGAACGTGCACTGTTGAATCTTGGACATACAGTGGGTCATGCAGTGGAAAAACTGAAGAATTTTGAACTTCTTCATGGCCAGTGTGTGGCACTTGGAACCATTGCCGCTGCCTATATTTCTTTCAAAAGAGGCTGTCTGTCGACAGAGGAATTCTACGAGATCCGTGATATGAACGTGGGATTTGATCTTCCGATTTTCTTTAATGGTCTGGATAATGAAGCTGTATTGCAGACGACAAAGTCGGATAAAAAGATGGATAACGGACGGATTAAGTTGATTCTTCTCAAGAAGATCGGACAGGCATACATCGATAAAACAGTTACAGACGAAGAAATTCTGGATGCGATTCAGTTTATTAACGGAGATATGATCGAAGGAGAATAAGGGATGGTGAAAAATAAGAAAACCATACAATTTATCGGAGTGGACTGTATTCTTATGGTGATTCTGACACTTCTGGATCAATGGACAAAAAGTCTGGTTGTGCATCACCTGAAAGATCAGAGTGACATCATACTGATTCCGGGAGTTTTCCGGCTGCATTATCTGGAAAACCGTGGAGCTGCGTTCGGCATTCTGCAGAACCAGAGAATTATTTTTGTGATGCTGACGATTATCTATCTGGCTGCAGTATTCTGGTTTTTACATCGTTGTCCGAAAAACAGACGTTATACATTGCTGCACATTATAGCATCAGTTCTGACAGCGGGAGCCCTGGGGAACTTTATAGATCGGCTCCGCCTGGGATATGTGGTGGATTTTTTCTATTTTTCACTGATTAATTTCCCGGTATTTAATGTAGCGGATATTTTTGTGGTAATTTCTTTTGTTGGTATTGCAGTAAGCATTTTATTCATATACAAAGATGACGAATTTGAGTTCTTAAGCATCAGAAAAAGGGAGTCTAAGGCATAGTGGAAATCTATACGTTTACACCGGATGAGGAACAGAAAAATTTAAGAATAGATAAATTTCTTTCTGAACAGCTGCCGGATCAGTCGCGATCCTATTTACAGAAATTATTGAAAGAAGGAAATGTGACAGTCAATGAAAAAACGGTAAAGGCAAATTATAAAGTACAGCTTTCCGATACAGTGAAGCTGGAACTTCCGGAGCCGGAGTGTCCGGACATTCTTCCGGAAGATATTCCACTGGATATTTTGTATGAAGATGAAGATGTGCTGATCATCAATAAACCCAAAGGAATGGTAGTTCATCCAAGTGCCGGACATTATACCCATACAGTGGTCAATGCAGTAATGTTTCACTGCAAGGAACATCTTTCCGGAATTAATGGAGTGATGCGTCCGGGTATCGTGCACAGGATCGATATGGATACAACGGGTGCTATTGTGATCTGTAAAAATGATATGGCACATCAGAGTCTGGCAGATCAGCTGAAAGAGCATTCAATCACCAGAAAATACCGCGCCCTGGTACATGGAAATCTGAAAGAAGATGAAGGAACAGTAGAAGGGCCTATTGGCCGTCATGCCACGGATCGGAAAAAGATGGCAATCAACTACAAAAACGGAAAACCTGCAGTAACGCACTATAAGGTGCTGGAACGTTTTGGTGCATACACTTTTATTGAGTGCCAGCTGGAGACCGGGCGCACTCATCAGATTCGCGTGCATATGGCAAGCATCGGTCATCCACTTGTGGGAGATATTACCTATGGGCCGGCGAAGTGTCCGTTCAAACATCTGCAAGGGCAGTGCCTTCATGCCATGGTTTTAGGGTTTGTTCATCCTCGGACGAATGAATATATTGAATTCTCAGCCCCATTACCAGAATATTTTACTGATTTGTTAGAAAATTTAAGAAAATAGGTACTGTACAATTGATTTGTTTTATTTTATAATAATTATAACAAATTAAAAGAACGGGAGGGGTTGCTATGAAGACCAATACCATTATTACAATAGGTCGTCAGTACGGAAGCGCCGGACGTCAAATTGGAAGAGTCCTTGCAGAAGAGTTAGGTATCAAGTGTTACGATAAAGAGTTACTGGAACGTGCAGCAAAGGAAAGTGGACTTTGCGAAGAACTTTTTGAGAATCACGATGAAAAACCAACTAATAGTTTTCTGTATTCTCTGGTTATGGATACATACTCTTTTGGTTATACTTCATCGGCATTCTCTGATATGCCAATCAATCAGAAAGTTTTCCTGGCTCAGTTTGAAACGATCAAGAAAATCGCAGCTGAGGGACCTTGTATCATGATCGGTCGTTGCGCGGATTATGCACTGGCAGATTTTGATAACTGTTTCAGCGTATTTTTCCACGCGGATCTGCAGACGCGTATTCGAAGAATTGCAAAAATTTATGATCTGACAGATGCAAAAGCAAAAGATCGTATCATCAAAACAGATAAAAAACGTTCCAGCTATTACAATTACTACACCAGCAAACGTTGGGGCGATGCAGATTCCTATGATCTGTGCATCGACAGTGGTAAAATGGGAGTAGATGGCTCTGTAGAACTGATGTTAAATGCAATTCAGCTGAAAGAAAAGGGATATAAAACAGCTATTTTCTAAATTTTATTATACTGTCTGAAGCTGTATATTGTGTAGTATAATAAATAAGCCCGCATAACAGGTGAGAGGATCTGTTATGTGGGCTTGTTTCTTACACATATATGTAAATCAGCGGATTTTTGGTGTCCAGTCAGGAATGTTGCCGTTTACAATTGCAGAAAACATCCGCTCTTTTACACCGGGATTCTCCTGATTCAGTTTTCGGAGCAGGTCTTTTACATACTGTCGTTTTGTATAGCCGTCTGCCGGACAGGGACTTTTTACGACAGGAAGCTGATATTTGTTACAGAAGCCTTTCACATCTGCTTCATATACATACATCAGCGGGCGGATCACCGTAAGGTCGGTGCGGTCAAGATGGGTGATCGGAGGAAAAGAATAAAAATGCCCTTCGTAGATCAGAGACATCATCATGGTTTCTACGATATCATCCTTGTGATGGGCATAGGCTATTTTATTGCAGCCCAGTTTTTTTATCGTGTCGTTTAAAGCACCTTTGCGCATTTTTGCACACAGGGAGCATGGATTCTTTTCTTTCCTTTCATCAAACACGATCCGGGCTATATCGGTTTTTACCACGGTATAGGGAACTTTCATGGTTTCGCACAGGGAGTGAATGTCTGACACGTCAAAACCAGGATGCCCCAGATCGACCGTAATTGCCTCCAGATCGAATTTTTTCGGATAGAAGCGTTGTAGTCCATGGAGTGCGTATAGAAGCGTTAAACTGTCCTTTCCGCCCGATATACCGATAGCAATTCTATCCCCGTCCTGAATCATGTTGTAATCATCGATAGCGCGTCTTGTATAACTCATTAATTGTTGCAGTTTCATTGTATGGTTCCTCCAATTATAAAATATCAGAATAATTGTATAAATCAGAATAAATTTGTAAATTCTTTGAATAACAGAAATTTACAGTTATTTAAGTATATCAAATAAAGACTTTACAGAAAAGTCATAAATAGTTAATACATAGATTTTATTCTGTGCTATAATAGTTCATATACGTTTATTTACAGAAAACTCGTGGAGGCGTTCAGATGAAAAACTTTTGGGGAAAGAAATATGTCCAGATCGGAATCACAGCATTTTGCGTTATAGCTGCCAGCATGTTATTTTACTTTGGTATCTTTCATACGGCATCAATTGCCAGGGGATTGAATACGATTTATACCATTCTTACTCCAATCGTATATGCAGCAGCAATATCCTATGTTCTATGGCCGGTTATCCGTTTTATGGAGCGCAGTGTGGTTTATCGGATCTGTGAGAAAAAAAACTGGAATCCAACTCATAAAGTACGCCATGCGATTCGGATGATTTGTGTTATTATTACATTATTGTTGTTTTTGCTGGGAATCTATGGTTTGTTATCTATGCTGATTCCGGAACTGATCAACAGTATCACAAACATTATCGACAATTTGCCACGATATATTAATAATATAGAAAAATGGCTGACAAATCTTCTGAAAAATTATCCGGATCTTGAGGAAAACTCCAGTATGATTTTCTCAGCCTTAACATCTAAAGCAGAAAAATGGCTGACGGACGATCTTCTGCCTAAAATAAATCTTCTGGTTGCAAGCTTTTCTACTGGATTCCTGGGGGTTCTGGTATTCTTGAAAAACTTTCTGATCGGTGCCATGATATCTATTTATCTGTTGTACGGTAAAGAATCTTACGTTGCGCAGGGAAAGCGATTGCTGTATTGCCTGTTCAGTACCAGAACAACAAATAATATCATTCGTGACCTTCAGTATGTAGATAAGACCTTCGGTGGATTTATCATTGGAAAAGTGTTAGATTCATTTATTATTGGAATTTTGTGCTATATAGGTACAACGATTCTGAATTTGCCATATGCATTGCTTGTCAGTGTTATTGTGGGCGTGACGAACGTAATTCCGTTCTTTGGTCCATATATTGGTGCTGTGCCGAGTGCACTGCTGATTTTGCTGGTTAATCCGATCCAATGTGTTTACTTTGTTATTTTTATCCTGTTATTGCAGCAGTTTGACGGAAACTTTCTTGGACCGAAGATCCTTGGTGGTTCCACAGGACTTTCAAGCTTTATGGTTATAGTTGCTATTCTTGTGGGAGGTGGATTTTTCGGCATTTTCGGTATGTTTGTCGGAGTTCCTGCCTGCGCGGTGATCTGTACAGTAATCCGCAATGGTATACAGAATCGTCTGACTAAGAAGTGTATGCCGATTGATCTGGAAAGTTATCAGAATATCGATCATCTGGATGCAGAAACGTTGAAACCGGTGGCACCATCTGCAGAGAAACCGGGAAGTGACAGTGTATTTAAAAGTTATCGTAAAATTCGGACAAAAGCGAATGTCGATAATGAAGTGGATACAGAGGATCATAAAACGACGGAATAAAGGATATACAGAAGGAGAAAGAGTCATGAAGCTTGTAATACAAAGATGTCAGGAATCCAGTGTTTCTGTGGATGGAAAAACAGTAGGGGCGATTGAAAAGGGATTGATGGTCCTGATTGGTGTAGGGAAAGATGATACTACAGAAGTGGTGGATAAATATCTGAAAAAACTATTACAGTTACGGATCTTTGAAGATGAGAACGGCAAGACAAATCGTTCTCTGATGGATATAGGCGGACAACTTTTGCTGGTATCTCAGTTTACTTTATACGCAAATTGCAGACATGGGAACCGGCCAAGTTTTACAGATGCCGGAGATCCGCAAAGGGCAGAACAGTTATATGAATATATGATCGAAAAAGCAAAAGAACAGGTGCCTGTAGTAGAAACGGGGATTTTTGGAGCGGATATGAAAGTATCTTTGATAAATGATGGTCCGTTTACGATACTTTTGGACGATGCTGCATTTGCATAAAAAAGAAATATAATAGATGAAAAATAATTAAGTACAACAGCAGATGCAGGGCTTATGTGGGACATTGATGGTTTCGAGTAAAAATGAAGATATAAAAAATGGGCAGAGCCAAATAGCCGGGCACTGTCCATTTTTGTTACATTGCATATGTACTTATTGCTTCTGTGGTGGTTCTTCCCGTAATCTCAATGCAGAAGCAGCTTTCCGCCGCTGCTCATCTCCAACAGAGGCATAGTGCTTACGAGTGGTGTTTACGTCTTTATGGCCTAATACATCGGCAACCAGATAGATATCTCCAGTTTCCCGGTATAGGGCGGTACCGTAAGTGCTTCGCAGTTTGTGAGGGGTGATTTTCTTGGTAGATGTAATATGCTGTGCGTATTTTTTTACCAGATTTTCCACCGCCTGAACACCCATTCGTTTCCTCTGAATAGAATAGAAGAGAGCATGCTCATGACCGGCTACCGGAGTGACTGTCTCACGTACTTCAAGGTAATCCAGCAATGCTTTTTCTACTTCTTCACCAAAATATACGAACATTTCGTTTCCGCCTTTTCGTGTGACTTTTACCGCATCATTTTTGAAATCAAGATCTTCGACATCCAGACCGACACATTCTGACACACGGATTCCGGTTCCAAGCAGGAGAGTGATCAGGGCGAGATCACGGGTTTTTGTTTTTTCGTAGTAAGCTTTTTTCTGTCCGGAAAGTTGATCCCCGGCATGCTCGATATAATCCAGAAGCATGGCAACTTCATCGGTATCCAGTCGGACAATAGCTTTTTCATGAAGTTTTGGCATAGTGATCAAGGCAGGAGGATTCGTTTTGATCATTTCATGTTTAAAGTAATAATTGTAGAAGCTGCGTAACGTCGAAATTTTGCGTTTTAAGCCAGTTTCGCCGTTAGTAACATATGTATCTTGATTATCTTTGTAAACCTTCAAATATTCCATAAATTCCTCGATGTCGAGAGCCTGCACCTGGTCCAGAACATCGATGGTCAGATCTGTGATTTTTTTATCCTTAAACAGTGGATTTTCGTTCACAAGGAACTGAAAGAAAATCCGGATGTCGTACGCGTAAGAAATTCTGGTTTTTGTGGTTGTTGTTGAATCAATGGCACGGAAATAATCCCTGGAAAATTCCGGAAGAGTACGAAGAACTTCACGAAGTTTTAAAATGTTTTCCATATCAGTTTGCTCATGATAAGTAACTCGATCCATAATAAAAATCCTTTCTGAATAGTATATAAAAAATAAGCCTGTGAAAGAATTTTAGCACAGGAAAAGAGTCTTGTCAATCTATACGACAAACAACCGTGTTTTTCAAAAAGATCGGAACGCGCTTCCCTTTCCCGTAAGGAATAATGGGAAGTGCGGGGCGATCTGGTAGATCGTTAGATCTATTTGAAAAATATAGTTTGTCGTATAGATTCATTCAGTCCCGCTTATTAGCGGGTCGTTTTTTTCGCATTTATTCCGGCATACCTCTTTTACATATTTACCGTCATGGTAACCATAACCGTTTTGAATTAAATGCAAGGAAATGAAGCAAGTGCTTAAATTTACAAGTTGATCTCGATACTCATCACAGATAATTAAAGAACTGTTTTTCATAGCATCGTTCAGAGCATTATGACAAGCGACATAAGCTTCTTCAATACTCATTTTTTTATCAATGTACAAAAGAAAATAATCGGTCATAAAATATCCTTGTTTTTCTATAATCGTGTCCGATACGCTTCCACAATCTTTATCTGGCAGGCTACCAGAGTATGTAATGTTCTGGTATCACGTTTGTCCTTTATGCGCTCCCGACTGATCTGCATATTCACACATTCAATAAGCGCCTCTAACTGTTCCCTTGTAAATAACACACACGTTTGTACATTCATGTTTTTAATCCTCCGGATCTACATTTCCGATAACAGTTAAAATTGAAATCAATTGTTCATTCCAATAGCATTTCAATTCTTCACTGTCATAACACAGACAAAAAATAGATTGTTCAAAATCGACAACTTCCAAAAATGCATTAGAAGCGTATGCGAATGACAACAGAAACGAATAGTCGTTAGAAATAATTTGAAATTTATACATTTCAGTTTCCTTTCTGCAATCCCTACCGGAGAGAGACTTTCCGGCAGGGAACAAACGAGAGTTTAAGGTGACCTCACAACCTCAGCGGGAACATTGATTGCACTAAGCAACCTTTTTTGTTATAATTGATTAAGAAACTTATAAGTGCTATTTAAGTGCTAGCACCTCTTGACAATTTGGATTATAGCACCGTGATAGCACCCTGTCAACCAAAAGGAGATTTTTTTATGCCAAGTAAAAAACCACAATTTGTAATACGTGCAGACAGGGAAATTTTTGACAAAATATCATATATAGCAAAAGAGAATGAGAGAAGCGCAACACAAGAAATTGTATATATGATAAAGCAAAAAATAGCAGCCTATGAAGCTATGCACGGGGAGATAAAAATTGAAGAAAAAGAATCTAATGACGAAAAGTAATCTTGAAAAACGTTTATACGAGATAGAAGAGCAGCAGCGAAAAGAGAAAGCCATGGAGCAGGCAAGAAATGAAAGAAATTACAATAATTATCTCCGGAGAAAAGAACATTACGAACGACAAGCCTATAGGCAAGTCAACAATCAAGTACCCATCACTGCAGTGATTTACGCAATAGTGTTGATTCTAGTTATTGTCTGCATCTGTTTAGCAAATCAAGGCTATAATGTTTTGGATATAATTAGATATTTCATTAAAAAACAATAGAAGAGGGCGCTAGCCCTCTTCCTGTATGTTCAAGGCTATATTAGCCCGTCCGTGAGCCATCGCCCCGCGGTGTGCCGGGTGGCTGACGTTCGCAGGCGGTGAGGGTGAGGGGTACGCGGTTGTCCCGGATTTTTAAAAGGGTCTTTATATGACCCTATCCGTGCCAACCGCGTACCCCTCACCCTCACCGCCTGCAAACTGCCACCCTGGCACACCGCGGGGCGATGGCTCACTAGGTCACTGGCTACTCGATACAAGAATAATTCTTTGTCTCTTCCGGTACGTTTATGGTCAGATTTTTATGCTCATAATATCGTACTTGATTGTGCTTCGTGCCATAACCAAAATCAGTCACCTTAAAATAATCTGATGTTTCCAGTAGTTCCTCATGGAGCAGCTCTTTATCAGCGATGCTTAAAAGAAGATCTTCCAAAATCGGGCGATCACAGTTCCGGCTACACCAGTATTTCTTTTTTCCTTTTGTGTTCTCAATCAATTCCTTAGTTGTATACTTTGTGATATACTTTGTTACTGCGCTGTTATTTTCTACTTTAGTGGCAGTAGTAAAGCCCAGCTTGTACTTGCCAATGTTATAGATCGGCTTGCCCGTCTTATCTTTATGCCCTGAGTCAATAATCTCTAATCCATCACAATGCGCAAATAATCCATGGAAGTGAAAAGCACCATCTTTATGACGTTCTGGCACTACGATATACTTAAAGCGCGGATTGCTTCGGTTCTTCATATTATTTAACCACTTAGAAAGTTTTTTCGTACAATCGGTATAATCATACCGGTCAACTGCATTCTGGTTAAATGTGAGAGTAACAAAGTATTCCCATTTATTAGCCCTGCTGATATCATAGATCTGTTGTTTTGCCCGGGTCAAACTGTTGTGTATACTACGTTCCTGTTTTTCCTCAGCCTGATGGAATGAGCGGACAACCTCAACCATAGTTCCGGTAAATGGTTCTTTTTCCATCTCCGGGACTGATGGTTTAGAATGTGTTTTTTTCTGTCCGGTCACGATACCAGTGCAGTAAATCCGGGCTTGCGTTTCTCCATTTTGGTAATGTTTCAATCTAACGTTATACATGTTCCCTTACCCCCTTTCCGGACTGAATCCGGTCAAAATGAGTGTTAAGTGTTGCTATAGTCAAGTATAGGGAGCTTCTCCGGGGCAGTCCTCGCCGGGTCCCCCATCGTCCCCCATGCTCGTACTGTCCCTGTCGAACCTCGCATAGCTATCATATAGCGAATAATAAAACTTCTTTGCCCGGAAAAATTCCGAACCTACCCGTTCTTTCATGGGATACCACATTTTGACAGCAACGAACAGCTTACCACCTGCAAAAGCGGAGATTAAAAAACCTTTCCAGCCGAAGTTGCTGATCTTTCTGTGTATATATTCATATTCGATCAAGGCTCTGATCTGCCTGTCAAGCATCCTGTCGAACTGCGCTACCAGTATGATCTCATAGCCCAAGTGTCGATGCAGCGTGAAGAAAGAGAGCCAGGAACTCCGGTCTTTACGTCCCCAGTCCCGGCTGTTAAAAAGCAGCTGACATTCATCAATAACAAGCAAAATAGAGTTTTCCTTTACCTTTCCACGCTTTTGGCTGATCTCTTCGGCAAATTCCGTCAAACGTTCCGGCGTCAATTGTGAGTTATCCCAGAAATGGAAGTTATCCGGATATTTCTTATACCGGGCTGTATTGATCGGAAAATTACAGATACATTGCTTCCCATTCCTGACCGACCAATAAAGGGTACGGGCAACATCCAGAGACTTCCCAGAGCCGGGAGTACCGCTATATAAACTGATCATAATTTCCTCCATTCCGCTGTTGACCTCCCCGAGCCTCGTTATATACATAACTTCGGATCAGGTCGGCAACAGCTCCATTCACGTTAATCAATCGCCCTGATCCATCGCAGGATGATACTGTACAAGTAGAAGAGACCGATAGCCACAAGCCAAGCTTCACCGATCTTGATACACGCACCAACCGGAAAAAAATAATTCACATACCCAAGATAGGGCAGTGTTTCCAGTTCATCCAGAAAGCTAGCAAAAGGAGAATGGGGCAGGAGAGCAAGCACCCAGTCTAAAAACTTTGTTACAATTTCCATAAAATTCACCTATCCTTTAATCAAATCACGAGTTACCCATATCAATAAGACAATAAATCCAAGTGTTTCCACCGTACGCAAAACTTTAGCGATCATGTTAAACTGTTCAAAATCCAGAACAAAGGTATAATCTACATCAATACCGAAAGAATGAATTTTTACCGGGACTTCAAAGTATGGTGTTTCCGGATCTGCAGAGAGGATCTTAAGCGCGTGGATCAAATCAAACGGAATACAAAACGGAAACAGCTCTTTTAAATCAGCAGTAAAACTTTCTTTATCATTGCCAGACCCGGTGTCTCCTGACCCGGGCTTATCTGGTGTAGGTGTAACACTAGGTTTAGGATCTGGTTCAGGTTTAGGAGATGTCCCCGGATCCGGGTTCGTTTTAGTTTGTAAAGATGCAAGATACTTTTGCATAGCACTGTTAGCCGCATCCGTCTGAGAACCAGCATCTAAAGAACTGGCATTTTGCAATTGTTGTGCAAGTTGCGCAAGTCGGTCAATGTTAGGAACATTGATACTCTGCGGAGCATTCTCTGGAAACTCCAGTTTGCCAGCATTTTTATAAGTATCCTGAATCTCCGGAGAAACCCAGATAGGAGCTTTTACTTTTTCAGTATCATCCTGTTGTTGTCCGTATAAATAATTCCAAGCATCCAATTCATTATCGAATATAGGGCGCGTAGTAATAGAAGACGAAATACGAGTACCATACTTATACATTTCTTTAGAATCTTTTATAAACGAAGTAACGCTACCATAAATTTTACTTAAGCCGTTACCATTAGTTGATTGATCAAATAATTTGCCATCTTTAAAAAAATTTACATTTACTTTTTGTTTTTCACGCGCGCAAATCCAATAGGAATCACCTCCCATAGACAAAAAACAAATAGTTTGAGGAGAATAAATAATTACATCTGTTGCACGATAACTATCATACTTATAGTTCCATATACTAGAATGAAGTATCGCTTGTACATTTCCACCCGTAATATACGCAGGGTCAACGTTCATTCCATCCGGCATTGTCTTATCACACAAAAGCTGTCCGATCTCATACGATGCTGTCATATTCGTGTCCATCCATGTTTTTATCATTCCATACGATTCTTTTCCAAGTTCCAAGACACCGGAAGCCATAGCCGTTTTAACAATTTCTGAAAAATGCGGTGGTGTTTCAAAATCAGGATCAGGCGTAGGAGTAGGGTCTTTACCACCACCACCGTTAATGACCGTCCACTGTTTCTCATAAGAATCTTCCATAGAGTCATAAATATTCTGCCAATCCGGTTGCAGTGCATTATTGCCATCTGTGAAATGACCGAGCATATCATACGTCATATAAGACATACCGAACGATGCAAAAAGCGCTTCGATAACTTCCATCAATCCCCATGTTGCCGTAGCAGCAGCCTGTACCGGAACAGCAGTAGCTGAGAGATAACCGCCAGTAATAGAAGAACAAGCGAAGAGTGCGGAGAGTAGCACAGGCAGTATTTTCTTTTTTAATTTCATAAGTTCCCCCTTTCCAATAAAAAAGGGAGTGGAAATTTTCCACTCCCGGACGCATCCCCTTGTGGAACACGCTTGAACATAGACAGGAAACCGCAATCATATTTATAAAGGGTAATATACGTAATTTTTTACAGTTACATGGTTTCCTGTTTTTCCGTGCTGGCTTAGTGCGCAACACGTTTAAAGATCTTGATAACTACCGGTACAACGATACCAACAGCTACGATAGGCAGTGCCGCAGGTACAACCTTTTCAACAGCACCGATAACGTCAGTACCAACAGTTGTCAGACTATTGGTTAATGCAGTGATAACAGCTTCCATAATGTTCTCCTTTCCAGGTTATGAAGCCTTGTTAAATATTCTTATCATTACGTGGATACCAAGTCCCAGAAGGAACGGGATCCCGGCTAAAAGAAAGCCTACCGCAATGCAAGATACAAATAAATTGATACAATCTTCTAAGGGCAACACCTGAGAAGCGATCTCAGCAACAGTTTCTAATGTCTCCATATGTTACCCCCTTTAATGTTTAAAGAAACGGGAAAGGATACTGCACAAAAGGATCCCGGCTATCATACCGACTCCGCAGAGCATCGGAACGCTAACGTTCTGGATGCTCTGCACATAGCCGGCGGTATCTGCGTTCTGCGTGGTCATATCCGTAAGTACCTGTAAAATCTCCTGATTCGTCTCAGCATCCGCAGTATGCGCCGCAGTTTCCGTTTCATCCGGTGTCACCTTTCCATCGATAGAAGAGAGCAGATCATAAATCTGGTTAAACCTGTCCTCAGCCGTTTCCCGAGTTACTGTATCAATATCCCCCTGTTTCTGTTCCGCTTCCTGTTTCCCGTTCAGATATTCCCGAACGTAGATAGCGACCTGATTCAGGTTGTCGATCTGCTGATAAGTATCCGCAGACGGAAGAGAAGCAGAAATTTCTGTCAGTAGCTGGTTTTGTTGTTCCAGCAGTTCGGCGATACGTTCTTCCATGTTTTACTCCTTATGGCACCCAAGCCGAGGAAAGCTATCACAGGGGGAAAGTCTTGCCCGCTGTTCGACGGTACTGGGTGTTCAACGTAGTGATTGGTAAATGTCGGATAATCCGCCGTACCGGACGGTATACCGACGGTTTGTTATTATTTGCTAGCTTTACGGATATCGACTAACCGCATACTCTTAAAAGTCGGGTTGAAATCGAACCCACATTCGACAGATTCAAACTGATTCATTTGTGGCAGTTCCTTGTTATAGATCTCCTCGGACACACTACAGTTCAAAGTTTCTGTCCCCTGCATCAGAAGCACAGAGTAGTAGGTTTTAGTTGGGTCTTTGATTCCCTGTTTTTTGTCTGAATTTAAGAATACGCATTTTCCTTTAACTAACATAAATTTTTCCTCCTTAAAATAAAAAAAGTACAGATTCTATAGTGAGTAGAATCTGTACGACAAACAACAGTTTTTCAAATAGATTGACAAAGAAAACATAATTAGGTTTAGATATTTATAAATGAACTTCTGTCATATTGTGATCTACGGAATTCAAAAACGTGTTAAATATATCTTTTGTTTTTAAACGTAAACTGGATGTATTGATGCATGGATGACATCCCAGGTATTCTTCTTTCAGTACATCGCTGTCGACTAACAGACGAACCCGATGATCAGTGTCATTCATTAATCCTAGGATGCTCACAGAGCCGGGAGTCACATCCAGAAATTCTTCCATATAGTCCGCAGTTCCAAAGGATAACCGGGAACTACCAATCTGCGCAGATAAATCTTTTGTTTTGAATATTTTCTCTCCCGGAATCAATAACAGATAAAAATCGGTTTTTTGACGGTTGCATAAAAACAGGTTTTTACATGTTGCGGCTTTCAGGACCTTATCGATTTCTTCACACACATCCATATGCATCGCCGGTTCGTGATCCACGCGGTCATATTCGATATGTAATAGATCCAGTAATTCATATACTTTTTGCTCTTTTTTCAGACGCTCTGTCATATTTTCCGGACGTCCATGCTGCAATGTCAGACTCATAAACAGTATAAAATCTCCTTATTGTTTTTATCATCCGATATAAATCGTCCTAACAAATTGTACATTAGTTTGGAACAGATAATATCCGATATATTTTTATTATAGAATCATATGTGTAGAAATACCAGAGATTTACCCAATCTAATCTATAGAAAAAACGCTGGTGTCAATTAAAAAAGATGTATAGAAATATAATTAGTATAACTTACTTTTTCCTATACATCTTTTCAAATATCAGTCTGGTTTTATTTTGTTTTCGGATCCATCTGCTTTGGAAGAATCAAATTCAGGACAATCGCAGAAATTGTAGCAAGAACAACCGGGGATTTTCCGAAAATTGTAGTTACCCAATCAGGGAACTGTGCAAGAGATGCGCTTGCCTGTGTAACACCCATACCAACAGCGATTGCCAGACCTACGATAGTGGTATTTCGGAAATTCAACTCTTCCGAAGCAATTAGTTTCATACCGGTCATAGCTATGGATGCAAATACAGAGATGGTTGCACCTCCAAGTACACAATAAGGTATGGTAGTAAGTAACGATGAAAATTTCGGGATCAGACCGGCTGCAAGTAAGATGACTGCAGCTGTACCCATTACTCTCCTGCTTGTTACCTTTGTCGTGGAAACAATACCGACGTTCTGACTGTAGGTTGCGGTAGGCAGTCCACCGAAAAATGCACTGATAATATTGCTGATACCATATCCTACAATTCCACCGGTTAATTCTTTATCGGTAGGCATACGGTCCATAGCACCGGTTGTTGTGGCAGAAAAATCACCGATCGCCTGTACAGCATTGATCGCAAATAAAATGGCGATAGCTACACAGGATGAAGGTTCAAAGGTAATTCCAAAATGCATTGGCTTTGGAAGTTGGAAAAATGATGCATTGGATACAGAAGAAAAATCAATCATGCCAAAACAAAGTGATACAATATAGCCTCCAATGATACCAATTAGAATAGATGCCAGTTTCCAGATTCCTTTCCCATAATGATTCAGAAAAGTTACAATAATCAGCGTGATAATGGCCACCAGCCAGTTCTGCCAGGAACCGTAATTCTCACTGCTCGCACCGCCGGCCATGTAATTGATGGCAGTTGGATATAAAGATAATCCGATAGCAAAAACTACCGTTCCGGTAATCAATGGTGGGAAAAACTTGCGGATTCGCTTGATGTTTAATCCAACCAGTAAAGCAACAATACCGCCGACGATTTGTGCGCCGAGAATGGTGGCAATATCATACTCGCCTGCGATTGCCTGCATACTTGGCACGTAGGCAAAACTGATACCCATCATAACCGGAAGTCCGGCACCGATGGCGAACCACCTGGTTTTTATAAAGGGAAATAACTGTAATAACGTGGTAAGTGCTGACATTACCAGAGCAGCCTGGATCAGAATAACGGAATCCTTCTGGGAAAGTCCTGCTACACCGGCAACAATGATGGATGGGGTTACACATCCGACAATCATGGCAAGTACATGTTGGATCGCCAGTGGCATAACTTGTCCGAACGATGGCTTTCCGTAGAAATCAAATAACGCTTTGTCCATCTGTCTGGAATGACCTGTTTCTTTGGTACTCATACTATCTTTTTCCTCCTTGATGTTATTTATTTATTATATATGGAGATAAGATATTTGAACACCCTTTTTTGTAATAAATAACAAACTATTTATTAATTTTTCTAATCAATAATTATTCCGGGACTTCACGAGTTAAAGTAAACTATATTTATTGCCTGTATTCATCGGAATAATACGGTACACAGATGGTAGTTCCATAGATCAGCTGATCATCCGGAAGATGGTTAATGCTCTTCACTTCTTCCATGTAAGCGCGGATGTTTGTATATTCATCACTGATGTATTTCTGGGAAACACCCCACAAAGTGGTATCACGGTCTACATAAACGTTAGTATAGTATTTATAACGTTCCGGCACATCTGCATTTGCATCGACGCTGGTAAAACGGAGTACGGCAACTGTTGCCAGACAGATCAAAAACATACTGGCAAAAGGGAAATGTCTGCATTTTGTTTTTCTGGTATGACATTTTCCGGGGTGTACATTTCTGCGAGTGCTTCGTGTAACAGTTGTCTTTCCTTTGTATTCTTTCATCATAGTAAATTCCTCCCATACTTTCAAAACATATGTTTGCGAACATTTGTTCTTTAACTGTGAATTTATTATAGATCTCGAACATCCGTTTGTCAATATAATTTTGGAGAAAATCCGAACAGATTTTCGGAATATGTGTTTGCATTTTAAGTGTGTATATGTTATCATTATAATTAAATAATTACAGAATTTGTAATGAAGTCAGAAAAATACAATTACAGATGCAAATAGATATATAATAAAGAAAAAGAGAATCAGATGTTCGGGAGGACTCAGCTATGGCATACGGGAAAATTACAGATAAACAACGGGAAATTTTGGAATATATCAAAAACGAAATTCTGAACAGGGGATTTCCACCTGCGGTACGTGAAATTTGTGAAGCGGTGAACCTGAAGTCCACGTCTTCTGTTCATGCACACCTGGAGAGTCTGGAAAAGAATGGCTATATCCGACGTGATCCTACCAAACCGAGAGCAATTGAGATCGTGGATGACAACTTTAACCTGGTGCGCAGAGAGATGGTGAATGTTCCGGTATTAGGCCGTGTGGCAGCCGGTGAACCACTGCTGGCGATCGAGAATGTGGAAAGTTATTTTCCGATTCCGGCGGAATTTATGCCGAACGCACAGACCTTTATTCTGAATGTTGTTGGGGAAAGTATGATCAACGCAGGGATTCTTGATGGTGATAAAGTAATTGTAGAGCAGACTGCAGATGCACAGAATGGTGATATTGTAGTAGCTCTGGTAGATGATTCTGCTACAGTAAAAAGATTTTACAAAGAAAAAGACTGTTATCGTCTCCAGCCGGAAAACGATTACATGGATCCGATCATCGTATATGATCAGTTGCAAATTCTTGGCAAGGTCATCGGTGTATATCGTTTTATGGAATAAGCTCTTTAAAATAAATGTAAAATGAGATTCGATGGTCTGTTATGAGTAATCGAAAAAAAGAGTACAGAAAATCCTAATCAGTTTCTGTACTCTTTTTCTTTATCTGCGATATATCGTAACTGTTCAGTACCTTCACAGTTACGATATATCAATAAATTTTCGGATGCGCTTACTGTTCTTCTTTCATCTCTTTCGCATCCATCACTTTTCCGTCTCTCCAGATACGTTCAAGATCATAGAACAGTCTGTTCTCTTCGTCGAAAAGATGAATTACGATGTCACCGTAGTCCAGAAGAATCCAGTTCGCACTGGAATAGCCTTCCGTCTGTTTGAGCTGATAACCGGCTTTTCCCAGTACTTCGTCTACATTATCCGCCATTGCCTGTACCTGGTTACGATTACTTCCGCTTGCGATGATAAAATAATCAGCCAGAGTGGTAATCTGTTCGATATCAATTACTTTAATATCGGAAGCTTTTTTATCTTCCAAAGCCTCGCATGCCAGCAGTGCCATTTTTTTTGCATCTGTCATTTTATGTTCTCCTTATTTTGTATTAATCAAGTCACTATAGTAATTATAGGCCTGTATCGTTGCCTGATCGATGTCCTGTGGGTCATCGTCCAGATACTCCAGGGTGTCATGCAGAATCTCATACATGCAGAGATCCAGATTCTCAAAAGCAATCTTACGAATCTCGGCAAGTCGTGGAGCTTTATTCCTTGCCGGCTCTATATAGTCCGCAATATATACAATCTTTTCCAGAAGTGTCATATTTTCTTTTCCGGTAGTATGCCAGGTGATTGCACTTAAGATTTCAGGATCCGTCACACCATATTTTTCCCGGGCTACCCAGGCACCTACTTTGGCATGGAGTAAAAAGGTATGCTCTCTCTCAAAGTCTGTGACCGGAATCTTATTATCTTTACAGATTTTTAACTTTTTCTTTGCCGGAATACATTTGGCACAGTCATGAAGAAGACCTGCCAGCTGCGCGCGTTCCATAGGATAATCATAGCGGATTGCCAGGGATGCACTCATCTGCATCACGCCGAGAGTATGCCAGAGACGGTCTTCGTCCAGATATTTTTTCAGCTTTCCGGCAATCTTCATCAGATTGAACTTCTGTTCTTCCATAACATTCCTCCTGCATTCTTCATCTTTTGTAATTTTCTGGAGAGGAATCCGGGACTATGCCCGGTAGATTCCTTCTTCGCGAATATAAGTATATACCTCATCCACAAGATAATACCGTACGCTTTTTCCCTGACGGATCCAGTCACGGAGTGTCTGTGAGGAAATTTCCAGGTTGGGCGTGTGCAGCAGGATAAAATTCCCCTTGTATTTTTCTTCCAGATATAACATTTGTTCTTTCAGGGATTCTTCCGGAACAGCATTTCTTGTAGCTACCAGCAGACTGGCTGCCTTGCAGATCCGATCCGGTCTGCACCACGTGTCAAAATCATACAGAGAATCTGCACCGATGATAAAATAATACGTTTGATCCGGATATTTCTTATGCAGCCGTTCCAGTGTCTCATAAGTATACGTATATCCGTCCGGATGCATCTCTTCTGTGGAAAGACGGAAATGTGGATTGTCAGCGATGGATTTTCGCACCATCTCCACCCGCTGCTGATCACTTGCACGTCCCTCACGGTTCTGTTTGTGGGGAGGATTTCCGGAAGGCATAAACCAGACCTCATCAAGAGCCAGTTCCTCATAAGCCTTTTCTGCCAGAATCAGATGTCCTATATGAATCGGATCAAAGGTTCCCCCCATAATTCCAATTCGTTTTTTCATGATGTTCTCCTTACGGAAGCTGAATCTTTTTCTTCTCTTTCTTTCCTTCTTTATAAAGAACGATTTTCTTACCGATAACCTGAACAACCTGGGAACCGGTCCGTTCAGCCAGAACACGGGCGATTTCTTTTGGATCGTCCATACAGTTCTGTAATACGCTGATCTTAATCAGTTCTCTTGATTCCAGGGCTTCCTTTGCGGACTGGGTAAATTCCGGCGTCAGACTGGATTTGCCGATCTGCAGGATTGGTTCTGTTGTCATGGCAATACTTTTCAGATATGCTCTTTGTTTACTTGTCATAAACTCTCCTTTATTTGTAATAATCAAATTCAAATCCGTACATACGGACAGTGTCTCCCTCTTCAATACCTGCCTGTTCCAGTTCTTCAAGAATACCGCCGTCTTTCAGGAACTTCTGGAAGAAAGCGAATCCTTTTTCAGAATCCAGGTTGGTATATCCAAGCATCTTCTCAATCTTTGGTCCTTCTACCACATAAGTATGACCATCGTCGAGTTTTTCTACGGTATATGGCAGATTTTCCGCAATAAGAACGTCTTCCGGGAAGAATTCCTGCTCGAAAATAATCTGTTTTTTCTCAATGGAATCCAAAAGAGATTTTACATGGTATAAAAGTTCTTTCACACCTTTGCCGGTAACGGCAGAAATAGGAAATACTTTTACGCCCTGTGGCTCAAATTCGTCCTTCAGACGCTGAATCGGATCTTCACCGTCAGGATAGATCACATCCACTTTATTGGCTGCGATTACCTGTGGTCTGGAAGCAATATCGGCGTTATATGCCTTTAATTCTGCATTGATCTTATAGACATCATCTACCGGATCTCTGCCCTCCGTGGAAGCGGCATCCACAATATGGATCATGACACGGGTTCTCTCGATGTGACGCAGGAACTGATGTCCCAGTCCCACACCTTCCGATGCACCTTCGATGAGTCCCGGAATATCCGCGATAACAAAACCGTCAGCACCATCGAGATCTACCACACCAAGATTTGGTGTAAGGGTAGTAAAATGATAGTTGGCGATCTTTGGCTGTGCATTAGTCACACGGGAAAGAAATGTAGATTTTCCTACATTTGGATATCCAACCAGTCCCACATCTGCGATGACTTTCAGTTCCAGACGTACTTCCAGCTCCTGGGCCGGCTGACCTGGCTGGGCGTACTTCGGAACTTGCATGGTGGCAGTTGCATAGTGCATGTTTCCTTTACCGCCGCGACCGCCTTTTAAGATCACCTGCCGGCGATTTTCACCGGACATATCTGCGATTACTTTACCGCTTTCTGCTTCGTAGACAACGGTTCCTTCCGGAACACGCAGTGTGATATCTTTTCCATCGGCTCCATGGCATCGTTTTTTTCCGCCCTGTTCGCCATTTTGTGCTGCATATTTTCTTTTGTGACGAAATTCATTCAACGTATTCAGACCTTCGTCCACTTCAAAAATCACATCACCTCCGCGACCGCCATCACCGCCATCCGGACCACCGTTTGGCACAAACAACTCTCTACGGAAGCTTACATGCCCGTCCCCGCCTTTACCGGAACGGATCACGATCTTTGCTCTGTCTGCAAACATATTTTTCTCCTATCTGTCAATATTAGATGGAAACAGTGAACTAAAATTATGATGCCACTGTTCCTGTTATCGAATATATAAAAAGAAGGCTCCAAACCATTCTGATTTGAAGCCCGCTGCATATGCT
>JAFEHB010000464.1_pt1 | contig 28898 bp, 26 predicted proteins | sample 9267121 | NCBI WGS metagenome assembly JAFEHB01 (sample SAMN17103336, study PRJNA684904) | human gut metagenome | isolation source: diarrhea sample from child under the age of five | host: Homo sapiens | place: South Africa: Mafikeng, Mafikeng Provincial Hospital | collected 2019-09 | reverse complement strand
CTTTATCCTCCCTGCTTGCCACCGCATAGTTAATATCTGTGAATTTAAAGCTCTTGGAATATTTGTCTTTGCCAACTTTAAAGATACCGTCATCATAGATAACCATGACCGGAATACAGTCCTGCACACCTTTTGGCACAACAAACTTTTCTTTATCCTGTTTGAAAATATTATTGAGTGTCTTAATCATTATTTTTCAAAACCTCCTTCGTTTTCTGCTCAATGCTTGGTTTCATCAATTCGTAATAGGTGTTGGTAGAATGAAATACCAACTTCTTCGGCATGAGAAATTCAGACTTAAACCATGCCCAGACAAATTTCTCTGCGGTCATCCCGTTGTATTTCACAAATCCAATCGCAGCAAATGGTGCGGCACCTAAGATACAAACCCATGAAACGGTTTCTGTTCCTAAATAGGGTTTCAGTAGGAAATACAGTCCCACTGCAATCCCACATGCAAGGACAGAAAAAATGAACTGTCGAAGCGACAGTCCAAAGAACATTGACTCTGTGTAATTTCGTATTTCCCGGTTAATTTTGACTTCCATCATTTTCTCCTTTCCCTGCCATACAACCGGTTTTCCAAAGTGCAAGTATCCATTAAGCAGATATGCTCTCCCTTTCTTCTGCCACCGTTGTACACGCAGTTTTTGCAATTACGGTCAGCCGAGAAATACTTCTGCCGACCTGTTCTGTTTCTGTTCTTCATTTTCTTAAACCTCCGAATTATAAGCCCATCATTTCTCTGATAATACGATCACTCATCTTCACTGCACCCACAAGGACAAGCATGTTAAAGACAAGCTCTCCGATATAGGACCACACCTGTGTGACTGCCGCCGCATCCGGATTGACCACTGGAGGACTGGACGCAAATAATGAAAAGATAATGCAGGCAAGCACAATGACTGCACCTTCAAGCAGAACTGCACAATAGCTTTTGATAAAACTCTTGCCTACATTCTGTGTCGGTTCTCCGGCAAATGTGGAAAGCGGTATCGGTGCTATGGCAGTGTACATATACAACTTGAAAAATCTGCCATAGACTGTCATGATCATGATGAATGACAGCACCGTAATAAAAAGTCCACCGATCAGCGTAACTGCCCACAACGGAATGCTTTCAAAAAATCCGCAATCCTCAATGGTCGTTACCATCTCAGCAGGCAGTGTCGTTTGGTCCGGTGTCCCAAATCCCGATGATGTCAAAATGGTTGATATGACACCCTGAACAATATTAAATAAAGCAAGCATCAGTTCCAGTCCGTATGTGATGACACCTTTTGCAATGGCAAATCTGACAAACAGCTTCAAAGCATGTTCCGGTTTTTTCACATCGGTAAAACTGCCACAGGTACGGACAACACCGACCACGAAGAAAAGTACAAGAAGTGCAAGTCCGATTGCCTGCACTGCCCCATTGATCGTGACCATCACATTCCAGATACTTCCACCTTTGAAGTTCTGCGGAGTAGTGGTCAAAAGCTGCCATATCTCGCTTAATTTATCGTTCCAGGTTTCAAGAGCGTTTTCGAGGTTTTGAACTACCCAGTTATCGCTCATTCATTCGCACCTCCTTATAAAAGGCATACCCGCCGAAACGGGTACGCCCACTGATAACTGTTGTTTCTTAGCCTGCGATCAGAGTCAGGATTTCTTTTGCAAAAGTGATGATGACACCACCGGCAAGCGTAAGAAATCCATTTGCCCTCTGGGACGGGTCATGTGATTTCAGGGAAAGTCCGACCTGAACAATACCAAAGCCGAGCAAGATCATACCGATTGCCCGGATAAGTCCGAAGATAAAATCAGACAGATTGTTGACAACTGTGATCGGGTCACTTGCCGCAAAAGCAGTTACCCCGGTACCGAGTACAACCGTCATTGCCAGAACTGCTGCACAGTATGCCCGGTAACCTTTTCTAACCTTTCCGGTCATTGGAAGTTTAGATGTTTCTTTCATTGCTTTCTTATCTGTGTTCTTAAAAAATCTCATTGTGTTTTCCTCCTGTAAATTAGAAATTTGTATCAACTTCAAAGTCCTCATCAGACAGAAGTTCGTAATTGGTTTCTCCGTAACTGCCTTCCGGTACATCTTCCGGATCAATCGCAAGAACGGAAATAGATGAGTGCGGTATCGTAACTTCTCCATGCATATATGGCTTTTCTCTACCATCTGTGGTATATGCCACATTCGGATGCTTCAAGATATCGTATTTCAAATCCATAACAGGACGTTCCCCTCGGATAAATAAAATCGCATATCGGTTGTCCAACATCCGCACTTCATCTGGTGTGAGCAGTTCTCGCCCACTGATCTGATAATTGGTGGAATAGTTACCACTTCGACCGGAACTCTTGCCATAAGTGTTCGTGTCGATGGTTTCTTTGCCGAGCAGCTCCGACACATACTTATGTGTGGATTGCTCATTACCGCCGAGATATAAAAATTCATCATGAGGTAAGGTTCAGCTCATCCCTTGCAGGACTTGCGTCCCCTCCCTCCCAAACCGCACGTACACCTCTCGATGTATACGGCTTTCCGCTTATTATATTTACGGTATTAAGAATGAATCAGTTTATGACATTCAGGGCATACCACAAGAGTTTTCCGTCTCCTTTTGCGCATAAGGAGTACCCACTCCGCATTGCCCTTTAAGTCTTTTAGTTTCTTTACTTGATGGATTTCCAGATTTCTGCAATCCTTTCCACAAAGTTCACAGGTATGGCGTTCCACTCTCTGTTTCAGAGTGTTGGTTTTAGCGTATTTTGAGAACTGCGGAAGCTCGCTCACATTGTCAAACTTCGTAGCTGATTCTTTTCGCTTAAACCCGTCTCTGTAAAAGGTCGTGATTTTCCTTCCTGCTCTGGTATCGTATGCGATTGTAAACAGACCTCCAACACAATATCTGCGCTTGATTTCGTGAACATTTGTTTTATACTTACAGGCAAATGTCTTGTACATACTGTACTTCATAAGATTGGCAAATCTGCCTATCTTGAAGGAATCATTTGCTATGGCATAATAGTTGTAAAGTCCACGAACTTCCGCATTATATCTTGCCAGAATCTCTATATCGCTTTGATTTACCAGTTTTCCTCTGTGTAGGGCTACAAATCTTTCTTTTCCGTTTTCGTTAATCTTGATTTTGATTGCATGATATTCCAGTAACTTTCCCACCCATTTTTCTCTGGGTACAAGTAATTTCACCACTCCTGCATTGCTTCTGATTTTGTATCCTCCTGCGGATTTCTTTAAATCCTGACTTCTGGATACCGTAATGTCATAGCCTAAAAATCTGGCTCTGTCTCCTGTATGCGTAACTTTGGTTTTGGTTTCGGACATTTCCAAATCCAGTTCTTCCCTGAGAAATCTGCCGACGTCAGCTTTCATCTGTTCTGCGTCCGCTTTGCTCCCAATTACTCCAATGATGAAATCATCAGCGTATCGGGTGTACTGAATCCGTTTATACGTCTCATCCAAAGGTTCGGTCGGAGTTAGCTGTCGTGTTTGCTTTTCAAGCATTTTCAAATGTTTATTGCGTTCCCAGCGTTCTTCTGGAGATAAATCCGCCCACTTCTTTTTGCCCATACATCTATAATAGGATGCCTTTTTGACAACTTTCTTGTAGTCGGAGTTCATTTGTTTCTTCTTTCCTCGGTTATATTTCTGTGCATATTCCTCCATAAATTTATCTAATTCGTGAAGGTACACATTTGCAAGCACTGGACTGACACCTGAACCCTGCGGTACTCCGCTGTATGTCCGATTGTACGTCCATTGCTCCATATAGCCTGCTTTTAGAAATTTCCAGATGAGTTGTAGAAACATTTCATCATCAATACGTTTTCTCAGCAATCTGATGATTGTGTGGTGATTAAAACTGTCGAAGCAGGCGTGTATATCGCCCTCAACAAACCAGTTCGTTCCCGTAAAGGTTTTCTGTATCTGGTATAATGCTGTCTGACAGCTTTTGTTTGGTCTGAACCCATGAGATGTTTTCTTAAACACAGGCTCATAAATGCTTTCTAAAATCATCTTCACTACTTCCTGCACCAGTTTGTCATTGCCCGACTGAATTCCCAACGGACGCTTTTTATTACTGTTTTTCTTAGCAATATATTCCCTGCGTGCAGGTTTTGGCAGGTAACTTTTATCTCGCATGGATTCAATAATCCTTTGGATTCTTTCGTCACTCATGCCATCAATAGTAGTTCCATCTGCACCGGCAGTCATACTGCCTGTGTTTGCATATATGTTTTTATATGCAAGCCAATAGAACTCTGGATTGTACAGATTCCGATATAATCTTTGAAACCTGTAAGATTCATTCTTTGACTTTTCCGTCAAACTACTTAATACTTGGATTGGATTTCTCAATGCCTCTCGCACCGTCCTTTCATATCGTATTAGTAAATAAGCTGCTCCCCTTCGCCATGTGAACGTCATTAACGTCTCAGACTACTATGGGAGCTGTGTGACCATGCCCGTTACCAGGTTTAGGTCATCCCCAGTTAGTATTTATGGAATTAGCGTTTCGTGTTGTCGGCACCGACTTTCGCCATTTACCCGCTGTCTTGCGGTTGTCCTTCCATGAGTATCGCTTGCTTTCATAACTGCGAAATGAAACCAACATGGAATAGCATACGTTTCAATCCTTTTCGTATGCGGAGTGCGGATTCCCCCACTCTGGCTATCGTTCAGGCAGTTTAGCTTTGTACCTCATACACGAATTTTTATTCTTGAATTTTCAGATACACAGGATTAGTACCTTATCATTCAGGCTTTTATCCATTGACAAAAGCGACAACATGCTACACTCCCCTTCGGGTTTCCCCTCTCGGATAAGTTGTAGAATAATAGGCTGTGATTTTTCATCACTTGATACTTTTACCTACTGCTTGCTAAAGGCAGTATTCCATAAATACCACGCCGCCGAATTTATAATGCGCTGGCGACTTCTGGGCGCACACAGTTGCCCACAATGCTTTCCCATTGCTTTTCAAAAAGTGCTTTGAGCTGTGCCAGATTCTGCAAAATGATACTGACCGACACCCCTCTGGAACGCATAACCGAAAGTATCTTGTCGAAATCGTCCGGCAATGAAACGTTCGCAAATTCGTCCATCAGGAAATGCACCGGAACAGGCAGCGAACCGCCATGAATGTGGTCAGCAGCATAGAATAACTGCTGAAACAACTGTGTATATAAAATCGAAACCAGAAAATTGAAACTTGAGTCGTTATCTGGAATAAGGGCAAACAGAGCAACTTTCTTTTCTCCCATAGAAGGCAGGTCAAGCTCGTCTGCCGATGTCAATGAAGCAAGACTTTCAAGGTTGAATTTTTCCAACCTTGCAGCAAGCGTAATCTGAATAGATTTCAGTGTCTTTGCCGAACCGGAATGATAGGAACGGTAATATTTCAATGCGATATGGTCTGGATTTGTCATTTCAAGTTCTGCAAACAGTTCATCTAGCGGAGAAGGTCTGGTATCTTCTTCATCCTCAATCGAACCGGCTCTGAGCATTTCCATGACCATCGCAAAGTTCTGTTCTTCTTCCGGTGCTTCATAATGCAAATAAAACACCAACGCCAACAGAAGCATGGAAGCCGAAGTATCCCAAAACGGGTCCTGCGACTGACTTCCCTTTGGTGTGGTGCTTTTAAATAAATTGGTTACAAGTTTCTGCACATCGTTGTCATTCTGAAGATATACAAATGGGTTATAGCAATGACTCTTTTCCATAGAGATCAAATCAAGAACCCTGACCTCAAATCCTTTTCTTTCAAGCAGCTTTCCAGTATCTCTTAAAATTTCTCCTTTCGGATCTAGGATAACAAAAGAGGTATTGCACTGCATGAGGTTCGGCTTACAGTAAAACCTTGTCTTACCTGCACCAGAACCACCGCATACCAGTGTGTTCAGATTTCGTCTGTGCTTTTTTGCATTCAAGCCAATGCAAACATTCTGTGTCATCAGCTTGTTATCTGAAAATGGAGATTGTCTGTATTTTTTATCTACGGTTTTTGCATTGCCCCATTTTGCTGAACCATGTTCTTCCCGCCTTCGGTAATTCTTCTGTGTGGAAAAATAAATCCCGATACCCATGCCATAGCACAACAGCAAAATGAGGACAGTTTTTACGCTGTCCTCACAAAGTACGATGTGAAATGGGTTGTTGAATACATTCATCAGGCTTGGTAATATCTCCGGCAATCCGCCTTTTACGGACGGAGCGATCAATAATCCCAACCATACAACCGGGATAATACCGATGATAGAAAGAATAATCTCCGACTGTCTTTCCTTATCTCTCTGCATCAGACCGGTCCTTGGAAATTACTTTGAATTTCTTTTTTGGGGCAGTCCCGACCTTGATGATCAGGTCGTCCACAGCATCTGTTGATTTCCCCTGATTCATCAAATCCGTTTTCTCATCATTCAGAGAACGAATGACGATACCATGTTCATAATCATCTAATGCGATGTGGTAAAGTTCTTCTTTCGCCATATCAGTACCTCTTATCTTTCCTGCTCTTTCGAGCGAGCCTGTTTCTTACGGTAGAGTTCATCAGAAACACGAGAATGAATATCTGCCATCGCATTTCTTGTCTTTGACAATTCAAAGCGAATGTCCTTCGGCTCTTTTGCTGCAAGTTTTTCTGGAATACGGTTGATCGCAAAATTCTGTGTATCAATACCATATTTCTTACAGAGCATATAACCGATGCACACTGCCTGAAATCCCATATCAGAACGACTGTAAGTATCACTGTTGATGGAAAGCTGTGCGTGACCCAGTTCCTGTGCTACGCACTGAGCGACTGCAACACTGTCTCCCACATCACGCTTTACGTACAAGGTCTGTTCCTCATTGTTATAGAAGGCTGCCATATTCGGATAGGGTAATTCATTGGTCGCTTCCACATTAACTGGCGATGAGTCAAGCAGTGTCGTGATAAGCTGCTTTGGATCACGATTGACTGTCGGTGCAGGCGGTCGTTTTCCATTGGTCTGCGAAATATCAAATACCTTTTTCACATTGTATGAAATGCCAGTTGTACCATCTCTTTTGACATATTCCACCGGTTCAAGAATAGAAATACTCTTTGCGCCTTTTAAGATTTTGATATTATCTTTGCTCCAGTCATCAAAATCTTTAAGCTGGACTGCCTGCGGATACTGTTTGTAAATGAGCAGTGCATTAACTGCCGAGTATCTGTCAAGCCTGCTCTGCGTATCCAGAAACGACTTGAACTTTTCCGGGTCCGAAACGATCTCCCTTGCTGATTCATCAGCCATCTGATAGACCGCATCTTTCTCTGCTCTTTTTTTCTGTGCATACTCCTCTTTGGAAAGTCTTGGAGCCTGCCCGCCTGCTTTTGCAGGTTTAAAATCATTCGTCATGTTCCTTACCTCTCTTTCGATTTCTTCCGCTTTGATTTCGGCTGTTTGTGTACCGTCTGCTTTGGTGCAGATTTACGCTTTGTCTGAGTAACTTCCGGTTCCTTGCGATCTGCTTCTTTTTCCTGTTTTGCCTGAGCTTTGTAACGGTCAAGCTTCTCTTTAACCGACGGTTTCTTCTGCTCATTCACAGCGACACCCTTATCAGTTCGCATATCTTCCGGCTCTGAGTTTTGCCTTAACGGAGGGTTTTTGTCCGTTTTGGCGACGGAGGGGTTTGCCTGTGCATTTTCCTCTTTCTGTAGTGGTTTTCGTACAGCCTCCTCCGTAATAATCTCATTCTTAGATTTTGCTGGTTTCTCTTTTTCCAAAGCTTCCCGCTTCTCCACTGCTTTCTGGGATTCTGTTACGATTGCAGCTTTATCTACTTTACCGAGTTCAAATCTTTCGACGATACGCTGAATTTTGGAAGCATCCTCTGCTCTGGCGATAATATCAATCGGAACATTATCTCCCTTTGTGTTTTTATCTCTGAGGACACAATAAAGAACACCATATCGTTTTGCCTGTTCAGTAAACTTCTTCAAATCCCTGTTTGGAATAGAAAAGACTTTCAATTCTTTTCCAGATTTAATCATATTGGTCAGCCTTGCTTTTCCCCTGGTTTTATTCGCCTGCGTTGCTTCCTGCTTTAATACTGAAGCAAGAAGAATAGCAACATTCTTAGCGGCTGAACCTGTGAGTCTTGCAGCAACTTCGAAGCCTTCCAGTGATAATCGGACGACCTGCTCTGCTGCGTCACCTCCGTTTGTCATATCGGTTTTGCTCCTTTCTCTCTTGTTTTTCTTCTTCGGCTCTGATGGTTTCAAGATTCTGTTCCATGACTTTCGACCGCTCGGCAATGTCATCACATAACCAAACCTCTCTCCTCAGTTCCCTGATCTTGCCACTGATAGATACAATCTGTCCTTTGACTTTCGATAGCTCATCGTCACTCATCTTTGTTCTGGATATTTTTCGCAGGTACGTTCTATCGTCAATCAAAGTTTCAATCTTTCCATTCAGTGACGCTTTATATGAGAAAAGCTGCTCGTCCGTAAAAATATGTTCCCGTCCGAGCAGCCTTGTCTCTGCTGTAATTTTATCGAGCTTCAATAAATCTTCTTTTAAAAGATAATGAAGTCTTTTTGTATTCTGTTTTTTATACTTTGGCAGATAACCGAGCTTGTAGCAGTAATGCAGATACAAGCCATACAGACCACCCACCTTTTTAATTTTCTGTTCTCTTGTCGGCAAGCGGTATTGCCGGATAACAACTGTCTGCTTTGCAAATGGCACGATACGCACTCTCTGATTTTCCATGAGCCTGCGTTTGATAGCTTCTTCGGTGTAATCTTCTCCGAGATTTTTCAGTCTGATCGGTTTCGTGTACCCTTTCGGTACGATTGTCCAATACTTCCGGCTTTCACTGAGTGAATGTTCATAACCCATCTGCGTCAAAGCATAATCAAGGCTTCTAAGGTTCGTACTATGTGCAATCGCTTCATCAATCGCTTCACGCACCATCGTATACCGGGTTGGCATTCCCGCCTGCTCCTGCTTATAGTAATAAGACGATTGCTTACTGCGGTTTGGTTTCGGATTATAATACAATCCATATTTTTCACAGATACGATCTGCCACTGTCCGGAATTTAAACCATGCTTTTTCTTCTCCCCACAGCCTTTTCCCATCCACAAAAGAAACGGAATTGACAACAAAGTGGCAGTGCAAATGTGTTGTATTCAAATGTGTCGTAACAACGACCTGAAAACGGTTGCCCCATATTTCATTGGCAAACTCCATCCCAATCTTTTGTGCAAGTTCCGGGGTAATATTCTGTTCTTTAAAACTCAGGTAGCCATGATAGGCTTGAATACCATCTGTTTTCTGATACTGCTCTTTGACTGTTATGAACTGATCACGAGCGGTCGCTACATTACAGTTGATTCCATCAACATAAAGTTCCCTCTCCGTTTTCTCCTCATCTTTGGCATAACTGAGAACATCTGCCAATGCCTGATACTGTTCTTCCGTATAAACATCAGCCGCAGTCTTTTCCGGATTGGTGGCATAGTCAATGACCTGTTTCAGATTGCTTTTCACAGACCATAACTTGGTTACTGCCATTTCAGTTCGCTCTTATCCGGTCTGAGATAAGTACGTTCCATATCCGCTTGGAATTTGTGCCAACGCTCTGCTTCCTTTTTAAGCTGTGGTGCGTCCACAAAGCCGAGTGAATTTGCTTTCACTGCAAGCTGATTGATGTTATTTCCGATTGCTGACAATTCCTTCATTGCTTCATAGAAATCTGCATCTGGTTTTTCTCTCGGCTCATATCCTTTCAAGAGCAGACGGATAAGCCCGGCTTCAGAAAGACACGCCTTTTTTGCTTTCTTCTGTAAATCCTGTGCTTCGCTGCGGGATAACCAAAACTGTTTTTTAATTGTTCTCTTACTCATCTTCATGTTCTTCCTTTCTCTGAATGATATAATGTCTGTCCTTATTTACCTGAAGCAGGCACATCCATGTGACTCCAACCAATCCTCCGACGATCAAGCCGCCGGCAATCAATGCTATCTCTCTCATAAATCATCGTTCCTTTCTCACTGGGGTATTAGGGGCAACCCCTAACGAGCCTTTACCGTTTATACGACTGTAGGAGTATAAATGGTCTGCTCGCTAAGATGATACACGCTCCTTGGGTTGCCCCAGATTTTCACTTTCTATCGCTCCATATCTTTTGACACTGGCTTATAGGCTTTGGCTTCAACCCCTGCTGGTGTCTTATAAAATTTCTCTGGATACCTGAATTTATCCTCATATTTTTTCATCAGATCTTTTGGCATACTAAGGAAACTTTCTGATTCAAACGGAGCATACGCAATAAAGAACTTGCCCGCAATCACATCCAAAATCTGCTTATCTTTGGAATAGACCGCCCGGTTAAGCTCTAAACCGTTCATCTTTCCTTCCTCATTACAGATAATGGCGACCTCATCATCAAACGGCATATATTCTTCAATATCTCCACCGACAACTTCCTGCATCGCTTCCAACGTATCTTCAATCTCAATCGGTTTTGGATACTTGCCCGGTTCTACCAGAAGCACTGTTATTTTTTCATTCATCTTTCAAAACTCCTTTCATTCTGCTTTAAAATTCCTAACTGGATACAAAGAAAGTCATTGAAATCCTTACCTCTTTGGGGTGGTTCATCAACAACTTCACATCTGTCTTTTAATAAAATTTCTATTGTTTTTGTTGCCTTTCTTCCTGCAATATCATTATCAAAATGCAGCACAATCCGACTGATCTGCTGATTCTTCTCAAGCAGTTTTTGAAGCGTAACCGGCACTTTTGATTTTTCCATTTCCTGCTTTGGCGAATACACACCAGACAAGGAAACAAGGTTTAGTTTCCTCCAGTCCTCTCCCTCTATCTTTGCTAAAGTTGCAAAAGATAACAGGTCAATGGCACATTCAAACAAATGCACTTCTGTACTGTTTTCATTTGTCAGCCGAAAGGAATATTGCTTTTTACTTCCTGTGCAGTCGCCCATAATCCTGCTTTTATTTGTCGCACGATATGCTGCATATTTCGCTTCTTTCTTATCGTCATAACCAATAAATACGACATTATGATAGGGCAGCGACTCAATGATCAGCTCTTTATCCAGACATTCATTGATGATTTCATAATCAATGCCACGCCCAAAAAGATACTGTGTGACGACTTCATTGGTTGGACTTTTCTGTGGAAGAAGAAGCGGCTGTTCTTCATAACTTCGGCTCTCTGTTTCATATACCGGAGCAGTCACAACACAATTCCCCATGATGGTTTCGACCGCTTCGATAAAACTCAGTTCCTTAACCTTGATGAGATAATCAAGGGCAGTTCTGCCCCCGATACCTCTGGACCACCACATCCATTTCCCGTTGGAAATCTTCAAACTGTCATGTTCTCTTGTACAGTAAGTGTTGCCACTAACTCTGACAAGCTGCCCCGGTTCATAGGTGCGAAGATAGGTCAGCAAATCCATCCGTTTCGCTTCAGTTACGACTTCCGGTGCAATATATGGCACTGTGATCACCTGCTTCCCCGCTCTGACTTTTCCTTCTGGACTCGCACACTCTTATTCGCAGTCGCTTCAAGACTGTCACGCAGATTTTCCATGTGGTCCGTTTCTCTTTTGTCAAAATCAGACAGTGCATCACGCAAAGGACTTGGCGACTGATACATTGCCTTTGCCTGTTTTGGCGACAGTTCCATATCTTCCATGCACAGCATCATGTCCTGATACATCGTATACTCATAGGCATGATTCAGAATTTCCGCCGGTTCCTGGCTAAGAAGCCAATCCTTGAATGTTTCGTTTTCTGCCTGCATTTTTTCATAAAGCAGTTTGTTATAATCTGTATTCATTGCATTTTCTCCTTACCGTTCATAAGATTTTGTGCTTCTCTTATCAGAAGCTTCGCCCTCATCAGGCTCCCCTCCGACAATCTCATTTTCTTTTTTATCCATGTTGAGCAGAATATTTAGCTCATCCAGTCGAGCCAGTTTTACCTTTAATTCTTCTTCCTGCACAAATGGCTTTGCCACTTCTTTCTGTGCTGTTTCAAACTGATTCTTCGTATCCTCAAGGCTGCTTCTTGCCACTTCCAGACTTTCAGCAAACCGCTCCACGCCATTTTCAATACGGGTAATGTTGCCATGAACATCATCTCCCAGATCAACACTCCGACTGGTTTCTCCTTTAACCGTCACGCAATAAGTACGTTTACCTGAGTCAAAGTAAAGTTCCAAATCAAATCCACGATACTTGCCGAGAGGGATTGCTTCCGGACTGGTCATCTGCTTGCAGGCTTCAATGATTGCCTTTCCTGCATCTGCTTTTTCCGAATAAAAAGCACCCTGAACCTCCATACCGACAAAGCGGTCATCCATAGGTTTCGGGTGCTGTTTTGCAGTTTCCACATCTTTTTCCAGACCGGCAATACGGTTTTCCAATGATGTGATACGCTGCGGATAGTATTTAATTATCTTGTCCTCAAGACTGTATTTTTCAGATAAGAAATTGGATTTTAGAAGCTTTAATTTCTGTACCTGAATGTCCAGATCCATCTTTTCTTTAATATAGGGATTTCCAGTTGCGAGCATTTTAATCTCAGCATAAGACAGTGCGGTTTCATCTATATCTTCTGCTGATCGGACTGGAGATTTGCTCGTCATGATCTGGCTTGCGAATTTCTGTTTACCCTCCACAAGCTGATAGAGGTAGGCGTCAAAGGTCTGCTTTGTCACATAGCGGTAGATTTCTACCTTTGGGTTAGAGTTTCCCTGACGGATAATTCGACCGGAACGCTGCTCTAAATCTGACGGTCGCCATGGGCAATCCACATCGTGAAGTGCGATAAGTCTGTCCTGCACATTCGTACCGGCTCCCATCTTTTGTGTGGAACCCATCAGCACTCTGACTTCTCCTTTTCGGACTTTCTGAAAGAGTTCTTTCTTCTTCATATCCGTATCTGCTTCATGGATAAATCGGACCTCACTCTCCGGGACACCTCGCTCGATCAGCTTCTTTCGGATGTCGTTATAGACAGAAAAAGTTCCGTCATTCTTTGGTGTGGAAAGATCGCAGAACACAAGTTGTGCAGATTTCTTATCTTTAGTTTCTTCCCATATACGGAAGACATTCTCCACACAGGCATTGATTTTACTGCCATCAAAATCCGGCAGCATCTCATTCAACATTCGCTGATCTAAAGCAAGTTTCCGACCATCATTCGTAATTTTCAGCATGTTATCCACACTTGCGTCCACTCCTCCACCCCGGACTTTCTCTGCACGCTCCGCAAGCGAAGCAACCATATCTTTCTGCATTTCTGAAGGTTCCACAGATACATTGTGATACTCTGCTTCCGGTACTGGGAGCTTTAACATATCTGCTGTTTTAATGTCTGCCACTTCCTTAAACATTGACATCAGTTCCGGCAGGTTATAAAACTTTGCAAATCGTGTCTTTGCTCGATACCCGGAACCTTCAGGTGTCAGTTCAATCGCTGTGACCGTTTCTCCAAAGGTAGAAGCCCATGCGTCAAAGTGTTGCAAGTTGTTTTTCACAAGGGTGTTATACTGCAAATATCGCTGTATCGTATAAAGCTCCACCATACTATTTGAGATAGGTGTACCTGTTGCAAACACTGTTCCCCTTCCTCCGGTAATCTCATCCAGATAGCGGCATTTCATAAACAGATCAGAAGATTTCTGTGCTTCTGTCTGAGCAATGCCACCCACATTTCTCATTTTTGTATAAAGAAAAAGGTTCTTATAATAATGACTTTCATCAATAAACAGTCTGTCTACACCTAGTTCTTCAAAAGTAACAACATCATCCTTTCTACTCTGGTCATTCAATTTTGCAAGCTTCTGCGTCACTGCTTTTCTTGACCTTTCAAGCTGTTTGATGGAGAATCTTTCTCCCCTGTTCGCTTTTAATTCAGCAATGCCATTCGTCAGTTCCTCAATCTGCTGTTCCAATATCGCTTTTTGTCGTTCAATCGACATTGGTATCTTCTCGAACTGACTATGCCCGATAATTACTGCATCATAATCGCCTGTTGCAATACGTCCGCAGAATCTTTTTCGGTTCTTGGTTTCAAAATCTTTCTTGGTTGCTACAAGAATATTTGCTGACGGATAAAGCTGCAAATACTCTGCCGCCCACTGTTCCGTCAGATGGTTGGGTACCACAAACAAAGACTTATTGCAAAGTCCGAGCCTTTTCAGTTCCTGCGAAGCTGCCACCATTTCAAAGGTTTTTCCCGCCCCAACTGCGTGTGCAAGCAGCGTATTCCCTCCGTATAAAATGTGTGCGACTGCATTTCTCTGATGCTCCCTGAGTGTAATTTCCGGATTCATGCCACTGAAAATGATATGGCTTCCATCATATTCTCTCGGTCGGATACTGTTGAACTTTTCATTGTACAGCCTTGTAAGTTTCTCCCTACGTTCAGGGTCCGCCCATACCCAATCCTGAAATCCCTGCTTGATCAATTCCTGCTTTGCCTGTGCGATGGCTGTCTCTTTTTTATTTAGCACCGCCTTCCTTTTGCCCTCATCATCTTCAATATAATCAAAGATACGGACATCTTTCAGGTTCAATGTTTCCTCGATAATCTTATACGCATTGATACGTCCTGTACCATAGGTGCTGTTTGCTTTCACATTACCTCGGTCATAAGATTTCTCCTCGATATTCCAACCTCCGGTGTAAGGGGAGTAGTGGACTTTAATCCTCCACTGAGCATAATTCGGTGTATTTAAAAACTCAAACATAAACTGCTGATAGATTTCTGGAGGTACCCATGTTGCTCCGAGTCTTACAGATATTTCACTGGCAGTTAAGTCTTTCGGCTGTACCTTTTCCAATGCTTCTACATTGATTTTATAATCTTCCGGATAAAGCATGACGGTTCTCTTTGCTAATGCCAGTTTCTCCCGGACATTACCGGAAAGATATTCGTCTGCCATTAAATACTTTGGCTCTACAACATTTCCATAGCCATAAAGCGGATTTAAAAAGATCACACCTTTCAACTCCTGATAAAGTGTTTCTTCTGATTTTCCTGAGAGTTCCTGCATATATTCCATGTCAATCCCAGCTTTTTCTCCCATCGAAACAGCAAGTGCTTCACTGGCAGTGTCCACCTTCGTCACTGGTTTGTGTGGCTGGATGGTCCGCTTAAAGAACATATCTGCCTTACGTTCCAACTCTCCATTTTCATTGAGAACTTCCAACGCAGACAACAATGCAAAGGAACTATCATCACTAAAAGCAGAGATATTTGCCCTGCTGTTGATCAGTCCATATTTCTTCGTGTAATTATCATAAAGCGTATTAAGTCTGACCTGTTCTGCACGAATATCTTCATCCGGATACCCTTCCATCTGTAACTCGATCAGGTTACGGACACAATCACGAACTGCGATCAGTCCTTTGATACGATTCTCTGCGGTTGCTGATACTTCCACTGGATTCATGCGTGAATTTTCCCGAAAATAAATATTATCTTCCACCACCGTATAAGAAAAGTTCCTTACCTCTGGGTTGGCAGGAATAGATCTATCTTCTTCCTCCAGTTCGTCCTCAACTTCATAATCTCTGACCTCTCCATGGATATTTGCCACTGCTTCAGATAAAAGCTCTGACAGGTCAGCATTTTCAAATGGTAAGCAGGTTGCTTCTTCTCCGAAGCGACCACTGACCATTTTCATCTCTCCGAGTATCATTTCGGGGTGCTGCACAAAGTATGCGTTCATCGTAAAACCGTCATCATTTGTACGAAGCTGCACCCAGTCTGGCTCAATATCAATGAGCCTGTCCCGCTTTTGCAGGAACAATATATCCGATACAACTTCTGTTCCGGCATTATCTTTAAACGTATTATTGGGAAGCCTGATTGCTCCCAAAAGGTCCGCTCTCTGTGCAATATATTTTCTGACCGATGAGTTTGTTTTATCCATTGTACCCTTGCTAGTCACAAGAGCCATCACACCACCTGGACGTAATTTATCCAAAGATTTGGCGAAGAAATAATCGTGGATCAGGAAGTTATATTTATCATATCGCTTATCAAGCACCTTAAAATCTCCAAAAGGTACATTTCCGACAACACCATCAAAGAAGCTGTCCGGTACATTGACTTCCTCAAATCCTTGTGCTGCGATGGAAGATTTCTGATATAACTGCTGTGCTATTCCTGCCGAAATCGTATCTAACTCAACACCATAAATCTTTGTGTTTGCCATTGACTCAGGCAACATACCAATAAAGTTACCAATACCGCAGGACGGTTCCAACAGATTTCCTTCCTTAAATCCCATCTGCTCCATTGCCTTATAGATGGCAGTTGTCACTTCGGGTGGTGTATAAAAAGCTGTCAGTGTGCTTTCCCTTGCTGCGGCATATTCTTCTGACGAAAGTGCCATGCGAAGTTCTAAAAACTCATCTGCCCACGCTGAATTACGCTCATCAAATGCTTCGGACAAACCACCCCAACCAACATATTTCGACAAAATAATCTGTTCGGCAGGTGTAGCAAAGCGGTTCTCAGCTTCACACTCTTTTAGCACCCTGATAGCTTCCATATTTCTGTGAAAGCGTTCCTTTTTTCCGGCTGGTTCGACCGGATGATTTCTAAGGTCAAACGTATTTCTCTCTGCAAGCGGAATATCCGGGTGCAGGTCAAAACTTCTGACTTTGCTCCTTTTTTTCTCCCACTGTGGTTTGATTGGTTCCGGTTCAACCGTCATGGCACTGAGTTCACTAATCAGTCTCTCTAATTCTTTTCCCTGCTCGGCTGTAACTTCTTCTCTGTCTATTTCCTTTAAGTAATCAAGAATATTACTTACTTCATCCGGACTTTGAAGTAAATCTCTTGTATTTTCGATGACTTCCTCATCCGTCTCATTGACTTCTACGTTATCCTGATATTCAAAATAATCATAGTCTTTCATAAACAACGTAAGTCTTGTCGCTAAGTCTGGTAAATCATCAACCTGTGCTGCTTCCCTCTGTGTTTTAGATTCCAACACACGCTCAAGCTGTTCATCCGTAATGGAAGTCAGATCATCAAAATCCAGATACACAAGTGCAGACTCAATCATTTCCTCCATCGAGCTATATCTTGTGCTTTCAATTAACTTATCATCAAGATATTGTTCTACACTCAAATCTATAAGATTGGCATTTACCTGTATCGGTATCTCATCATCCGTGACTGTCGTAAATGCAATGCCGACTTCTTTCAGATTGCTAAAATCTGCGTCCGAACCATATTCATGCTGACAAAATTCATTGATGATTTCCTTTGCCTGCTCCAACAGTTCTGATGATACCGTTTTCTGATCTGGTACTTTCAGATGGTCATTCATCGGATTTTCCCGCACTTTCTCATCAAATTCAATACGGGTAAATTCCTTATTGAACAATGGCATTTCCGTATCATAGAGCATGACTCTCTCATCATCAAACGATAAGATTTCATATTCGGAAGCTCCAATATATACAGTATCACCCAGATGATACTCATAGTGTTCGGAAGGTGGTGTTTCCTTTGTCTGCTCCTGTGATTCAGATGGGGCAGTCGAAAGAATTTCACGATTTGTTCTTTGCTCCTCCATTTCTGCCCGTTTGATTTCCTGTTCTTCAAGCCACTTAGGATACCGCTCTTTTTCTTTTGGATTTAGGTATCTGTCCATCCGTATCAGTTCCCTGATACGCTTTTCTACCTGCGTCCATTTGAGTATTATTTTCTCAGCATCTGCACCATATCCTCGTGAAAGGCTGATGCCTTTTCCATCATGCCATTCATCAATGCCTGTGCCAGTGATGACCGGTTGAACACCACCCACGCCATATGCTTTTTTCAGAAATTCTACATTTTCTTTTGCGGATAAGCTCTTTTCAAACTGCTCATAAATCTGCATTTTTCCATTGAAGAAGCCATTTCCACGAGTCAGGATTGTATCTATAATCTCCTGAGTAAAAGAAAAGGCAGAGGTTTTTTCTTCCCCTGCCTGTCCGTCTAAAATAAAACTTAGCTGTCCGTCCATTGACGGTAACGGTTTGATTCTATCATTTAATTCTCCGAGCAATCGCATTGCTTCAAAATGTTGTGCAATTACACCCCAGTCATAATAGCTCTGCTTCGTTCTGCTCTCATAATGACCTTCCCAAAGATGCAATACATTCTGAAATGTCTTGTATCCAACTGTCCTTCCATCTTCTAAAGTCAGCTCCGTATAGTCATGATTAAAAATACTCTTGATAAACTCCGTCCGTTCTACATTATCCTGTGTCCTCTCATAAAAATCTTTGATTTCTTCAAGAGATGCCGACAAATGTGGTGTTGTCCGGAGTATCTCGTTGATATCCTTATCGCTGTGAAAGAAAGGAAGACTCTTATCTTCATGGTTTCGGTCATAATGCTCTAAACGTAAATGACCTGTGCTTTCACGATCTCCTGAGCCGAGTTCCTGATGTTGTTCATCAGCCGAACCCAGTTCATCATGTCGTCTGCTTTCATCTGTTCGGTCAGTCCCTCCCTGGCTGCCATCTCCCGCACCAGAGTTTCCTCCAGTTCGCTCGCCCTCTGCTGCACTTCCGACAAATGCTTTGTCAGGATTCCTTTCGTCAGGAGATTGTAATACTGGACTCTGTGCTGTTCCTTGAGAAATGTTCTCCTCATCTGTGACCATTTGCCCACCACCGGCTCCGGCTGTTCTGGCAAGATCAGATCCGGAAGGTTGTAATCCCCGACCATCGTGTATGTGATCTCGTTCATTCTTACCGCTCCTTTCGGTTGTATTTTCATCCCTATTGTATCCAGATTGTCTGTCCGCTTCAATGATGCGATTGTTCCGGCTAAGTGCCCGAATGGTTTTTGATATTTCCGAAAGTCCCATCTCTGCAATATCACTTGTGGCAAAACCGAGAGCGTTTAACGTTTCCTGCGTATTAAAGTTTGTGACATCTCTGAAATCGTCCGCTTCAAAATATTCGCCCACATTGATTCCCAGTCGTGCCATCATCATATATGCCACGCTGTTTGTCACAAGTTTTTTATAGATGGTAGTAATCATCCCTTCGTCCAGTCCTGCAAGGAAACTGTTATCTGCAACATACAGTAAGTCCTGCAAATAATCCGGGAGATTATCTTCTGCGGCATTCTGTGCGGCACTCATTACTGCGTCCGAAAGAACACTTTTGTAAGTCAGTTGTCCGAACGTATTTTCCAGTGTTTCGATGACTGCTTCCGTATATTCCTCCTGCATATCCCAAAGTGGAACCGGACGGGAATATCTTCCCTCATGGGTGTCGAAAATATCAAAATAATGGGTTAATCTCTGTGTCTTTCGATCCTCATCAGCAAAGACTGCAATACCTCTCGCTCCACGATTTACCCATCGACCAAAATTTCTGTTCCAACGCTCGATCTCAAGTACCGCAGTAGCGTCAGGACGCTGTGCATAGATCAGCAACTGCTCATCATATCGCAGCTTATAATTCCGGCAGGCAGACTGCAAAAAGTTCTGCCAGTTCTGTGGATTCGCAACTACTGTTTTGCAAGTCTGGTCATAGAGTTCCGAGATCAGATTGTATTTTCTTGCCACTTACCTTGCACCTCCTGTCGTTTCTGTATCTTCTGATCGGCTGGTATCGTTACTGCGAAGTCTGCTGTTCATCAGCACCACCTCCCAAATAAGAAAACAGCTTATTAGCTTTGGTTTCTTTCTGAAATTCAAGGATCAATGCCATATCCGGTATCGTAATCCCTGGGATTTTCAAAATGCTTTCCATGTCGAGCTGTTGTAACTTCTTTTCCGTATTACAGCCGAAATCGAAAAGTTTGGTCAGAAGTTTGATCTTCTGCTGAAATGCTGATTTATCTTTCATGGTCCATCCTCCTCGCTACTTTCTTGCGTAATCGGTATATAACTTCTGCATTTTCTTCCTGTTTCTCCGATATTCAGGCAGACACCCTAACTCTGGATGCGTTGCCTGTATCTTCTGTCTTGTTCTTCTGACGCTTTCAAAATGTGGCAATTTCAACTCTCTGTAATGTTTCATGACCACTTCAAAAGGCATCTTTCCTATTGGATTTTCATTATTGGAATAACTGTTGCAGACAAGAAGATAAAGCACCATGTCGTCACTACGGGACTGTGTATTTGACTCAAGCACAGAAAGAACTCTGTCTTCGATCTTCTCTAACTGGTTCATTTTGACCTCCTTGCTCAACAGCAAAGGGCGGATTGCTCCGCCCCCGCTTCAAGTTATTTATTTTTTCTGTTTTTCTTCTGTAAGAAAAGAAAGCCGCCGATGATAAAGGCGACCAATACGACTGCTACGATTGTCTTTGCGTCCATTATTCATTGCCCTCCTTTTTCTTCTTTCTCTTGGAAGCAATGACTGTTGCCGCAATTCCCGCTGCGGAAAGACCTGCAAGCACCATCCAAAGACCGGTTCTGCTGTCATCGCCTGTTTTTGGTGTATCACGAAGTTCATTGTGCATTTCAATCTCTACTGTTGAGTCTGCCTGCACAATAATCTTCTTATCGGCTGGTAAGATATATCCGGCAGATACATTGTCACTGACCTCAGAAACGGTGTATTCTCCGATACGAAGTCCGTCCACAAAGATTTCTCCGTTCTTGTCAGTGGTAAATGTGCTGTCATAACCATTAACACCTGTGATACGGAATGTGAAACCTTCTACTTTACCGTCAGAAGATGTCTTTTTAATCTTCAGGTTACCTTTCATCGCCTGATTGATAAAGCCAACACCTGCTTTATTTTCCACATCATAAGTCTTTTCATCCTCAGTAATGGATACGGAATATACACCGTCATCAAGAACAAATCCCTCTGGTGCTTTTGTCTCTTTTACGAGATATTTTCCGTAAAGCAGCTCCTGCATTTCATAAATACCGACAGAAGTTTCTTCCAGATTTCCAACAAGCTCATCTTTGTCGTCCAGTTTTCCGTCGCCATTGACATCTTTGTAGACTTCAAAAGTGGCTCCTGTCAGCTTATTATCCGGATAATCAGCATCCACCTTTGTAAGACGGATATTGCCATGGATATATTCATTTGTGATTTCCACTTCAATGACCTGCTCATTCTGAGCAATAGTAACCGCATGAGCTGTTCCATCAAGGACAAATCCTTCCGGTGCTTCGATTTCTTTAACAATCCAGTTACCATATGGCACTTTCTTAAATGCGAAGCTGCCATCTTCTCCGGATTTCACTGTCATAAAAGCGTGTTCTGCTGTAAATTCTGTTTCATCAGCTTTAAAGATTCCGATTACTGCACCTGCAAGTGCTTCTCCGTTTTCATCCACTTTCTTACCTGAAACAGAACCATAGATCAGTTTGTTTTCAATCGGTTTCTCGTCATTGACTTTGATTTCAACTGTTTCAGTATCCTGTCCGGCATAATCAAATGTGAATGCATACTGCTCATCATTCAGGATATAATGTTCATCCGTTACCATCTCTTTGATATAGTAGCTGCCAAACGGAAGGTCTGTCGCTACTGTCGCAGTACCATCCTCTGCAAGTCCAATGATTTCGATCAGTCCGTCTGCCGGGATTACCGTACCGCTTTCTGATACAATATCCTCTTTCGCATAAAGACCGAAGCTGATATTTTTCAGTTCATCATTCTTGCCGATTCCGAATGTTTCATCCTGTTCAAGCACTTTTTCAAGGGAAATCTTCACTTTCTGTCTTTCGTTATAGAAGCTTGTGGCAGTTTCTGTCACTGCAACCTCCTGTCCGGCATAAGTGAGTTCTACCTGATGTCCATCTTTATTGATGACCATGCCTTCCGGTGCTTGTGTTTCTGTTACGGTATATTTACCCAAATAAAGCTCCTTGCTCTTTGCAGTGCCATCTTCATCTGTTGTGATCGTATCCACAACATCGCCTTTGTGGTAGCGGAGTGTTCCATCCGGTGTTACCACATCTTCGTCTGCTGTGATTTCATAGGTTGCTCCCGCAAGACCTTTCACTTTGTATACCGGCTGATAGATCACATCTTTGCCTTCCTCTCCGGATACGTTCACACCAAAGAATACCTCTCCTGTTTTTTCCACAGAAATCGTACCCTTCTGAGCCATGTTTGGCTTCTCAACCTTAACCAATTTAATCGTGCCCTCCTGTGTTGCATTTTCTTCTGTCACATCAAATGATACCGGTGTACTGTCAAGCACATAGCCATAAGGAGCCTGAACCTCAACAAGCGAATATCCCTTGCCATACTCCAATTTTTCCGGTGTTACAAGCTGACCGTCTGCATCTGTATAGAAGGTGTCGATGGTTGTCGGTGTCGGATAAGTAAAGGTCATAGTTACCTTATTTCCTGCCGGATCGTAAATCTGAAATCCTGCACCTGCATACGGAATGGTTTTTCCTGTTTCAGCATCCTTTTTGACCACTTTGATAAAGCTTTCAAAATTGGCATTGTTGATGAGGTAACGATAGGTCTGTCCATCTTTAGAAATGAACACATCAAAATCACTCATCAGTTCTCTACCTTCCCAGCCTTTTGTCTGATGAACGGTATAAACACCATATGGCATATCTTTTGACTGAGCAAATCCATTCTCATCGCATACAAGCGTATCTCTCTCATCTTCTTCGGCTGCATCATAGCTTCCGGAAGATTTCAGATAAACTTCAAACTCTGCACCCTTTTCCGGTGTTTCAATTTTGGTTTCTCCGTCATCAGTATGCTTGATGATAGCGATATTCCCTTTCATAACCTGTTCAGTTACATCATTGGCAGTCAGATTGTGTTCCACTTCATAGAGTTTCGGGTCCGCTCCAACTTTGTGAATCGTCTTATCAAGCAAATATCCTTCAGACGGTGTGATTTCTCTGACTGTCCAATCGGTATCGCAGATATATTCTTTCGTTGTAAACTGCCCATTCGCATCGGTCACATATTTATCTACCAGTGTTTCGCCTTTGTAGATACCATAAACTGCACCTGCAAGTGTCGCATCGCCCTGTGCTGTGCCTTCCTCCTTGTCACTCTTAGTTACAGTCACTGTGAATTTCTTCAAAATGTTGCTGAAATCACGCTTTGTCACAGACTTCCACTGAATAGGTGCTGTCTGATTCTCCGGTACAACATAGCGTACCTCTGTATCTACTTCTTCTACGGTATACGGTTCACTTCCGCTGATCAGCACATCTTTGAAAGTTGCTACTCCGTTTGCGTCTGTCACTGCATACTGATCGACTGCAATGCCTGCAAGGGAAGTACCATAAAGACGGAATTTCACACCCTCAACAAGATTATCTTCTGAGGATTTGACCACCTGAAGGTCGCCCCTTTTCAGAACGTTGTTAAAGTTTACAGTTGCTACCTGTCCTGCTACGACTGTGACTCTGTGTGTTTCCTGTGGCACATATTTGTCAATAGACTGCTCTGTTACGGTATAGACACCCGGCATCAGATTATCAAGCTGGAACTTACCGCCATTCGCTGTCGTTACTGTCTGATTGATACCATTACCGGAAATCGTGAAATTGATACCGTCCACCTTTCCGTCCTCACTGGTCTTGACGATCTGACAGGAACCATAGCTGACTTTCATCTTCACATAGCCACTGACCGGATCGCCAACTTCCTGTGCATAGGAAACAACGTCCTGCACACTGGAACCTGTGCCATGTTTACCCTCGGACCACACAACCACACCTCTGCGGACAGAGTTTTTCTTGCTGGCAGTGATCGTAAAAGCATCACTTGGTGCTTTCTCCATAGATACCGTCAGCTTATTCCCATTTGTGGAAAAGGATACCCCACTGATACTTGCACTGAAGCTGTAATTAGAGAGTACGTTGTTCGCATCTGTCAGTGTCGTTGTGTATTTGCTTCCATCCCATTCAAGTTCCAGTGTTTTTGCTGAACCGGCGGAACGATTACAGAAACTCGGCACAACCGTATGTTTCTGAATGCTCGCTACCATCGAGTCATAGTAGCTGAAAATCTTACTGCGAAGTGGATGTGCGGCATTGACCACATCTTTAACATTGCTGCAACCACTCGCTGCTTTGTGATTAAAGTTTGCGTCACGTTCTCCGACGATGGTTTCCCAGATCAGAAGCTGTGTCGCATAGGCATGGGCGATGCTGTTTGCGGCAACTTCATTCTGCGAACGCCAGCTTGTGGAAATCGTTCCACGATAACCGTACTGTAAGATTCGACCGATATACTGTCTGATCTCATCTCCGGAAATAACACCATTTGCCTGAATGTTATTGAAATAATTTTCATCGTACTGAGTCATAGACTGCCCCATACTCAGATGCACGCCCGGTTCAATACAATAGCCAACATTGCCTGAAAAAGAACCGATTGCCTTCAGGTTGGTATGCGTGGCGCTGCCTGTATGCCATCCATTTTTCAGCGTCAGGTTATTGTGTCCCCATACACCATCGTAATTCGCATCGCCATCACGAGGGAAATCTACCATATACACGTTGGTCTTTTCCCCGGCTGCGGCAAAAGCGGTATTCGCTCCTACGCCCATAAAGGCGGTAAGGCTGAGAACTGTTGCCATCACAAACGAAACAGCCCTCTTGATTTTTAATTTTGCCATTCGTTTTTCCTCCTTAAACGAAACGAACGCACCGGTTATCCACAGTGCGTCCAACTTTTTATTGCATTTTTATCCCTGTTACAACTCCAATACCTGCCGAAGAAGAAATCCAAACTTTTTATCGTATCAGAACCTCCTGCACTTTTCCAACTGTGCGACTGGCTCTTATAGATAACCATAACATCATGAGATAGTTATAAATTATGGAGATAGAATATATATTTTCAGCAGGTAAACAGTAGGTTATAGGGGGTAGAGTGTGAGAAGGGGGAACGAAAAAAAGTTATCTGCTGTCACGATCTGCCCTCTGCCTGAGATACTTGTTGTAATGCTCCAATGCCTTGCAGATAAAGTCCTCCCTCTGGCTGATCTTGATATTTTTCGGAATAAACTTCTCTACCCTGTCCATACTGAGCGTAATCTTTTCTTTTTGGTTCGGCTTCTCCTCCGACATGATTGCCTGGATAACTTCGGTCGTGAGTTTCCCTTCCTCAAAAAACTTCCGCATACGGATGGTCTGATCGTGTGACGGTGTAGCGTCATTCATGTCGATTTCATCCACGATGTCCCTCTGACAATCCTCATCAAGATAAGACAATTCCACTGCCGGACGCATTTTAATTCGGTCCTGATCGACAAACTCAAGCAGTTCTGGGACAAGATAGGTAAGACGTATAAACCGCTTAATCTGCGACGTGCTTTCTCCTGTTTCCTCCGCCAAAAGACTGTTAGAACGAGTTCCATTCAACTTCGGTCCCACTGGGTCCGAAGTTAAATCTGTTCGTCTTCCCTGTCTTTTCATGGCATCCAATCGCATCTTATAAGCAAAGGCTTTTTCTGATGGAAGTATCTTTGAGCGTTGGAAATTACTTTCTACCATCAAAATCGTGGCTTCATCTCTGCTCAAATCCACCACTTCACAACGAAGTGTTTGAAAACCTGCCAGTTCACAGGCTCGTTTTCTTCTATGACCAGATATGAGTTCGTATCTCCCATCTTCCTTCTGTCTGACTGTTGCCGGAGTAATAACCCCTCTGTCCCTGATACTCTCTATAAGCTGTAACATATCTTCATCATCCCTGACTTTAAAAGGATGATCTGGGAAATCGTCAATCAGCCCCAATGGAATATCCCGGATTTTGGAAAGCTTTTCTTCTTCTCTCTGAGCCTGCGTGGTAAACAGGTCATCGAGCTTCGTGAGCGTGAAGTCGCTCTTTCTTCCTGCCATCAGCTAACACCTCCTTCGTAAATGCGGTGTAAGCCTTTGACACCGTACTGCGTGGCTCATAACCATAAATGCTCTTGCCTTTTGAAGAAGCTTCTGCGGCTTTTACTCCGATAGGGATAGATGTCCGGTACATCTTAATATGATTCCCGAAGTTTTCCCTCAGAGCTTCCACCGTACTTTTAGCAAGATTAGTCCGACTGTCTACGAGAGTCAGAAGTATTCCATCAATCTTAATATCCGGATTGATATACTTCTTTACCCTTGAAATCGTCTGCACGAGCTGCGTCATTCCTTTTGCTGGCAGATATTGAGCCTGAACTGGAATAATCACACTGTCTGCCGCCGAAAGAGCATTGAGCGTTACCATACTAAGCGATGGCATACAGTCGATCACAACAAAATCATATCTGTCTTTAATCTGATTCAAGTAATTTTTCATCGTGGTTTCTCTGCTCATGGCATTCATAAGGTTATACTCCATTGCTGAAAGCTCAAGGTTTGCCGGAACAAGATCAACTCCTTCATCATGGTGCAGGATACCAGCCATCGGGTCATTCATCGTTTCATTCATTACATCCGTTAATTTCGTTGCAAGCGTGATACCCAGACTGTCCGTATCCTGCCACCCCAAACAAGTCGTTAAATCTCCCTGTGGGTCTGCATCAACAAGTAATACTTTCTTTCCCTGCATTGCAAGACCAATTCCGAGATTGACCGAAGTGGTGGTCTTTCCAACTCCGCCTTTCTGATTGCAGATGGCAATCGTTTTGCAGTTTGACACTTCTTACGTCCTCCTTTCCTGAAAATTCATAGCCATTGTAAAATGACTATGTACCTGACCGTTTCATTTCCTAAACGGTCATGGCAACATTTGTTCTCAACACCCCTTGCCGAGCGTATCGCTCATGGGAAGCCACTAAGGAACAGACTGCTGATCTGTATCATAGGATTCTAACCTCTGCCGGGTACTCCGCCAGCTCCTTAGAGAAGTATCATTATCTTTCTGACTGTCATCGCCATGCCAGGGGCAACCTGACACTCATACCGGGAGTTCTCGCTGTTCTGCATCCGCAAAAGTTATGGCGTACCCGATAAGGTGGCTATCATCAGAATTAACGTCTTAGTGACCTGTATATTCAGTTTTAAGTTTCAAAGGAAAGCGTTCCATTTTGTTGATTGGAATTACTCCCTTCACTTATTTGGAATTGCTCAGGCTTTTGACACCCTATTTTTAATAAATTTTTTAAATTATTTTTTTGAGAGAGATTTTAGAACAGTAGATAAGTAGAAAAAGCTTCAAATCCCGTGTATAATTAAGAAATAAAGATAGAGACAAATCGGGATTTGAAATAGATAAAATTCGTTTTCAAAAAAACCCTTAAATTCGTTGTGTAAAACAATTTGGACACTTAAAATTCCTTTGTGTAAAAGTTGTTTGATAGACAATAGATGCGCAATATGACAGGATGTTCCCAGGAGGAAAAAGTAAATATGGAGATTGGAAAAAAACTGAAGGACGCTCGCATGAAATCTGGATTTACACAGGAGAATGTTGCAGAAAAGATTCGTGTGTCCCGGCAGACAATTTCAAATTGGGAAAACGAAAAATCTTATCCAGACATTATCAGCGTCATTGAGTTAAGCAACCTTTATTCCTTAAGTCTTGACGATTTATTGAAAGGAGATAGAGCGATGATGGAGCATCTGGAAGAATGTACAAATGTTGTCAGGAGCACACAGAAATTGATAGGTGCTATCATACTTAATGTTATTACAGTTATTTCGTTGGTTACTTTAAGTATGTTTTTTCCGGGCAAGAGCTACTATTTGTTTGTGGTATTTTGTCTGGCTATTATAAGTTCGTCGGTGCTACTTTATCAAATTATCAAACGGATTTAAGGAGAAATTATAATGGAGTGGAATATTGTTTTGGCTGTGATATTTGGTGCAGTCACAGTCGTTGGTGGAGTTGAAACGATTTATCAGATTTACAAATTAACGGTGCTTGATGCAGTTGCTCGTGGATTAAAGCATCCGAAACTATGGGGAGTACTTGCAACGAATGGAAATAATTCGAGTGGATTGCTATTATATCTGATACAGAGAAGAAAGTATCCGCTGAATTCTATAGATAGTGAACAATTACAGCTTATGGACAAAAGGAAAAAATCTGCTGGAATAGGTCTGGCATTTACGGCAGTTGGTGCAATTGGATTAGTTTTGTGTGTTGGTGTGTTGAACACTATATAGTGTTATGAGAAGTTGAGCGAGAAGAGGTATCCTATGAATTTATTTGTTAACAAAATAGTGAGCAGTATATTACAAATTATCTTGTTTGGAATTATTCCATTTGTTTGGTGGTTGATTACAGCAAGAAAGCATCAAAAATTTACAGAGTGGATAGGACTGAAAAAAATTGAAGGAGGTAAGAAGACTTTATTCAGTATTATCATGGCATCTATTGCCTTTTTATTTTCGGGAGCACTAACTCTTTATGCGATAAGAGATATTGAAACTGCAACCTCTGACTTTACAGGACTTGGTGTAGCAGCTATTCCGGCAATAGTAATATATGCGACATTTAATACTGCATTTCCAGAAGAACTATTATTCAGAGGATTTATATTGAAACGATTGACAAATAAGTTTGGTTTTAACATAGCGAATTTCACACAAGCGCTATTATTCGGTTTATTACATGGGCTGATGTTTTATGCGCTTGTAGGAGTTGTAAAAACCATTTTAATCATTACATTGACGGGTGCTATTGCATGGTTTATGGGGTGTATCAACGAAAAAAACTCCAATGGTTCAATTATTCCAAGTTGGATTATCCACACTGTTTCCAATTTGTTTTCCGGAATATGGGCTGCTTTTTCAATCATATAAACACGATACATGGTTGATAATCTCAACTGGAAACTTCCGGCTTGGAGAATTGAGAAAATTGGATTTAACGCTTGAGAAAAGAGGGGTAACCATGGCAAAGAAAGAAGAAAGATTTGAAGTTACATTCAGAGACGGAAGTTGGCTT
>JAFEHB010000460.1_pt1 | contig 29092 bp, 35 predicted proteins | sample 9267121 | NCBI WGS metagenome assembly JAFEHB01 (sample SAMN17103336, study PRJNA684904) | human gut metagenome | isolation source: diarrhea sample from child under the age of five | host: Homo sapiens | place: South Africa: Mafikeng, Mafikeng Provincial Hospital | collected 2019-09 | reverse complement strand
AAAACGTCGTAAACAATTCCGTGGCTCCATGAGAGGAAAAGCCCTTAGAGGTAATGTTATCAACTATGGTGATTTCGGTCTTGTTGCTACTGAGCCATGCTGGATCAGATCTAATCAGATCGAGGCAGCCCGTGTTGCTATGACCCGTTACATCAAACGTGGCGGTAAAGTTTGGATTAAGATTTTCCCGGATAAACCGGTAACAGCTAAACCAGCTGAGACTCGAATGGGTTCCGGAAAAGGCGCTCTGGAGTACTGGGTAGCAGTAGTAAAACCAGGTCGTGTTATGTTTGAGATTGCAGGCGTGTCCGAAGAGGTTGCCCGTGAAGCATTACGTCTTGCAATGCACAAGTTACCATGTAAATGTAAAATCGTTTCTCGTGCAGACTTAGAAGGCGGTGATAACAGTGAAAATTAATAAGTTCGTGGAAGATTTAAAAGCAAAGTCAGTTGCAGAACTGAATGAAGAATTAGTAGCTGCTAAAAAAGAGCTTTTCAATCTGAGATTTCAGAATGCAACAAACCAGTTAGACAATACAGGACGAATCAAAGAGGTTCGTAAAAATATTGCCAGAATCCAGACAGTAATCACTGAGCAGGCAAACGCTTCCAAATAGGACAGGAGGACATAATCGTGGAAAGAAATCTGAGAAAAACCCGCGTGGGTAAGGTTGTCAGCGACAAAATGGATAAGACCATCGTAGTTGCAATTGAAGACCATGTAAAACATCCTCTTTACAAAAAAATCGTGAAGAGAACATATAAATTAAAAGCTCATGATGAGAACAATGAGTGCAACATCGGAGATACCGTTAAGGTAATGGAGACCAGACCGCTGTCCAAGGACAAGAGATGGAGACTGGTTGAGATCGTAGAGAAAGCTAAATAAGGAGGAAACCAGTATGATTCAGCAGGAAAGTAGACTGAAAGTTGCCGACAACACTGGTGCAAAAGAAATCCTTTGTATTCGTGTTATGGGCGGCTCTACAAGAAGATATGCAAGCATTGGCGACACAATCGTTGCTACTGTTAAAGATGCAACACCAGGCGGCGTTGTTAAAAAAGGTGACGTTGTAAAAGCTGTTGTTGTTAGAACTAAAAAAGGCGCTCGTCGTAAAGACGGATCTTACATCCGTTTCGATGAAAATGCTGCCGTAATTATCAAGGATGACTTAACTCCGAGAGGAACACGTATCTTTGGACCAGTTGCCAGAGAGCTTCGTGAGAAGAAATTCATGAAGATCGTTTCCTTAGCTCCGGAAGTATTATAGGAGGGTGCCGAATGTCAGCTATGAAAATTAAAAAAGGTGATACTGTAAAGGTAATCGCTGGAAAAGATAAAGGTAAGGACGGAAAGGTTCTTGCAGTTAACGTAAAAGACAACACAGTAGTTGTTGAGAACGTAAACATGGTTACAAAGCACGCTAAACCGTCCGCAGCTAATCAGAACGGTGGAATCGTGACAAAAGAAGCTCCGCTTCATATCTCCAACGTAATGCTCGTTGTAGACGGAAAAGCTACAAGAGTTGGATTCAAGATGGACGGAGACAAAAAAGTTCGTGTTGCCAAAGCAACAGGAAAGACAATCGATTAATTAAGAGAGGAGGCATATAAAGGTGAGTAGATTAAAAGATCTTTACAAGAACGAGATCATGGATGCCATGACCAAGAAATTCGGATACAAAAACGTAATGGAAGTGCCAAAACTCGAGAAAATCGTTGTTAACATGGGTGTTGGCGAGGCAAAAGAGAACGCTAAACTTCTTGACGCTGCAATCGCAGATATGGAACTTGTTACAGGACAGAAAGCAATCGCTACAAAAGCTAAAAAATCTGTTGCTAACTTCAAAATCAGAGAGGGTATGCCGATCGGATGTAAAGTTACTCTGAGAGGCGAGAAGATGTATGAGTTCGCTGATCGTCTTATCAACCTTGCTCTTCCACGTGTACGTGACTTCCGTGGTGTTAACCCGAACGCATTCGACGGCAGAGGAAACTATGCTCTTGGTATCAAAGAGCAGCTGATCTTCCCAGAGGTTGAGTACGATAAGGTTGATAAAGTAAGAGGAATGGACGTTATCTTCGTTACAACTGCTAAAACAGATGAAGAGGCACGCGAATTACTGACATTATTCAACATGCCATTTGCTAAATAGGAGGAAAAGATTCATGGCTAAGACAGCAATGAAAATTAAACAGCAGCGTAAAGCTAAATTCTCCACAAGAGAGTATACCCGCTGCAGAATCTGTGGCCGTCCACATGCATACCTGAGAAAATACGGAATTTGCAGAATCTGCTTCCGTGAGCTGGCATACAAAGGTCAGATCCCGGGTGTTAAGAAAGCTTCCTGGTAGGCCGAGGCGAAAGCAACTTTTTAATTATATAAATAATATTCACACGACATGTAAAGTCTGAAGAAAGAGGAGGAAACTTACATGACAATGAGCGATCCGATCGCAGATATGCTTACAAGAATCCGTAACGCAAACACTGCAAAACATGACACTGTAGACGTACCGGCATCCAAGATGAAAATTGCTATTGCAAACATCCTTGTAGATGAGGGATACATCGCAAAATATGATATGGTTGAGGATGGAGTTGTTAAAACTCTTCACATCACACTGAAATATGGTGAGGACAAAAACCAGAAGATCATCACAGGACTTAAGAGAATCTCCAAACCGGGTCTTCGTGTATACGCAGGCAAGGATGAGCTTCCGAAGGTTCTTGGTGGACTTGGTATCGCGATCCTTTCCACAAACAAAGGCGTTGTCACTGACAAAGAGGCTCGTAAGCTTCAGGTTGGTGGCGAGGTACTTGCATTCGTTTGGTAGGCCGAAAGCCGCTTAACGAAGCAGTCATATAGCTTTTAAACTGAAAACAGAGAGGGCAGGGGCCCTCTCCGACAATCTAAGTAAGGAGGACAAATTTATGTCACGAATCGGAAGACTTCCGGTTGCAATTCCAGCTGGCGTTGAGGTTACAGTCGCAGATGGAAACGTTGTAACAGTAAAAGGACCTAAGGGAACACTTGAGAGAGCACTCCCGACAGAGTTAGAGATCAAAGTTGAAGACGGTCATGTAGTTGTAACAAGACCGAACGACTTAAAGAGAATCAAAGCCCTTCACGGCTTAACAAGAAGCCTTATCCACAACATGGTTGTTGGTGTAAGTGAAGGATACAAAAAAGAGCTTGAGGTTAACGGTGTTGGTTACAGAGCTGCTAAGCAGGGCAAGAAACTTGTACTTAACCTCGGATATTCTCACCCGGTAGAGATGGAAGATCCAGAAGGTCTTGAGTCCACAGTTGACGGAAACAAGATCATCGTATCTGGTATCAGCAAAGAAAAAGTTGGCCAGTACGCAGCTGAGATCAGAGACAAGAGAAGACCTGAGCCATACAAGGGCAAGGGAATCAAGTACGTTGACGAAGTTATCAGACGTAAAGTCGGTAAGACCGGTAAGAAATAATTAAGGAGAGTGAGAATATGATTAACAAAGCATCCAGAAGCGAAATTCGCGAAAAGAAGCATAGAAGATTACGTCATCATTTAAACGGAACTGCAACTACTCCTCGTCTGGCAGTATTTCGTTCCAACAAGCACATCTATGCACAGATTATTGATGACACAGTTGGTAAAACTTTAGTATCCGCTTCTACTCTCCAGAAGGACGTAAAAGCAGAGCTTGAGAACACTGATGATGTACAGGCTGCAGCAAAAGTTGGAGCAGTGATCGGTAAAAAAGCTGTTGAGGCTGGTATCGAGAGCGTTGTTTTCGACAGAGGTGGATATATCTACCACGGAAAAGTTAAAGCACTGGCAGATGCAGCAAGAGAAGCTGGACTGAAATTCTAAGAGGAGGAAAAGAACACATGAAACGTAATCTTATTGATGCTAGTCAGTTAGAGTTAGAAGATAAAGTAGTATCAATCAAGCGTGTTACCAAGGTTGTTAAAGGTGGTCGTAACTTCCGTTTCACAGCTTTAGTTGTTGTAGGTGACGGCAATGGACACGTTGGTGCAGGTTTAGGAAAAGCAGCAGAAATTCCGGAGGCGATCCGCAAAGGTAAAGAGGACGCTATGAAGAAACTTGTTACTGTTGCAAGAGACGAGAACAATTCCATTACACATGACTTCATCGGAAAATTCGGAAGTGCTGAGATGCTTCTGAAGAGAGCTCCGGAAGGTACTGGAGTTATCGCCGGTGGCCCGGCACGTGCCGTAATCGAGCTTGCAGGTATCAAAAACATCCGTACAAAATGTATGGGTTCCAGAAATAAACAGAACGTAGTTCTGGCAACAATCGCAGGCCTGAGCCAGTTAAAGACTCCGGAAGAGGTTGCAAAGCTCCGCGGAAAATCTGTAGATGAGATTCTGGGTTAAGGAGGATATGGAAATGGCAGATACAATCAAGGTTACACTGGTAAAATCTCCAATCGGTGCAGTACCGAAACACAAAAAAACTGTAAAAGCTATGGGTCTTACAAAGATGCATAAAACAGTTGAGATGCCAGACAACGCTGCAACCAGAGGAATGATTCAGCAGGTGCAGCACCTGGTAAAAGTAGAAGATTAAGGAGGTGCCAGAATGGAATTATCAAACTTAAGACCCGCAGAGGGTTCCAAGCATAGCGATAACTTCAGAAGAGGCCGTGGACATGGTTCAGGAAACGGCAAAACTGCTGGTAAAGGACATAAAGGACAGCTTGCTCGTTCCGGCCACAAGAAACCGGGATTCGAGGGAGGTCAGATGCCTTTATACAGACGTCTTCCTAAGAGAGGCTTCACTAACAGAAACTCTAAAGAAATTATCGCAATCAATGTAGACGTTCTCAATCGTTTTGAGGATGGCGCAGAGGTTACAGTTGACAGCTTACTTGCAAGCGGTGCAATCTCCAAGATCGGTGATGGTGTTAAGATCCTTGGAAATGGCGAGCTTACAAAAAAACTTAATGTTAAAGTAAACGCTGTCAGCGAGACTGCAAAAACAAAAATTGAAGCTGCTGGTGGTACAGTAGAGGTGATCTAATGTTTGAGACTCTTAAGAGTGTTTTCAAAGTAAAGGAAATGAGAAGAAAGCTTCTCTATCTGATCTGGATGATATTCGTGATCAGAATCGGATCCCAGCTTCCTGTACCGGGAGTCGACAGTGACTTCTTTAAGCAGTGGTTTGAATCTAATACCGGTGACGCATTCAATTTCTTTGATGCGTTCACCGGCGGTTCCTTTACTCAGATGTCAATTTTTGCATTGAACATCACACCTTACATTACTTCTTCCATTATCATTCAGCTTCTTACCATTGCCATTCCGGCACTGGAAGAGATGCAGCGTGACGGAGAAGAAGGAAGAAAAAAGCTTACAGCAATCACACGTTATGTAACGGTTGGTCTTGCTCTGTTTGAGTCTGTTGCCATGGCAATCGGATTCGGACGTCAGGGTATGATCCCGAACATGAACTTCCTTAAAGGAGTCGTAGTTGTTGCAAGTTTAACGGCGGGTTCCGCAATGCTTATGTGGTTGGGCGAGCGTATTACAGAGAAGGGCATTGGAAATGGTATTTCCATCGTCCTGACTATCAATATCGTGTCCAGGATCCCGAGTGATATGTCCCTTCTTTATGAGAACTTCGTCAAGGGCAAAACAATTGCAAAAGGAATGCTTGCAGCCTGCATCATTGCTGTGATTATTCTGTTTGTTGTAGTGCTCGTACTTATCCTCAACGGAGCAGAGAGAAGAATTCCGGTTCAGTATTCCAGAAAGATGGTTGGACGTAAAATGATGGGCGGTCAGTCCACAAACATCCCGCTCAAGGTAAATACTGCCGGCGTTATCCCGGTTATTTTTGCTTCTTCTATCATGTCTTTCCCGTCGATCATTGCTCAGTTCGCTGGCAAAGGAAACGGAACGGGCATCGGAAGTGAGATCTTAAGAGGACTTTCCTCTAATAACTGGTGTAATCCAAGTCAGATCCAGTACAGCTGGGGTCTGATCGTGTATGTGGTACTTTGCGTATTTTTCGCATACTTCTATACATCAATTACCTTTAATCCGTTGGAAGTAGCCGATAATATCAAAAAGCAGGGCGGTTTTATCCCAGGCATCCGTCCGGGAAAACCGACTTCAGATTATTTGACTAAAATCCTGAATTATATTATATTTATAGGTGCAGTAGGTCTTGTTATCGTGGCCGTTATACCGTTCTTCTTCAACGGTGTGTTCGGTGCGGATGTTTCCTTCGGCGGTACATCTATCATCATCATCGTAGGTGTTATCCTGGAGACCGTTAAGCAGGTGGAATCTCAGCTGCTTGTACGTAATTACAAAGGCTTCCTGAACTAATTGAAAATGAAGGTTGCGGTGCGAAAGTGTCGCAGCCTTGATTTGTAAACAGGACTGTCTGAAAATCAGGCAGAAAACAGGAAAATGGAGGGTATGCTATGAGAATTATTATGTTGGGTGCACCAGGGGCAGGTAAAGGTACTCAGGCTAAGAAAATTGCGGCGAAATATGGGATTCCGCACATCTCCACAGGAGATATTTTCCGTGCCAACATCAAAAACGGTACCGAGCTTGGAAACAAAGCAAAAACTTACATGGATCAGGGACTTCTTGTTCCGGATGAACTGACCTGCGACCTTGTTGTTGACAGAATCCAGCAGGATGACGCACGGGAAGGGTATGTTCTGGATGGTTTCCCGAGAACAATTCCGCAGGCAGAATGTCTGACAGAGGCTCTGAACAAACTTGGAAGCAAAATTGACTATGCGATTGATGTGGATGTGCCGGATGATAACATCGTGAAACGTATGGGCGGACGCCGTGCATGTGTGAAATGTGGTGCAACTTATCACGTTGTATTTGCAGCACCGAAGACAGAGGGTGTATGCGATACCTGTGGTGACAAGCTTGTACTCCGTGAAGATGACAAGCCGGAAACAGTCCAGAAGCGTCTGAATGTTTATCATGAGCAGACACAGCCATTGATTGACTATTACACCACACAGGGTGTTTTGAAGACGGTAGACGGAACCAGGGATCTGAATGAGGTATTCCAGGAGATCGTTGACATCTTAGGAGAATAAGAATGTCCGTAACAATTAAGACACAGCATGAAATTGAACTTATGAGAGAAGCAGGCCATCTTCTTGAGAAGGTGCATGACGGTTTGATCCCTTACATCAAACCGGGTGTCAGCACCAAAGAGATTGATAAGATCGGGGAAGAAATGATCCGGTCTATGGGCTGTATTCCGAACTTTCTGAACTACGGAGGTTTTCCGGCTTCTTTCTGCATCAGCCTGAATGATGAGGTTGTGCATGGAATTCCATCCGAGGAGAAGATCATCCAGGACGGGGATCTGGTTAAGATCGACGCCGGCCTGATTTATAAGGGCTACCATTCTGACGCAGCACGTACCTATGCGGTAGGTGAAGTATCCAAAGAAGCACAGCAGCTCATTAAAGTTACAAGAGAGTGCTTTTTTGAAGGACTGAAAATGGCAAAAGCCGGAAATCATTTAAATGATATTTCCAAAGCCATCGGAGCCCACGCAGCGAAATACCGTTACGGTATTGTACGTGACCTTGTAGGACATGGAATCGGAACTCATCTTCATGAGGATCCGCAGATTCCAAACTTCCCGCAGAAGCGCAGGGGCATCAAGCTCCTTCCGGGAATGACCCTGGCCGTCGAGCCCATGATCAACCTTGGTCGTGCGGACGTGGCATGGCTGGACGATGAGTGGACAGTAGTAACCATGGATGGTTCACTTTCCGCCCATTATGAAAACACGATTCTCATCACTGATGGGGAACCAGAGATTCTGACGCTTACGAATCTGTAAGCAGCAATTGTTGTTATGACATAGGAGGTAAAAAATGTCAAAAGCAGATGTGATCGAAGTAGAAGGCACTGTTCTGGAGAAACTGCCTAACGCGATGTTTAAAGTAGAACTGGAAAACAAACATGTGGTACTTGCACATATCAGTGGCAAGCTCCGTATGAATTTTATCCGTATTCTCCCGGGAGATAAAGTAACGATCGAACTTTCTCCGTATGATCTTTCCAAGGGAAGAATCATCTGGAGAGATAAATAAGAAATATTGTAAAAGATGACCTGGTGGCGTTAAGTTGCCGGGTCTTTTTTTGCCTTTTCTGCAGAAAAAGAATCTGAAGTGGAGTTTATTGCTCACATTTATTTCACGCTTTAAACATAAAGGGAACAGATTTTGCTGATATACGTCGGGAATGATAGAGAACTATCATTCCCGGCGTTTTTTATGCTACAGGAAAATATTCTGTGATGTTCCGATAACATCAGGCAGGATTCTTTATTATAAGAACAGATGCCGCATCATCCGATTCCGCCAAGTACAATTCCAAGAATCAGAACCAGAAAACAAACAGGAACATAAATATATTTACACACCGGATAAAAATATTTCGTGAACGGTTTCTCACGTCCTTTGCTGACCTGATTTTCCACATAGCTCCGGCCGAAGATCCAGAAGAACATGATTCCTGCAAGTCCTGCGCCGAGAGGACAGATATAGATGGAAAGCACATCCATCCAGTCAGAAACAATGCCCTGGATCAGCAGAGAAGCTACAACGCCGATCATTGCGATCACCATGCAGGAAGGAGTCCGGCCAAGACCTGTTTTTTCCTGGACTGTGGCAATGGGTGCTTCATAAAGGTTCATAAGCGAGGTCATACCTGCAAGGAATACAGCTACGAAAAAGATGATGGCAATGATCCGTCCGCCGGGCATGGTTTTGATCAGGTGCGGCAGGTAGATGAACAAAAGTCCGGGACCGCCCTGGTCAAGCTTGGCTCCGGTGGTCGCCATGGCCGGAATGATCACAAGAGCTGCCAGCATGGCGGCAATGGTATCAAAAAGAGCCACTCTTGCAGCAGAAGCCGGGATATCCTCACTGTCCGGAAGATAGGAACCGTAGATCAGGGTTCCGTTTCCAGCCACAGACAGGGAGAAAAATGCCTGCCCCAGTGCAAAGATCCAGGTGGAAGGCTTGGCCAGAACTTCCGGCTCCACGCGGAAGATATAGCGGTATCCTGCGTTTGAGCCCGGCTGAAACGCAACATAGATGCCAAGGATCACAAACAGGATAAAGAAAACAGGCATCATGATCTTGTTGGCCTTTTCGATACCGCTTCCAACGCCGTACATCAGGATAAACATGCAGATCACAAGAGCAGCCAGCTGCCAGAGATTATTTCCCCAGGCAGAGGCCATACCTCCGAATTGAGACCCAAAGGACTCAATATCCGCAGGTGCCAGGGTAGATCCTGTAAAGGCTCCGAGCATATATCGGAAGATCCATCCCATAACAACTGTATAGCCGATAGCCATAGCCAGTGCTCCGATCACAGGGATCCATCCGAGCAGTTCGCCAGGCTTTCGCTTTCTGCGAGTTTCACAGGCCATGCCGAAGGCGTCAATGGGCCCGGAACGTGTCCCACGGCCAAAGCTCATCTCACCGATCACTCCGGTAAAGCTGATCAGAGCTACGAAAATAAAATACGGGATCAGGAACGATCCCCCTCCATACAGGGAAACTCTGGTGGGAAACATCCAGATATTTCCCATTCCAACCGCAGACCCGATGCAGGCCAGAATGAACCCCCAGCGGCTGTTAAAAGATTCTCGTTTTTTCATATAAATAAAATATCCTCTCTCCATTTGCTCGTTTCAGTATAACATAATTCCGGGAAATAGGAAACTGCAGCATCTATACAGATTCAGGTATCTATACAGATCCAGGCAGATATTTGTGAGACACATTTGTTGCCGGCTTATAACCGTATAGCTGCGAAGCAGTTATGAGCTGGGCTCATCGGCGCAGGGCATTATCATAAAATCGAAAGTGATCCGGTCTGTGTCGTGACTGGGTATACTCAAACATCACGCCATCACTGTTATAAGTCTGGCTGGACACCACAGCCACGCAGTTATAATCTTTTATATTCAGATGAAGATATTTTTCATCAATTTCCGTAACCTTTTCCACAGTCATGACCCGTTTGCTGTTGACAATGGTCATATGAAGCTCCTGCTCCAGGTATTCATAGATAGAATGGCTGGCGATCTCGGCAGTAAGGCCGGGAACGGATTCTTTCAGAAAATAATTATGGTTGATGATCAGTGGGATATCTTCAAGGTAATGGATACGCTGAATATAATATACTTTTGCACCAGCGGGAAATCCTGTGTAAGCAGACTGCTTTTTGCTGATACAAAGTTCTGTAAAGAGAGCCACCTCTGTATGGGCATTCTGACCGTTCCTTGCCGCAGATTCCTTGAAGGTTTCGATCTCTCCGATGGTGAAAGCAGTCTGCTCGTTTGGACGGTAGATATTGCGGACACCTTTTCCCTGCATGGTCTGTACATAGCCGTCACTGACAAGAAGACGGACCGCACGGCGCAGGGTATTGCGGGAACAGCCATAGGTTTGGATCAGAGTGTTTTCGGAAGGCAGAAGTTCCTGATAGGCAAAGGTGTTGTCCTCTATTTTCATTTTCAGATCTTTATAGATATCTTCGTAAATACTTCTGGGCATTTCAATTCTCCATTCATGTTCGGTCAAAAATATATAGTGGGATTCATGATTCCTGAAATAATTATAAGAGATTTTCCCGGCAAGTGCAATGCAAATGCCGTAAAATGTTTAAACAAGTTACAAAACATATTGATATGTTATGAAGACAGTATGAGAAATATAGATGAAATCAATTTGCGGCTATTCAAAACCATGATACTGGATTTCGAACGCATATAAGCTGTAAGCTGCGCGTAAACAAAAAAGGAAATGTGACAGTGTAAAAACAGATCACATTTCCCCTTCTTTTATCAAAGCTAAAATAAAGTCAGGCCTCTTTTTTCTTATAAGAAAGATTCCTGAAGCTGCTGCAGGTAGAAGCGCTGCTTCGGGTAACTGCCGGTGTATCAGCAGTATTCCGGTCTGCAATGATCAGCCATACAGAATAGAAGGCAGGAACCAGACAGAGCCATACGCCTGAGAGACCGCAGGTCATATACAGGATCAGAGACAGAGCTGCACCTGTATGGAAAGAAAGCAGCGTCATTCCGTAGAATTTTGCTTTATCGCACTGTGCGCTGTCCTTTTTCATAAGGAACTGTGTGACAGCTGTGGTGAACTGACGGAGATTGTTGGTGGAAAAGATCGTTGAGCTGTTATATCCGCCAGGAGCCTTGAAGGTACACCACTGGAAAGGCATTGCAAAGAACACCGGATAAAGAGCAACAACCGGAGACATCCCGGAAGGAAAGAATCCCAGGAGCAGGATCGCAAAGATATCGATCCCGATACTGATAAAACGAAGATCTGTGGAAAAATGCTCCGGGATCCAGACCGTAAGGATCACAGCAGCCATATATATGAGAAGCGCACCCACACGCAGCAGCATATCCGAAAAATTCCTGCCTATGAGATCCCTCACAACACCAAGAAGATTGGCTGTCTGGGCATTGCCGAAAAGATCAGCTCTTGACACAATGGCATAAAGCCCCAGGTATCCACCGATAAAAGATAAGGTGTAATGTATCAGAAAACGATACTTCATTTCCGTATGCATATGTAAAGATTCCTTTCATTAAAATAGGCAGATTCCATATGTCTGCCGGACTTTGCCACCCATTATAATACAGCCCGTAAAAAAAATCAAAATTTTTTAAATTTTTTCTTGCATTTCAGGAAAACAGGTGTTAGTATATATTTCAAGCGCGCAAATACTGTGTATGGGTGCGCCTGTGAAACTGCAGATATGAGACTAATTTACGGAAGGAGGATTTCCAGTGAAAGTAAGATCATCTGTAAAGCCGATCTGCGAGAAGTGCAAGGTCATTAAGAGAAAGGGATCCATCAGAATCATCTGTGAGAACCCGAAGCACAAACAGCGTCAGGGTTGATTTCCATATCGGAACTTCTTTGGAATGTTTGTGAAACGTGCGGCTGCAGTATGAAACACCCGGTAGGGTTGTTCTGCTGAACAGATAATAAGCATGTATTGCCTAATACCGAGAGGCAACAGCGGTTAAGATCCGCAATTTCGGAAAGGCTGTGATTCGCCAATTACAGCTGGGTGTTTTACCGAGGCACCCCAATTAGGAAACTAGAAAAGAAAGCGGCAGGTCGATATGTCCCATTTCACCTTGCGAAAGCAAGTGACATACGATATGTAGAACTTTCAGAAACAGAAAATGGAGGAAACAGTACATGGCTCGTATAGCTGGTGTAGACTTACCAAGAGAGAAACGTATTGAAATCGGTCTTACCTACATTTATGGAATTGGTAGACCAAGCGCAGACAAAATTCTTGCTAAAGCAGAGGTTAATCCTGACACACGTGTCAGAGATCTGACTGATGATGAGGTTAAGAGACTGAGCGCTGTTATTGATGAGACAATGACAGTAGAAGGTGATCTGAGAAGGGAAATCGCCCTTAACATCAAGAGACTGCAGGAGATTGGATGCTACAGAGGTATCCGTCATCGTAAAGGACTCCCGGTTCGTGGTCAGAAGACTAAGACAAATGCGAGAACTCGCAAGGGACCGAAGAGAACTGTTGCAAACAAGAAGAAATAATTTATAGATATAACTAATTAATTTCAATAAAAGGAAAGTGTAGGTTAGTTTTAAAATGGCAAAAGTTACAAAGAAAACGACAAAACGTCGTGTCAAGAAAAACGTTGAACACGGACAGGCACACATTCAGTCTTCCTTCAACAATACAATCGTCACACTGACAGATAACGAAGGAAACGCTCTTTCATGGGCAAGTGCCGGTGGTCTTGGATTTAAAGGTTCAAGGAAATCTACCCCTTATGCAGCACAGATGGCAGCAGAGACTGCAACAAAGGCTGCTTTAATTCATGGATTAAAAACAGTAGACGTTATGGTAAAAGGCCCGGGCTCAGGCCGTGAAGCTGCAATCCGTGCGCTTCAGGCATGCGGACTTGAAGTAACCAGCATTCGTGACGTAACTCCGGTTCCTCACAACGGATGCCGTCCACCAAAACGCAGAAGAGTCTAATTAGGAGGTAGTTGAAATGGCAGTAAATAGAGTACCTGTTCTGAAAAGATGCAGATCCCTTGGCCTGGATCCGATTTACTTAGGAATTGATAAGAAGTCCACAAGACAGTTAAAACGTGCAAACCGCAAGGTGTCTGAGTATGGTCTTCAGTTAAAAGAGAAACAGAAAGCAAAATTCATCTACGGAGTTCTTGAGAAACCTTTCCGTAATTACTACAAGAAAGCCGACAGAATGCAGGGCCAGACAGGTGAGAACCTTATGGTTATGCTTGAGAGCAGACTTGACAACATCGTTTTCCGTATGGGATTTGCCAGAACAAGAAGAGAGGCTCGTCAGATCGTAGATCACAAGCACGTACTTGTTAACGGAAAATCTGTAAATATTCCGTCTTACCTGTGCAAAGCAGGAGACACAATTGAGATCAGAGAGAAGAGCAAAGGTTCTGAGAGATATAAAGGAATCCTTGAGATCACTGGCGGAAGACTTGTTCCGGAGTGGATCGACGTTGATCAGGAGAACCTGAAGGGTGTAGTTAAAGAGCTTCCTACAAGAGAGCAGATCGATGTTCCTGTAAACGAGATGCTTATCGTCGAGCTGTATTCTAAATAATTAGTAACTGTTTACTGTGTCTACAGTTATAAAAATTGGTAATACCCTCGAATGTTGATTAACCCAGAAGGAGGGAACCTTATAGTGTTTGATTTCAATAAACCAAAAATCGAAATTACCGAAATATCCGAAGATAAGAAGTTTGGAAGATTCGTTGTAGAGCCTCTGGAAAGAGGTTATGGTACTACCCTTGGCAATTCTTTAAGAAGAATTATGCTGTCCTCCCTTCCGGGAGCTGCAGTAAGCCAGGTGAAGATCGATGGTGTACTTCATGAATTCAGCTCTATTCCGGGCGTGAAGGAAGATGTGACCGAGATCATCATGAATCTGAAATCTCTTGCCATCAAGAATCACAGCAGTGACAATGAGCCGAAGACCGCATACATTGAGTGTGAGGGAAAGGGTGTTGTTACAGCAGCTGATATCCAGGCAGATCAGGATATTGAGATCATGAACCCGGATCAGGTGATCGCAACCCTGAACGGTGGAAAAGACTGCAGACTGGCCATGGAGCTTACCATTACCAAGGGACGTGGCTATATCAGTGCAGACAAAGGCAAAACCGATGACATGCCGATCGGTATGATCGCAGTGGATGCAATCTACACACCGGTAGACAGAGTCAACATGATCGTAGAGAATACACGAGTTGGTCAGGTAACTGACTTCGACAAGCTTACACTGGATGTATATACCAATGGAACACTTGATCCGGATGAGGCAGTCAGCCTTGCAGCGAAGGTTCTCAGCGAGCATTTAAGTCTGTTCATTGATCTTTCCGAGAATGCTAAGACCGCAGAGGTTATGATCGAGAAAGAAGACAATGAGAAGGAAAAGGTTCTGGAGATGAGCATTGATGAGCTTGAGCTCTCTGTTCGTTCCTACAACTGCCTTAAGAGAGCCGGTATCAATACGGTTGAAGAATTATGCAACAAGACTTCTGACGATATGATGAAGGTTCGTAATCTGGGCCGCAAATCCTTAGAGGAAGTACTTGCAAAACTCAAAGAGCTGGGACTTCAGCTCCAGCCTACCGAGGAATAATCCGGAAACAGAGTAATGAGTGGGGTGTCAGCAGCAGGGCAGTAAGACCGAACAAGCATGTCCTGGTGTCCCACAGATGGAGGATAATAAAATGGCAAAATATAGAAAATTAAGCAGAACATCTAACCAGAGAAAAGCACTTCTCAGAAATCAGGTTACAAACCTTCTTTATCACGGAAAGATCGTGACAACAGAAGCTAAGGCTAAAGAGATCCGTAAGATCGCTGAGGGACTTATCGCTATGGCTGTACGTGAGAAAGACAATTTCGAAACAGTTACAGTAACAGCTAAGGTTGCTCGTAAAGATGCTGACGGAAAACGTGTAAAAGAAGTTGTAGACGGTAAGAAGAAAACAGTTTACGACGAAGTTCAGAAAGAGATCAAGAAAGATGCTTCTTCCAGACTTCATGCACGTCGTGAGATGATGAAAGTTTTCTATCCTGTAACAGATGTTCCTGCTAAGGGAGCTGGCAGAAAGAAAAACACAAAAGAAGTTGACATGGTTGACAAGATGTTCAGCGAGATCGCTCCGAAATACGCAGATCGTAACGGTGGTTACACAAGAATCGTTAAGATCGGACAGCGTAAGGGCGATGCAGCTATGGAAGTTCTTATCGAGCTTGTATAATTTACTTCTGACCGATTTAAAGGACATTTGCATTTCTGCAAATGTCCTTTTTTTATATTCCAAAAAGTTCGAAAAAATGCATAAATGGTGGATTTTCGACCATAAATTACATGAAGATACCATAATTTGAATAACAAATCATGGTATAATATACAGAACAAAAGGTAACAATGATGGAGTAAAAGGGGATATATATATATATGACGATGATGACCATTGCCATTTGTGACGACATGCAGGTGGATGCAAGAAGACTTCACAAACAGCTTGAGCGGATCGTTCCAGGGTCAGAAATTCGGATATTTAAAAGCGGCGAGCTTTTACTGGAAGAATTGGAAAAGAAAAGGAAACCTTATGATGCAATCTTTGTGAACATTGATTCAAAGAAAGTAGACGGACTGGAAACAATACGGAAGATACGGGAAAAAGAAATGTCAATGGCAGTGCTTTTTATGAGCAGAAGCGATGAATATTACAGAGAGGCTTTTGACCTGTTTGCATATAACTATTTACTGAAACCTGTAACCGAAGAAACTTTGGAATATGTAATGAAACCACTGAAGAAGCTACTTTGCAACGGAAGTGATGATCGGGTGATCCATTTTCAGTATCGCGCCCGTGTGTATACGGTGCGGTACAGTCAGGTGAGTTATATTACCAGCAGTCTTCATATCGTGAATTTCCATAAGACAGACGGAAGCATACTTCAGTGCCGAGGTAAGTTGAAAGATTTTGAAAAACAGCTTGATGACAGTACATTTTTGCGGTGTCATCAGAGTTTTATAGTAAATATGGAACGGGTCACAGGAGCTGAAAATGACAGCTTTCATATTGGCGAGCATGTAATACCGATCTCTCGATCCTATAACCGGAATGCACACGAGAAATATGATGAATATCTGAGACTTCAGCAGGAATATGACGAGGAAGAAGAGGATTAACTTGATTATTATCCTTTTTTAGCGTACAATCGGTAATGTACGAAATACGACTACACGTATGCGAAAGGATGATAAACATGGTCGGTGGGACTTTTGGTATTACCGGACAGAAACAATATAGGAATGATTTGGGACAGTTTCCCGGATATGATAAAGTTGCAGAAGATAAAAAGGAAAGCAGAGAGGAACTGTTTTCCTTTACGTCTTGTGCATTTTTTTGTTGCCTGAGATGATGCGACGTTTTATACTGACATTGGAAATACTGTTTGTATCGCTTTTTCTTCTGGGAGGAAGTTTTCCGGAAACAGAAGCTGCCCGGAATACATCAGGAAGATTTAGCTGGAAGGACCGCAGGACCATTGCACATGCTCTGGGAGGTATGGACGGAAAGGATTACCTGAATTCCAGAGAGGGATTTCTGTTCATGTATGAACAGGGAGTACGTCTTTTTGAATTGGATCTTTCCAGGACATCAGATGGAGTATGGGTCTGCAGGCATAACTGGAACGATTCCATGGGACAGTGGGATGGCAACGGAAAAAAAGTCCTTACAGAAAAGGAATTCAGACAAAGTAAAATATATGGGAAATACACCCCCATGACACTGGAGGATTTTTTTCTTCTTCTGAAAGATTATCCGGATGCATATGTGCTGATCGATTCCAAACAGTATTCTCTTCGCAATTATCAGAGAACGCTGGAGGATTACAGTGATTATGTGGAAATCGCCAGGAATGCAGGTGCCGGTGAGACGCTGGATCAGATCATTCCGGAAATCTACAATGAAGCAATGTTTCCCGGGACGGCCATGATCTATTCCTTTCCTTCCTATGTATACTCACTGTGGCAGGAGTATTCTGTGGAAGAGCTGGAGCATATTGCATCCTTCTGTAAAGAAAAGGGAATTCCGGCAGCAACAGTATACTGGGAGTACTGGTCAGAAGAAACGGAGAAGATCTTCGAAAAAAATGGGATCAGTCTGTATGTTTATACGGTCAATGACCGTGACCAGGCCAGAAGGTATATTTCACAGGGCGCAGAAGGAATCTGTACCGATTTCCTGACAGCGGAAGATCTGTGGTAAGAGAAATAAAAACAAAGGAATCAGAAGATTATGAAAATAAGAACAACTATTGCTGTGATGGCAGCAAAGATCACAGGACATGTCTGTAAGCTTATGGGCCGGCAGGGTGTGACCTGGGCCGGTAAGGTCGCAATGAAGATCTGTCCGGATATCCTGGAAGAGCTTTCTTCTCAGGTAAGAGAAAAAATATTTGTAGTATGCGGAACCAACGGAAAGACCACAACCAATAACATGCTGTGCGCAGGCCTTGAGGCAGAGGGAAAAAAGGTCATCTGCAATCATACCGGTTCAAATATGCTGAACGGAGTTGTGGCAGCCTTTGTACTGGGGGCCAAATTCAGCGGAAAACTGGATGCGGATTATGCCTGTATAGAGGTGGATGAGGCATCCACAAGACATGTGTTCACAAGAATCAAACCGGATTATATGGTTATGACCAATCTGTTCCGTGATCAGCTGGACCGTTATGGCGAGATCGATATCACTATGAACATCTTGGAAGAAATGATGAAAAAGGTTCCGGATATGAAGGTCATTGTCAATGGCGACGATGCACTGTCTGCATATCTTGCCATGGACTGCGGAAATCCTTTTGTAACCTACGGGATCAGCAAACCGGTGATCGAGAACAAAACAAACGAGATCCGTGAGGGCCGGTTCTGTAAGTGCTGTGGAGAAAGACTGATCTACAGCTTCTATCATTACAGCCAGCTGGGTGACTACAGATGTCCGAAATGCGGCTTTAAACGTCCGGAGATCGACTTTGATGCCACAGATGTGAAGGTGGATGATCAGATCGCCTTTACAGTGGAAGATAAACGGATCGTGGCCAATTATAAGGGATTCTATAATGTGTATAATATTCTGGCTGCCTATGCGGGAATTCGTACCGCAGGCTTTAAGGCGGAGCATTTTAATGAGATGCTCCGGAAGTTTAACCCGGAGAACGGACGCAATGAACAGTTTCGGATCAAGGGCACCGGTGTTGTTCTGAATCTTGCTAAGAATCCGGCCGGTTTTAACCAGAACATTTCAGCTGTGATGCAGGACGGATCACCAAAGGATATCATCATTGTGATCAATGATAATGCACAGGATGGAAAAGATATCTCCTGGCTCTGGGATGTGGATTTTGATCTTTTCGGAGGGGACAATATCAATTCCATCACAGTCAGTGGTATCCGGTGTCAGGATATGCGCCTCCGTCTGAAATATGTGGATATCCCGTCCATGCTGGAAAATGATGTGGAGACAGCCATCCGCAAACGAATCGGGGATGGATGCGGCAATCTTTATGTACTTGTAAATTATACGGCGCTGTTTGGCACCAGAAATATCCTGAAGAAACTGGAGGGTGAGAAATGAAGATAACGATAGGACATTTATATCCGGATCTTCTGAACCTTTACGGTGACAGAGGAAATATCCAGTGTCTGATGAAGCGCTGTCTCTGGAGAGGAATCGAGGCAGAAACCATAGCTTATGAACTGGATGACAGAATCGATTTTTCCAAACTGGATATCGTACTTCTTGGCGGTGGCTCCGACAGAGAACAGATGCTGGTATGTGAAAAGCTGAAGGAAATCCAGAAGGATTTCAAGGCGTATGTGGAAGACAATGGAGTTGTGATCGCAATCTGTGGAGGGTATCAGCTCCTTGGAAATTATTATAAGACGGATCAGGGAATGATCGAGGGTCTGAAGCTTGTAGATATGAGCACTGAGCAGGGAAAAGGCCGCCTTATTGGAAACATTGTGATGCAGAGCGATCTTTTTGATATGCCCATCGTAGGTTTTGAAAATCATGGAGGGCGTACCACCATCGGAAACAACAGATCCCTGGGAAAGGTTCTGTCAGGATACGGAAATGACGGACAATCCGGTGAGGAAGGGGTTGTATACAAAAATGTGATCGGTACGTATCTTCACGGACCGCTTCTTCCCAAGAACCCGCAGCTTGCAGATCTTCTGATCAGCCGTGCACTGGAAAAGAAATACGGTAAAAAGATCGAACTTGAGAAACTGGACGACAGCGAGGAACAGGAGGCAAACTCCTATATTTTCCATCGCTTTGTAAAAAACGAAGGATAAGAGGGCAGTATGGCAAAATCAAACAATCAGAAGGCGAAGATCCTGTACCTTGAAAAAATGCTGCGGGAAACAGGGGAGCATCGGGTAATATCTATGCAGAAGATCCTTGAGAATCTTGAGAAACAGGGAATCCGTGCAGAGCGAAAAAGCATTTATGATGATGTGGAGGTATTACGTTCTTTTGGAATGGATATCCGTTATACAAGAGAACGGCCGGGTGGGTATTATCTTGCCGGTGAGAGTGCCGGAGAGGAACAGCCGTCTGAAGAACCCGGGCTGACTGCGGAAGCTAAGGAGATTCATGAAACTAAAGATATTCATGAGACCTCTGTGACAGGGTACCGGAAGCTTCTTGAGGCTTCAGCCGGAACCATAAAAAAAGAAATAAAACTTCTCTGTACCGGAGCTGTACAGGCGGAGGTGCGTGACTTTTTCGGCACAGATGCAGAATATAAGATGAAAGATAGCGGAGATCTGACGGTAACTGCAGAGCTTCCGGAAAATGGAAAATTCTACGGCTGGCTGACCGGGATGGGCGGCAGTGTACGTATCCTGAAACCCAAGAAATCTGCAGCCGCCTACAGAGACTATCTGAAATCACTGGCAAAGGACTATAAAGGCTTATAGGAGAGATTTGATCATGAAGAAAAAAACAGCAATCCTGCTTGTGGGAGCTTTTGTCTTTACAGCAGCCTTTTCCGGCTGTGGAAAAAACAAAGAGGCGACAGAGGCAGCCAATGAAAGTGTGGAGTCTGAAGACCCGGAAGGAAAAGCCAAAAACAGCAATGATGCAGAGGAAGAAGAAAAAGAAGAAGCAAAAAAAACTGCGGCAGCAGATAAGAAAGTAGGTGTGTTTCTGCCTTCATCAGCAGATGATCCCCGTTGGTCTGCTGATGGAGAAAATCTTCAGAATACACTGGAAGATGATGGATATGATGCAGAGATATTTTGGGCAGATGAAGACAGTGATACGCAGGTATCACAGATCCAGTCCATTCTGGACGATGAAGAGCTTTCTGCACTTGTCATCGCACCTTCAGATGCTTACAGCCTGAACGATGTGCTGGAGCAGGTGTATGAGAAATCTATCCCTGTGATTTCTTACGATCAGCTGATCATGGATACAGATAAGGTCAACTATTATGTTACCTTTAATACAAGAAAAGCCGGAAAAATGGTGGGAGATTCCATCATAAAAAAAATGGATTTGGAGAAAGCCCGGGAAGAAAAGAAAACTCTGACCATTGAGTTCCTTATGGGCTCTCCGGATGATCGTGACGCACTGTTCTTTTATAATGGCGTGATGGAGAAGCTTCAGGAATATTTCGACGACGGAACACTGGTATGTACTTCAGGAAAGCTGACCTTTGATGATACTGCAGTGATGCGTTCCGGAAGAAATACCGCAAAGAATGATATGGCGGAGATCCTTTCTCAGAATTATACAGAGGGTGCGCCGGATATTATCTGCACAGGTGCCGACGACCTTGCACTTGGGGCTGTGGATGCCCTGGAGGATGCAGGACATGTGTCTGGAGAGGATGGCTGGCCTATGATCACAGGAGGCGGATGTGAGGCAGAAGCAGTGACCGCTGTGATCCAGGGAAAGATTGAGGATGATCTGCTGTTTGATAACCGTGTACTGGCAAATGACTGTGTGACGATGGTGGATGCTCTTCTGAAAGGGGAGAAGCCGGAGATCTCCGATTATGAGCAGTATGACAACGGGACCAAGATCGTGGGAACTGTGACCAGTGATATCCAGATGATCGATGCAGATAATTATCAGATGCTTGTGGATGACGGATATTATGAAGAGAAAGAGATCATGCCGGAGGCAACTGCCACACCAACGCCGACAGTGACATCGGAAGCTACGGTGACGGAAGAACCGGATATAGATGAAAATACACCGGAAGCTGCATCGGCTTCATCGGAAAAGGAAGAAACGGAAATTTCCGGAACACCGACACCGGAGGAAACAGTAACTCCGACACCTTCAGAGAAAGCGGAAAAGGGTGCAGATGCATAGATCAGAAATGATATCATGATCTGGCTGTGATAAAAATAAAAATACTCCCGGAAACAATGTATATAAGTTTCCAGGAGTATTTTTTATGATAAATCTTATTCACGGAAAGTAAGTTTGCCATCAGCAATGGAATCAATGATAGCAAGGGATTCCAGATGGATACCCATGTCACGGATGGTCTGTCCGCCGGACTGGAAGCCTTTTTCGATAACGATTCCGGCTCCTTCAAGAGTTGCGCCGGATTTCTTAACGATGTCGATCAGACCAAGAAGTGCACAGCCATTGGCAAGAAAATCATCGATCAGGAGTACGTGATCTTCCGGTCCGAGAAATTTCTTGGAAAGGATCACATCGTAAACTTTCTTGTGGGTGAAAGACTCTACCTTGGTGGTGTACATCTCGCCGTCAAGGTTCACACTCTGTGCTTTCTTGGCAAATACAACCGGTACATGGAAATACTGTGCCGCAATACAGGCAATACCGATACCGGAAGCCTCGATGGTAAGGATCTTGGTGATTGGACAGTGGTCAAAACGTTTCTTGAATTCTTTGCCGACCTCGTTGATCAGGTCAATATCCATCTGATGATTCAGGAAGCTGTCCACTTTTAAAATATTTCCTTCTTTTACTACGCCGTCTGTCAGAATTCTGTCTTTTAAAAGCTGCATGAAATTTATCTCCTTTGATTTATCACATTAATATATGTTTACTGCCCACGGACAGAGCAGTAATATTTTTAATATGTATCATACGACAATATTTGCGTGAGTGCAATTATTTTTGACAAAAAAACATAAAATTATTATAATAGATAGGATGACTAAGAAAGGAACAGGCACAGATGAAAGAGTACGAAGTAATCTGGGAAATTTTTAACAAATGTCCGAGAAATCAGATGCGTGATGTATTTGTGGAAGAAGTGGAGATTGCAGATCCGGAAGCGTATGTGAAACAGAAATTTCAGGGGAAGGATGTCTCCTACGAGAAGACAGTACTGGAAGACGGAACCATCATTTTTGACATTCAGACATCTATGATCCGGCAGCGCTGTTCTTTCACGGAGATCTGAAGGAGGAAATACACATGAAAGAAACACATGTGCACGTTCTCGAGGATGGAACCGTTCTTGAACATACCCACGGGGAACAGGAACATGTGCATACTCACGATGGCACACATCCTCATCATCACAGCCACGCACAGACCAAGGCCGTACTCAACAGACTTTCCAGGGCCATCGGGCATATGGAATCCATTAAGCGTATGGTGGAGGAAGGACGTGACTGCAGCGAAGTGCTGATCCAGCTGTCAGCCGTAAAATCTGCGATCAATAATACAGGCAAGATCATCCTGCAGGATCATATAGAACACTGCATCGTGGATGCAGTGGAGCATGGAGACAGGGATGCTATCAAGGAACTGGAAAAAGCGATCGACAGATTTATGAAGTAAGGTAAGGAGTTCATGAGAGATCGTGAATGAGAAAAATACACGGACAGAGAGCCAGTTCTGTCTGTGTAAATACAAAGAATGAGAGGAATCTATTATGGCAAAAGAGTGTAGCAATACATCCTGCAACAAATCAAGCTGTGAAGGCTGCGGACAGAAACAGCCCCAGAGCCTCATGGCAGAACCAAATGTTTTTTCTGACGTAAAACATGTGATCGGAGTTGTCAGCGGAAAGGGAGGCGTGGGTAAATCCTTCGTAACAGGCTCCCTGGCAAACCTGATGGCTTCCAAGGGATATAAAGTGGGCATTATGGATGCTGATATCACCGGTCCGTCCATCCCGAAGATGTATGGCATCAAGGGCAATGCACAGGGCAGTGACAATGGGATCTATCCGATGCCAACTGCAAACGGAATCGAGGTTATGTCTGTAAACCTTCTTCTCCCGGATGAGGAGACACCGGTGATCTGGAGAGGTCCGGTCCTTGCAAATATGGTAAAACAGTTCTGGAGTGATGTGATCTGGGGTGAATTGGATTATCTCTTTGTAGATATGCCGCCAGGAACCGGAGATGTTCCGCTGACAGTATTCCAGTCCCTGCCGATCGAGGGTGTCGTGATCGTTACTTCTCCGCAGGATCTGGTCCGCATGATCGTCAAGAAGGCCTATAACATGGCTGATATGATGAAGGTTCCGGTCCTTGGAATCGTGGAGAACTATAGCTATGTGAAATGTCCGGACTGCGGAAAAGAGATCAAGGTCTTTGGCGAGAGCCATATCGATGAGATCGCTGCAGAACTGAAGGTTCCGGTCCTGGGCAAGATGCCGATTGACGTGAAGCTTGCAGAGCTTGCAGACAGCGGTCTGTTCAGTAAGATCGAGAATGAGTATATCACTGCGGCAGCAGACGTGATGCCGAAGGCTGAAGCGTAAGTAATAAGAATAATATCTGACCGATATCAATAACAGAAAAGACCACCGGAATTGAGTACACAAGGATCGTAATAACCTTATGGCAGATTCCGGTGGCTTTTTTACTGAATCAGGGAAGTATCCTGCTTCGATCGTGAAAAGCAGTAAGCGGCAGGAACTTGATCGTATCAGATCTGGGAAAAATATTTAAGAAAGCACTGGGCAGCCTGGGAAAGCTGCAGTGCTTCATGATGAGCGATCACGGCACTTCTTGCGGGCAGAGGTGTTTTCAGATGGACAGGTTCCAGACCCGGACGGTTGCGGAGCATATAATCCGGGATACATGCAATACCAAGTCCGATCTCTGCAAGATCGATCAGCAGATCGTTGCTGTTCAGTTCAACCTCAGGCAGCAGCTTCAGTCCTTGGGCTGCAAACACCTGATGAAGATATTCGCTGGTGGTACTCTTTGGAGCGAGCATCAGGATGGGATAATCCAGAAGATTTTCCATGGAAAGAGGTGATTTGCCCATGGTGAAATAGTCCGGATTTGCCACGAAGATATCACGGAATTCCAGCACAGTCTGAAGCTTGGTGTGGGCTGAAAGCCGGGAATTCGGGTAGTTGGTGACGATCAGCTCTGCCTGGCCGTTTTCCAGAAGCTCCGCACATCCGATGGAAGTGCTGTTGATGATCTTGATCCGTACCTCCGGATGATCCTTGTGGAAACGGCGGAGATAGGGGATGAGAAAATAGCGGCACAGAGTATCGCTGGCACCGATCCGCAGCTGACCGGTAAGATTTCCTTCTCCGGAAAGGACAGCCTCTCCTTCGTTTAGCATGGAAAGGGCCGGCTTTACATGCTGGAGAAGAAGCTCTCCCTCTGGAGTCAGGATGACCCGTTTGGTACTGCGCACAAACAAAGTATGGCCCAGCTTTTTTTCAAGGTTTTTGACGGCCTGGCTTACTGCAGACTGTGAGATAAAAAGCTGTCTGGAAGCCTCCGAAAAGCTCAGCGTCGTGGCCACGTAATAAAACACTTTGTAAAGTTCAAGATTGATATCCATATGTGAAAAATCCTCCGCTTATAAATGATATAAGATATATTAATTTTACTAATGATATTTCCTATGATACTATATTTTCAGCAGAAAAGAAAGACTGAAATGCTTTCTGCACGTTTACCATCCTTATTATCGGATATAGAGAAAGGAGCCTTCTATGAGCAACGTAAGACGTGTGTATGTAGAAAAGAAACCTGCCTTTGCAGTAAAAGCAAAGGAACTGAAACATGAGATCAAACATTATCTTGGTATCAGCACTGTGACAGCAGTCCGTGAGCTGATCCGTTATGACGTGGAGAATATCTCCGATGAAGTATTTGAGAAAGCCTGCAAGACCGTATTTGCAGAGCCGCCGGTAGATGATCTGTATCTTGAAAAATTTGATGTGGCAGAGGGCGCACGTGTATTTTCCGTAGAATTCCTTCCCGGACAGTTTGACCAGAGAGCCGATTCTGCAGTGCAGTGTGTACAGTTCCTGGATGAGAATGCAGCACCGATCATCCGTTCAGCAACTACTTATGTAATCGAAGGAACCGTTACAGATGCAGAGTTTGAGGCAATCAAACATCACTGCATCAACCCTGTGGATTCCCGTGAGACAGGTCTTGAGAAGCCGGAAACACTGGTAACAGTATTCCCGGATCCTGAGGATGTGAAGATTTTTAACGGATTCAAGGATATGGCTGAGGCTGATCTGAAGGAGCTGTACTCTTCTCTGAACCTCGCCATGACATTTAAGGACTTCCAGCATATCCAGAATTATTTCAGAAATGAAGAGAAACGCGATCCTTCCATGACAGAAATCCGTGTTCTGGATACCTATTGGTCTGATCATTGCCGTCATACTACTTTCTCCACAGAGCTTACCAGCGTGAAGTTTGACGAAGGTGATTATAAGACTCCTATTGAAAAAACATACAAAGAATATCTGGATGCCCATAAGGATATGTACAAGGGCCGTGATGATAAGTTTGTCTGCCTGATGGATCTTGCACTTATGGCAATGAAGAAACTGAAAGCAGAAGGCAAGCTTGCAGACCAGGAAGAGTCTGATGAGATCAATGCCTGCAGTATCGTGGTACCGGTGGACGTGGACGGGAAAGAAGAAGAGTGGCTGATCAACTTCAAGAACGAGACACATAACCATCCGACGGAGATCGAGCCTTTTGGTGGTGCGGCAACCTGCCTTGGCGGAGCTATCCGTGATCCGCTTTCCGGACGTACCTATGTATACCAGGCGATGCGTGTGACAGGTGCAGCAGATCCTACCGTATCCGTAAAGGAAACTCTGAAGGGTAAACTTCCGCAGAAGAAGCTTGTCCGCAGCGCAGCCCACGGCTACAGCTCCTACGGAAACCAGATCGGTCTTGCAACCGGTGCTGTAAAAGAAATCTATCATCCGGACTACGTTGCAAAACGTATGGAGATCGGTGCGGTTATGGGTGCGGCTCCGAGACGTGCGGTCATCCGTGAAAATTCCGACCCTGGAGATATCATCATCCTTCTTGGCGGACGTACCGGCCGTGATGGTATCGGCGGTGCAACCGGTTCCTCCAAGGTCCATACAGAGGCTTCCATCGAGGTCTGCGGCGCTGAGGTGCAGAAAGGTAACGCGCCTACCGAGCGTAAGATCCAGAGGATGTTCCGCAGAGAGGAAGTCAGCCATATCATCAAGAAATGTAACGACTTTGGCGCAGGCGGTGTTTCCGTTGCCATCGGCGAGCTGGCACCGGGACTTCAGATCGACCTCGACAAGGTTCCGAAAAAATACGCAGGTCTTGACGGCACTGAGATCGCCATCTCTGAGTCTCAGGAGCGTATGGCTGTTGTAGTTGACCCGAAAGATGTGGATACTTTCCTGAAATTTGCAAATGAAGAGAATCTCGAGGCAATTCCGGTTGCAGTTGTAACGGAGGAGCCGCGCCTTGTCCTTAACTGGAGAGGAAAAGAGATCGTAAATATCTCCCGTGCATTCCTGGATACCAACGGTGCACATCAGGAGACCTCCGTTGAGGTTGAGATCCCGTCAAAGGACGGAAATCTTTTCGAGGAACGTCCGGATGTAACAGATGTAAAGAAAAAATGGATGGATACTCTTGCTGACCTGAATGTATGCTCACAGAAGGGTCTTGTGGAGATGTTTGACGGCTCCATCGGCGCAGGCAGTGTATTTATGCCTCACGGTGGCAAATATCAGCTGACAGAGACACAGTCCATGGTTGCAAAGGTTCCGGTACAGAACGGAAAAACAGAGACTGTTACCATGATGAGCTACGGCTTTGATCCATACCTTTCCTCATGGAGTCCGTATCATGGAGCTGCCTACGCAGTAACCGAGTCTGTTGCCAAGATCGTTGCAACCGGTGGTGACTATAAGAAGATCCGTTTCACCTTCCAGGAATACTTCCGTCGTATGACAGAAGATCCTAAGAGATGGAGCCAGCCGTTCTCCGCACTGCTTGGCGCTTATGCGGCACAGATCGGATTCGGCCTTCCTTCCATCGGCGGTAAGGACAGTATGTCCGGAACCTTCAATGATATTGATGTTCCTCCGACACTGGTGTCCTTCGCAGTGGATGTTGCAAAGGTAAAAGATGTGATCACACCGGAGCTCAAAAAAGCAGGAAGCAAGCTGGTATGGCTCCGTGCACCGAAGGATTCCTATGATCTTCCGGATTACCCGGCTCTTATGGAGCAGTATGATAAATTACATCAGGATATCCAGGCAGGCCGTGTGATCTCCGCATATGCACTTGACCGTCATGGAATCGCTGCCGCAGTCAGCAAGATGGCCTTTGGTAACGGCATGGGTGTAAAGATCGAGCATAACCTTGATCCAAGAGATTTCTTTGCTCCGGCATTCGGCGATATCATCTGTGAGGTTCCGGATGGAAAAGTCGGTGAGCTTGCCATTACCTATACTGTGATCGGTGAGGTTACGGATAATGCGAAGTTCACCTACGGTGATACAGAGATCACTCTGAAAGAGGCGCTTTCCACATGGGAAGGAACTCTGGAGAATGTATTTAAAACAGCAGCAGGAACCGAGGATGTCAAGGCAGATGACGGTTCCCTTTACAAAGCAGACAGCATCTATGTATGCAAACATAAGGTTGCAAAACCGCGTGTATTTATTCCGGTATTCCCTGGAACAAACTGCGAGTATGACAGCACCCGTGCATTTGAGAGAGCAGGCGCTGAGGTAGACGTAAAGGTATTCAAGAACCTTACAGCAGAAGATATCCATGATTCTGTAGAGCTCTTTGAGAAAGCCATCGATCAGGCACAGATGATCATGTTCCCGGGCGGCTTCTCAGCCGGAGATGAGCCGGACGGATCCGCGAAATTCTTTGCTACCGCGTTCCAGAACGAGAAGATCAAGGAGGCAGTTATGAAGCTCCTCAATGAGCGTGACGGTCTTGCTCTTGGTATCTGCAACGGATTCCAGGCACTGATCAAACTGGGACTGGTACCGTACGGTGAGATCTGCGGACAGAAAGAGGATTCTCCGACACTGACCTACAACACCATCGGACGCCACGTATCCAAGATGGTTTACACCAAGGTTGTCAGCAACAAGTCTCCATGGCTTCAGAAAGCACAGCTTGGCGGTGTATACTGCAATCCGGCTTCTCATGGTGAGGGACGTTTTGTCGCAAACGATGAGTGGCTGAAGAAACTCAAGGAAAACGGACAGATCGCAACGGAGTATGTACCGGTAGATGAGACTGGATATGAGGGTGAGTTTAACGTAAACGGCTCTTATATGAACATCGAGGGAATTACAAGCCCGGATGGACGTGTTCTCGGAAAGATGGCACACAGTGAGCGTCGTGACGCAGGCGTGGCTGTCAATATTTACGGAGAGCAGGATATCAAGATTTTCGAATCTGGTGTTGAGTACTTTAGATAATACTAGGATTGCGTGAGCTACATGCAGTGGCAGGGGATTTCAGACCTCCCTGCCACTGTAAAAATACAAAAAAGCATATATTTTTTAAAAAATTAAAAAAAGTGAAAAAAACTGTTGACACAAGTCACAAACCATTATATAATAGCAAAGCGAGTTGCGGAACGGAAGAGTTCCTAAGACGAACAACTGTTATGGGATCTTAGCTCAGCTGGGAGAGCATCTGCCTTACAAGCAGAGGGTCATAG
>JAFEHB010000457.1_pt1 | contig 29233 bp, 46 predicted proteins | sample 9267121 | NCBI WGS metagenome assembly JAFEHB01 (sample SAMN17103336, study PRJNA684904) | human gut metagenome | isolation source: diarrhea sample from child under the age of five | host: Homo sapiens | place: South Africa: Mafikeng, Mafikeng Provincial Hospital | collected 2019-09 | reverse complement strand
ACCATCCAGACAATAATATCTGGACGGTTCGTTATTTCTTAACTTAATGACATTGCCTTTTAGACTCTTTTTAATATTCGTGAGGAAATAAAATGGTAGTTACAGAACGATCCCATTCAGTGATAATCCATATTTTTCCTTGGCTTGTATCATACGCAGAGAATAACCTTCCATTGCCTTTAAGTCCCTCATCATTCATTTGTTTATCATCTTCACATAGGTTTCCCCAGTCTCCACTTACATGTCTTTTAATTGCTTTCCCTAACTCTCTACAAAACTCATTACTTTTCTCCATCTGATTCCAAACTCCTCTAGTTGCGACTGTTTGTCCTAAATTAAATAATGCTTTTCTCATTCTCAGATCCTCCATGGTAGCTCTTTGCTACCTCTTTTCTACATCTATATTATACCGCACTATGTACATACTGTCAGCTATATTTTATGCATAAAAAAAGAAAAACAGCCATATATGACTATTTTTGTACTTCGTTATTTTCTTTATTTTTATTTTCTTCTATTTACCTCTTTATGAATGGGGTAGCTTGCTACTACTTCATGATTTTTGACTACTGTCAAATAACCAACAGCACCCCATCCAAGAAAACAGCTTCCAGATAGTTTTCGAGCTTTTTTTACTGCCTTTCTTTTGTTAGTGAATGGGATTACTTCATAGCATCCACTATGCATACTTGTTTCATATGCATTAATAATTAACACAATTTTTGATTTCATAATATTCCTTCTTTCTTACCTTTTATTGTTGTTACTTTATATATATATTTAGTTTTTTTTAATACTTTTCATTCTTCTAGGCTTAATTCTCTAGAAACAAATTCAGAGTCATCAGAGTGCCACCCTAGATCAATCACCTGTCTATTGATGGCAATCATCTATTTTCTTTTATCCTTTTCTCAATAATTTTCGTCTGCAAACTGCTGGCACATGTCATATGGCATGACAAAGCCATAGTAGGCAATACGTTTTGCTGTTGTTTCAACAATCTGATTGGAATGGGATTTGTGCCATACAATCCAACTGTGTTGACGCCACATACCATCCTCGGATAATGCATATCCAGTACAGATGCGTGTAGTATCTTTGTTCTGTTCCCATAGATTAGCTGAGTTTGCATGACACTGACTTGGTTCGCCACACATCAATTTTACATTGCTGCCAACCCAAAACTGACCATGACTTAGAATATTGTCAAGATCTTCTTCATAGGGTGGAAAGCAGACGGCTTCTCCAGCAAAGTCAAGCAGTTTCTTACGAAGGGTAAAGAGACGACTGTCCATTGATGGATGTATTTTCTTCATGCCTTCCAGTGTATCCTGAAACCAGAACATGCTTTCTTTACAGTCTTTTTTCCAGTCAGCTTCCATCGTTTTCCATTTGATATGGTTCTTTATTTTCTGGTTCTTTGCTTTGCTATAGATAAGACATCTGTCAAACATGTCTTTGTTGGTAATATTGATAATACATGATTTGCCATTTAGGATGACACGGGTACCACATACTGTTTGAAGTTGTGCGATATCTGATGGTAATGGTTTCATATTCTAAATCCTCCATGGTAGCTTTGCTACCTCTTTTCTACATACATATTATACCGCACTATGTACTCTATGTCAGCTCTATTTCATGTATAAAAAAAGAAAAATAGCCATATATGACTATTTCTATACTTACATTATTTTTAGTTATTGATAACCATTTTTAAAATACCACTTCCAGCTTTAAACGCCTGTCAATCTTTTTAACAGTTCCGTTTTCTAGTATCAGTACAAACCACATATTATTTGTACAAATTGTATCAACATTTCTTATAAACTCAAAATATCCGTTCAAATACATAACTTTTACTGTCACATTATTCTCTCCTTTTGTGTTTTACATACACTACAAAGCAACTTCGTATTTTTTACACATCATCTACAACTCCTTCCTCCACTGCTTCTACATACGCATCATCCATCAGATGTGTCACTATACAGCTTGAACACTCATTGTTTTCACAATACTTACAAAGTACTTTTCCTGCCTTGTTAAGTTCTTCATACAATTCTTTTGTCATCTTTTTTGCCATATATTTTACTTCCTTTTCTTAAACACCATAAACACCATAATGCTCAACAAACTCAAAAGAATACTTAGATTGAAGCTCAGCACAAACATCATCAATATATCTGATTTCACCGTCTATTTCATATTCTTTTTCAAGGACATCTTTTGCTAATGCATCTGTATCTACATCATCTGCACAAGCAAGAATTCTTAAAACACTATCATCATCCATGTCTTTCAAAATCACAATTTTCATATTTTAGATACTCCATAGTAGCTTTGCTACCTCTTTTCTGCATCTATATTATACCGCACTATGTACTCACTGTCAGCTTTATTTCATGCATAAAAAAATAAAAATAGCCATATATGACTATTTCTATGCTCACATTATTTTTAGTTATTGATAACCATTCTTTTTTTAATACCACTTCCAGCTTTAAATGAATCCATTTTATTTAGTAGCTTGTCTGTATATAGAATCACTCCTCATATCTGTTTCCTTTTAAAAATGGGAAACCTACCTTCACAACTCATATCGAACGACTGATATGCTTCTTCTCTAGATAGCTCAATGATTTCTGATATACCACTGCACTTGAAAAGAGATATATCATCTTTACAAAATAATTCGGCTTCTGAAATGGTTGGCTTGTCTTCTCCAAGAATGCAGATGCTCAACTCAGAATCATCACAATCACCAGATAAAACAACTTCAAAATATCTCATATTCTAGATCCTCCATAGTAGCTTTGCTACCTCTTTTCTACACCTATATTATACCGCACTATGTACATACTGCCAGCCATAAATTAAGGGGGACATGTAGTCTTAATAGAGATAAAAAGTTGCTCCGCAACATATGAGGTGCTTCGCACCACACAGCAAAAAGAAGGCACCTCGTGCCTTCCGATTTTATTCATATTCAGAATAAGGATCTTCGTCTTTATTAGGGTTATCTACTTTTTGCTTTGATTTATACTCGTTTTTCTTTTCTTCAAAGTGTTGTTTCAAATAACTGGTATTTTTCACTTCTCCATTTTGAGTGCTGTTATTGTAATAACTCTTTTCATTTGGATAGTATCGAATATCTTCTCCATCTTCAAAGAATACCTGAGCCGTCTTATTTTCCTTTACCCAGAACATATGATCTATAGGTACATCAATATAGTCTTGAGTATATGGAACACGGATATGATATACACCATCTTTATTTGGCCGAACTGAATCAAACATCTTAATATCGACTGTAAATACAAATCCATTATTCTTTTCGATTGTTCTAACACGTTTGTACATTTCAGTAATATCCTGCTTTCTTCCTTCTGAAATTCGTTGCAAGTTGTTACCATTCACACATTCAATGACATCTCCATCTTCATTCAATAAATCAACATCCATATCGTTCACTAAGTACACTTGTCCTTTATCGTACTTATTCCATATAATTGCATCCTTTAAGATATATGTATATTTATCTGTATATGGTATCTTCACAAAATATTCAGTGTTGGTTGATTTTTCAAAATCAATCATATTCTTTGTGATTTGAATTGACGGAATCAAGTCTTCACTTTCTTTTAGCTTCATTTCTTTCGCATCATCCAAAAGCACTTTTTCATATTTCAGATAAGATAGCTCGGCAACCACATGCTGATATTTTATCTTTTCTTTTTGAAATTCAAGCATAGCATTTCTGACTTCATCAATTTCAAGATTACCAAGTGTTTCTTTGATTTTTAAAAACATTCGCACTTCAGATGGAATTTTATCTTTTGGAATCTTATGCCATTGTAGTTCTTCCTGATACACACAATAATGATTGTAGTACTTTAAATACATATCATACAATTCAACTTGCTTTGTTTTTCTTACAAATTCTTTTTCACTTTCTTTTAAATCTGACTCCATTCTTTCAATCTTAGTATTCAAAGAACGTGTTGTTAAAATCAAACTTTCAAATGAATGAATATTGTATTTATCATACAGATCAATCTGATTGTACATCTTTTCCAATTCGTTAATTGTCTTTAAACTTGCAAAGGAATATTGTGGATATTTATTTTTATCATATCTATCCTCTCTGCGATATTGACTCAACATTTTCTGACTACTTGAAAGACTTGCCACATAATCCATCATTCGATTCGCAATATATCGTCCATACTCTTCTTCTATTTTTTTTAATTGGAATCTTCTTAGCTCTTCATCTTCCCAGTAATGTCTTGACTGCCTTGCAAAAAAATACATCAATTCTTTTTGTGTATAGCCCTCACCCAGTGTGTCTAAACGAAAATATTTTCTTGCTCCCACAGGACGAATAGAAATATGTTTTCCTTTTTTCACTTCGTACCCGTTGTGCGACAATAACTCCAACAATTCATTTGTACTGCTCACAATTTTTTTGTACTCATCAATTTCTTTTTTCAAAACTTCTCGCCATCTATACTTTGCATTTAAATTAATTAAGTACGCAGGAATTGTATTTTCCTTTTCAAAATGTCCAATCAATTTTGCATCGTCAATAATTTTACATCCATGTTCTTTTGCAATCGTATCAGACACTTCTCTTAATTTCATCAAACCCTCTTTGCCATAAAAATCATCTCTTAATTTTTTTCCATCTAAGCTAGTTGCATTGATTATAAAGTGATTATGTAGATGTGCTTTGTCCTGATGTGTTGTCACCAATACCTGATAATTAGGATACATTCTTTTTGCCAATTCAATTCCCATTTCATGAACTTCAATCGCATCCACGGGATCATTATAGTAGAAAGATTGTACCTGATGGTATGCTATATTTTTATCCTTATCGGTTCCAAACGTTGATTGAATATGTTCCATTTCTTCTGTGACAAAATTTGGATTGCAATTTATTCCACTTACCAATCGATTGTTCAAAGTCTTAATTGTAACATCCACATCCTCATTGTTTATGTTTTTTGTTTTAGTTTCATTGACTGTATATTTTACTGCTTTCTTCAAATCGTCTTTTACAACCATGCACTTATTTTTATTACTGATATAATTTACTGCTTCTTTTAATGACTTTGTAATTGCCCATCTTTTTGTAATTGGCACAGAACCACCCCCATACTTTTAAAAAGAACAATTGTTGCTTCGCAACAAAGACCTCACTTCGTGAGGTAAGTGCCTTACTTTATTTTATCTAATTGCTTTTCAATATCTGCAAATTCTCTTTCGTAATTTAAAACTTCGTGTTCACTCAAACCAGCTTCATTTTTTATTGTTTCAAACTCCATTTCTAGTTGTGCAAGATGATTATAGAGCTTTCGAATTTTAGAAGCATTAAAAAGATATTCATCTTTATCCACTAACATTTTTTTACGGATATACAAGCTAAGATTTTCTATTCCATATTCTTTACTTTTGCTTTTTAATGCTTCATATTCTTTTTTTGTAAAACGAACTGTTACACGTTTATCTCTTTTCATTTCATTCTCCTTATTCCTTATATAACACATTGATATTCTACTTTTTCATTTCTAATCTTTCTAACAAAGTGAAGTACCTGCCTAATTGTAAATAACTTTAAAACTCCTGTTCCACTTTTTTTATCTTGTGAAACTTCAAATCTTATTGATACTCCTTTTATCAGAAATTGCATAAGCATGATTTTATCTTCCTGCTTCATTAAATTTAATTCAATATTCATTTTAATAAATTCATATTTTTCTGAATACGATGTATGTACATATATTTCTATAAGTGAGTTTGTTGCTTTTATATTTTCAACGTACCCCTCATATATTCCATAAAATTTTAAATCTTCAATTTTTATGTATAATGTTTTTCTTTTTTTTGATTGTCCATTTCTCTTTTTTTCATATTCATTTTTTATGTAGACAATATGTCTTAGCATTAATTCTTGAAATGTTTCCTCATAGTCATAAGATGTTAAATCTTTTTTTTCATGTTTATATTCAAATAGAGACATATAACACTCATATTCATTTTCAGTCAATCGCCATACTTTTTTAACGTTTCTATAACTATTAATGTCAATAGGATTATTCTGTAAATAGATGTTTTTACTATGTATACACTCTTTATGATACTGCAAATCTTTTTGAAACAATTCATCCTTTGTTTTTGAAGAACAGTATATTTGTTTGTACCATTGATACATGTCTCTTGTAATGTAGTAACTGTTTGTTTTCGAATCATAAACTATTTCTTTTTGCATCGGATGATTTTTATAGATATATTTTTTTAGTTTTGATAAATGACTTTGTTTTAAATTAAGGGTAAATACATTGACTAAATTTTCGCTATTAGATATTTGTTTTATATTTAATGTTCTGTTGATAATTTTTTTTTCGTATTTAATAAAAGCATATTCACACTGCAATTGTTCTAGATCAACTTCTCCAATAAGTACAGATAATATTTGTATATATGATTTCAGCCAATACTTTTTTAAAATATATTCACAGTCTTTATATGCTAACACTCTTTCTTTTTTTTGCTTAAATCCAAATAATTCACCATCTTTATTTTTGATTTTGTAAAACTCTTTAGATTTTTTATTGCACAGGCTAAAAAAATCTTTGCATGTGATTGTATAGCATTCATTATTTGTATCTTCAAGAAAATATGGTTTAACTTGTTCTTCAAACTTAAACCTATATCTGTCTACCCATTGTAATGTCCAAACCAAATCCATTTGTTCATATTCTTTTTTTATTTCTGCACCCGTTAGACTTAGATACTGCATTCTTCTATGTGTAAACAAGATAACCTTTTGAACATAGTCAATCCCTCTAGGATAAATATATTGTTCATCAATCATACATTCTTCAGAATGCAATTTGTTTATATCATAAATTAATTTATTCTTTCTTTCTTCCAAATTCAAACCTGTCCATTTATAAACACCACTCATTTTAATATATTTTTCGATTATCATTTTAGTTGCTATTGTACCTTCGAGCAGTGACATTTTTTTCTTTTTAGTTTCATTTTTACTTTTACCATTTGTATCATCAATCTGTGTCTGTTTCACTTTTCCTGTACTTAATTTATTTTTATCTTGTACAGATTTGGACACATTAATATCCATTATTGGTACTTTTTTTGGTGGATGTAACGGTACCATATTCTTTTTATTTATATTCTTTTTACTTTGCAATACCTTTTTATAATTTACTTGTGCCATAATTTGCCTCCGCTTCAAGTGCTTATATTCTATCCTTTTCTTGTCCGCTTTTTATTTTCATCATTCGCTCCCTTACCCCCCTCGTTCCTCTGTTTTTAAAAAGTAGCAAGCACGTCATTTGTCTGACACAAACGACCAAGCTTTTTAGGGGGTGTACCCCCTAAGACCCTGTGTCTCCGACGGATACTAAAAAATAAAAAAGAGAAACGATTTTTCGCTCCTCTTTTGCTTTAGCCAACTTATATCCAGACACTCTCACTTCTTATAAAACATTTCTTGTACATATTCCTTGAATGGTGGCAGTGTACCCATTTGTTCAAATTCCATTAATGTCTTGGAATCTTTCACATACATTTTATATAAACGAATAAATAAATCGTACATTGTTTGGATAGATGACAGTACTTCCATTTCATTTTTTTGTCCTATTACTTCTATCAAAGAAGGATTTTTTTCTTTCAATTTATTTTGTAAAAGTTGTATATCATACATCCTATGATTTAAAAGATGTACCTGTGCATGCATTAAAATTCTAATAATAATTTTAAAATCATACCCTATAAACACTTGAAACAAATTCACCTTTGATTGTAATTCATCTTTATTTTCTTTTTTTAGATCAGCAGAATATACCAGTGTTTTATGCACATCATACAATTCTAAAACATATTTTTTTTCAGAATTATGTTCCTCTTTTCGTATATAAATAAATCCAACACGATATCCTCTAAACATTTTTAATGTCTTTTGTAACCTATGCTTTTCAAATCTTTGTTGTACTTCTTTCCCTCTTTCTTCAGAAAACTTCTTTTTCGATTTTGGAGTAATATCAACAATTTTAGGAGATTCTTCCTTGAGGTTATGATGTACAGTTTCTTGTTTTAAAGTTACAGTAGTTCTTTGCGGCGCATTCTTTTTTTCTTTATTTGAAGTATTACGTTCTTCAACCAACTGATTTAAATCAAGACTTTTAGGTACATTCCCTTTTTTGATTTCTTCAATTTCTTTGTCAAAAATTTCTTTTTCATGAAGTTTGTTATACTCTTGACGGATTGATTTAACTTCTGTTTCCATTTTTTTCAGTTGTACCTGCAACCGATTATTTTCGTTAACAAGAACGTTATTTTTTAGCTTTATATTTTCCAATTCTTCGAATTGTTCCTGAAGTTTTTTATTTTCTTTTTGTACATCGTCCAATTTTATCTTCAATTCATTATTCTCTAAAATGTACCTTTTGCTCATTAGCTTTTCATTTTTTTCTTTCTCATTTTGATAATTTCTTTTTAATGTTTTGATTTCTTTTTCTTGTAATGCATTCTCTTCTAGAATGTTTCGAATTTCTTTTTGAGAAAGATTATAGACCTTTTTCCCGAAAATATTTTTCTTTGTTGGAATATCTATATTCTTTATTTCCTTAAGTTCATCTTCAATTGACTCTATTAAAAATAGATCATATTCTTTAGTTTTCTTTTTCATTTTACTTTAAACCACGCTTTCTATTATGCTTATAATTTCCTTATTCTTTTTTAATTGTGACAAAGTATTTTTGTATATTTTTAAAATATCTTTTTCTGTATAAGGTACAGTTTTATTTTTATTTATGATAATCATCATTTCTTTGGGATTCATTTTTTTACAATAATATCCAATACTATGAGCCAAAATATATAGTTCCTCTTCATTCAAAATATCTTTTAATTTACTGTTGAGTAAATCCTGATTTATCTTTTTTAACACTTTAGATGATTCAGAAGTTTCTTCAGAATAAACATTTTTACTATAAAGAAGATCACATGAATCCATTTCGTGTTCATCATCTTGAGAAGGATTGTTGGGCTGGTAAACTTTATTGATTAAATCAAAATAATACTTATCGGAATCATTGATTCCAACTAGTCCCAAACATTTACGAACATCTGTAAGTGTTAATTCTTTCCCTTTGGCATTCAATGCAATCTTATATTGAATTAATTTTTGTAGGTTTTCTGCTTCGTGTTTTGAGCAACCGTACAAGTGTTGATTTAAAAACATTGTACTTTTTTTTCGTAATGTATCTTTTGCAAATTGAAACGGATCATCATTTTTTTGTGTTTCATAATTGTTCATCATCTTTAAAAAGTACAGTAAAGTCTCTTGTAAAACATCTTCAAAAAGATCCATTCGATTATAGAAAATAGAACGATTAGAAGAATAAATATAAGCTGCAATTTTGCTTTTATAGATATCCAATAATTGATTTTGTAATGTACATTTTTTCTCTATATTCTTTTCTATGTCTGAATTAATCTTTTGTATTTGTTGAATAATAGTGATTGCTTCCTGTTTTAATTCAGCATACTCTTCTTGTTTTTTTGAATTTTGATTATCCATTTTAATACTCCTTTTATGCTTTAAACACCTTGTGTAGTCACAAATTCTACTACAAATTTTTTGATATCATGTAGATAAGGATCCACATAATGTAGGCATGAATTTTGAACTTGAATGTCGGTAGATTTGAAATACATGAATAAATAAATAACTATGGCGACTAATAGCATCAAAAAAACATAGTACATAATATGTCCCATATAGATTAATGCCTTAGAATGCTTATGGTATTTATATCGTTCTTTTTTTTCTCCGTGATTTCTAGGAGCATCTTCTAAATAATTATTTTTCATAGAATTCCTTTCTAGCAAGCTTACACTTTAAAGCCTTATTTACTGATTTAGTTATAATATATTCTTGGTCTTTTTTTATTTTTTACAACAAAAAAAGATGTGAGGGTGCTCACATCTATGTGTTTTAAATACAGATTTTTGTCTGCAAATGACATTGAATATCCAATTTCTTTTTTCTATATTGCTTAGAGAAATATACATAGAAAGATAATTCTTTAGGTACATTTTTAAAATATTCGTCACTGTTTTTTATGATATTTCGTTTTCTTAACAATGTATGAACCTCATTTTGGAACACATCGAGATCTAATGTTTCTAAGAGCTTATAACATGTTTGATAGTAGACAAAATCCGTCGTTTGAGGTAGCTTTTCAAAGTATTTTAAAATGATAGATTCATATTCTTTTTTTCTTAACAAATGGAACAATGCATCAAATGAAATGGATTTATTATTAAAGAGAGCCTTCTTTTTATAAACAAGCTCTCCATTATCCGTCAACTCTATAATGCCTACTCTTGTATCTTTTAATGTATTTTCTAACTGTTCCACATGGTGTTTTCCAGTAACAATATAGACATAATTAAATGCTTTATAATAATCACTCACTTGGGTTTCAAGACGTTGAAGTGTGTCTAAATCAGTCTTTATTTCATAAACTATCCCTTGATTTTTATCATCCATGACAATAAAATCAGCTTTAGAATTCATAATAGGCAGTTCAGTTATAGCTGAATATAGATTTAATTTTTTAGTGCTAACAAGTAAATAGTTTAGCAATACATTCTTGTAATAGTATTCATTCCGATGATTGTTTTTTAAACACCTGTAAAAATATTTTAAAGCCTCTTCATAGGTCACTATTCTCTTTTTATTAGATTTTTCCATCAAACAATCAATGATTTCATTAAATGTCGATGGAGTATTTCTTGATAAAAATAGTGAATCAAGATAAGGAATCGTAAACACTTTGTTTAAATAGTTTATAGTTTTCATGATACCCCTTTTTAAAATTTTTATAAATAAAAAGTATCCACATCAGGACACTTTATATTAATATTTCGATTATACACATAGAATCTATGCACCCACTTCATAGGATAATAGCAAATGCATCTTGATTAAAGCAATCTACCAATGTCCACTTTCCAAAGGTTTTTTATCGGCACGAAAATCACTTATAGCGTATGCCAAGGCATAAAATAAGCATTGTAAAAGAGAAATAACCATTCCAATTACCCAAATAGCGATTCTAAACAAAATAGATAATATCATAAAACCTAACTCAATTCCTGCACCCATAGTGATACACCTCCTTCAAAATAATATTTTGCATTCCATATAGGCTTAAGACTAAATAGTTGGATGTTCAACCATTTATTTAACACATTTATCTTTACATCTTTAGTGTACCGCACTTTATACGGTATGTCAGCTATAAATTTCATTTTTTTATAACTACATGGTAAGTTCAAAGTATATAATAGTTCCTACTAATTTTATAAAGTAATAAAAATTGTTCTCTAACTAATCCTTGTCTTAGTAGGATTCCAACTTGCATGTCTCGTGTCTTCGCCATAAATAATGTACCATATTTTTTAAATGCTACAAAAGATATAAAAAAGCCTTACACAAAAATATGCAAGGCATGGATCAATATTTATATGACATTAAGCATCTGAAATGCTTTTGTATAGTTTTTGATTAATGTAACAATGTTTTTTGACCGTATTTCTGATACGGAAACTTCTTTATTGTACACTGGCATATCAGCACATATGTTTCTAAACTCTTCATATATGTTTTCGTTATCAGATTCTTTTTCATAATCTCGTCCTAGATAAAATATGCATTCCAAATAAGAAACATCTACATCGGACAAGCTAAGTAAATAATTACGCAACGGACTATCAATAACCCCATTACTTTTAAGTATTTCTTCAAAACTAAGCTTTTTCTTTTTTGTATTTTCGTATTCCTCTTGTTTTTTCAGAACACCCATAAACTCTTGTATTAATATTGAATTATCTTCAACCCACATTTTCAAATTAGCTTCCATAGTATCAATCCTTCATTAATAAACAGATAAAAGAATGATATCTTTTTCTGAAAGTGTTTCAACAAGATTACCTTGTTTTATATCTAAGATATATAGCCAATTAGTAATTACAATCTTCAATTCTTCACATGCAAATATTGGATTCCATTCATCTTTCCATGTGTCAAATACAAATTTCTTTTGTTCTTCTTTACTCATTTTAGCATAATCTTCTGTGCTTATAACTTTCAAATCGTCCATATCAGCATCTGGACTATCTATATAATTAGAAAGGTATGCATCATGTTCTTCTTTATCATAATGTTGTAGATCCATATATCTTTTTAAAGAATTATGAATGTAACCTTCATAATTACCTTTAGTTTCACTTTTAAAACAATTTATGTCCTTCATAGAGCATAAAAAGCAACGTGTTTTTGCCTGAGAACTGTATTCTTCAATTGTTTTTTTAATATTTTCCACATCAATACTACCACTCTGCTTATAAAACGAGATATCATCCAACCGTTCCGACATATTTCGAGCTATAACATCGCCACAGTAAGTGCCTACGGCAGTATATATTGGGGCTGGCTGTCCCTTTTGGGTATACGGTCCTATATAACGTAAATTATTATCCACATCGTTATAGAACAAAAATGTTTTATATAATATCGACATATTTTTTCTCCTTTAGAATCTAAATAGTGTGATGATCATACTCCACACAACTAAGGTAAGCATTAACACAACACCACTTCTTTTTAAAATAATTTTTATCCTTTTTTTCATGCTAACAAATAAATCCTTTCTTATTTTATCGTCATGCCAAAGCGAGTAATAACCCACATAGACACAAACTGCTACCTACACTAAAAAGCAAGCTAAGAGCACTTATAAATAAAAATCCAATGAGTTGTACACACATTTCTATGAAATTGCCCAAGAAAATAAGCAGCTTGGATTTTCTTCTTTTTTTCATCAGTCTTCGTCTTGTTCTTTGGCTACATTTTTTCATAAGCTTTTCTCCTGTACACTATATTGCCATTATGAAGCAAAAATTTAGTGTGTTTATTTATTATTTGTTACTGTTATTTTATATGTAAGCTGCCCTTTTTTTATTTTTTCTCACTAAAGCAAAAAAAGACTATATGTATAGCCTTCTCTATCAAGATACAATTATTCGCATTTCATTTTTATCTATGTTCTATTACCACACTTTTATTGCTATGTGCAAATTTATGTACTAACGACTCATTTTTTCATCTGGCACTCTTGCCACCTTTATCACTAACCACCTGCACGATTAAACACATACCCAACTATCCAACCCTTTAATTAGAATCAAGACTGCCTCGCAGCCTCTCACCCCATAAAAAAAGCAGATGCTTCGCATCTACTTCTTTCATCTTTTGTTCACTGATTTCAAAGTCATAAAAGACAGTGAAAAGTATATCTTTTAAAATTGCTGGATGATATAATACAAGGGATAGTTTTTTTGGTGCAGAAATAAAAAAAGAATATGAACAAATGGAAAATTGGAATATCGATGCATTATATAACAAAAGGAGATAGAAAATATGGCTATAAAATCAACAATTGAAAAATTAAAAGCAAGAATCAGTGTCTTAGAAAAAGACAGACAAAGAAAGGTAGATGAACAGACGATGCCTTATAATAAAAGTGGTATTGACATTAAGAGTGTTGAGAATTTGAAAACGCAATCTGATACTTATGAGATTCATAATATTGAAGTATCTGGTGATGCAAGCACAGGAGCGTTATTAGAAGTGACAACAGAATCTGACTTTCAATATAGTATCTGCATAGGGGACTATGTGGGTTGTATTACAGAATCTGAGAATGTATATTGGGGGAGAGTAGATTCTTTTGATGAGAAAATCTTAGTTCTTCAATCTGAGGAAATTGGAATCGCTACTTCAATTCCATATTCTGTCATTACACACATCAATAGTCGTTGGAGGGCATGAATTTTTGAGGGTGATTTTCCAAAATCAAGGATAATCACCCTCTTTCCATTTTGCTGTATCTACTTTGTTCATTTTTGCCTTCTCGCTTTCCTTTTTTCTTTCTTTAAATCTTCACGTATTAATGCTTTAATATATCCCATTTTGGAATCAACTTGACCTAGTTTTTCCAAAATATCTGCATCTGTATTGTAATTCAGTCGAAGAAGCACAGTCGTTGTGTTTCTTTTATTAGATGCATTATTCGCTTTTATTTTTGCTTCTGTTACCATAATACTTCCTTTTTAACGAAAATCCTGTACCTTAATTTTTACAATCACTCTATCTCCAGTTCGAGTCAGCATATCAACGGCAGGTTTACATACAATACCTTCCATTGGTGCGTTACCAATCGTAGACATTGGGTGTTCTTTTACAAATTTAACAGCTTGGTCAATAGTTCCTTTAAATACAACAGGAACAACTTCAATTCCTAAAGCTTTTCCAATATCTTCGATAGCATTTCGTTTTAACCAAAGGTTAGATTCAACCATATATACATCGAATAATATAAAAGAATTATCGGAGCGATACAGATGTCCTACCTTTTGAACACGATTGCCATAACCTTCGCCAAACAGAATAACTTTATTTTCTCCGAACAATTGTTCAAAGATTTGCTCTGTTTCTGAATTACAGAAGATTTCTTCTAGCTTTGGTAATAGATTTGGCTGAATGACGGATTTATTTGTTCTCCCAGCGAATGAGACTGAATATCCATCCCAGAAGATGCGAATGTTTGTTCCATCTATCTTTTCGGTTCCAATCCATTCATTATCCTTTAAATATTCAACAGTTTCATTTCGATAATCACCAACAATTAATTTCTTTTTACCTTCAAGACTTCTATTATAAATAGTTTCGATTTTTGTATATGTTTTTAATTCCATCTTATTTTTCTCCTTCTAATAAGTATTAGCCATTCCTTTTTATATTTTTAATTTATTTACTTCTTTTTCATAAAAAAGATGGCATCATTGCCACCTCGTTTATCTTTTATTCCTCTTTATTGATGTCTTTCTCTTTCTGCATCTCTTTTTCTTTACTTATTTTCAAGCTTTTTGGGTTGATGTCAGGATGCACTTGATTCGGTTGGCTTGCCACCCACTCTTCATATATGTTTTTTAATTGTTTATCCGTTGTTTTTAAAGCCTTTAAACTTTCACATTTATCAAACATCCATGCTATATTTGTTACATTTGATGTGTTGAAGCTGCTTAAATTCAAATGCTCTAAACGGATACATTGCCAAAACATATTTGACATATTTTTTACATTTGAAGTATCAAAGTTGCTTAAATCCAAAGATGTTAAATTCTCACATACCATGAAAACATTCCACTCATATCGTTCACCTTTGATGTATCGAAGCTTGATAAATCTAAGTTTTCTCCGTGATAGAAATAAAACATACCACCCATGTTTTCTACCCTTGAAGTGTCAAAATTGCTTAAATCAAGGCTTATTAAACCTATACATTCTGCAAACATATCTGACATACCATTTACTTTTGATGTATTAAATGAAGAAACATCCAATTGTTTTAAAAAACTGCAATCAAAGAACATAGCATTCATGTTTGAAACATTGCTTGTTTTGAAAGAGCTAAGATTTAGATTTTCAAGACTCTCGCAGACAGAAAACATTTCACTCATATTTGTGACATTCGATGTATCGAATCCGCTTAAATCCAATTTTTCAAGTTCCTCGCATTCCGTAAACATACCTGACATATCTGTTACATGAGCTGTATCAATCATAGAAAAATCAATCTCTTTTAATTGCATAAAATCAGCAAACATTTTTTTACAGTCTCCATTAAAAATCACTTTCTGTCCTTTTTCCTGTGTACTTACCTTATATATACCATTTGCTTCCATCCATCCAACGACACTTCCATCTCTGTCGTTGGATAGATCTTTTAACTTCACACCTTTTGGTGTTTTCTCATCCGTGAAGATTATTTGTTGAACTATTCCATCTGTTCCGTTGTAAGTTACATTATAATTAAAGTCTTTTCCTTTTATTAATTGATATTTCATTTTTCTGCCTCTCTTTCATAAAAATTATAAATTGATTTCGTCCGCTTTTTATGTCCTTCACCCAACAAAAAAGATGGTACTCTTACACCTTTATCATCAAGTACCAAATCATGCATAACTAGATGGTCACACCCATAACCATAAGCAGTAATATTTCGCAGTCCACTCACCACATAAAAAAAGAGAGATGCACTGCATCTCTACAAACTGTTAAAATATCTTAAAATCGATTCTTTTGTTATTTCGTTGTTTTGACTTGAAACAATTGCCTCCATCCATGGAGTTTGATGTTGAGTCAATTTAACTAAATCTGTAGCAGAATATTCCGAAAACTTATCTACAACTTTATTAATAAGGACTTTATCTTTGCTATTGATACAATCTTTATTAAATTCAATACGTTTCGTATTCCAAATTTCATTTTCATCGAAAACGAAATATGAATTTACTGTAGGAATGTCCGTACTCGCAAATCCTTTAAATTCCCTATATGCGGTTGGAACGACAGGGCCAAAATCCCAAGCTTCGATTTTTTCTTTAAAGCATGGGAATCTAGTTTCGATTAAAAAATATGCCTGAACAAGATACAAAATTTTCTGTAGCTTTAAATTAGAAATACCATAATCCTTAGCATTGCTATAATTGATAATGTATCGGCTAACATCTAAAACACTATAAATCATAAAACCTTTCCTCCTTTTAAAATCTTCGCATATATTGATTGAGCTTTTTACTTAGCACGGTCTTTCCAACATATAGGAATATTGATTGAAATTCATTCCTTTTTCCACTAAAAAAGATGGCATCGTTGCCACCAGTTTTCATGTTCTAGTGTTCAATGCTTGTTTGTCATATATTTTATAGCTATGTTTCTCGTCTTCAGTAGGTTTTCTAATATCCGCACAAAATCACATCAATACAATTCCAATTATAATTATTAACGATTTCACAGAGCCATGATATTTCATCCCTATAGGATTGATCAACAACACATGGTGTCCAGCAGACTCTTCCTTTTTCATCTAATCGTACATATTTTGCGGCTCGTTTCCAATTGCTAGATTCATTCCTAAATGCTTTGAGCAAATCCGTGACAAAGGCTTTCTGCCTTTTAGGGCTTAGATTTTCATAATCTATATTCACAAATCTTGTTTTATCTTTTAATTCATCACCAATAATTTCACATCGTTCACGGATTAATTCAATCAAATTTTGTTTTGTCAAAGTTACAATTCTAAGTCCCTCTGTATCTTCATCAGGAATTCCATGTAATACATCATGTCCAAATTCTTCATAGAACTTTTTAACAGTATTTTCTAGGATAAATCCAGCGTTTTTGTCGATAAATTCGCCAATTTGATAAGTACCATCAATGATATAGTTGTCGATATTTGGATTGAATTGCTCACGGATCCATTCTTTAGCCATAAAACGAGAATGTCCAGTACCAAAATCTCCATAAACATATTCAATTAATTTTGAAAAAGCTATTCCATGTACTTTTTCTTTTTCTTCTTTGGATTCGTACTGTCGTACACTAATACAAGTTATGTAACTCATTTTATCCCCCCTCTTTTTTACATATATATTATACCGCTCTATATACTATATGTCAGCTTTATATGTGTGCTTTAGGCATAAATGGCATATAAGACTATATCATGAGTATACACACTCTGATTTTTTACATCAAATCTATTTTAGATATACAAAAATTAAACTTTGCACTTCTAGACACAACAAGTCCCTAGAGAAGTAAGAAAGATTGCCTCGCAATCACAGGAGTGCATTGCACTGAATATAAAAAAGGCACCTTGTGCCTCCCTAATTTTTTTCATATTCTGAATGTGTATGTTTGTTTTTTAGATTTTGTTTATCTTTATCATTTTTACCATTATTGTTTTTTAAATATTTTAAATCAACATTCTGATAGTTTTCTTGATTTGCAGTATTATTTTTATAATCTTCTATGAGTGCGAATAAAATCTCCTTATGTTCTTCTTTCATTGATGATTCGTTGATAATAGCTTCTGCTATTTCATCAAGAGTATCTATACCTTCTACTTTGTCAACGACTTCATTTGTAGTAGTGACAATAACATTACTCTTTGTTTTTTCGCTTTTATTTCCTTTTTCATATGGCTTATTCAAAGTTGGAATCAAATCGATTGTATCTTCTAATACGCTTGTGACATCCATTTTTTCTACAACTTTATGCAACCATGAGTATTCTATTGACATTTTTTTAATAATATCTTCCACTTGAATAAAAGACATGGGATTTTTACTGATATATCCAGAATATTGTCGATGTTCAAATCCGTGTTCTAACATGAATTTTTTTATAAGTCCATAAGCCTTAGTTGTTCCAAAATATCCAAATATTTTTCTTAATTCAATCGTAGACAAATCAAAATTAATAGTCTTTCTTTTTTCATGATTATTTATTGTTGAACTCATTTTTTTATTCCTTTAACAAGAAGACAATCATAATCTGGATTGTCATAATCCCTTTCTTCATTACTGTCAAACCAGTACCAAGACTCGATTGTATTGACAAACCAATCAGACTCAATTAAATCACTAGCAAGGAAACTAAAAGGAGTAAATGCTTTTTTTATAGGTGCTACATATACACCTAATCCATATTGATGAATATCATATTCTGCCATTAGCTTCTCAATAGTTTTATAGCACGCATTCAACGTGACTCCATACTTTTTGCACTTTTCTTCACTGAATTTAAATTCCATTCTTGTTAACATAAATTTATCCTCCTATATATCTCTTATATCTTTATTCTATTTTATTATACTCACTCTCCCCATGTAAAACATGCATACAAAGGTTGGTATATTTTTATTCTACAACCTTTTTGTTTTGCAAGTTTTATTGTTTAGAACTAGAGTCAGCATTTATCTGATCATATGCCAATTGAAATGCCAATAAATACACATCTAATATATTTGTTCGTATTTGTCCAATATCCTCTGGAATATCGCAGTAATCATAATCTAGCCATTCTTGTAATTCCCTGATTGCACTTTGTGTAAGTCCTTTATCAACTCCAAAATCTTCTAATAAATAATCGAGTGCCGATTGTACATCAAAATATCCATACTGTTTTAAGAACTCAAACTCATCATCCTCTTTAAATTCTTCTTTAAATAAATTCAGAATATCTTCTTTTGCTTTATCTTCATCATAAAAGTATATGTTTCGATTCATACATTTGACTTTCTCTTCAAAATAATAGGAATCATTGACATAGTTTTCGATAAAATCATCGTATGTCATATTGTAATAGTTGATAGCAATCAACTCTCCCATATCTCCTGAAATATGAAGGCGATAATAATCATCTTCAAAAATAAATCGAATTCTATATTCGATACTGTCAGGCTTTTTAAAATCAATAATTTTTATATTTCCGTAATCATTGAATGTTGCAATATGATTCTTAAATATATCTTTCCATTTTGCTGTATCTACTTTGTTCATTTTTGCCTTCTCGCTTTCCTTTTTTCTTTCTTTAAATCTTCACGTATTAATGCTTTAATATATCCCATTTTGGAATCAACTTGACCTAGTTTTTCCAAAATATCTGCATCTGTATTGTAATTCAGTCGAAGAAGCACAGTCGTTGTGTTTCTTTTATTAGATGCATTATTCGCTTTTATTTTTGCTTCTGTTACCATAAGTAAATTTTCTCCTTCATTTTTCTTTGTTTTAAACATGCTTACATATGCACTTCTTACACTTATATTATATCATCCAAGTATATACTTGTCTACTTGTTTTACCCTTTATTTATCGTTTGTTTTTGCTTTCAATGACTTATTTTTTGCATTTGATATACTCACCTAAAGAGAAAGAGACTCTTATAAAGAATCTCTTCAACCTGTTTTGTCATTTCAGCTTTCATAGTCCGAGTTCCCGTATATCCTTGTTTGTAACATCGATTACTTTTGATGCCTTAGCACCACAACATGGGCAGAAACACTCATCAATATTTTTAATAACACTAGTTCTTTTATATCGAACATCAATCCATTTATTACAATTCTGACAATAGATTCCATATTTTGTAATGTTATTGTAATTTGCCAAATTCATTGATCCAGTTCTTTGGATTGTATAGTGATGTATATAATCTTTTGTAGCTTCTGTAAATTCTTTGGCATATATTTTCCATTTTCCTTTATGTCCTTCTCTATAACAACACGGAGCAGAGTGCAATAGCTCATGAGCAATTACACTACGAACATGGTCTAAGTCAGGACAACATAGGAAAAAGTTTTTATGTATGGTAATTCTGTGTTCTCTATATCGACAAGTTCCATAGGCATTTGTTTTCTTATCGTACAACTCAACGGAATACATATCATTATATGGAATATCAAAAACATCCATATCTTTTTTTACTTCTTTAACTATTTTTTCTAAATCCTTTTTGCTTCTTATAACATCCATTTTAAATGCTTTAGATTCAGTATCATAATGAATCTTCTTATTCATATTTTCGTGTGGAATTGTATAAACTTCCATCGGAATTCCATTTTGGTTCAAATCCAAAAACTGTATTTGAATAGCATATATTTCATTTTCTTTGTTTTTATATACTCCTAAAGGATAAATGCCATCCCCATAACCAGAACGGATAAAGATACCATCTTCAAAAGCACCTGTAAAAGAATCATTTTTATCTTCTTCATACTCATAGGCTTCCCAGCATTCATTAGGAATATGGTTTATAAGTTCATCCTGATTAAATACACCAATATGTGCAGAATCTACAGCAACTTCCTGAATATATTCAAATTCTTCTTTTTTTAACGCATTTTCCATGTGAATCAACAACAAACCTTTTGGAATGTATGGATTATCACATTCTCTTTCATCTCCATAAATAGCATAGCATTTATATACTCCAGATTTTGCTTTTAAAGAACATGTATATTGAAACGGATCCGTATAAGTTGGATCTTTTATAAAAAGATTCCCATTTTTGAAATTGTATGTATCGAATAATTTTAATGTTTCCATCATATTACTATTCGTCTCTTTCCTTAGTGTCTGATTTGTCATTAGAATCATGCATACTTTCTTTTAAATCAATCAAGATTTCATCTAACATATTTTTTTCATCAGAAAATTTGTTATAGATGTTATAAATGTCATCTTCATTTTTAGCGACTGATAAATCTTTAACTAATTCTCTTATGATTGTTTTATGTGCCGTAAATTTATTCACAGCTTCCGTGTCAGATCTTAGGTCATCTAAATTGTAGTAATTCATATCAATTCTACAAGCTTTTTTATAGGCTCGAATCAGTGCATTCAAATCCTTAAGCTTTTTGTTATATTTATTTTTAAGATTCAAAACAATACTATTCGGTTCTTCTTCTTGAATCTGTGATTTTTTACTAGAGATTGTCGTGTCTGTTTCGTTTTTGCTTAACTCCCAAAGAATATTTTTTTCTCCATTGTTTTTATTTTCGATGTCAAACAAAGATACTCGAAATACTTTCACATGTATATTGTCTTCTGCCCATTTTTTAGCTTCCAATGGGGTTTCTGCTAAAACAAAACAAAAGTTTCCTTTATTATCTCTAGTTTTAAATTCAACTAAATATCTTTCCATTTTTATATTTCCTTCTTTCTTTTGTGTTGTCTTTAGTTACACTTTTATTATACCGCTCTTATGTACATACTGTCAGCTTTTTATTACCGTTTTTCACTTGTTAGACTTTTTATGATTCAATGGATATAATACTAAATGGTAAATTTGGTGGCAACACTAAAATAAAGAGAGAGGACTGCAATCCTCTCTTTTTTAGCAATAACACATCAACACAGACAATAACTTTATCATCAAAGCATTGACTATCATTTATATGTACGTTATAATGTACATGTAAGGAGTGATGAGAAATGTTTAATACAAATGTTACAAATTTTAGAAAAAATATTTTTGGTATATTAGAACAGACTATAAAATATAATGAGCCAGTAAATATTAGTACGAAAGATGGAAATGCAGTAATTCTGAGTGAAGAAGAATATAATAACATAGTAGAAACTCTATATTTATCTTCTATGCCTGCAACAAAAGCAGATATCATAGAAGGTTTGAATACATCTCTCGATGATTGTATTCCAGAAGCTGAGGTAGAATGGTAGTGTATAAAATCGTATATACCAAAAGAGCTGTAAATGATATTAAAAACTTAAAGTCAGCAAAATTAGATAAAAAAGCAAAAGTACTTATAGAACTTGTTAGGGAGAATCCATTTCAAACACCTCCACCGTATGAAAAATTGCTTGGAGATTTAAAGGGTGCATATTCACGAAGGATTAATATTAAGCATAGATTTGTATATGAAGTTTTAGAAAATGAAAAGACAATAAAGATATTAAGTATGTGGTCCCATTATGAATTTTAAAAGAAGTAGATTTACACTACTTCTTTTTTTGTTTAATGTCTTTCCATTACTTATGTTCGATTTTCTAAATAAAGTTAATTTTTAAATATACTCGAATAATCTTCACCAAAAATCTTTCTATTTTCCTTATCGTTCTTCTCACACATCTTTTGAAAGTTCTTTTCACGTAGTTTTTTCTCATCTTCCGTCTCCTTTTCTAATCCAAGTTCTTCACGAAGTTGATCAATATCTAATTCATATGTTTCTTGTTTACCACTTTCTAATTCTTCAACTGACTTTAAAAGCTTTTCAAAGAATTTTTCTCGATTTTTTGTGGATGTTTTATATTCATATCCATACCACGACAAATCATATAAAATAGAAGCCAAACATGAAACCACTCCATATATTTGAATGCTTTTTTCATTTATTGGATAATCAATAATATCATTCCAATCCACGTCTTCAAGACCATAAAATGTGCCTTCGTTGACATCTACAATATATGTATCGTAGTACGTTTTCCATACTGTATTTAATTGTTCCGTAACATGAGCATCAAATCGTTTTACTACAGCAATAGATCTTTCCTTTTCAGATTTATTTTTCTTTTTTAACTTTAAAAGTTCCTGAACTTCTTTCTTTGTACCTTCTATCTCTTCGGACTCTGAAAGTAGTAATAAATCATCTTGAAACCAACTTCTTCTTATTTTTACTATTTCTTTAACAATTGCATCACTATAATTTTTTTCTAAAGCTTCTCTTAATGTCACTTTTTTAGCCCCCATTTTAATCGAATCACAACTTTAATTTCTACATCATATGCATAATAATAGTACTGACAATTTCTTCATAATTAGCATAAGTTTAAATCGCTTGTTTACATATATTATCCGATAAAAAATTATAAAAGAATCATGTCCGCTTTTTGTGTCCTTCATCTCACAAAAAAGATGGCATCATTGCCACCTTTATCTTGTCTAGTTTTCTTTATCGATGCCTTTTTCTTTTTGCATCTCTTTGGTCTTGCTTGTCTTTAGGTTCTTTGGGTCAATATTCATATGTACTGTCTTTTCTTTTACAGCTTTGTCATATAAAACATTTGCCTTTTCGTGTATCTCGTTTCTATCATATTTCTCCAAGTCAATGTAATTTAAATAACTTGAATCGTTCATATAGCCATATTGATCAAAGTAGACTTCTCTACCGATTTCCATATCTTCTGCCATCTCTGACCACTTAGTATATCGTGCGACCCTTTCAAATCTCCACTTTAATTGTTTTATATCATCATTTCGATGCTCTTCAGAAGTATACCAATTACTCATTTGACTCTCTATATATTCTTCTTCATATTGTTGCTTTAGCTGCCATCCATATAACTCGTTTGCCTTCATTCGTTCGCCACATGTGCGACCTGAATCATCTACATTATCAACACCATCAAAATCATATTTTTGATATAGGTATGGGCATTCATGAATCTGTAAAGCAGCATTACATAGGTCATCTAAATACAAATTATCTATATTGGTTATAGCAACCAAAGCATGTTTTTCTGTTTCAGTGCATCTATCCCAAATTTTTGCAAAATCATTTAATAAACGTATATCACAGTTCGTCTTAGTATCTTCATACAATTCAAATAAATCCCTATTAGGATATTCAAGAGCAAACACCTCATCGTTATAGTTCGGTTCATATTTAAGATTTTCTTTTAAAAATGTATCAAGCTTTTCATCACTGACAGGAAGTTGAATAATGCCTCTCATTATATCTGAAGCATTTTCGTTATGATTTTTCCATGTATCTAACGACACAACAATGTTATAGTTTTCAATTTCTTTGTTTGTCCATTTATTCATAATTTATTTTTCTCCTTTTACTTTTACACTATAACAAAATCTTGTCCGCTTTTTGTGTCCTTCATCTCACAAAAAAGATGGCATCATTGCCACCTTTATAATCAAGTACCTTATTACTACCACAGACGAACTAATCAACCATTCAATCCTTAAATCAAGAGTAACAACTGCTTCGCAGTCACTACACCACATAAAAAAAGCAGATGCTTCGCATCTACCTCTTTCTTCTCTCGCTTACTAATTTTCTCTATCCTTAAGAACTAGGTATTAAGATAATACATTTCAGTTGAATTCTAATCACACTACATTTCTCTACCCTTAAGAACTCGCAAAGTTAATTCAACATCTTGCATTTGTTTTAATCATACTATGTTTCTCTACCAGTAAGAACACTCGAAGTTTACTCAGAGTTGACGAAATTACCAAAAATGTTTACATTATGCTTGAAATTTCATGAATATTTATGTATTATACATACGAAATACTTTAAAAGTATTGAATGCCAGCTTCTATTGAATCAAATATAATTCATTAGATTTCAATTATGTTTATGATTCATAAACATGGAAAAGACTCCTTTAGGGAGTCTTTTTTATATCCAGCCAAGCTCTTCACATTGTTTATGAATTGCTTTTATTAGTTCACAATCTAAACATTCGTACCCTAAATCACGTTGACTTGAAACTGCAACTCTTCTTGACAACATATAAAAGTTTACCCACGTATATGGGTCCCCAATCTTGCTATACGAAGGATTTGTGCAATCATTGCATTTTTTGTATCCTAATTCTGAAAACATTTCTTCAGCATTCATTATTTAGTCTCCTTTTCTATCCATCCAAGTTCTTCTTTTTGCTTTTGAATGGCTTTCTTTTCTTCTTTATTAGGATTTTTAAATGCCATACCACATACACAATGCCAATCTTTTTTCTTTAAATTAAACTCGATTGTCATAGTCGACCCTACCTTTGTATAATAAATATATTGTTTAAAATATCGGCACTCGTATCCCAATTTCGAAAACATTTCTTCAGCATTCATTATTTAGTCTCCTTTTCTATCCAACCTAATTCCTGAATTTGTTTTTGTACAGCTAGAAACTCATCGATACCAATACCTCTAAGTGATAGTCCATATCCTGAACAGAACGTCTTTTTATCTAAATCAAAAATCATGGTTATGATATGTCCATCATTGCCATGTTTTACATAGCAAATGTGTTGATATGCTAATCGACATTCATAGCCTAATCGTTTAAACATTTCGCACGCAGTCTTATGCATTATCTATATCCTTTGCTTCTTCGAAACAATCTTCGTCCCCTTCTAAGCCCAAAATCTGATAAAAATGATTATTATTACAATCTAGACAAGGTCTTTTAATTTTTTGAACTCCACAATACTTACATTGAGCACAATCTCTTTCTATCGTCGTTTGCTCGTCTTCCATGTCAAATTCATCTTCCCATTCTTCATCAAATTCATCTTCTATAAATTCCATTCTAATCACTCCATCCTAGTTCAGTTATCTGTAAATTGATAGCTTCCAATTCTTCTAAAGTAAGGTATTTTGAGGAAATATCATCCCCATCCTCTTCGGATACTTCATTCGCCATAAATTGTTGTAAAATTCCATCAAAATAAATGCATTCCACATAGCCTTCAATATCCGATGGTCTTTCGTATACAAAGAGGACATCTTCTTTTACAACAATTTTTCTATATCCTAGTTTGTTAAAAATTTGTTTTGCACTCATTTAAACTCTCCATTTTTTTACATTCATGCTTATAACCACCCTAATTCTTTTAATTGTTGTTGAATTGCTTCAAATTCTTCCATTGTTACATCTATATATCCGAAATGTACAAATTTTTCATCTAAGAAAAATGCAATATTTTTTGGGTAATAAATAATTTCTTCATCTTCATCATCCGTTTCTTCATACTTCGTATATATAATGTATCCTGTTATTGTTGTAAATTTCTTATACCCTAGCTGCTTAAACATTTCTTTAGCGTTCATCCCAGTTTACCACCCTTTCTATCAAAGTGTTCTTTGATTAAATCTTTTAAAACCTTAACTGTTGGACAATCTTCGTTATCAAAAGCTCGAAAAGCACAGTTGATAGGCTTTTCACCATATATTATCTCGTGCTATTCAAAGCATTTTTGCAAATATCATTCACGACTTCTTCACTTCATAACATTCCAAAATATCTCTGATAGGTGTATAGTTATCGACATTTTGAAAATATCCTTTATCTTTTAGCTCTCTCAATTGCTTACAATCTGAGAATTTACAACGAGCATGGCAATCACTATATGTATTGATTAAATCATATTCAAATTGAGTGAGTCTAATCTTTTCTTTATACTTCTGATATAACCATGTCATTCTCTTTATATAGCACGCAACATCACTATCATCAAAGCGACATTCAGAGCAACAGCAATATTTGCATGACATAATTTTCCCGTCTTTTATTGCAAAATCAAAACCTACGGTTGCTATTTCATCTTCATAATGCTCTAAATTAATCTCTTCCTTTTCTTCAAAGCACTCAAAATGAGTCTCTTGCTTTTCTTCAAAATGCTCATTTACTAATCCTTTAAACAAACGTATATAACTGTTAAATTTGTTAGTTTCTTCTGGGAATCTAACTGTACTGTAATATTCTTTTGTAATACATTCTAAAGCATCTATATATTCTTGTTTTGTTTTCATAAGTAAATCCACCCCCCAATTCTTTTGCTTGTTGATATATTGCACTCAACTCTTCCAAAGTAACCTCTTTAGGTCAAATAAAATGTTGAGCATAGAATGCTTTGGTTTCATAATCAAATCCAATCGATGCATAGTTTAATAAATCTTCTAAATCCACTTTTTTGGAATAAAGGATACAGCAATTGCTTTCTACAGTCATTTGAATCCTTGTTCATTTTGCATCGCATTTTGTATCTTTTTAATTGATTTCCCAAAAATCTTCCACAACAACTTCTTTGCCTGAATCTTCCGTACAAATATTATGCCCATTTTCTTTTTTACATTCATCGAAATATCGAATCTCATTATTAGTGACAGTTTTGAATTTACCTTCACCAGAAGAAACGGTTGAAGATAACATCAAGGATAAACCACCATAAACACCAATTAAAAGTGCGACTACAGCTAATGCGGATGAAAGCTTACTAAACGCCTCTTTTACAGACAAGTCGTCAGCTCTAGAACCAATAAATGCCAAAACAAATGCAACACAGAATAAAAAAGCAACTAAAAATGCTAAAATCTTCATCAAAAAGCCTCCCTCTACAAAACTTTTAAATTTCTTAATAGAAGCAATGAGTCGAACATTATTATTCAAACAATTATTCATGAATCTCAAAATCAATCTAAAAAATCCTTGGGACTAGTGCCTAATTTTCTTCCACAGAATGGGCAATATAAAATTTCAATTTTTATATATATCGAGGATTCAACATCATCTGGATTTATTAGTTTATTTAATCTTTTAGGTGATTCAACAATCATTGAAGCGGGATGCTCTATAAAATAATCTTCATAATCTTTATTTTTCTCAAAATCGCTTTTAAGAAACTCATTTATTTGGCATTCAAACATTGGCGGAGGATCTATAAGTCTGTTATCAGATCCATCTATATTAGAAATGACGTTCGATTTTTTTATTACTTGTTTTTCACAATACTTACACATATAGGTATTCCTTTCTAAGTGGCAGTGTTGCCATGTTTTCTTTTGCTTAAAGTGTGTATCATGTTGATTAGCACACTATAATAATGATTGAAAATATAACAGACATAGATGCAAAAATAGAAATAAAGTAAAACCATTTTGGTACTTTAGAACAATTCAAGGTGATCCAATTTAATGAACATATCCATGCCAAAATCATAATTATCCCTATTAGACATATATATTGGATAAACGGTTCAAAATATGATATTCCTATCAAATTACATAAAGGTATAAAAATCAAACATTCTAGAATCATTGATACTGCCAAAAATCTTAGATAGACTTTCTCATCTTTTCGTAAATCATCAATCAATTCAAAAATCGTTTTATCTCTTTGGTTTTTAGTATTTGGGATTTCACTCATCTCATCACCTTCCTATGTGGCAGAACTGCCATGTTTTTATTTTCAAGAATCAATCTTTGCATATTCAACTGTCCATGTTTCAGGATATGCAACTTCGATTGAAGCAATATAATCCTCCGTCTTTCCATAGCGTGGAAGTTTTTCAAGACAATTTTCTGGCATAAGCAATTCTGGAAATTGCTCCAATATTTTATTACGTACAAGATCAAATTTAATCTGATCGTATCTCGTATATGGCAACAATAAACTATTGTAATCACAGTCATCTGTCTTCCACATACATTGTGGACTTACACCAACATCACATACTTTAAAAAAGTATTCCAGTAATGTCACAATCTTTTCTTTACTAGAAGAAGGGTAGAGTTTTAACATATAAACTGGTGTATATACATAGCTATCGGCATTTCTAGTAACAAATTTATATCTATTCTCATTTTTATCCCAAGTAGTTAAACTATCTAGCGTTACATACAAAGGTAAGTCATCCTTTATTTGTAATGCTTTTAGTTCTAAGGATCTCATTTCAATTTTCTCCTTTCATATATTTTAAATCGAGTAAAAATTCTTTCTTCAATAAGATTTCGTTTGCCTTTCTTTCTACAATTTTATGCAAACTTTCTATTAAGCTAATATCAACTTCTGATAAGCAGTCAGATTCTTTTAAAACGTCCTCTAATGCGTCTTTATTCTTTTTCAGATTTTTTGTTTCATCTTCAATTTCTATAGTGTATCTTTCAATTAAAGATTCAAGTCTTTTGATGTTAGCATATAAATAGGACTAGTCAAAAAGAGAAAATTTACACCAGTGG
>JAFEHB010000447.1_pt1 | contig 30073 bp, 26 predicted proteins | sample 9267121 | NCBI WGS metagenome assembly JAFEHB01 (sample SAMN17103336, study PRJNA684904) | human gut metagenome | isolation source: diarrhea sample from child under the age of five | host: Homo sapiens | place: South Africa: Mafikeng, Mafikeng Provincial Hospital | collected 2019-09 | reverse complement strand
GATCTTAAAAAGAAAGGAAATATGGTGTTTTCACTTCCATAAACATCATACAAGGGTGCCTTATGGAAATTAAACGTGATGTTTATCTGGATAAGTTGATCCGAAAAAGAAAAATTGTTGTTGTTGGGGATAATATTAAAGTGCGCCGAGATGAAAACGGAATTATTACAATCGGACTGAGGAATTTTCTGCTGGACGAAAATAGTCTGAAACTGTAATCAACAAATTTATAGAGCATATCATTTCAGGGCATCGGTCTTAACGGACCGGTGCTCTTTTTATGATTCTTTGTCAAATGATGTTGGTGTCGTAGTTTGCCGGTTGCTTACATTCAACCACAGGGCTAACACAGAATCGCCACAATCCATCCAAAATGCTTGAAAAATTTCGGGGGGGGGTATAATAGAACTTGACAATGAAAAGTAAGATTGGAAGAATAGATGAAAGGGGAAATTTCATGAGAAAGAACTTGAAAGTTCTACTACTGAGTTTGATTGTAGCGGCAGCAATGATTCCGATGAGCGCCTTTGCAGATACCACCGCAGAGGCGGCGAATGAAGCCGGAACGCAGGCAGCAACAGAGAGTACAACGAATTCAAATGATCCGAAGCCGGAAGTGAAGAATGGTTGGGTGACCGAGAACGACAGCAAATACTACTACGTGGATGACAAGTGTGTTACCGGAAAGCAGTCGATTGAAGGAAAGAATTATTTTTTCAGTGAGACAGGTGTTCTGCAGATGGGATGGATTCCATCCGGAAGCAGCAAGATGTACGCCGGAACCGATGGCGTGCTGGTGAACGGTATTCAGACCATCAGCGGCAAGAAGTACTACTTTAGCGGAAATGTGATGACGACCGGTGTCCAGAAAGTATCCGGAAGCCTGTATTACTTCAACAAAGACGGCAGTGCTATCACCAAGACCGGCTGGGTGAAGTGCCCGGACAAGTACAACCGCTATTTCTACAGCGGCGGCAAGATGGCAACCGGCGTCAAGAAAATCAGCAAGAAGCTGTACTTCTTCAACACCGGTAGCGGCACACTCAAGGGCAAAGGATTCTTCAACTACAACGGTAAGACCTATTATTCCAAGGGACATGGCGTTCTGGCAACCAAGTGGCAGGCATTGACTCGGAATAAGAAGCTGCATGGATATTATTTTTACCCAAAGACAGGTGCTATGGCGAAAAATACCAAGATTGGTTATCTGAAGATTCCAAAGAGCGGAGAGCTTCACGAGGCATATGCGCTGGGAATCCGCAAGCTGAACAAAACCCATTGGTCTCTTCGTCAGGCGTACAAGAATTCTTACAAGCTCAAGTACTATGATAGATGGTGGAGACAGAGCTCTTCAGAGAAATATGCTCTTCGCGGATTCAAGAAAGGAAAGGGCAATTGCTACGTAATGGCAGCCACTTTCTACATCCAGGCAAAGCTTCTGGGATACAACGTGCACCAGGTACGGGGCAAGGTGGCACACCGGGCACCTCATTCCTGGACTGTGATTAAGCATGGTAAGAAGTACTATGTCTACGATCCGAATTTCCAGAACGAAACCGGCGGCAATGGCTGGAAGATTTGGTACGGCAAACGGGGAACCTGGAGATATACGAATTATCACAAGATGAACTAATTGAATAACAGATGAAATAGAGGTGCCCTTGGACACCTCTATTGTTGCGCAATGCGAAAGGGGAATTCAGTGAAAAGAAAATATGTAATCGCAATCGTTTCTGTGGTAACGGCACTGGTGGTTGTGGCAGGTGGATTTTTCGCCTATAAGCAGTACACCTTGATGAAAGCAAAGGATACTGCCATCGAGAAGATTTCTGACGTGAATTACTCGGACTACCGGGAGAAGGAGCAGAAGGAAATCAAGGCGTTGGTCAAAGACGGCAAAGAGCAGATTGACGAGGCCAAGAGCAAGGAAGCGGTGAACATCATCGCCAAGAACATGAAGTCGGACATCGATAAGGTGAAGACAGCGGCAGAAATCAAGACTGCGGAGGCACAGAACAAGGCTATCAAATCCTTGAACAGCTGCATCAATAAGTCCAATTACCGAAGCGAAGAGAAGAAGCAGGTAGAGAAGATTATCAGCGAGTACACTAAGAAGATTCGGAAGGAAACGGACGAGAAGACAATCCGGAAGCTTCTGGAAGAGGGTAAAAGCAAGCTGGAGAGTATCAAGACGGATAGTCAGTATGAATCGGAAGAATCTGCTGCAGCGGCCGCTGCATCCGGCTCCGGAAGTTCCGGCAGCTCCGGAAGTTCTTCCAAGAAATCCGGTTCGTCGAGACACTCCAACTCTGCCGGCTGCGTCGGTGGAAGCGCCAAGGATCTTTACTAGAGAGCAAAGGGGAAGGACGAATTTATGCAGAAAACATATATCAAACAATTTCCGTATATTCGGATTTTCGCCTGCTTTGCCATTGTGGTGCTGCATACCCTGTTCGCCAGCAACGCGTATTACGACGGACTCATCACCGGAACAGAAAAGCTGGTAACCCAGACCGCAGAGAACATGCTTATGTGGGCGGTGCCTTGTTTTCTGATGATTACAGGCGCACTGCTCCTGGACGAGAACAAGAACCTGACCGGGGAAAAAATCTTCAAATACACTCGGCGAATGGTGATATCGCTGTTGGTATTCACGCTTTTGTTCCAGATTCTGGACTATGCCACCGGTTTCCAGAAAAACTTGCTCACCGGCTGGCTGTATCGGCTGTTCACCGGACAGAGCTGGGCCCACATGTGGTACCTCTATCTGATGATTGGCCTCTACCTCATGATTCCTTTCTACAAAATGGTGGCGGATCACGCCACGGATCGACAGATGTGGGGATTAATCGGAAGCATCGTGTTGTTCGTGTCCTTGCTGCCATTGAGCCGAATCTTCGGACTGGAACCGGGATTCTACATTCCGACCACCATGATTTACCCGGCGTACCTATTCCTGGGGCATATGTTCCGGAAGAAGTCCCTGGGCAAGGTGGAATCCTGGATGCTGTTCCTGATTCCAAGCGTGATAATCATCATGTTATCCACCTACTGCAGTGCAGTGCTGGGGCAAATGTCGGACGAAACATTCCAGATTCTATTCGGATACGGATCCATTCCGGTGGTTCTGCAGACCGCTGGAATGTATAACCTTCTGATGAATATCGATGTCAAAGAACGTTCCCGGGTGAATACGCTCAACGACTGTTCCTTCGGCATCTACCTGATTCACATGATATTCGTCACCGCATCTATGAAGTGGTTCGGTTTCAACCCGTACCGGTACAATTTCCTGATTTTCATCGGAATGGCGCTGGTGTTCTTCGTGGCCGCATTCATCATCACATACATCCTTCGGAAAATTCCGAAGGTGAACACAATACTATAGTTGCATATATCTCAAGTCGAGCATACATGGGGGAGGGTGTAGACAATACCGAAAAGTAAACTGATTCATCGGTGTTGTCTACATTTTTTTTGTTAAATCAATTGGTATACAAGGAGGTAAAACCAATGAAACGAATTGCAAGCATATTGCTAACCGCCGTGCTGGCCATCACCAGCTGCGGAATCGGAGTTTTCGCAGATGATGCGAAAGCAGCCGAGCAGCCGAAGAGCCAGACTCAGTCTGCGGTAAAAACAGAGAACGCTAAGGCAGCAACAACCGAGACAAAGGCGGATGCACAGAGCAGCGATGCCTACGACATCACCAAGTGGAACTTCCATCTGGACAAGACCACATTTGAATATGGTGTGATGAAGGATAAGGCGAAGAAGTACTACGGGAAGCATGATGAGATAGCGACACTGAGCAAAGTTGCATCGCATATTCAATACACTGCACCTGGAAACTCTAGCTTTAACTTGAATAAGGATATTAAGCTGGATGTGACCGGTGGGAAGACAAAAGGAAAAGACGGTGAATATTACATTGAGCCAGGAAAACACACACTGATAATTGAAGCAAAGAGCCTGTATAGCGGACGCGTTGAAATTCCATTTGAAGTAACCCCGTATAAGATTAACGATTATCTGACAGATTATTATATGGATTGTACGCCGGGAAGCTATCAGTACAACGGTAAGGCAAAATGCCCGAAGTATCATATCCGTTTTGACTATATCAAATATGGGACTCCTAGCAATGGATCCCTTATGTTAAAAGAAGGTAGAGACTACACAATTAAGTACACATACAGCACGAATAAGAATGTAGGAGCTGGTTGTGTGAGCGCCGTTGTTAAATTCAAAGGGGGATATACCGGAACAATAAAGCAGCGTAATTTCTTCGCAATTGTACCGAAAAATACGAAATTAAAAAGTGTAAAAGCTGGAAAGAATTCGATAACGTTAAAATGGAAAAAGAGGAAGGACATCTCAGGATATCAGATTTCGGTGACAGACGAGAACTATAAGCGTACAAAGTGCTATAAGATTAAGGGCAAGAACAAAACAACATATAAAATTAAGGGATTAAAGAGACATAAGAAGTATTATATATCTTTACAGACATACAAGAAGGTAAAACCGTCAAAGAAGTACAGGGGAGTAAACCTTTGGAAGAAAATGGAGTCGTACGGAGTGTATAAAACTGTTAAAACAAAGTAATTTAGAACAGAAAATGCAAGAGACCTTCCGAACAAAATAGTATCATCGGTTACCTGAACGGCATCAACCTATTTTTACAAAGAAAGAACATACATGAGAAAGAACAGATTCATCACAACCTTGATGCTCAGCTGTGGGATGTTGGCCTTCGCCTTGCAGCTAAGCATGCAGAATACCTATGCGGCCACCCGGAGCATGAACGTAAACGAGTGGCTGCAACAGTGTCGAAGCATTTGCGTGAAGGTCACCAAAGAGAAGGCGGTCTATTCCGGTAAGGGATGCCCCACATCTTATTTTGACAAGCGATTCAAGCGCTCCCGATATGGAAAGAAGACTCGTCTCCACTGTGCGGATTACGTGTCCTGGTGCTTGCAGCGTTACAAAGTCATCCCGACAGGGCAGCGATTCTGGGTCAAAGGCCAGAAGATTAAGGGGCAGAACGCCAAGCAGATTAAGAAAAGCAAGAAGATTCAACGAATCATGATCGCCAAGAAGGGGATTCCGGCCTCGCAGCTGGTACAGCGAACCGGCACCAAATCCCTCAAGAAGGGTGATCTGGTTTCCGTTGTCCGGAAAACCGGCTCCGGTCACCACATCCAAATTTATGCTGGAACCGACGACAATGGCAAGATGATTTTCTACATGGTAAGCCACATCGCCACCAAAGGGGGCAAAAACACTCGGCTGGATCTCACCAAGATGACCACCCAGTCTCGAGATCCTTACAATAAGGACCCTCGTATCGCCATGATTATCCGGGTCAAAGGCCTGAAGTACATCGATTCCTTCAAGGTTACCACCACCGCCGGCGACCACGGCACCATCGATGAGACGCAGAACGTCAAGTGGGGTGGAAACGGAACCTTCCACATCACCCCGGACGACGGTTACCGTATCAGCACCTTCAAGGTGGACGGTAAGATTGTAAAAATAAGCAAAACCGCCAAGTCCTACACCATCCGGAACGTCAAAGCCACTCACCGCATTGACGTCACCTTCGAGAAGGATCCGAATGCACCAGAGAAACCGGACACATCAGAGCAGCTGGATGAATCCGGCCGGCAATCGAGTTCTGATGCACAGAACCCAGACAGTGGCAAGACGGATAACGGTGAGGCAGACAGTGCAAAGGCTGATAGCGCAAAGGAATCGAAATCTTCAGGCGCTGATGGAAAAACGGATGATTTGAAGAAGACTGAGGGGGACTCCGTGCTAGGGGGTGCAGACAATTAGCGGAGTAGGCAATCGCTCGTACTGGATGCTGATGCGTTCCCTATTCGCTTGTTGCCCCATGCTTCTATAGGCTGCTTTTAATAAAAGTGTGATTAAAAACACATAATATCAAATAAAAGTGTGAACGAGGTTAATATGAAAGTAAAAAATAAGATTATTGCATCTGCAGTAGCTGTTATGATGCTCACATCAGCTGCGCCGATGACTGTCTCGGCAGCATCCAAGGCAAAGGCACCGTCAAGACTCTTTGTCAAATAGTGTTGGTGAAAAGCAAAAGCGTTCAGGGATTAGAGAAGGTGTTAAAATGATAGTTCAATATGCCTAGAATTTCAGGGCAAGTTCACGCTAATCTCTTAGATTTTGTAAATCAGCGTGAACGATTTTCTGCTTCTTCTCGTTTTACTCGGATGATGCTCTGTATAGAGACGTAAGCTCTGAGGATTGTTCACGCTTTTTGAAGGCAAATAGGCTTTTTAGCGTGAATAAAAATTAGAATCCTGAAAATTTGGCAAAAATCGTTCACGCTAAATCTCATTTTTCGGACAAAAAGCGTGAACTCACCTCGAAATTCTGGGCGCATGAGATTCCACACACGATATAGAGATAATTGGAATAGAATTATTCTTAAAAAATGGTGCTGATGATGAGATTCATTTCCATCACCAACACCAAAGTTTTACTATTTTATACCTTATAGAATTCTTTATACCACTCGGCGAACTTTCTCAGTCCGTCTCTCAGGTTGGTATTCGGCTTGAAGCCGTAGTCCCGTTCCAGCGCACTGGTGTCCGCATAGGTCACCGGAACATCTCCCGGCTGCATCGGCACCAGTTTTTTATGAGCCTCGAAATCATAGTCTGCCGGAAGAACCTCTGCGCGAATCAGCTCCTCCTGAAGGATGGTCACGAAATCCAGCAGGTTTTCCGGATTGCTGTTTCCGATGTTGTACACCGCATACGGCGGAATCGGGAGTCCATCCTCACCGACAGCTTTCTCCGGCGCACCTTTCATCACGCGTTTCACGCCTTCCACGATATCGTCCACGAAAGTGAAGTCCCGCTTGCAGTTTCCGTAGTTAAAAATCTGAATGGTTTCGCCCTTCAGCAGCTTATTGGTAAAACCAAAATACGCCATGTCCGGTCGTCCGGCCGGTCCGTATACGGTGAAGAACCGGAGACCGGTAGACGGAATATTATACAGCTTGCTGTAGGCATGGGCCAGCAGTTCATTGCTCTTCTTTGTAGCCGCGTAGAGGGAAACCGGGTTGTCCACCTTATCTTCGGTGCTGTACGGCACTTTTTTGTTGGAGCCGTATACCGAAGAAGAGGAGGCGTATACCAGATGTTCCACCGCCGGTTCGGCATGCCGGCAGGCTTCCAGAATATTATAGAAACCAATCAAGTTACTCTGAATGTATGCATCCGGATTGGTGATGGAATATCTTACGCCCGCCTGCGCTGCGAGGTTTACAACGACCGTCGGCTTGTAGTCCGCAAAGAGACGGTCGATTACAGCGCGGTCCGCCAAATCTCCCTTGATAAAATGATAGGAACAACTGCTCTCGGCAGCGGCTTTTTCAATTTCCGAAAGCCGCCACTCTTTGATGCTTACATCGTAATAATCGTTTACGTTATCCAGCCCGATGATGGTGGCTTCCGACTCGGACTTCAGCAGCTCCAGCACCAGGTTCGAACCGATGAAACCGGCGGAACCGGTCACGAGAATTGTTTTTCCGGTAAGATCGATATTCTGCATGTTCGCCCCCCTTAGTCTCTCTTGAAAATATCTCGGGTATATACCTTCTCCGCTACATCGTCCAGGCATTCATCATACCGGTTGGCGATGATGGCGTGGGACTTGTTTTTGAACCGTTTCAGGTTGTTCACAACCTTGCTTCCGTAGAAAGTGGTGCCGTCTTCCAGGGTTGGCTCGTAGATAATCACGTTGGCGCCCTTGGCCTTGATTCGCTTCATAACGCCCTGAATGGAAGACTGCCGGAAGTTATCCGAGTTGCTCTTCATGGTCAGGCGGTACACACCGATGGTGACGTTCTTCTCTGCATCGTGTTCCGCATCGTATTCGCTGTTCGCACCGTATGCACCGGCCATCTCCAGCACCTGGTCCGCGATGAAATCCTTCCGTGTCCGGTTGGATTCCACGATGGCCGTCATCATCTCCTGGGGCACATCCGCGTAGTTGGCCAGCAGCTGCTTGGTGTCCTTTGGCAGGCAGTAGCCGCCGTAGCCGAAGGACGGGTTGTTGTAGTGGTCGCCGATGCGCGGGTCGAGGCACACGCCCTTGATGATTTCCTGAGTGCTCAGGCCCTTCATCTCTGCGTAGGTGTCCAGCTCGTTGAAGTAGGAAACCCGCAGGGCCAGGTAGGTGTTGGCGAAGAGTTTTACCGCCTCTGCCTCCGTAAAGCCCATGAACAGGGTATCGATGTTCTCCTTAATGGCGCCTTGCTGCAGGAGGGTGGCAAAGGTCTGCGCCTTCTCCTTGCTGTCCTCATCACAGGAAACGATGATGCGGGAAGGGTACAGGTTGTCGTACAGCGCCTTGGATTCCCGCAGGAACTCCGGGCTGAAAATAATGTTTTTGGTGTGGTACTTCTCCCGAACGGAGGCGGTGAATCCCACCGGAATGGTGGACTTGATGATCATCGTGGCATCCGGGTTCACCTTCAGAACCAGCTCGATGACCGCTTCCACGGCGGAGCAGTCGAAGAAATTCTTCTTGCTGTCGTAGTTGGTCGGGGTGGCGATGATGACGTATTCCGCGTTTCGGTACGCCTCCTCTCCGTCCAGAGTGGCGGTGATATCCAGGTCTTTGTGGGCCAGATAATCCTCGATGTAATCGTCCTGAATGGTGGATTCCCGGCGGTTGATTTTGTCCACCCGTTCCTCCAAAATGTCCACGCAGGTAACCTGATTGTGCTGCGCCAGCAAGGTAGCCACGCTGAGCCCCACGTAACCCGTGCCCGCAACGGCAATCTTGTACTTCCGGTCTGCTTTTACATGAGCCGCATGCTCCTCCGCAAAAACATCCGTCGGGTCGAACTCCAGCGCCTCCGCCAGATCCTGCAGCTGCTTGATGGAAGGCACGTAGTTGTGGTTCTCCATATGGCTGATCATGGTTCGGTTCATTCCGCACTTCTCCGACAGGTCCTTCTTCGTCAGCCCCAAAGCCTCCCGCCGGGCCTGAACGGTGGAGATGAGCTTGTCCATGGATAATTTCTTCATATCGATTCCTTTCATATATCAATCATAAAAATATTTTACGCTAGATCGTCGAACAACTCTTCCGTATAGATTCCGCCTTGGATCAGCTTGGCGAAGCTCTTCCGGACTTCCGGCACGTCTTCTTTGTAGGTCATGCCGTACCACGTGTCGTCGGTGGGGAGAACTTTGACGGAAATATCGTCCGCCTCCAGAAGATTGCCCACGTGGATGGGAATCAGAAACTCGGATTTCAGCGGGTTCTCGGGAACTTCCTTACGGAAGAAGTCCCGGAAGCCCTGCTCCAGCTGCTGTAGGTACTCCGGTCGGAATCCCCACATGTTCATGGAGACCGGAGAGTCGATGTCGATGGCGGTGCCGTCCGCTTCCGCACCCTCCGGCGTCTTTCGGATGTTCTTGGTTTCCTTGATTCGGGTAAGATAGTGATCCTTCATGTGGCAGATGCCCCGAGTGACGCCCCCGTTGTCCGACAGGGTGTTCTTCAGCACGAAGCCCGCCATGCAGTGCTCCCCGTTCTCCGAGGTGAGGGCGTCGTGAATCTGACGGAATCCCTCTTTGCCGTAGTAGTCATCGGCGTTGATCACGATGAAGGGTTCATGAATCAGATCTTTGGCCGCCAGCACCGCCTGGCCGGTGCCCCAGGGTTTGGTGCGGCCTTCCGGCAGTTCTCCCGGGATATCGCGGATATCCTGGAAGGCGTAGTGCACTTCCACGCCGCACTTTCGGCAGACGGCTTTGATTCGGTTTCCGATAACCTCTCGGAAATCCGCTTCGATATCCTTTCGGATGATAAAAATAATTTTGTTAAAGCCGGCTTCGACGGCATCGTGGATGGAATAATCCATAATGATGTGGCCGTTGGTATCTACCGGTTCCAGCTGTTTAATGCCGCCCCCGAAGCGAGAGCCGATACCCGCCGCCATAATTACGAGTGATGTTTTCATAGTCTTTTTCCTGTCTTTGTGTTGCATAAATAAGTAGAAATGATACTCAAAATATCACAAGAAGATATTTTGAATATCACGAAAGTATATTTATTATAGCACAAAGCGAACGGTTTTTGACAAAAAATATTTAATTATGCTATTAATAATAATGCAAACTGTGGTATAATAGCACCCGGCAACGTGCCGATTCTGTGACAAATACAAAAAATGAATTTGCCGGTCACCGAGAAAACAAATAATCGATATAAATTAAGCAATGTTTATGATAAAATAATATGAAACATTATGACTTTTTATATCTTTTTGAGATAAGAACAGCAGATAGGAAATAGGATAATCGGATTAGTATGAATCAGGCAGTAGTTGTTTTTACCAGAATCCCGGAAGCGGGAAGAACCAAAACGAGATTGATGCCCTATTTGAAGCCGGAGGAGTGTGCCGGACTGCATATGGCGTTCTTGCAGGACCTTTCGGAGGCCCTGACGGATACCATCGCGGACGTGTTCGTGGCGTATACCGGCGGCGGACCCAACGAAGGGGCGTTCCGGGAACTGTTCCCGGGGGCGCAGTTCTTCGAACAGGAAGGAGACGGTCTGGGGGAGCGGATGTACAATGCGCTGAGCCGGGCCATGTCCGTGGGATATGAGCGGTGCATCCTCATCGGAACGGATGTCCCGTATGCGGACAAAGTGGATTTCAACCGCGCCTTCACCATTCTTCGGGAGAAGGATTACGTGCTGGGACCCACGGAAGACGGCGGATATTGGCTGATCGGAGCCCGGGCCGGAGAAGAGCGCATGATGAAGCCGCTTTTTTCCCTGGGCGAGTACAGCCATTCGGAAGTGCTTCAGGATACACTGGAGATGATTCCAAGCTGGAAGGGTTACGGACTTCTGGAGGAGAAGTGGGATATCGATACCATCGAGGATCTGCTCCTGTTCCGGGAAAGTGCGAAAGGCCATTCCGGGGAGTACTTGAAAAAACACCATGTCATTTCCGTCATCGTTCCCGTATACAACGAGGTGGCGCTGGTGCAGCCTTTTGTGAAGAATCTGGAGCGGCTGGAGGGCCGGTGCGAGATCATCTTCGTGGACGGCGGCAGCAGTGACGGAACCCGGGCGGTGCTCCGAGAGGCGGAAGCCGAGAGCGGCGGAAAGATTCGTTTTCTGGAAAGTTCAAAGGGCCGGGGAATGCAGATGAATATCGGTGCGGAGGCGGCCAACGGGGATATCCTGTTCTTCCTGCACATCGATGCGGAGCTGCCGGAACATCCGGTGGAGGAGATCCTTTCAGTGATGGAGAAGGTGGACGCAGGCTGCTTCGGAATCCGTTTCTGCAGCCGGAACTTCTTCATGTGGACCAACAAGGTGATTTCCAACCGGCGGGCGGCGAAAGGCATTATTTTCGGCGATCAGGGACTCTTTATCAAGCGGGAAGTGTTCTACGAAGCGGGCATGTTCCCGGAGATTCCGATTATGGAAGATTATCAGTTCGCCCTGACGCTGCGGGAGATGGGCGTTGCCACGGCCATGACGGAGAACACCCTGCTGGTATCCGATCGGCGCTACCGGGGAAGCACCATCCGCAAACTGATGGTGATGAAGCATATGGCGAACCTGCGGAAACGTTACCGGGCGGGCGAAGACCCGGTGAAACTGTTTGAAGAATATCCGGATATCCGCTAGTCGGGATGAAGAAACGAGGTGACCGTAATGGATGTGAAGAACAACAAAGTGGACGCAAACGGAAAAAAACGAAAATACATATATGAATCCAGGTATCAGCAGATTGCTGTGGAGCTGGCGCAGAAAATCGCAGACGGCTGGTACACCATCGGGGAGAAAATCAGCGCTCGGTCCACCCTGGCCAGCAACTACAACGTCTCTCCGGAGACGGCGCGGAAAGCGGTGAATATTCTGGTGGATCTGGGCATCGTGACCATTCGCCAGGGAAGCGGAACATATGTGGCTTCCCGGGAGAAGGCCCACCTCTTCGTGGAGCGGTATCAGAATACCGTATCCATGCAGGAGATTCGCCGGGAGATATCGGATTGCGTGAACCGCCAGCAGGAGGAGCTGGACCATCTGTCCAAGCTGCTGAAAACCCTGGTGGGACAGACGAAGCGAAGCCATTCCACCGCTTCTTTCGTACCGTACGATATTCGCATCGATAAGCACTGCGCGTATCTGGGCAAATCCATCGGCGAGCTGAATATTTGGCAGCAGACCGGAGCCACCATCGTGGCAATCAAAAGAAGCACGGATTACGTGATTTCCCCGGGACCGTACGAACGAATTCAGGAGAACGACGTGATTCTTTTTGTGGGAAACGAACTGTCCAAACAGCGGATGAACAACCTCTTCGACGTGATTGAAGAGTCGGAGGAGGCGGAAGAGTAACCCATGAAGACGGCGATGAGCACTCTGTGCTACATTCAGCAGGAGGTCCGGGGACGGGAATCCTACCTGATGCTGCACCGGGTGACGAAGAAGAACGATATCAACCACGACAAGTGGATTGGCGTGGGAGGTCATTTCGAAAAAGGAGAGAGTCCGGAGGAATGCATTCTCCGGGAGACCCGGGAGGAAACGGGGTACATCTTGCGGGAGTACCGATTCCGGGGGCTGGTGACCTTCTGCTACGGCGATGAAGTGACGGAATACATGCACCTGTTCACCGCGACGGCTTTTGACGGCGAGGGAATTCCCTGCGACGAAGGGGTGCTGGAATGGGTTCCCATGGACGAAATCGGAACGCTGGAGCTGTGGACGGGAGACCGGATTTTTCTGAGCCTCCTGTGCGAACGGGAAGAGTTCTTTTCCCTAAAACTGCAGTACGCTTTGGACGACACCTTAGAGTACGCAGCGCTGGACGGAAAAGAAATGGATTATGAAGAATATCTGGAGACGCACCGAATCTAGCGCGGCGGAGTTTCCGAAGGATGGGACGGATTGATGAATATTTTAGTTGTAAGCGATACGCACGGCGCGATTGACCGGGCAGAGGAGATGTACCGGCGGCTGAGTGAAGGGATGACCGTCGATGCCCTGATTCACTGTGGGGACCACTACACGGATGCCCTGAAACTGGGGGAACGACTGGGTCTGCCGGTAACCTGCGTCCATGGAAACTGCGATGGGCAGATGACGCGGGAGGTACAGGTGCTGGAAACCCCTGCCGGCCGAATCGCGGTGACTCACGGGCACACGGAGAACGTCAAGTGGCACCTTCAGAACCTGTGCTATCTGGCGGAAGAGTACGATTGCCGGTGTGTTTGTTTTGGCCACACCCACGTGCCGGTGAACGAGACCGTGGCGGGCATTCACCTGTTGAATCCCGGGAGCCTGACGAATCCACGGGGCGGGAGCAAACCTTCCTGCGCCTTGATTGTGGCGACGGAAAAAAACCTGACCGCCACCATTGTGAACTATTAGAACTGCCCGAATCAGGCAGAGTAAGGAGATCTGGAACGAATGAATTATCTGGACAATTATCACCGCTGGCTGGAAAGCGACGCGGTGGATGAGGATACAAAAAAAGAATTACGGGAAATCCAGGGGAATCCGGAGGAAATCGAGAGCCGGTTCACTTCCATGCTGGAGTTCGGTACGGCGGGACTGCGAGGTGTGATGCAGGCCGGATTGAACGGCATGAACGTGTACACGGTGCGCCATGCCACTCAGGCATTCGCCAACATCATTCGGAATTGCGGAGAGAGCATCGGAGACGGCGTGACCATCGCCCACGACTGCCGGAACAATTCCCGGGCCTTCGCTTGCGAAGCGGCGTCCGTGCTGATGGCCAACGGAATTCACGTGAATCTTTTCGAGGATCTGAGACCGACCCCGGAGCTGTCTTTTGCCATCCGGGAGACCGGTTCCATCGCGGGCATCAACATTACCGCCAGCCACAACACCAAAGAATTCAACGGCTACAAGGCGTACTGGGCGGATGGGGCACAGATGCCGCCGGAGCATGCCGAGAAGGTGTCTCAGGAGATGGCACGCATCGATATTTTCGATGATATTCAGCTCATCGATCTGGAAGAAGCGGCCTCCGGAGGGCTGCTCACCATTATCGGTGCGGAGATGGACGAAAAATACATGAGTGCGGTGCTGGCTCAGTCCGTGGGCCGGGAGTTCGTGGCCGCGGCGCCGGATGATTTTGAAATTGTTTTTACCCCATTCCACGGGGCCGGATATCGGCTGGTGCCGGAGGTGCTGCATCGAATCGGCATGAAGCACATTATTCCGGTGCCGGAGCAGATGGTGGTGGACGGGAACTTCCCCACCGTGGCGTCGCCGAACCCGGAGAATGTGGAGGGCTTTAAGATGGCCATCGCCCTGGCGAAGGAGAAGGATTCGGAGCTGATTATCGGAACGGATCCGGATGCGGACCGCTGCGGCGTGGTGGTTCGGAACGGCGAGGAGTATCAGGCGCTCACCGGAAACCAGATCGGCGTGCTCTTGCTGGACTACCTGATTACGGTCCGCAAAGCCAAGGGAATTCTGCCGGAGAATGCGGCGGCGGTGAAAAGTATCGTCACCACACCGATGGCGAACCGAATCTGCGAAATGAACGACGTCTCCATCCACGAGGTTTTCACCGGATTTAAATTCATCGGGGAGAAAATCAAGGAGTTCCGGGAGACCGGCGAGTATAATTTCATCTTCGGATTCGAGGAGAGCATCGGCTTCCTGGCGGGCACCTATGCCCGGGATAAGGACGCGGTGGTGGCCTCCATGCTGGTGGCGGAGATGGCTTGCTACTACCGAAACCGGAATATGAATTTGGTGCAGGCGCTGCAGGCGCTCTACGAAAAATACGGGTTCTATCGGGAACACACCACTTCCGTTCAGTACGAGGGATTTGATGCCGGCGAGAAGATGCGCGCCCGGATGGATCGAATCCGCGAAGAAGTCCCGACGGAAATCGGACTTCCGGTTCTTCGAATTCGGGATTACGAAAAACAGGAAATTCTGGACCGGGCTACCGGCGAACGGGTGTCCACCGGGATGGAACCGTCCAACGTGCTCTACTACGAGCTGGCGGACCGCTGTAACCTGGCGGTTCGGCCATCCGGAACGGAACCGAAAATTAAAATCTATGTGATGGCACAGGGGGATTCCATGGAGAAGGCGGAAGCCAATCTCCGATGCATTGAAGACGGCATAATGGAAATGCTGAAACGAGAGAATTAACCGGAAAGGATAAATGGATGGATATTCGCGTGAACCTGAATTATTCGGGAGTCGACGAAGAAGCAATTAAGAATGGAAGAGATGCGGCAGCAGAAAAACTTCGGGCGCTGTGGTCCGGGGAAATGGAGTACACCGGTTGGGTGGATTACCCGGTGCGTTGCAGCGAAGAAGAGATTCGCCGGCTGGAAGAGACGGCGGATGGCATTCGCGGAAACAGCGAGGTTTTTCTGGTTCTGGGGGCTGGCGGATCCTTTATGGGGGCAAAAGCAGTGATCAATCTGCTGCAGTCTCCGGATTCCGGCATGGAAGTGATTTTCGCAGGATACAATTTCAGCGCTCGCTACGTGATGGAGATCATGCGGCGGGTAGGCGACCGGGATGTGTCCCTTTGCGTGATATCCAAATCCGGCACCACTATGGAAACCCTGACCGCGTACAGCATATTTGAAAAATGGATGAAGGAACGGTACGGGTCGGAAGCCGTTTCCCGCACCTACGTGATTACCGGGGAGGAGTCCAACTATCTCCGAAACAAGGCGGAAGAAGAAGGCATTTCTTGCTTCAGCCTGGAGAAAAACATCGGCGGACGGTATTCCGTGTTCTCGCCGGTGGGGCTGCTGCCGATTGCGGTGGCGGGGATTTCTATTCGGGAATTCCTGAACGGCGGAAAGGCGCTGGCGAAGGCAGAGGCTTTTGAGGGAGATGCTCTGGACTATGCCATTGCCCGGCAAGAACTGTACGCCCGGGGACGGAACGTGGAAGTCTTTGAGTCTTTCGATCCCTATTTCAATTACTTCGGGGAGTGGTTGAAACAGCTCTTCGGGGAAAGTGAAGGAAAAGAAGGAAAAGGAATACTTCCGTACACTTTAATATTCAGCCGGGACCTCCATTCCATGGGCCAGTTCCTGCAGCAGGGTCATCCTTGCTTCTTCGAAACGCTGTTCACCCTCTCAGAAGAGGGAACCGGCGCGGCCATGGATTACCCGATTCCGGAAACGGCACTGGATTACCTGGTGGGCAAAACCCTGAACCAGATCAATAAATGCGCAGAGCGGGGCGTCTTCGATGCCCACGTGAAGGCGGGGATTCCGGTCATCGAGATCTCCATGCCGAGTCAGGATGCGTACCACGTGGGAATGCTGATGTATTTCTTCGAAGTGCAGTGCGCCGTGTCGGCGCTGCTGGCGGAGGTGTGTCCTTTCGACCAGCCGGGCGTGGAAGCCTACAAGCGGGAGACCCGGGTCCACATACGGGAGCTCGCGGAATAGGCGCTGTGCGCCCACCGGAAATACCAAAAAGCAAAAAAGCAACTCGCTAAAACGAGTTGCTTTTTCTATTTCACAATCCTACCACCGGAAATGTTTACTTCTTTGTGCGTACGCTGTAGAACCGGCTGAGAAGCTGGTTCAGCATTACGATTTCGTCGGAAGTGAGCATGCCGATTTTCTGAACAACCGGAATGGTTTCCGGTCGTTTCTGCAATGCATGCAACGCTTGCTTGAGTGACGGGTTCTGCTCAATTGTCTTTGCAAGGGCCAGTGCCTTCGGATCAACATCGTATTTTGCTGCTTCATCGCTTTCTTCCAAAATTTCAGAAAGACTGATGCCAAAATGTTCCGAAATTCTTCTTGCTACGGCCATCCGTGGAACGGCTACACCATTTTCCCAGGTTGAGACTGCCTTATCCGTTACACCAGCAATTTCCCCGAGCTGTCCTTGTGTTAAGGAATAATTCTTCCTTAATGCCTTAATGTTGTCTGCTATTGTCTTCATAGGTCCTCATCCTTTTGTTTACCCCAGAGTACTAGCTTATTAAACTCTCAACTTATTATATGTTTTCTTGAAAAAAAACGCAATAGAAAATCTCACAAAATTTACAAATAAATCTATATAATAAAAAGAAACAGTGTGTTATAATAATAGCAATATTAGTTTTAGTGTATGTTGGCAGTTGAGAAAAACGAGGCTGGCTGGCAATCCGTAGAACGGAGGAACGATTATATGAATATATTTACTGCTGAACGAGAGAAAAAACCGGTGAAACTTTACCATGCAATTATCTCATTTCTAGGACTCGTTATTGTGATGTCTGTGGGTATTGTGAAATTTGGCGTAGATCCCCATATTCCGATGTTTATTGGAGTGATTATTGCGGCAATTGTATCCCTCTCCTTGGGATTTAGCTGGAGTGAAATCGAACATATGATGGTGGATGGAATTTCCAAAGCCATGCAGTCCATCTTAATTCTGGCAATCGTTGGAATGATGATTGGTGTATGGCTGTTGTCCGGAACCATTCCGACCATGATTTATTACGGTCTGACATTGCTCCGCCCGTCCATCTTCCTGATTGCGGCGGTGCTGATTTGTTCCATCACTTCTCTGGCAACGGGTACTTCCTGGGGAACCATGGGAACCATGGGTCTTGCACTGATGGGAATCGGTCACGGGCTGGGAATGCCGGTGGGACCGACTGCCGGAGCGATCCTGGCCGGAGCGTATTTCGGCGATAAGATGTCGCCGCTGTCCGATACCACGAACTTGGCGCCGGCAATGGCCGGAACGGACGTGTTCACTCACGTGAAGTTCATGCTTCGTTCCACTCTGTTCACCTATGCAATCGCACTGGTATTCTTCGGATTTATCGGATTCCGATTTGCATCCGGAGGAACCGCAGATACCTCCCAGGCACAGATGCTGATGGAAGGACTTAAAAACAATTTCAACATCAACCCGATATTGCTTCTGCCGCCGCTAGTGGTAATTCTGGCCATTGCATTGAAGATTCCGGCCATTCCGGGAATCACGTTGGGACTGCTTTCCGCAGCGGTGATGGCACCGATTTTCCAGGGAAATCTGAAGATTTTCAGTGACTCGCTGGAATACCTGCACACCGGCGTTACCTTTGGTGATATTCTGAGTGTTGGCAGAAACGGCTTCTTCTGCAAGACGGAAGTGGATGCGCTGAACAGCCTGCTGACCACCGGAGGCCTGATGAACATGGCTTCTTCCATTCTGATGACCGTCATCGCCATGATGTTTGGAGGAATCATGGAAGGTACCGGACAGCTGGCGGTAGTAATCGAAGCGATTATCAAGAAAATTCACAGTGCAGCGGGTCTGGTGGGCGTAACGGAACTCACCTGCTTCCTGTCCAATATCGTGATGCCGGAACAGTACATCTCCATCCTGGTTCCGGGCAGAATGTATGCACCGGCATACCGGAAGGAAGGCCTGCACCCGAAGACATTGTCCAACGCACTGGAATCTGCCGGAACGGTTACATCCTGTCTCGTTCCGTGGAATACCTGCGGAATGTTCATTGCCACCACGCTGGGTGTAACCACCGCACAGTATCTGCCATGGGCAGTGTTCAACTACATGATGCCGCTCGTATGCTTTGTAATGGCATTCTTCGGAATCACCGTTGCAAAGATGACGCCGGAAGAACAGGCGCGCGCCAATGCCGGCGAAATCGTATAGTATTTTTACGAAATATCTCATTCATAAACTATAAAAAAACAGGTTCGGATTGCGGAAGCGTCCGGACCTGTTGTGATATTTCATAAAAAATATAAACGATTTGTCTCGAATGTTCAATTTTTCATCCCATGTATTGGAGATGGAATGCATGTATGATAAAATGGAGCGGTAGAGGTAGAAATATGGGAAAACTACAGCCATTGATAGATAAATTGCACGAGAATCACATTTTGACGGCGATGGAATATGTGGAACTTCTGGAACAGCGGAACCCGGAGGATACGGAGTTCATGAGAAAGCTGGCACAGGAAGAGGCGCAGAAGGTGTTCGGCAATCGGATTTACGTGCGGGGATTGATTGAATTCTCAAATTATTGTCGGAACGATTGCTTGTATTGCGGGATTCGCCGAAGCAATGCCAAGGCGGATCGGTATCGTCTGACGAAGGAAGAAATTCTGGCTTGCTGCAGAGCCGGATACGGGTTCGGTTTCCGGACGTTCGTGCTTCAGAGCGGCGAGGACATGGGTTTCAGCGATGAGACGATTTGCGATATCGTGAAGAGCATTCGGATGGAGTTTCCGGACTGCGCCATCACCCTTTCGGTGGGGGAGCGGAGCCGGGAAAGCTACGAGGCGTTCTACCGGGCCGGGACGGAGCGATATCTGCTTCGTCATGAGACGGCATCGGAGGCGCTGTACGAGAAGCTCCATCCGAAAGAATTGACGCTGGCCAACCGGATGCGGTGCTTGCGGGACTTGAAGGATATCGGGTTCCAGGTGGGAGCCGGATTCATGGTGGGCGCGCCGGGACAGACGGTGGAACATCTGGCGCAGGATTTTCTGTATCTGGCGGAGCTGAAGCCGCACATGATCGGCATCGGGCCGTTCATCCATCATCAGGACACGCCGTTCCGGGATTGTTCGGACGGAACCCTGGAGATGACCTTGTACTGCTTGAGCATACTTCGTCTGATGTTTCCGAACGTGCTTTTACCCGCCACCACGGCGCTTGGAACCATTGACCCAAGGGGGCGCGAGATGGGCGTGGAAGCCGGAGCGAATGTCATCATGCCCAGTCTTTCGCCGAAGGAGGTGCGGGGAAAGTACCTTCTGTACGACGGAAAGATCTGTACCGGGGAGGAGGCGGCGGAATGTCACGCCTGCCTGGAGAATCGGATGAAATATATTGGATATCAAATAGTCACGGACCGGGGGGATTATCCGGGATGGACGAGAGAATAAAAGGAGGAACGTATGATAACTGAGACAAGACCGTATATGTCTTGGGACATGGCAGGTTCTTTTATGACGCAGGCTTTCATGAAGCTGGGCGTGCCGGAAGAGGATGCGAAGATCTGTGCCGATGTCCTGATGGAGAGCGATCGCCGGGGAATTGAGAGCCACGGAGTGAATCGATTCAAGCCGATTTATGTGGACCGCATTAAGAAGGGGATTCTGAATCCGGTGACGAAGATTGATATTCTGAGAGAATCTCCGACCACCGCCGTGCTGGATGCCAATGACGGAATGGGAATGGTGGCCAGCAAGCAGGCTATGGATATGGCCATTGAGAAGGCGAAGAAGTACGGAACCGCTTGCGTGGCTGTCCGCAATTCTTCTCACTACGGAATTGCCGGATATTGGGCTTCCATGGCGACGGATCAGGGCATGATCGGTATCACCGGTACCAATGCGCGTCCGTCCATCGCACCGACGTTCGGCGTGGAGAACATGATGGGTACCAACCCGCTGACCATCGGTCTTCCCAGTGATGAGAAGTATCCGTTCCTGATTGATGCGGCAACCTCCATCACTCAGAGAGGCAAGCTGGAATACTACGAGCACATCGGAAAGGATACACCGGCGGGCATGGTCATCGGAAGAGACGGTTCCGCACTGACCGATACTTCTTACATTCTGAAGGCACTGACCACCGGAGATGCGGCACTGGCACCTTTGGGCGGCATCGGCGAGGAGATGGCCGGATACAAGGGCTACAGCTACGCGGCAGCCATTGAAATCCTGTCGGCGGCGCTGGCACAGGGTAATTTCCTGAAGAGCCTGACCTGCTATGACGAAAACGGCGGATTGAAGCCATATCATCTGGGACACTTCTTCGTGGTAATCGATCCGGAAGCATTCATGGGTCGGGAAGCCTTTGAGAAGACCTGCGGAGACATTCTCCGTGCGCTGAGAAATTCCCAGAAAGCACCGGGTGAGGACCGCATCTATACGGCGGGCGAGAAGGAATGGATTATGAAAGAATACCGTGCGGACAAGGGTGTTCCGATGAGCGAAGCGGTTCAGAAGGAGTTCATCGAAGTGCGGGACGAATTTGGAATCGACATTACCTTCCCGTTTGAATAAGACAATTTAATATTTTGATTCATATTGCTTGGATAGTTTACATTAAAAAGGGGTGACACTATGATTCGATTAGCAATTAATGGATTTGGCCGAATCGGCCGACTGGCTTTCCGTAAAGCTATGGAACTGGAGAACTTTGAAGTTGTAGCGATTAACGATCTGGCATCTCCGTCGATGCTGGCGTACCTGCTCAAATACGATAGTGTACAAGGGGCGTATTTGGGACATCAGGTGGACAGCACGGAGAACAGCCTGGTTGTAGACGGAAAAGAAATCACGATTTATAAGGAGCCGGATGCTTCGAACCTTCCCTGGAAGGAACTGAACATCGATCTGGTACTGGAGTGCACCGGCTTCTATACATCGAAGGCAAAAGCTCAGGCGCATCTGGACGCCGGCGCAGGAAAGGTGCTGATTTCCGCTCCTGCGGGAAATGATATGAAGACCATTGTCTATGGGGTCAATCACGAGACCCTGACGTCGGAGGATCGAATCGTTTCCGGTGCCTCCTGCACCACCAACTGCCTGGCACCGATGGCAAAAGCATTGAACGATTACCGCGAGGTGAGAACCGGCTTTATGACCACAATTCACGCGTATACCGGCAATCAGAAAATCCTGGATGCACCGGACAAAGGGGACAAATTCCGGAGATCCCGTGCGGCGGCAATCAACATCGTACCGACGACAACCGGTGCGGCGCAGGCCATCGGAAACGTTATTCCGGAGCTGGCGGGAAAACTAATCGGTTCGGCACAGCGTGTTCCGGTAGCAACCGGCTCTATCACCATTCTGGACGCAACGCTGAAAGACCCGACGGACAGCGTGACGGTGGAAGGAATCAACGCGGCCATGAAGGCAGAGCAAAATGAATCTTTTGGTTATAATGAGGATGAAATTGTGTCCACCGATGTAATCGGCATGAGTTACGGTTCTCTGTTCGATGCGACCCAGACATTGGCGCAGCGGTGCGGTACAAATATCTATGAGGTTAGAGTGGTTTCCTGGTATGACAATGAGATGAGTTATGTGAGTCAGCTGATTCGCACCATGACTTATATGGCATCTCTTTAATACATTATTGTAACTTGTTTCTGAAAGGAGATATAGGAAATGGAAATCAAAGAGGCAAGACAATATGTAATTGATCGACTCAATTACGCATTCAAACCGAAGTCCGTAGCGGTAATCGGCGCGAGCCGGAATGAGAAAAAAGTAGGCTTTAAGGTCATTCAGGGCCTGCGTCGATGCGGGTATGAAGGAATTATCTATCCGATTAACGTGAAGGCGACGGAAGTTGCCGGCCTGCCGGCATACAAATCCATCCTGGATGTTCCGGATGACGTGGATTTGGCATTTGTTTCCCTTCCGGCAACGGGCGTTTTCGAAGCTCTGGAACAGTGTGTGGAGAAGAAGGTGAAAATCGCCGTGGTTTCTTCCTCCGGATTCGGAGAAATCGGAAATAAGAACCTGCAGAACGAGATTACCGAGTACTGCAGAGAGAATGGATTGCCTCTAATCGGACCGAACCTGGTAGGTATCGGAACTCCGTATCACAACTATAACTGCGGTTTCGTACCGTATCTGCCGAACAAGGGACCGGTTGCCCTGATTTCTCAGTCCGGTTCCAACCTTCTGGCGGCACTGGGTTCTTCCCAGCTGGACCACTTCGGCATCAGCATGTTCGTCGGCCTGGGCAACAAGGCAGACGTGGACTTCAGCGAAGTCATTAAATATGCAGAGCAGGAAGAGCACACCAAGTGCATCGCCGTATACATCGAAGCGCTGGACAGCCCGGAAGCATTCAAGAAAGCATGCCTGGAGTGCGAGAAGCCGATCACCGTTATCAAGGTTGGCTCATCGAAAATCGGTGTAAAAGCAGCATTTGCCCACACCGCTTCCGACAACACCGGACATAACAATGCGGAATACGATCAGCTGTTCCTGGAATCCGGTGTAATGAGAGAAGAAACCTGGCAGGAATTCCTGGACACCTCTTTGGCACTGGGAATGTGCCCACCGCTTCGCGGAGACAACGTGGTAATGATTACCAACGGCGGCGGAGCCGGACTGCTGGCCTGCGATCATTTTGAACGCCTGGGAATGCCGCTGAAGGAACTGAAAGAAATCTCTCAGAACCTGCGCAGCGCCATCCGGAAATACATGCCGTCCTTCGGCTCTCCGCTGAATCCGGTAGACATCAGCGGCACCGCAACATCCGAGATGTACGGCGGCGCACTGCGTACCGCATATCGGGACGAAAATGTGGACGGAATTGTGATTTCCGTATGCCCGACCGCTGTTACCGACGTGGAAGCGATTACGGATACGGTCATCGAAATTCACAAACAATACAAGACGTTGGGCAAACCGTTCATCATGGAGTGCCAGGGCGGGAACGAGTGCCGTGAAGCAATCATGAAGCTGAGAGATCACGGAATTCCGGCCTTCTCCACCATGGAGCAGGCAGTCAATGCCATGGTGGCACTGAGAGAGTACAGTCACATCATGAGCAAGAAAGAGGAGCTGCTGAAGCAGGCTCACACAGAAGAAGAAAAGTAAGATATCGGAGTTAGAATGAATAAAGACAAACTTATCAGAATATTTACGGCACTGGTAATCCTGCTGGCCATCCTGTTTTTCTCGGTAGGAAAGTGGACGTACAGCGGCATTGCCATTCTGTTGGCGCTGGCTATCCACATGAATACCGGAGGCGGGGACTTCAATCATCGAAACCTGTACGAAAAGAAGGTGCAGAACACGGCCGGCTGGACTTTGGAAGAAATCTGCAAGCGCCTGGGATCTTTGGAGACGCCTCTGGGGACTTGCTGGATGGGATCGAAAAAAGAAAATAACGAAAAATGCATTGTTTTCGGACCGGCTCTGTTCAAGGATTACATTTTGATAACCGCCGACGAAAAGGAAATCCGTTTGGTATCCGGAACCGACACGGAACATCTGGCTGTGCCGGAGTCGGAGCAGTGGCGTTTCGATCAGCTTCTGGATACGGAGAATCTGGCGGTTACGCCGAAGCGGTATTCGGCTTTCGCAGGCGACAAGGTGATGACTGCCGTGCTGCTGGACGATTTGACCGAACTGCTGAAAGCTCAGATGTCCGGATCCGGTGAAATGCCGGAGTCTCTGGACATGTACACGCTGTACCATTACAACAGTACGGATACCACCGTTCGGGATATGGATGAGAACTGCTATGCCCGCACCTCCGTGGTGTTCGAACCGCTGTCCATTATCATCTACGATATGGACGGAAATAAAGTGGCAACGGTGACGGGAGATAAGAAGAAACGGTCCGATGGATTCGAAGTGCAAATCTCCGGAGAAAAGTACGGTACCGTATATTACGATAAGTCGTCGAACAACGATGCGTTCTATTTGGATGGCCCCGACGGCCGGTTCCGCCTGGAATCCTTCCGGGCGGTTCGCCGGGGCAATATCGGTATGAATTATATTCTGACCCTGAACGGAGAGCGGAAAGCGGTGATGGCATCCTCACCGCGAATTCGCTTTGAATCCACCGGATTAATCGAAAACGATGTAATCTGCAGCTTGGATAACGAGTACCTGCTGTGGTATATGATTCTGCAGGAACTCATCACCGCGCTGAACGGGTTTGTGAAATAGGAAAGAACTAGGAGGCAGAACATGAATAGGATTCTTGTTCCAATCGATGGATCGCCAAAGAGCCTGATTGCACTGGAGCACATTAAGACCACCTTCTCTCCGAAGGCGTTCGAAATCGTGCTGATGATGGTGCACGAGAACCTGATGATGATTACGGATAAGGAGGCCATCCAACAGATTCAGGATGAGCTGGATTCCCAGCTGGAAATCATCGCAAAGAATTTGGAGCGATATTCCGTCGTTCGAAAAACCGCCATCGGAAAACCGGGGCAGCGAATCGTGGAGTGTGCTCAGGAAATCGGCGCCAGCATGATTGTCATCATGAAATCCACGAAGGTGAACCACAGCAATACCATCGGCATGACCGCTTCCTATATTATCCGACACGCCGGATGCAACGTGCTGGTGGTGCAGGAACGGGCTCGGAATATGAAGGAAGAGTATCGGGGAATGATCTACCGGAACGTGGAGAGCACGGTGAATCTCCGCGGTGCGCTCAGCCTGAAGCAGAGCGAATGCCTGCTGCCGAGCGTAGAAGGAGATGTCATCTACCGGATTCATGTAACACGGGGCCGGGTACGGTTCCTTCATCGATCCTACAATCCGGAGACCCGGGAGTGGGATCTTCCGCCGGAGAACGGAGATGAAGAAGTCACCGATATCTCCACCGGCGAGACGATGGAAATACCGGTGAACGCCGGGAACGGCGATGTCATTGACCGGATTCGCGTGGTGAACCGGAACATGAAGACGGAAGCGGTGTTCCATTACCAGATACGAAAAGATGACAGTAATTCCGCTCAGGAGGACCTGACGGAATGAAAAAAATTTGACAAAACGTCGATGTTTTGTTATTCTGAAATGAAACTATAGGAGGAAAAGACAATGAAAAGAATCAAGACAATTTCCACAAGAAACTTAGAGAAATCATCTGTTACCGGTGGTTGTGGCGAATGCCAGACTTCTTGCCAGTCTGCAAGTAAGACTTCTTGCAGCGTAGCAAATCAGCATTGCGAACAGTGCAAGGAAAATTAATTGTGAAGCGCTGCGGTTCGCAGCGCTTTTTGCTGACATTTAGGGCGGTCTGTCTCCTGACAGGTCGCTTTCGTCTATTTGCAGACTCATAGAATTGGAGTGAATTAAGAACATGGTACATCAGTACAAATTAGGTGGATACAATATTGTAATCGATGCCAACAGCGGATCCGTTCATTCGGTGGACGACGTGGCGTACGACATCATCGGCATGTACGAAAATGCGGATTTTGATGAAATCTGCAAGGAAATCCTGCCGAAATACGCTTCGGAAAATCTGACGGAGCAGGACATTCGGGATGTGATGGATGACCTGGAAGAGCTTCAGAAGGAAGGAACCCTCTTCTCCGAGGACATTTTCGAAGAGGCGGCGTCAAAGATTAAGAGAAAGCAATCGGTGCTGAAGGCCATTTGCCTTCACGTGGCCCACGGCTGCAACATGGATTGCCGCTACTGCTTTGCCGGAAAGGGCGATTACAGCGGAAAAGCGGGAATCATGCCACTGGAAGTGGGAAAGCAGGCGCTGGATTATCTGGTAGAGCAGTCCGGAAGCCGGAAGAATCTGGAAGTGGATTTTTTTGGCGGAGAGCCGCTGCTGAACTGGGATGTCTGTAAAGAGCTGGTGGCGTACGGTCGCGAGCTGGAAAAGAAATACGACAAGAAATTTAATTTTACCCTCACCACAAACGGATTGCTGATTGATGATGAAGTCATCGATTTCTGCAACAAGGAGATGGGAAACGTGGTTCTGAGCCTGGACGGCCGGAAGGAAGTCCATGATTTCATGAGACATACACAATCCGGGGAAGGAACTTATGATAAAATTATCGAGAAGTTCAAGCGCCTGGCGGACGCCCGGAACCAGCAGAATTACTACATGCGGGGAACTTATACCGCTTACAACAAGGATTTTGCAAAGGATGTGCTTCACATGGCGGACATGGGCTTCAAGGAAACCAGCATCGAGCCGGTTGTCAGCGCACCGGACGTGGACTACGCGCTCCACGAAGAGGATGTGCCGTTCCTCTGCGAGCAGTATGAAGAGCTGGCAGAAGGCATGCTGGAGCGGAAAAAGAAGGGTGAAGGCTTCAACTTCTACCATTACACCATCGATCTCACCGGCGGTCCGTGCATCTACAAGAGAGTGGCCGGCTGCGGCGTGGGAACGGAATATCAGGCGGTAACGCCGACGGGCGACCTGTATCCGTGCCACCAGTTCGTGGGCAACGATGAGATGCTCATGGGCAACGTGTACGAAGGTGTCACCCATCCGGAAATCGTTGAAATGTTTCTGAAGGGAAATAACGTATATACCCGGGATAAATGTCGGGACTGCTTTGCGAAGCGGTACTGTGCCGGCGGATGTTCGGCCAACAACTATCATTCCAACGGGGATATCGATAAAGTATATGAACTGGGGTGTGAACTCCACCGTAAAAGAATCGAATGCGCGATTATGCTGAAGGTGGCCGAGCAGGAGCTGGGACTGGAGGAATAGTTCAGGCATCGTAATAGGAGGGAAGATTATGGAAAAAGTAATTCTGGCATCCAGAAACAAAGGAAAATTGAAAGAGATTCAGGCAATCCTGGAGAAGTTCGGCATGGAAACCATTTCCCGGGACGATGCGGGAATTCCGGAGTTTGAGGTGGAAGAGACCGGAACGACTTTTGAAGAAAACTCTCTTCTCAAGGCACAGGCAATCCTGGATGAGGCCCATACTATCACCATTGCGGATGACAGCGGGTTGGAAGTGGATGCGCTGGAGGGTGCTCCCGGAGTTTATTCCGCCCGTTTTGCGGGGGAGAACTGCACTTTCGAAGACAACAATCGAAAGCTTCTGAAGGAACTGGAAGGTGTTCCGGAGGAGAAACGGGGAGCGGCTTTCGTGTCCGTTATCACCATGCTTTTCCCGGATGGGAGAAAGCTGGTGGCTCGGGGGGAATGCAGAGGGACGATTCTGACAGAGCTTCACGGAACGGAGGGCTTCGGGTACGACCCGCTGTTCCTCCCGAAAGGAGAGAATCGTTCTTTTGCGGAAATGGCACCGGAAGAGAAAAACCGGATCAGCCATCGAGCTCGAGCGCTGGAGAAACTTGAGGATATGATTCGTGAAAAATGTTCATGTTAAAGAGAGATTAACCAAAAAGAATCTTTTGAATATCACATTCCATGTATGGCGGCAGTTCGATGACCCGTATTACACCGGATTTGCGGCGCAGATTGCATACTTCTTTTTCATGGCGAGTATGCCGACGCTGATCGTGTTGTCCCAGGTGCTGGGTCTGTTCGACGTATCGCTGGATTTCATTAAGGTGTGGCTGGAGACCCATGTGAGCTCCAATGTGAACAGCCTGGTAATGGATTTGTTCAGTGCTACGTCGGTGCAGTTCACCAATACGGTCATGGTGATTGTCGCCCTCTGGTCTGCATCCAGCCTGGAGTTTTCGCTGGGGCGGCTGGAGAGTCATGTGCTGACCAACGGTACCTACCGGTTTGAATTCTGGACGGAGCGAATGAAAGCGATTCCGACGGCGATTATTTCGATTGCGGCCATCGCCTTTTCGCTGGTAATCTACGTATACGGTGAGAATATTATTCAAACGCTCTTCCACCACAGCCGGTTTGCCGAATACTTGGTGGCATTGCGTTTGCCAATTGCGGCGGGACTTTTCTTCCTGATGATTCTCATGAATTATTATTTGCTTCCGCGAATTAAAGTTCCGATTCGCTGTCTGCTTCCCGGCGCGCTGTTTGCCTGGATTGGCATCATGATTGTGACGGCGGCATATTCGGTCTACAGCGATAAGATTGCCCACTACAACATCCTGTACGGAACCTTCGCCAACATCGTGGCGTTGATGCTGTGGTTTTATCTGATTTCCTGGGTGCTTTGCATCGGAATGATGTTCAACAAAGCCTGGGATGAAGTGATGAAACGGGATCGGCTGACGCTGACGAAGATGAGAGGATATCTGAAGGCACAGCTCAAAGGATCCAGTCAGAGCTATGAGAACTTTTTCGTGCGGCCGGATGATTTGCTTTACCCGGAACTGGATTCCGTTGCGGTGAAAATGAGCAAGCGGTATGTGGACGGTTTCGAAAAGGAAATCGAAAAGAAACAGCAGGAGATTCGAAGAAAACAGATCATCGATGCGAAAGCGGATGAGCTTTACACGGAGATGAAACAAAATATTGAAAGAAGAGACAGAGGATTCTTAGATGAGTGATTTAGAGAAGAAGCGGGATCGGATTCTGTTTATTATGAATCCGAAATCCGGAACTATGCAGGCATTCCGGTATTTAGCGGGAATGCTGCAGATGTATTCTGATGCCGGTTTTTATACTTCGGTGCTGATGACCCAGGCAAGCGGGGATGCGAGAGAGTTTGCCATTCAGTATGCGTCGGAGGTGGAGACCATCGTAGTTTCCGGCGGAGACGGTACCTTGAATGAAGTGATTGACGGAGTGATTACGGCGGAAACCCCGGTGCGAATCGGATACATTCCATCGGGAAGTACCAATGACTTTGCATCCAGCGTGGGTCTGCCGAAGAGCATCATGGACGCGGCAGAAGTGGTTCTCACCGGAAAACCTCAGACCTTCGATGTGGGTTCTTTTAACGGAAGATACTTTTCTTACGTGGCTTCTTTTGGGGCATTCACCAGTACTTCGTACAGCGTTCCCCAGAACCTGAAGAACATCATGGGTCATACGGCTTATGTGCTTCAGGGCATTCGAGACATCGTGAACATCAAGAAAATCCACGCAAAAGTCGTTACGGATCATGGAACGCCAAATGAAGAGATCCATGAGGGAGATTATATATTCGGGGCGATTTGTAACTCTACTTCAGTGGGAGGTCTGCTGAAACTGGATACCTTCGATGTGGATATGAACGACGGAATGATGGAGGTGCTTCTGATTGAATCACCGGCGTCGCTCATCGAATTGAATGAAATGGTGCGGGCGCTGCTGGACGGCTCGCTGGATGCACCGAACATCCAATTCTTCAGTGCACGAGACATCGAGGTGGACATTGAGCCGGGTACTCACTGGACGTTGGACGGGGAATATGAGGAGGGCGCAGATCATGTGGAGATTCACACCCTTCAGAGTGCAATTGAACTGATTGTGTAGAGAATCCCGGAAATTTGCGATCTCCTGGCAAATCAAGCGAAAAACTCCGATAGATAGTTTTCTTGATAAATCCTGACGAAAAAATGGAAACTCGCCGTGGCATGCCCCTGCCGCGGCGGGTTACTTTTTTTTGTGGGGCTATGAGCCCCGTCGAGGGCTCGAAGAGTCCGAGACAAATAAACCA
>JAFEHB010000445.1_pt1 | contig 30187 bp, 31 predicted proteins | sample 9267121 | NCBI WGS metagenome assembly JAFEHB01 (sample SAMN17103336, study PRJNA684904) | human gut metagenome | isolation source: diarrhea sample from child under the age of five | host: Homo sapiens | place: South Africa: Mafikeng, Mafikeng Provincial Hospital | collected 2019-09 | reverse complement strand
TAAAGGGGCATGCCCCTTTATCCCAATTCCTTAATTCCAGTTTCATTTTACAATTGAGGAATTAAAAAATATGTAAAAATCATTGGTATTAATATTGAAATGCAAGCGCATACGTACTATAATACCCATAGAATCTAGAACGCAAATAAATGACTGCTTGAATTGCAGAAGGACAAAATATTATAAAACCATTTCTCAATTAATGCCTATCAACTTATTGTCATTCCTAAATACTGCGAATATATAATCCGGATTGTTCCTCACTGCATGTTGCCTCTAGATAAGAAAAAGAACCCTGCGAGGTTCTTTTTTTCTTAATCTACATTAGAGGCATAGAAATGAGTTGTCTTATAGTTATACACAATTCGAGACACATTAAATAACTGTCCATTAGAAAGATGCACATAGTCTTCTACTTCTAATGCAGGACTACCTTCTTCTAATCCTAGAATAGCGGCTTCCTGTGCACTTAACTTTTTAACATGGAAATACTTATCCGCAAAACCAATACTTAACTTTAAATCATTCTTAATATAAGTATAGATTGACTGACTCGCAATACGACGATCAAGTGAAGGAATAAGATCCTTATTGTAGTATGTGTACTCAATAGCCATTGGTACACCATCCATCTTTCTAATTCTTTCAATATAATAGATAGGTGTAGTGAGTTCACATTGCATGCGTTTTGATAGTTCTTCTCCAGCCATCATAATATGGAATCCCTTGACATCAGTAGTAATCTTATGACGTGGGGCATTTTCAGTAATACCACGTGAACCATTCATCCATAAAGAATCATCATCTCTTGTATGACGTACAAAAACACCACTTCCCTGAATAGAGAATAAAGTACCCTGTTTCTTTAAAGTACGAATCGCATTTCTAATTGTATTTCTACTTACCTGATACTGTTCAATTAACTGATCTTCTGTTGGTAGCTTATCAGTATATTCATTATTTTCTATTTTGTGGATAATATCTTCCACTACTTCTTGATATTTAGACATTTTTCATCACCGCCCACATATTATCATAACCTAACTTTTTGGTCTAGTATGAAAATAGTGATATAATGCATTTTGAGGTGAAAAAGTATGAATTTTACACAAATTAAGATGATTATTTGTGATATGGACGGTACTTTGTTGGATAATCAGAAGAATTTACCTCCACATTTTAATCAAATATATAAGGAATTGTATGATAGAAATATCATTTTTGCGATTTCGTCGGGAAGACAGATGGGAGAAGTGAGAAAGTATTTTGAAGGCAATAAAACTATTTACCTTATGGCTGAAAATGGTGGCTATATACAACATAACGGAGATACACTACTTGCAGATTATATGAATAAGGAGGATGTGTATAAGCTTACAAACTTTGTGTTTACGCTTAAAGGCATGGCTCCAATGTTAAGTGGTAAGAAGGCCATGTATGCATTCAATAAAGATAAGGAATTTATAAGTAAGCATACAAATCACTTTAGTATTACTTATGTAGATACAATAGAAGATATCGATGATGATATATTCAAGATTACAGTCTGCGATCCTATTGATCCAGTGAAGAACTGTTTGGAAGGACCTTTGTCTTGTATAAAAGGCTTTGAAGTGAAACCATCAGGAGACTGCTGGATTGATATCAATAAGAAAGGACAATCTAAAGCAGATAGTGTCGTCTTCTTGCAAAAGACATTAAGTATATCAGAAGAAGAAACGATGGTCTTTGGAGATTCTGATAATGATCTACCGATGTTCACACATGCTTATTATAGTTATGCAATGAAGAATGCAGACCACTTTATACAAAGTAAAGCACGTTTTGTGACTCAAGAAGATAATGATCATGATGGGGTTATGAAGACAATACAGAAGATGATTGAAAATGAAGATGGATTATTGATTAATATATAGAGGAGGAGATATAAAATGAAAAAGATTGGATTTATTGGTTTAGGTATCATGGGGTTGCCTATGGCAGGTCATTTAATGGATGCAGGTTATGAAATGCATATTTATGCAAGACATCCAGAAAAGGTGACATCTTTAGTAGAGAAGGGGGCTACACTTCATTCTACAATTCATGATTGTGTGAAAGATGTAGATGCAGTCATGACTATTGTAGGTTTTCCACAGGATGTGGAAGAAGTTTATTTTAATGACAACAATATTCTTGATTCAGTAAAGGAAGGTACATATCTTATTGATATGACGACGACATCACCTACACTTGATCAAAGAATATATGAAGAAGGTAAAAAGAGAAATCTCCATGTATTAGATGCACCAGTCACTGGTGGAGATACAGGTGCTCAAAATGCGACTCTTTCTATTCTTGTAGGAGGAGACAAAGAAGATTATGAAGCATGTCTTCCTTTATTTAAAGCTATGGGTACTAATATTAATTATCAGGGTCCTAGTGGTTCAGGGCAGCATGCAAAGATGGCGAATCAGATCATGATTGCAGGCGCATTATCTGGTGTATGTGAAGCACTCACATATGCATCTAGTAAAGGTTTGGATTTAGATGTTTTATTAAAGTCCGTCTCTACAGGTGCGGCAGGAAGTCATCAGTTAGATGCATTTGGTCCTAAAATCTTAAAAGATGATTATCAGCCAGGATTCTTTATGAAACACTTTATTAAAGATATGAAGTTAGCTGATGAAGAAGCCAAAGAATCAGACATTACACTTAATGTGTTAGAAACAGTATTAAGAAACTATCAGGAATTAGAAAAAGAAGGCTATGGTGACTTAGGTACACAAGCCTTAATGAAGTATTATAAAAAGCCCTAAGAGAGGGCTTTAAGCAACTCAGTCTTAGAAGCAGGGGTAAATCCCTGGATCATATCCTTTGATCCTCCACCTTTGCTTTTAAGGCTTTTTAATTGTGTAAGAATATCCAATGCATTATTCGTAGAACCTATGACATAACGATAGCCTTTTTCATCATTTCCTACAAATACACCACCTGTACTATAAACATTGACGAGATGATTCGTTACTTCTCTTTGATTTACAGGTAAACAGTCTTCTAAAAATAAATAAGCATGATCACATAAAGAAAGCATATGTTCTTTCTCTAGTTGTGCATATCTTATTTCTAAAGCTGTTTTTTCTTCATACATCTTATTGACTTGTTTTACAAGTGTTTGATTGTTGGAAGAGAAAAGATGATAAAGTGATTCAAGATGATCAAAATCATCCTTGAAACGATGATAAGCACGTTCCCCAAATAAGAATATAAAACGTGTACCTCGGGTTGTATGAATCACTTTGATGATCTTGAATACTCCTAATTCACCTGTTCTATTTACATGGGGTGCACAACATGCACATATATCATAATCTTTGATCTCTACAATACGGACTTTACCTTCAATCTCTTTCTTGGAACGATAAGAGATGCTCTCTAAATCATCAGGATAGAAACAATGAATTTCTTTATTTTCATAGATTGCTTGATTCACTTTCTCTTCTATTAAATCAATATCCTGAATATCACCATCATATTCTACTTGTCCTTCTTCGCTATTTAAATGGAAACTCACATTATCATAACCATACATACTATGCACAATACCAGAAAGAAGATGTTCTCCTGTATGATTCTGCATAAAAGAATAACGTCTCTTCCAGTCGATATGACCTTCTATTGTATCTCCTACTTTGAAGTGATGCTTCTTAACATAATGGATAATCACATCATTCTTAATCTGTACATCCTTAACAGGAATATCATTAATAGTCCCTAGATCACATTCCTGACCACCTTCCTCAGGAAAGAAAAGTGTCTGGTCAAGAATGATTTCATTCTTATTTATTTCTATTACTGTTGCCTTGAAATCTGTACTATAAGGCATTTCATCATATAATTTTATTGTTTTCATATATATCACCTTATATATTCTACCACAAACACTTGACCGAGAGGTACTACCGAGTGTTAAAGTGTTTTCATAATTTGTGAGTTATGAATTATAAATATTAATTTGTGTTAGAATAACACAGAAAAAGAAGGGAGAAATTATTGTGGATAAAAAGAAAACATCAGTCAATATGCTTGAAGGTTCAATATTTAAGAGTTTAGTTATCTTTATGATTCCAATTCTTATATCAAACATCTTCCAGCAATTCTATAACACAATGGACACAGCCATTGTAGGAAATACTTTAGGAATGACATCACTTTCTGCCATTGGTTCATGTGCAGCAGTCTATGACTTGTTAGTAGGTTTTGCGTTAGGTATTGGGAATGGTTTATCTATTGTCACTGCAAGAAGTTATGGTTCAGGAGATGAAGAACTCTTAAAGAAATCAGTTGCAGCTAGTTTTGTGATTGGTATTATATCTTCTATTGTGATTACTATTATTGCCTCTATTGGAATTAAACCATTACTTATTGCAATCAATGTATCACCGGACTTATTGAATGAAGCTTATAGCTATATTATTGTGATTGTACAATTCTTAGTCGTTATGTTTGCCTATAACCTATGTGCAGGCTTATTGCGTGCTATAGGAAATAGTTTAATGCCTTTAGTATTCTTAATCATATCATCCGTATTAAATATTGGTTTAGACTTATTCTTTATCACACAGCTTCATATGGGTGTAAGAGGAGCGGCAGTTGCGACAGTCATTGCCCAGGGGGTATCAGTCGTATTCTGTTTGATTTATATCTTTAAGAATGTCCCATTACTCGTACCAGAAAAGAGACATTTTAAATTTGATGCAGCTCTTTATAAAGAACTATTAGGTCAGGGATACTCTATGGCTGTTATGAGTGCTATCGTTAATGCCGGTTCAGTTATCTTGCAGTCAGGTATCAATGGTCTAGGAAGCAAGCAGATCATTGCAGGTCATACTGCTGCAAGAAAACTTTATATGTTCTTCAATATGCCATTTACTGCCATGGCTCAAGCGGCAAGTACATTTGTATCTCAAAACAAAGGTGCAGAAAATGTATCACGCATTCGCAAAGGTATGAAACAGATGTATATCTATGATGTTGTTGTAGCTGCAATCGCAACCGTTATTCTATTATTAAGTGCCCCTACACTTGTAACATGGATTTCTGGTACAACGGACAAGACAGTCTTATACAATGGTTCACTTTATTTACGTATCGTAGCCCCTAACTATGCAGTATTAGGTGTATTAATGCAGACAAGATTTGCTTTACAAGGTATAGGACAGAAGATGTTACCACTTGTATCGAGTATTATTGAATTAGTCGGTAAGATCATCTTCGTATTCGCACTTATTCCAGTCTTTAAATATATGGCTGTCATTTTCTGTGAACCAGTCATCTGGGTCGTTATGACAATCTATCTATTAATCGTATTCTGGAGAGATCCATTTATTAAAGAGGCTTAGACCTCTTTTTCTTTTGATACCTATTTAGAAATATTTCTAAATAGGTATTGTATTTTTTTGCGTTTATTGTATAATCTATTTAGAAAGTTATCTAAATAGGTGGTGAACGTATGTTTGAGAAGATATTTAAAGCACTCAGTGCACCAGTAAGAAGAGATATTCTTAACTTATTAAAGAAAGGAAGGATGTCTGCAGGAGATATCGCCGCACAATTTGATATGACACAGGCAACTGTCTCATATCACTTATCGATATTAAAGTCTGCAGACTTAATAAGAGAAGAAAAAGATAAGAATTATATTTATTATGAAATTAATGCGACTGTGTTTGAAGAAATGTTGTTGTATTTTAAGTCTTTCTTAGGAGGAAAAAATGATGTTGAAGAATAAATGGTTTAAGTTTAGTTTGGTATTATTTCTGTTGCCACTTGTATGTATATTAGTGACTTATAATAAGTTACCTGCACAAGTCGCAACACACTTTGATTTCCATGGTACACCTGATGGGTATATGAATAAGTTCTTAGGTTTATATGGTGTGTGGGGCTTTATGTTATTGCTTCATATATTCTGTACCTTCATGACATTTAAGGATCCTAAAAAGAGTAATATACCAGAAGTAGGATTAAGAATCATATTAATGATTTGCCCAATCATATGTTTGATGGTGACTCTACTTATTATTACATATAGTCTAGGTTATCGTTTTGATATGACATTTATCGTGAATATAGTAATAGGCTTCATCTTTATTATTTTAGGTAATTATTTACCTAAAATAAAAAGAAACTATACTATAGGTATTCGTACTTCATGGGCATTAAATAGTGATGAGAACTGGTCACGTACACATAGATTTTCTGGTTATGTGTTTGTGTTAACTGGAATGTTGTATATTATCTTTAGTATGTTAGGTTATATGTTTATTGGTTTAGGTATTATACTTATATCTAGTTTACTATGTTTTGGATATAGCTATAGTTTATACAGAAAGGGGATTTAGTGGTACTACCACTAAATCTCTTTTTTAATAGTTTTTTCTAAAACTGCAAAAAGGTGCATAAAATAAGAAAGTAGTGTATAGTAATGGATGGGTAAGGGAATAGCTCATACCAAAATCCGATTTCCTTACCATGATCACCGTAGGTGATCTTTTTTGCTTTGAAGTAGAAAAAATGTTTTTTTATAAAAATTTAACTTGATGCCTATTTTTAGGTATTGTCGGAGGGTTACGTGAGGAATTTATACTTTAATGGGAGTATAATAATAGTAAGAAATACAAATGTTGTAATTGTAAAATATAATATATGCTGATTGTGATGGTAGTTTTAATTTGATAGAATTATATTAATGATTACAGAAAGAAGGTAAAAATATGGGACGATTAGTTTTGGGATTAGACATAGGGATAACTAGTGTCGGATATGGTGTAATCGATATTGATAAGTATGAATTCGTAGATTATGGGGTAAGACTATTTAAAGAAGGTACTGCTGCAGAAAATGAAACACGTCGTACTACAAGAGGGCATAGAAGACTTATATCACGTAAAGCAACAAGACTTAATGATATGAAGCATTTATTAAAGTCCTTAGGTATTTTAACTGACAGTTTTCATCCTTTAAATAATGTATATGAAATTCGTGCTAAAGGTTTAAAAGAGAAGTTAAGTAATGATGAACTTGCGACTGCAATATTGCATATTACTAAAAGAAGAGGAAGCACAATTGAGACTGTAGATGATACAGAAGAAGCAAGTAAGGAAACTGGTGAATTAAAAGAAATACTACAGGCTAACTCTAAGAAATTAGCAGATGGTAAATATATTTGTGAACTACAGTTAGAATTGCTTAATAGCGGAAAATCTATAAGAGGACATCATAATAACTTTAAAACAAAAGATTACATTAAAGAATTAAAGGAAATACTAAGTCATCAGGAATTATCAGAAGAAGCATGTGAAGCAATTATACAGATTGTATCTAGAAAGCGTGCTTACTATGAAGGCCCAGGTAGTCAGAAGTCACCTACACCTTATGGTCGTTATATTGAAGCAAATCAGAAAGAACCAATTGATTTGATTGAAAAAATGAGAGGTAAATGTAGTGTTTATCCTGATGAACCACGTGCACCTAAATTAGCTGTGACTAGTGATATCTTTAACCTATTGAATGATTTAAATAATCTTACTTATAATGGTGATAAGAAGATTACAATGGATCAGAAGGATGAGGTATTTAAGATTGTAACTAAGAAAGCAAAAGTTGAACCAAAAGATATTGCGAAAATCCTTGGAACTGATTTATCTAATATTTCCGGATTTAGAATTGATAAAAAGAAAAATCCTTTAAAGAGTGAATTTAAAGGATATGCAAAGTTAAAGAAATGTTTTAAAGATTGTGGAGAAACTATTTCTCTTGAAGACTATGAAGTATTAGATCAAATCATAGAAATTCTTACAAATAGAAAAGGTATTGAAGAAAGAAAGCAATTATTGAATCTTGTTAACTCTTCATTGATTACTGATGAAACTGTAGAAAAACTTGCAAATTTAGACGGTATTGCGAACTATCATAGTTTGTCTCTAAAGGCTATGAGAGAACTAAATGAAGAAATGTATGTTTCTAATTACAACCAGATGCAGTTGATTCAGCAGATTCATAAAGGTAAAGATGTATCTGCATTAAAAGGGAAAAAGTCTATTGAAGCAGATGATACAGCTATTCTTTCACCAGTAACTAAAAGAGCACAAAGAGAAACATTTAAGGTAATTAATGCATTAAGAAGAAAATATGGTGAATTTGATACAATTGTAGTGGAAATGACAAGAGAAAAGAATTCAGCTGATCAAAAAAAGAGCATTAATAATAGACAGAAGTTCTATGAAGAGAAGAATAAAGAAGTAGATAAGCTACTAAAGGAAAATGGTTATAATCCTGATAAGATTAATGGTAAGACTAAGATGAAAGTCAGACTTTATTTGGAACAGGATGGAAAGAGTGCTTATACATTAGAACCTCTTATTTTAGGTGAAGTTATTACTAATCCACGTTATACAGAAATAGATCATATTATTCCAATTTCTATTTCATTAGATGACTCTTATAATAACAAAATTCTTGCGACTGCCAATGAAAATAAAGCAAAAGGTAATAGAACACCAATTGATGCTTATAATAAGCATTTGTTTGATAATCCAACACTAGGATTAAGTGGTGATTTACAGACATATATTTCTGTTGTGCAGTCTTCTAAGAGATTCTCTAGAAGAAAGAAAAATTACTTATTGTACAAAGATGATATCACTAAGATGGATGTTGTACAGAAGTTTATTGCACGTAACTTGATTGATACTAGTTATGCAAATAGAGTGGTGTTAAATACTTTGACAGATTACTTTAAAGCAAATGAAATTCCTACTAAAGTATTTACACTAAATGGTAATATCACTCATAAGTTTAGAACACAGATTAACTTACCAAAGGAACGTGATGAAGACTATTTACACCATGCAGTAGATGGACTTATTATTGCATCAGTTAAGACAATGGGTCTTCTTAATGGTTGTCTTGCAAAGTATGAATTAAAAGATTTATATGATAAAGATACTGGTGAAGTGAAGAAGGTTCCTGGCAAAGAAGAGTTCTTTGACCCTAAATACATTGAGTTTATCTCTACATTAAAGAATATTTACGATGAAAGTAATAAATACTATCGTGGTATTATGACTAGAGATCGATTAGCATATGCACCAATTAAGATTTCTCATAAAGTAGATACTAAACCTAATAGACAGGTTGCAGATGAAACAATCTATTCTACAAGAGTTGTAGATGGAGAAGAAATCTTAGTTCAGAAGTATAAAGATATCTATGATCCAAAGTTCAAGAATCTAGCAGAAGATATTGTGAATGGTAAGGCAGAAGATAAATATATTATGGCTAAGAAGGATCCTGCAACATTTGAAGAGATTGTTAGAATCGTATTGAACCATTATGAAACATTTAAAGATGATCCTAAACAGTATGTAAAGGATAAGAAGGGTGTTAAGTTAAAGGGAGAAAACCCATTAACTGCCTATAAAGAAGAGTTTGGTAAGATTCGTAAATTCTCAAAGAAGGGTAATGGCCCTGAAATTACTTGTATTAAGTATTATGCTGAAAAGTTAGGTAATCATATTGATATCAGTAAGAATTATGATACTAAGCATGGTAAGAAGGTCATCTTAAAACAGATTAGTCCGTATAGAACAGATTTCTATCGTGATACTGATGGAAAAGTGAAGATGGTAACTATTAGATACAAGGATGTTTCTTTCAAGGAATCATTAGGATTATATTGTATTGATAGAGATTGGTATCAAGCTGAAAAGACTAAGAAAAAGATTAGTGATGAAGCTATATTCTTATGTTCTTTACATCATGATGAACTTGTTGGAATTGTGAAAAAAGAAGGCCAGAAGTATATTTATGATGATTCTACAGAATCAGATGGTGATACTAAGTATCATAATGGTATTACACCAGAAATTCTTAAATACACTGCAACAAATAATGATATAAAGAATATCGTGGAATTTAAGCCACGTTATACAAAGTCAAAAAAACAGTTAATGGTTGCTATTGGAACATTTGTAGATGTAAAGAAATATGCAACTGATGTTCTAGGAAATCTATATGAAGTTAAAGATAATAACTTGAAATTGGAGTTTAAATAGGGTACAATCCTGTCTTTGACAGTTGTACATATAAAAACCCTTCAAAAATACTGATATATTCAGCGTTTTTTGAAGGGCTTTTTGCTTAAAAAATGTGCTAACATTTTCCTATCTTGGTATTCTTTATAATTTTTTTCATATTCTTCTCACTATTGATCTGATAGTCGGTCCTGAATCCGAATGCCTCATGAAGAATGTCGGTTTCATCATTTCTTGTATACGTTGGGATATAGCCACTTCCCTCAATGTGCTGGAAGTTATATCCTCTTAATGTATCAATGAGCTTCTCAATGGTTAGCTTGTTGCCTGTTCTGTTTTCAAGTATTCTGATGAACATCAGCGCAATGAAGCATGTGAGGAAGTGTGCTTTTATTCTGTTATCCTTTTGAAGATACACCGGTCTTGCCTTGAATTCAGATTTCATGATTCTGAATGATTCTTCAATCTCCCATCTTCTCTTATTAACTTCAATGATATCCTTTATATCATCCTCTAATGTAGTACACACTGCATAGAATCCATCATACTTCTCTTCTTCAGCTATTCTGCCATCATTCACAACTATTTCTACATTATCTGCAATCTCGCCATTTTCAGTATATCTGATCTCATCAAGGAATCTTGAAGGACTGTTAGGATTTTTAGCAGTCGTTTTTTTATTACTTTCAGCTGATTTTCTAGCTCTTTCGATCTGTCTGCTTCTGATATATCTCTGGTAGGCTCTGTGTTTTGGAGAGAATGAAACGATGATTCTCTGTTCGATGCCGTTCTCATTGATCCATCTTTCCTTGTACCAGATGCCATCTTCATATGTATCACCTTCATCAACAGCCTTCATTACAGAAGAAATGTCTAGTCCATTACTATCACCTTTAGTCCATCCTTCTGTATTAAGCGCCCAGTCCTTTATGTGCTTCTTAATCTTCTTAAGAGACTGTGTAACGATATAAGAGCGTTCACCCTGTGTGTTGAATTCTCTATTGTCATTAGAAGCAAGCCCTGCATCAGTGCATACAATGAATTTGGTAATTCCGAAATCCTTTATTATCTTCTTCTCAAGTGGAATGATTGAAGGCTGTTCGTTCTCATTACCAGGGAATATGACAAATGAAAGAGGAAAGCCATTACCATCCATGAGGAGTCCCATCTGTATGATAGGAAGTGGTCTGTGTTCCTTGGATTTACCATATCTGCAGCTGCCGCGTTCTTCCTCAATCTCAAAGAAATAGTTTGTGCAGTCATAATAGAGGACAGAAGTATTTCTCTTTACAACCTTCTTTGAATTCTCGTAAATGAATTCCTGTATTGCATCGCACTTTTCTGCAAGAACATCAAGTGATCTGTAAATATCATGAAGCTCGAATGTGGGCTGCTCAATAAAGCTTTTGGAATCCTCAAAAGCAGAAAGCTTGCTTGACGGATAGATAATTCTTGAATATATGAGTCTTGATAGAATATCAGCAAGATCATATTCAAATTTATATTCATCCTGTATATCTCTGCAGATCTTATCAAGCTTAAGACTGTGAAATATATCCTGAAGGAAAAGATAGCCACCATTATATGATGTCTGCTTCATTGGTTCTAGAAGCTTTGACTGCGACAGAGAGATAAGGACAACGTCCTTGTCTCTTTTTTCTTCCTCCGTCATCTTCTTGGCAATCTTTTTTCCCCAGGCTATGACTTCCTCCTCGCTGTTATTATGTTGAGGAAGAAGTTCTTCCATAGTTCCTAGTTTCTTGACTACCTTTGAAGTAGATTTACCATTCTTTCTAAATGATTTCTGAATGTAAAGTGATTTAGAGTTCTTTGATTTTGAAATAATCAGATTCATGAGCATCATCTCCTATGTCTATTATAGCACACATTAGCCCATATTAGTACATTTATTTTCGCAAATTTGACAATAAAAAAACTCAAAAGCATTGATATAATCAACGTTTTGAGCGATTTGGTTAGTGAAAAATTGGAGACAACTGTCAAACTCCCGAAAAAAACAGTTAATGGTTGCTATTGGAACATTTGTAGATGTAAAGAAATATGCAACTGATGTTCTAGGAAATCTATATGAAGTTAAAGATAATAACTTGAAATTGGAGTTTAAATAGGGTACAATAGTGACAGGTTATAATCTAGCAAAAATTTATATGACCTGGCAAAACAAGGGTTTATCCCGGATTCGGCTCCTATAAGGAGCCTTTTCTTTTTATATTGTTTATGGGTTACAAGGTCATATATATATCCCAGGCTGAGCATCTGCATCTCTATCTTGATAATTTAAAGGTGGAAAAGGAAAATACAGATATTCTTATACCTGTTGCAGATATTCAGATTTTAGTTATTGATAATTATAAAGCTTATTTAACAGTTCCCCTAATGAATAAATTAACTGAAAAGAATGTTTGTACTATTCTTTGCGGTGTTGATCATCTTCCAAAGACATATATATTACCGATGAATGGGAATTATGCCACAAGTGGTAATATTGCTAAACAAATAGAATGGACAGATGAAATAAAAAAGATTTTGCATAGAGAAATCGTGAAACATAAAATAATAAACCAATATATTATATTAAGAAAGAATCATAAGAGTGAAGACGTAGTAAGTAAATTAAAAGAATACAGTGAAACTGTGTTAAATGGAGATGTTACAAATAGAGAAGGTCTAGCATCTAAGATGTATTTTCGAGAAATGTATGGAGAAGATTTTGTGAGAATGGATGAAGATGTTGTGAATGCTGGATTGAATTATGGTTATAGTATATTCAGATCACTTATTACATCTATTATTGTAGGTAAGGGTTATTTGCCTAATCTGGCATTTTTTCATCGAGGAAAGCAGAACAGCTTCAATCTGAGTGATGACATAATAGAAGTGTTTAGACCAATAGTAGATGATTATGTTTACAACAATCTACTTGATGAAATATTGTTTAAAACAGCGCATAAGAAAGAATTAATAGACCTTACAAATAAGAAAATCAATATAGATAATAGAAAGCAGACAATAGGAAATGCGATTAATCTATACCTTGATTCTATATTTAGATTTATTGATGATCAATCAAACGAAATACTATTCCCATTCCCGATTGCTTACGATAATGAAATATGAGTTTATGCGTTTAATACTATTTTTTGATCTTCCAGTAATGACACCTAAACAAAGGCATACATATAATGTGTTTAGAAAGTATCTTATTAAGAATGGGTATATGATGATGCAGTTTTCAGTTTATTGTAAGATATTTGCGAATAGAGAAGCTGCAGTAAAACATATAAATATACTTAGAAAAAATGTTCCTAAAGAAGGACAGATAAGAATACTTGTAGTGACAGAAAAACAGTATGCCAAAATAGAAATCATAGTAGGTGGTAAATCATTACAGGAAGCAACTGTAACTGCAGAAAGTTTTATTGAACTATGAAACAATTATTGATTAGTAGTGGGAATATTAATAGAACGATTATTATTGATCACATAAAGTATGTACTAGGGTCTAATGCGATGAATAAATATTATCTTAAACAAGCTGTAAGACAGTATTTTAATAAAATAGTAAGTGGATACAGAGAAGAGATTGGTAGTGAATGTTATTTTAAAATAGATGATAGTCCGGTAGATAAGAAAAACACATTCTTTTATGAAGTGACTGAAAACTATTCTATTAATGATGATGCAAAACTCAATACGAAGTCTCTTATGCTTAAGTATTTGGGAACTCTATATTCAGGTATTGATTATATGGATACACTCAACACATTGAATATACTTATTGAATCGCTATCAGATGAAGTGAGTGAAAATGCATTTGTACAAAGTGAGTTTTCTACATGCTCTCCTAAGTTACTTACTAAGCTAGTAACAGCACACTATTATGAAGATGAATCTTATAAGGACGAATATGATTTATCATATGAGGACTTGATCATATTACAGTTAAATATGATTGATTATATTGCGGTTCATTCTAAGAAGTATTCTTATTTTATTCTATTTATTGATATTCCTCTTATTACTGATGGGATAAAAAATAAGATAGATGAAATGTCCAAAGATAGAGTATATTGTTTAGTTTTTTCTAAAACAGTAAGGGATATAGAAATAGAAAATATATGTGTTGAAGAAGATTATTTCTTAGATTTTGCGAATGAAGAAATGGTTTATTATATTTTGAATGAGAAATCGACCAACTTATATACATTGGAGGACATAAAAAACATGATTAACGAATATTTAAAGGATTTGAGTAGTAGGGAACATGTAAGCTTGATCAATAACTTAATGTCATATTATAAATAGTAGTTAAAATCTCAATTATGTGATAAAATCAGTTTGAGGTTTTGCTACCATATGGATTTTTGCTAGAAGATAACTTTATGAGCACCGTGATTTTGCGTCAAGCAGTTTTGCTACCATATGGATTTTTGCTAGAAGATAACTGATTTTGTTTAATATCCAACCACTCTAGTTGTTTTGCTACCATATGGATTTTTGCTAGAAGATAACGACACGTAGATGAAGAAGATAGGCAAAACTGTTTTGCTACCATATGGATTTTTGCTAGAAGATAACGCTTTCCAAAGTGATGTAATATAAGAGAAAGTTTTGCTACCATATGGATTTTTGCTAGAAGATAACATAAAATGTTTCCTATATATGACTGGACTGGTTTTGCTACCATATGGATTTTTGCTAGAAGATAACATCAGCTTGGACTGGTTCAGACAGGCGGTAGTTTTGCTACCATATGGATTTTTGCTAGAAGATAACCGATTTTTTGGAATTATTCTATTTAATTGTGTTTTGCTACCATATGGATTTTTGCTAGAAGATAACGATAATAACACACCGTAGCTATTTGAAACAGTTTTGCTACCATATGGATTTTTGCTAGAAGATAACCAGAAGCTAAAGGAGTGCTTAACGCAATAGGTTTTGCTACCATATGGATTTTTGCTAGAAGATAACAACCAGGGGCAGAGGTTTACAGCGTTGCTAGTTTTGCTACCATATGGATTTTTGCTAGAAGATAACCCTTTATTAAAAGCATAATTAAAGAACTTAGTTTTGCTACCATATGGATTTTTGCTAGAAGATAACGATCAGTGTTGCTATCGTGCAACAGTGGTAGTTTTGCTACCATATGGATTTTTGCTAGAAGATAACGTGAATAACATGGCTGAAAAAAGAATGTTTGTTTTGCTACCATATGGATTTTTGCTAGAAGATAACATGCAATCAGTAAACACGTTGATAGCGAAGGTTTTGCTACCATATGGATTTTTGCTAGAAGATAACTTTTAAATCTACTTTTAGTAGAGTAACAAGGTTTTGCTACCATATGGATTTTTGCTAGAAGATAACAGTGGTAGAACTATTGCACAGTACAATTCAGTTTTGCTACCATATGGATTTTTGCTAGAAGATAACAGAGGATGAAATAACATGAATAACTATTTGGTTTTGCTACCATATGGATTTTTGCTAGAAGATAACTTGATTCTCATTAATTTATTTAAGTTATCAGTTTTGCTACCATATGGATTTTTGCTAGAAGATAACTTAGATAGATTATTTTCTAAAGCATCAACAGTTTTGCTACCATATGGATTTTTGCTAGAAGATAACTGCACAAGTATATACCCCCGGATTTTGACCGTTTTGCTACCATATGGATTTTTGCTAGAAGATAACAAAGCCCCGTGTATCTATTGGTGTGACAGCGTTTTGCTACCATATGGATTTTTGCTAGAAGATAACAAATACATACCGTCTGAAAGTGTAGTTGATAGTTTTGCTACCATATGGATTTTTGCTAGAAGATAACTAAAATTGCAACAGCAATCACTGATATCACGGTTTTGCTACCATATGGATTTTTGCTAGAAGATAACCTTGCACCTCTAAGTAATGATGTTTCATCAGTTTTGCTACCATATGGATTTTTGCTAGAAGATAACACACAAATTATTATATAACTGACGAGTTAAGTTTTGCTACCATATGGATTTTTGCTAGAAGATAACTACTTGTCTTTTTAGTAACATATCCTATTAGTTTTGCTACCATATGGATTTTTGCTAGAAGATAACTTAAAGAACTGCATGCAGAAAAGGAATATAGTTTTGCTACCATATGGATTTTTGCTAGAAGATAACATGTGATATATACATTTTCTATTGCATTGTGTTTTGCTACCATATGGATTTTTGCTAGAAGATAACATGTGGGAAATTTTAGAAAGTAAACAACCCGTTTTGCTACCATATGGATTTTTGCTAGAAGATAACAAAAGAAAGAACACAAAAGAAATAACTACAGTTTTGCTACCATATGGATTTTTGCTAGAAGATAACTATATGATATATCAACGCTTTAAACAGAAAGTTTTGCTACCATATGGATTTTTGCTAGAAGATAACAACGTGGTATCTACTATGAAGACCTGAAGAGTTTTGCTACCATATGGATTTTTGCTAGAAGATAACAAGGGTGTAGATGATTTAGATTATGCTACAGTTTTGCTACCATATGGATTTTTGCTAGAAGATAACAGAAGTCAATACATTATGTAAAGAAATTTAGTTTTGCTACCATATGGATTTTTGCTAGAAGATAACTTTTCAACAAAAGGGAACATAGAGAAGGAAGTTTTGCTACCATATGGATTTTTGCTAGAAGATAACTAATACTAGTTCCATATATTATTCTCCTTTAGTTTTGCTACCATATGGATTTTTGCTAGAAGATAACTAGTGATAGTTCTAAGGCTAAAGGATATGCGTTTTGCTACCATATGGATTTTTGCTAGAAGATAACTATAATGACAATTTTCGATTTAATGAGTTCGTTTTGCTACCATATGGATTTTTGCTAGAAGATAACAAATCTGTTATATGCAGTCACTGCAACCATGGTTTTGCTACCATATGGATTTTTGCTAGAAGATAACATTACTTAATCGCTGATAGCTATGTTGTTGGTTTTGCTACCATATGGATTTTTGCTAGAAGATAACGATTGGGCATATATTGAATGCTATTCTAAAGTTTTGCTACCATATGGATTTTTGCTAGAAGATAACGTGCTATTGATAGAATAGAGATCTTTGATAGTTTTGCTACCATATGGATTTTTGCTAGAAGATAACATACAAACAAGTATAATCGGTTTCTTGTTAGTTTTGCTACCATATGGATTTTTGCTAGAAGATAACGTGCGTTGTTGGGAATTGTTGCGCCTATTAGTTTTGCTACCATATGGATTTTTGCTAGAAGATAACATGCTGCCAGGGTTCAAGGGTTTATATGGGGTTTTGCTACCATCTATTATTTTTGCTAGATTAAGACTATTCACAAGCAGTTCAAAATTACACAACTAATTTGCTACCATATATTTACTTGCTAGATGTAACATATGTATTACTGCAAATGATGTTATTCAGTATTTTAACTGAACAAAAGATAGTCTAATCAATCACTTAAAAGACCAATTCTATTTAGATTGGTCTTTTAATCTTAATCAGTATTCTTTACCCGTATCTATACACTTTTTGATTTCTTGAAATACATAAATCAATCAGTATAATAATTATTGGAAAGGGGTAAACAACTATGAAACTATCAGACTTTCATTCATTTAAACGTAAACTCAATGAACTTTATATTAATGTAAAAGACAGTAGTATGTACAAACAACTCTTCAACAACATCAATGCGTTAGAATGCTTCGAAACCTACTGTTTAGGAATAAGTTATCAAATCGTTTCTCACAGTACTCTATCCAGAGAACATCAAATCAAACTATTAGATGATTTTTTTGGAGAAGCACACATACCCTTTGATCCGTCTGAAGTATATACCATGATGGAAAATGGACCATACACAATAGAAGAAAATCCTATTTGGTATGGTATAGATGCTATGACATCTAATCGTCCTGGTTCTGTTAACTTCTGCCTTTACTATTCTTTAATGACAGGTATGATATCTGAACAAGAAGGGATTAACTACTATAATGAATTGACTAAGCTGTTAAGTAGTTTCCTACATTCATTTGGTCATCATACAGATGCTTATGTAGATGAGTATATTGCTGAAACAGAACACTATACAACTACTATGGCTGCCCAATTCGTTGAGAAGTGTCAAAAAGAATACATGCAGGCATCAAAAAAAGTAAATTAAACATAAAAAAAAGACTTGAATGGGGGAATATTCAAGTCTTTTTTCTGCTTTTCTTTTCGTCTACTATTATAACACAAATTGTAATCGCTATCAACAATTATTTTACATATGCCCAATCACACTATATAATGATACAGTATTGATATGGAGGAATTACAGAATGTTGGAAAATAAGAAGAATGTATTATTCGATATGGATGGCTTGCTTATAGACAGTGAAGCTTTAGGCATCAAGATGTGGGAAAAAGTATTCGCTAAACACAATGAACCATTTAACCCAGAAGCTGCCTATAAAACAATTGGTTCTAATGGACTTGCATCACAAGAGATGTTGGAGAAAATCACAGGCAATAGATATTACTTTACTCGTTTTAGAGAAGACAAGATTGCTGAAACAAGAAAATATTTAGAAACAAACCCTATGCCAGTAAAAAAAGGTGCTCATGAACTATTAACTTATCTAAAAGATAATGGTTATACATTGGTTCTTACTAGTTCTACATTTGAACCAGATGTACTATTCTCTCTCAAGTCTGCTGGTTTAGACAAGTACTTTGATAAGTTTGTATGTGGTGATCATGTTACTCGTGCTAAACCTAATCCAGAAATATTTAATAAGGCAATAGAACTATACAATCTTAAGAAAGAAGAAACATTTATTCTAGAAGATTCTAGAAATGGTATTATTGCGGCAGATGCTGCAGGTATTGATGTTATTGGGGTACCTGATTTAGTAGATATTAGTGATATGACACAACCTCATCTACTTTGCATTAAAGAAAATCTTCTAAAAGTGCTCGATTTAATAAAATAATTAAAGATTAAAAACCTCTTATCACCTCTATCATGTTACAATAGAGTAGAAAGGAGGTTTTTTTAATGGATTACAATGGTTTAAGTATTGTATCACCACAATATTATCCTGATGATGAAGAATGGAATAATCTCTTTAGCCTTTGGTATCAGGACTATAATTTAAATACAGATATCACAGAACATTTTCATTATTTAATATCTCATTCAGATTATCTTGTAATGGTTCAAAGACCATTAAACAATGATGATTCCGATTATGAAATCATTTCTGTATCTGGTGAAGATCAACAATCCTATTTACCTGCTTTCACAAATATAAAGGAAATAACAGACTATATAGACCTTCCAGAGCCACAAGAAGGCTACCAGGTAGAAATAATGGTAGCATCCTATAAACGCCTCTTAGAAGAGATATATACACGTACAGAAGGTTTACGTGGTCTAGTCATTAATCCTTTCTCACAAAAGCTTGTTGCGGATGAGAAACTATTAAATAGTATTGGACACAATACAACAACAGGTATTAATCATCAAGAAGATTTACCAAGTCTTGTACCAGCTAATTTAAAGTTTAAAAAGAACATGAAGATTTATTACTCTAATGGTAGAAATCCACGTGTTAAAGAATTCCTAAAAGAAAGTGTAGAAGCCCTTATGGAGGATGGGGTCTTTGCTTGTCCAGTACTTGTAAATAAGAAAGATTTATATACAAATAAGACAGGAGAACTTGCAATACATACAGGTGCTGAAATTTATATTAAACCACTCATGTGTTCTCATGTTGATCCTAATAAACTCTATATTAGTTTATTTACAGGATTAAATGATATTAAAAGAGTGAATCTTGATCATGATGAACCAGACATGGAAATGATTATTACATGTCAGTCATTTGATTCATACAGAGATATACTCTTTTCTAGTAATGCATTTTGTGGTATTCTCATTAATCCTTTTACAGATCATCTGGGCTTTTCTAAAGACATGCTAGATGAAATGTTTTATAATAAAGAAACAATCAACTAGAGGAGGAAAACAAGTTGAATTACAAACCTTTTAACAATTCACAGGTATTTAATGCATCAAGATGGACTGAATCCCTTGATACCTGGAAAAAGGCTCAGGCTGACAAAGAAGTCGCTTATAGAGCATTCATTAAGAATCTTACAGAATCACACTATTATGGTTATATGAATCTACCAGAAAATGGTGAAAACATTGATTATGATCATTCATTCTTTACTATTTCACCACAAGATGGCAGCAGTAACTTTATTTCTGTCTATACTACAATTAAAGAATTAGAAAGCAGTCTTGCGAAACCTGAAACATCAATGCCAGGAAGAAAAGTAGAAGCAGTAGAGGTCAACTATGCTTTCCTAACAAGAGAACTTACACTTGCTGATAGTCAACAAATTGATGGTATTGTGATTAACCCATTTAGTGATGACTATATTCTTACAAGAGAAGAATTAGTACAGATTTCTAAACGTTTATGTAATGGTTTAAACCATACAGAAGATTTAGGTAACTTTACTCCTGCAAATATCTTTATTAAAGAAATTTGGAAGATTTTCCAGAATACTGAAGATGATGATAAGAGAGCAGAAATCTTTAGTCATATGATGGAAGCATTTGATGATGCTTTATTCGCATTACCTATTATGGTAAGAAAAGAAGATTTAGAAGTAGAAGATGGTAATACATATATTGCTAGATCAGATACAGATCTTGCGATTAGAATGTTATCAAGTGAAGATAATGGTGATCAAGCTAATATTGTTCCACTCTTTACATCACAGGAAGATATTGAAACATTAGATGGCTGGAATGCTGAAGATGAAGAAAGAAAATCTATATTAATGACTGCTGATCTCGATACTCATCTAGGAGGACTTAATAATGGTGAAGCCTTTGACGCACTCGTTATTAATCCATTCACAGATAATATTGTACTTACAAAAGAAATCCTTACTACAATGGGATTAATAGAAGGGGAGGAGTAAAAGAATGAGTAAACCATTATTAAGCACAACACCAGTAGAAACAACTGATAAAGATTGGAAAGAAAGCTGTGGTAAATATGGAGAAGCTTCTTTTACTGCCACTAAACTAGAAGATGATTTAATGCATACATTAAAGGCTTCTACATTCCTTACATATATTTCTGTAGACGATGATGATGAAGATTCATTCTTCTTACAGACAGTATGTGATGATGACGGAGATGAATGGTATGCGATTTATACGACTGTAGAAAATGCACAGAACTCTTCTATTTTAGAAGATTCTGATTTCCCAGATCGTCATAATGTATTAGTAGAAGTAGACTATGAATTCTTATTAAACGAATTATTCAATACAGGTGATGATGAAATCTATGGTATGGTCATTGATCCAGAAACAGATGCATTTACTCTAGATAGAAATACATTAAGCCATATGGGTATTGAAGAAAATGACGGTGTAGACCATCATGAAACAATTGGTCATAGAGTACCAGGTAATATGGAGTTTTCTTGGTTATATGATGAATATATGGAAGCACAAGGTGAAGAAGAAAAAGAAAAGTTCTCTTTAGTTATGGATGATTTAGTATCACGTTCATGTCTTGCTTTAATGGCTATTGTAAATGAATCTGATTTAATGACTTTACCAGATGGTACATATGAATTAAAAAAGGATGCACCTATGATTATTCCTTCATTATCTGCAGAAGATGATGAAGGTAATGAATTAAGCTATTTACCACTCTTTACATCTAATGAACAGATTGATAAATGGGGTATCAAAGATAATGTTGAATTAAAGGAAGGTCAGGTATTAATCAGCGAATGTCGTCCATTTGATCAGCATATTGCTACATTCTTAGGCGCTGGAGAATATGATGCTTTATTAGTTAACCCTTTTGATCAGGCATTTATTATCAGCAAGGAATTCATCAAGGCTATAAGCGGTCATCAGGAAGAAGACGAAACACCTGCTGCATAACTTAGCATAAGGGGAGAAAACAAGATGAAAAAACTATGGAACGAATTCAAAGAATTCGCATTTAAAGGCAATGTCATTGATATGGCTGTTGGTGTTATTTTAGGTACTGTCATCACTGCTGTTGTTACATCTCTTGTACAGGATATTATCATGCCTGTATTATCTGCAATCATTAAGATTCCATCTGATATTACAGAACTTACACTTAAAGTAAATAATATTAATATCAAGTATGGATCATTCCTTTCTAACCTTATTAACTTCTTATTAATGGCTTTCTGTATCTTTATCTGCATTAAAGCGATTAATAAGGTAATGAGCTTCCGTAAGAAGGAAGAAGAAGCAGTCCCTGCCCCAAAACCAGAAGATATTGCATTACTAGAAGAAATCAGAGATCTTTTAAAAGAAAAAAAATAAGCACCTAAGTGCTTATAATGTAGGATCTTCTAGATCATCATTAAGATAAGTCGTTCTCTTAGACTTATCTTTTTTTATTTGGTCTGTACTAAAAGTGACGGTTTCTTTTGTTTGAGTAGGTGCTGTATTTACAAGATTGACACCTAATGACCATTCTTCTAGTTCTTCCTCTAGAGTATCTGCATCCTTTGCTTTTACTTTAATAGCCATACACTTCACCTCTTTCGAATTAATTATATACAGAATGTTCTCTTTTTAAAAGCGAATAATAATGTTAAAATATGGGAAAGGAGATGTTTTGTTATGATAATAGACTTAAACCAGATTCTATCTATTTTTAATATAGATTATGAAATAGTAAAAGAAAACAATAAACTAGGTGGTGCTTCTCTTCCTAAACAATTCAATCAGGGAGGAGAAATAAAAGCCAAATTCCTCTCACGTGAATTCTCTTTAATCTATGATCCAGAAAGAAAAGATCCTGAATGGAATCATGTAGGACATAAGAAATATGAAATGTTGTTTAAGGAAGAAAAAACAGGTATTCTTTATCAGAAAACAGGATTCACATCTCAATCAGGTTACTTTGTATTAAAATACGACGGTGTTAAATATAAGATGTATAGAGTTGGATTAGAAACAGGTTACGTATATCCTATCTATGAAGGTTCTAAACTAGTAGCCTGCATTATGGCAGATAAATCCATTTTCAATGATTTAAATCTCTACCATATTTATGCATTAAACAAGTCATATAGTTATATTTCATCTGTATTTGGCTTATATCTAGATGCCTGTATCCAGTTAAAGTATGGTCCTCTTATTACTTCACCAAGCTTTATTGCTGGAAAGAGCCTAAGAAAGAAATATGATCCTGCTTTTATTGAAAAAATAAAGGATATGGAAAACAAAGCGTAACAAAAATATTGTTGTTCTAAAAAAAGTATGCTAATATGACTGTGGGAGTCGTATTACGATTAGAATAGCTCTTGGAAAGGTCTGAAATAGGGAGTCAGATCTTTTTTTATTTATGTTCATAATTAGTTCATATACTAAGATTATAGTAATAACTGTAAAGAGGGCCACTCCCTAATAATAAAAGCGTCCTGTTTACGATTCATAAATAAAACTCCCTTCTAATTGTATTAAATTGTTTTTTTTAGAACCACTGGCTCTCCTCCAGTGGTTTTTACTTGTTTTTAAATAGAAGAAGACTATACTATACTTAGATGCCGACTTAGCTCAGTAGGTAGAGCAACGCACTCGTAACGCGTAGGTCACAGGTTCGATTCCTGCAGTCGGCACCATTATTTTATTTCACTTTAACCCTTGCATTAAACAATATGTTCACATATAATAAAAACGCAATAATATTCGTCTAGTCGCGGAAATATATTGCGTTTAGACCAGGTGGCAGTGCACTTGGTTTTTTATTTGTCTCGATTGACAACGCTTACACTATAGGGTAAACTATATATAGAAAGAAATGATCCTGGCGGTATGATCTTATTATGTATTGTATATATATAATAAGTATGATAACCAGGATCATTTTTATTTAGGAGGATTTTTTATGAAGATTATGGTACGTGCTGATGATTTAGGTTACAGCAGAGGTGTGAATTATGGTATATATGATACAGTAAAAAATGGTGTGATTAAGAATATTGGTTTTATGGTGAATATGCCTGAATCTGTAGCAGGCTATGAACTTGTAAAGGATTTAGATATCTGTTTAGGACAGCATACCAATGTATGTATTGGTACTCCCATTAGTAATCCAAAACTTATTCCAAGTCTTGTAGATGAGAATGGACAATTTAAGTCAAGTAGAACCTATAGACAAAGTAAAGAAGACTTTGTAGTACTAGAAGAAGCAATTATAGAAATAGAAGCACAATATGAAAGATTTAAAGAGATAACTCATCTTGAGCCTTCTTATTTTGAAGCTCATGCAGTAGCCAGTGATAATCTATTAAAAGGTATTGAAATTGTTGCGAAAAGACACAATTTAAAGTTCAATGATATTTCTTTTGATGGGACACCTGTTGATCTGGCAGGAGAAAAACTCTATATGCATATGGAGAGTATGAAGGAAGGCTATGATCCTTTTAAATCTTTTAAAGAAATGGTAGAGAATGCACATGATGATGGTTGTGATTTATTAGTTTGTCATCCAGGATATCTTGATGCACAAATACTACGTACTTCTTCTCTCACTCTTGATCGTACAAAAGAAGCAGAGATGTTATGTTCAGAAGAACTCAAAGACTATCTTAAAGAACATGATATACACTTATATACATATGATGAAATAGGACACTAAAAGCTGCCATAATCGGCAGCTTTTACTATTCACACATGATTTTAATAATTTCTTGGTCAGTAGAAGCCATACCTTGACTTCCTAATACACCGATATTGTGGATTGTATTTTCTATACCCTTAGAAATAATACCATCTCCACCATAGAACTGCTGACCATTCATATACATATCATAACCTAGAATACCAGCTTCTACACTGACCGCAATCTTTGCAGCACAGCTTGCTTTAGCACCATCACAGATAATACCAGAAGTAATAGCTAAGGCATTCACGATTGTATGATTCATCACTTCTTCACTTGCACCCTTTAAATAAGCAAGTCCTGCACCACATGCAGCACCTGCACTCACTGCACCACAGAAAGCAGATAAACGACCAATCTCAGTCTTTAAATGAATGGCTGTTAAGTTAGAAATCACAAGAGCACGATATAACTTCTCTTTATCTAGATGTTCTCTTTCAGCATAAACAATAAGAGGTACAGATACAGTTAATCCCTGGTTACCACTACCAGAATTAATCACTACAGGTAGTTCACAACCATTCATTCTTGCATCACTACCAGCTGCTGCATAGGCCTTTAATAGACTTGGTAAATCTTTTCTAATCGCTATCACCTTACCAATATTAGCCCCATAATCACCATGCATTCCTTCTTGGGCAATGGCAGTATTACATGCAATCATCTGATCTAATAACTCTTTTACATCATCAATCTCTACTTCCTTCGCAAAGGTATAAATATCATGCATAGTAAGAGTGAGATAATCTTCATCAATAGTCTGTTTCAATGCTTCTCTACATACAATAGTTTCATTATCTTTTGTCATTTCTACAATATGTGTATGTGTTCCCGCAATATGTACCATTGCTTCATGTTCATCATTAGATACAGTTAAACGAATATCTAAAGAATAAGGGGATTCTAAAGGCTGTACCTTAATAGAGGCACTCTTCATAAGTTCAGTCATCGCAATAATATCTTCTTCCTTCACATGACTAATAACCTCTAATTCTGCTTCTGCATCTCCGCCTGTAATCCCAATACAGGCGGCTGTTTCAATACCTTTGTTTCCATGAGTATGAGGCACAATAACACTCTTAACATTCTTGATGATATTACCACTGACTTCAATTAATATCTTATTTGGCATACCACCTAATGTCTTTCTTGCGAGACTTCCTGCATACGCAATTGCGATAGGTTCTGTACATCCCATGGCAGTTACGAGTTCCTTATTTAAGATTCTTACATAAGTCTCGTATAGTTTTTCATCCATTCTTTTTCTCCTTTATAAAAAGGCAATGAATCATTGCCTTATTGATCAATTTCTTTTCTATAAATGTCAAAGCTGCTTACTATCATCGCAAATAAGAATCCAGTTGATACAAAGAAGATTGTATAATCGAGTAATCCATGAATATAAATCATCACAATATAGCCTACAATTAAAGCAACAAGAGTAGGGTTACACTTAGTTCTTAATAAGCGATACAAACGTTTAATATTTTCAATGAAGAACGGCGCAATCACTAATAATCCTATAATCCCAAAACATAAAACAGGATCAATAAAGATATTATGTGAATGCTGTGTAGGATGCCCATTATATTGTGCATAAATATGCCAGTATGTCATAGGCCCTTCACCAAATAAGAAATGTGTCTTAATGTTCTGAATAGCAACTTCCCAGATATGTTTTCTTACCCCTAAGTATTTCACAATATTGCTCATACGTGGAATATATTGAGGTTTCGCAATAAAGAAACCAACACCAGCTGCACCTACAGCACAAATACCACCAAAACTCTTATAATTACGATTAAACAACAACATAATCGCAAGACCACCAGCAAGTGCAGGCCATGCAGTACGACATCCTGTTAAATATAGACAGAATAAGTTAAGTAATGTAATTAAACCAATAATCACTAATTCTTTAATATGATTCATGAATCCATGATTATGAGTATACTTTAAGAACTTATAGAAGCAAATAGCCACAAAGAACTCAATCATCATTGCATAGTAGTTCGCATTAAAGAACATCGCATTCGTACGATACTGTGGTGCATTAAATACAACCAAATACCATCCCTCAAGATCAAACTGTCTTAAGATGAAGATATATTCAATAATAGCCCACACAGCTGCAAATACACTTAAACCAATCACTAGGTTCAACATTGTATCAAATAGTTCTTCACTTGCATGTCGTCTATATACAAGTGTCATACTATATAACATCAAATAACCTAATGATACACCAGCTCCTGGCCAGTTCTGATAAAAGACACTTGTTAAGAAAATAAGTGCTGAAAAGAAAATAATATATTTGCTTCGTTTTGTTTCTTCATAACCTTTCTTTACTTCACCCTGTTTGATCCATTTAAAGAATATAATTGCATGAATCACTACAGTAATATAGAAAGGAAGGAATATTGCGGCAATCGCAATAAGAAAATCACATTGCACAGAATCAAAACGTGACTTTAAGTTTTTAATAATATCCATGAGAACCCCCTTTAATTACATTTTATATTATACACGAAAAATCAAAAAAAATATTGTTTACTCACGAAATATTGGTAGAATACTCTATGGAGGTAGAATATATGAATATGAACACTTCATTCTTCTCTTTTAAATCAGGATCTCCATTCATGATTATCCTATCTATTATTTTAGGAACACTACTCATGGCTTATGGAATCTATGAAATCTTCTTTAAGAAAGATAAAAGAGAAATTAAAGGAATTTACCATGGTTATAAGAAAGTCAATAACTTATATTGTCGTCCTATCTTCCAGTATTCTTATGGTACAAAGAAGTATAACCAGGCATCTATCCAGGAATTTAAAGTAGAAAAGATTGAAAAAGATTATGTAAAAGGACAGGAGTATCCTATTTATTTAGGGGAACAGGCGAATACATTCTATTTAAAGAAGAAAAGCACTTGGTCTAACTATTTATTAATCGTTGCAGGTATCTTATTCTATGTCAGTGCTATTCTAGGTTATCTAGGATTCTAAAAAGAAGTAGTTTTTAATAACTACTTCTTTTTCTTTTCTAATCTTTTTTCTACAGCACGATAAAGTGGTTCTAATAGTTTCTTATTCTTTTTCTTACATACAAGATAGAAACTATTAGTCGCTTCTTTATCTATGATTGGAATAATCTTTCTATTATCTGGCTTGCCATCTCTTTCTATAGATAAATCAGAAATAAATGTAGGAAGAGTAGAATTCTGAGTCAGATCCATAAATACTTCTCTATTATCCTGAAGAATAAAATGAGTATGAGGCTGTGTTTCTAAATGCATTGGATACCATACACCAATTCTAGAATACAACAGCATTGTCTGACCATCTAGATTCTTAAAGAATAATGCTTTACTATCTGCAAGAGGATGATCAGGTGCTAATGAGAAATACAATGTTTCTGTATCATATAACTCATAATATAATTCTTTACTATCAGGAATCTTATTTAATACAACAGCTGTATATAAATCATTCTCCAAACCAGATAATAAGATATCTGGCATTTTAATTTCTGAAGAAATAGCCATATCTTCATATATCTTTCCTGCATAAGGTACTAAGTCCCATAAAGGTGCAGGTGCGCATGATCCAATACTAATTGTATGAGTCATACGATCATATTCACGTACACGAGCGATCATATCATTTGCAGAAAATAATACCTTCTGTGCATAATCAACAGCCACTTTACCAGTCGCATTTAAAGTAATACGATTCTTTTCACGGTCAAAAATAGGAACCTGCAGTTCTTCTTCAAGCTTCTGCATGGCACGAGAAAGAGCTGGCTGAGAGATATGTAATGCTTCAGCCGCTTTAGATAATGTTCCATATTTAGAAACAGCTAATAATTGTTCAACTTGTCCAATTTCAATCATTTAATATTCCTCCTCACTATGCACCTACATTATAGCATAATACAAAACTGGCATTGTACTTTTCTACTTATTATTTATAGAATACTTGTAGAGGTGAAGACTATGAAATATACATTTATGGAAAATTTTAAAGACAAAGATCCAGAATTCTATGACTTTTATTCACATTTTATAGGTGAAGAAGTAATCAATGATACCACTTTGGATGATAAGAGTCGATATTTATCTATTACTGCAGTACTTGTAGGCACCAAAGCTCATGATTTATTTAAGGATATGTTAGATGATTTATTGAAATATCTCACAGCTGATGAAATTCAGGAAGTCCTTTATCAAGCTGTGGCCTATCTTGGTATTGGTATGGTTTATCCATTCCTTACTATTATGAATAAACATGTGGATAAACCATTAAAGAGTGCGTCTACCACAAACAGAAACAATCGTATAGAACTTGGTAATCAAAAACAATGTGAACTCTTTGGTGAACATATGAGAGGATTCCAAACAAGTGGTCCTGAAGAAGAACGTCATATTAAGAGATGGCTCGCAGGTAACTGCTTTGGTGATAACTATACAAGAATTGGATTAACGGGTGCACAAAGAGAAATGATTACATTCTGTTTTCTATCAGCACTCGGCACTGAACCGCAATTAAAATCTCATATAGGTGGAAACTTCCATGTAGGTAATGATGCACATTATCTCATTAATGTGATTTCTAACTGCATGCCTTATATTGGTTATCCACGCACATTAAATGCAATCAGATGTATACATGAAATGGAGAAATAATCATGAATTATACTTTAGAAGATATCAAGAAACAGAGCCCTTATCCTATTGGTGAATTGAATACAGCATATGCTAAGTATTTTGTGGGTAATAGTTATAAATTTGTGGCGAAAAACCCACACGCTTGCGTGTGGGATGAAAGCCACATTTCACTTGATATATACTTAGAAAAATGATATATAATCTATGTATATTAAAGTATAGAAAGTAAACAGATCATTAGTAAAAGTAACTATGATATGAATACACATACAACAAAACAACCATCACTGTAATCAGAAAAGTCCTAATAGTGCTGCACATATAGCGAACAATAATAACCATGCGGAACAGTGCAATCCTAATAATTCAGCATATCATTCAAGTTGTGGAAAAAAGTAATGGCACGAACTAAAAGTGACAATGTACAAATAAATATTTCCATTCCTGCTGGATGGAAAACAGAATTTGAAACCCCTGCACGTATCTATTCTGCTGAGGAAGGTGAGAGTATAACTTTTCTTGACTTGATGCGTAGAGGAATTCAGGAAAATTATCAATTAGGCGAACAAGACAGTGAGGAACAATATCATAGTGCTTCGTATTGAAAATATCTGATACAGTATCACATCATCAGGTATTCTAAATTCATATT